>Ga0187844_10001006_pt1 | contig 21959 bp, 21 predicted proteins | sample SpaLakP09_SKY_50_FD_134517 | JGI IMG/M metagenome (GOLD analysis project Ga0187844, IMG submission 134517) | Oligotrophic lake water microbial communities from Sparkling Lake, Wisconsin, USA - SP09_SKY_50 | ecosystem: Environmental > Aquatic > Freshwater > Lake | place: USA: Sparkling Lake...
AAAAAAAATTCCAAAACACGTAACCGATTACGTACCTGTTGGGGGGAGTTAAACGGGTTTAAAGAATGAACCAGTTGGTGATTGTAACGGTGACCGATGACCGACTCAGTTACATCTGGACCAGGCCAAATTAATAAAACATTTCGTTAACAAATAATTAATTAATTAATAGGTTTGATTAACTTAATTAATTATTTAACAGATAATGGACCAATTACCTCTAATTTGTTTGAATATGATTGTCAAGGATGAAGCTCATATCATCGAGGAAACATTAACAAAATTGGTCAATTCAATCAAAATTGATTATTGGGTTATCAGTGATACAGGTTCGACTGACCAGACCAAGGAAATTATCATCGAATTTTTTAAAAGGAATGAAATTCCAGGTGAGCTTGTAACGCATCCATGGAAAGATTTTGGATATAACCGAACGGCTGCATTGGTCTCAGCCAAGGGAAAATCAAAGTACCTTTTGATTTTCGATGCAGATGACCATTTTGTTGGTAAACCAGTATTACCAAATATTATGAATCATGACGGTTACTTTCTTAATTTTGGTAATCATGAATGTTCTTATAAAAGACTTGCTCTGGTAAGGAATGATAAACCTGGACTCAACTGGAAATATTTCGGAGTTCTCCATGAATACATCGGTTGTGAAAATGAACAACGTTTCAGTTCCGAAAATATAACAGGGGATTATTATATCGTTTCTGGTAAATCTGGAAACAGAAGCAAAGACCGGGATAAATACCTTAACGATGCTAAGATTCTTGAAAAAGGTTATTACGAAGCCAAAGAATCAGGTGACAACTTGTTCAATAGATACGTTTATTATTGCGCAAACAGTTACTTTGATTCAAACCAAACAGACGATGCTATCAAATGGTACCTAACAACATTAGAATCTCATGGATGGTCAGAAGAGCGTTATAATTCTTGTTTGAGACTCTACGAACTTTATTCTCGTAAAAACGACCCAGTTACTGGTGTTTATTACCTAGTGAAATCATTTAATTACAACCCACGTAGAATAGAGGGTATCTATGAACTAGTTAAATTTTACAGCATCAAACAAGAACACCAAATTGCTTACAATTATTACCGTTTAATCAAAGATTACTTCGAAAATGAATACCTAAATGACAATTTATCCAACAAGTTATTTGCAAGGACAATGGATTACTCATTTTATTTACCCTATTATCTTATCATTGTATCTGCCAATGTCAAAAGACACCAAACGGGTTTAAAAATGTACGAAATAATTTTTGAAAAAATGACATCACCAGGACCTTGGTGGTTGAACAATCTTATTTTTAATTTTCAATTTTACATCGAATACCTTCAAAAAACTAACCGAAGCCGTTTTTTCAAGAAATTTAAAAGTTATTTCCAACACTTTGACAATTTTTCTGAAACAAATTCAATCTACAAACAACACCGTGCCGTTATAGAAGGTTATTCCCGTTTGGGACTTAAGTATTTTTCAGATTAAGGTACAATCTGTAATACACTCAGCATTACATTTTCAGTAAGAATTGCAATTGGAGAACTACTACTATATAACCATATAGAATAATACAGGTTACTACCAGCAGTAGCACCAGGCGTGTCTATAACGCACATATTTAAAGTTATCCCTTGGCCAGAACCATTTGTAGATACAAAACACATTCTAGAATCTCCACTTGCATCGAGACTAGTAGTATCTGTACCAATTGTAAGTTGGTTACTAAGATTTGTAATGGTACCACCCGATAAAGGATTACCGTTACTTCTTGCCAATGTTCCATAATAATTTGTACCAGTAAGTGAGGTAGATGTACTTGTTACTTGAGCGACCACAAGGTATTTTGCACTCACACTTGTTACATTAACCATTTGGGTCACGGGTGAACTAGATGAATCTATTAAAACATTAGAACCAGTTGATAGAGGCACTGATTTGTATTGATAACCACCGGTATAACCTGTATTGCCAACCAAACTTATACCTAAAGGACCTGTGGGCCCCGTAGGACCAGTTTGTCCAGACACTGCAAAAGAAGTATGAATATGGGAATATGTACTGCTTGTCATAAAGTAAATAAGACCCTTAGGGCTACTTCCAGAATCATAGTGTCCAACTATTGCAACCATCAAGTGAGCATAAGTTGATAAATCAATTACACCTGGAATGATTAAACTACACGTATAATACGAAGCGATATTATCAGATTCATTAATCATATTAGCAGTACTTCCACCTAGACCTATTCTATGTAATCCATTACTAGAATCAACTCCAAAAAGGTAAAAATTAATACCTACCATTCCATTTCCACCGCCTCCAGTAGAACGACCATAAAAATTAAGGTCCCATATACCAGGAGGAAGTGCATTCCCAACGATATAAGGACTTAATGTAGACAAAGGTATTCCAAATTGAGTGATAAGACTATCGGTACCAGTGGTACCAGAAGATGTAAATTCAATTGTTTGCCTGGAACTATCTGTAAGATTGGGAACTGTAGACAAAACAGCAAGTCGTCCGTCGGGTGGATTTGGCGGAGTACTAGAACCTCCAGTTCCATTGGGAACATATGTTAATGAGGGGACACTAAGACCAGTTGCACCGCTTGCAAATGTACCACTACTATCTTTTATAGCAGCCTGTATCACATTTGATGAAAAAGTCGATGGCAATGAACTATTGGGGTCATGGTAATTCATGTAAAGAGTTAACCCACCTGCCGATACACCATTTGGACCCACTGAACCTACCGCGCCTGTTGGACCTTGTGAACCTACCGCGCCTGTTGGACCTTGTGAACCTACCGCACCTGTATAACCTGTTGGACCTACCGCACCTGTTGGACCTTGTGAACCTACCGCACCTGTATAACCTGTTGGACCTGCCACACCAGTTGGACCTTGTGAACCTGTTGGACCTGTATTACCATAAATTAAAGAATAAGTAGTACCGGTAGTATTACCACTGGTATCAATTTTCTGAGCAGTTAAATCTGGAGGTAAATTACCACTAGCATCTACGCTCGATAACTGCCATCCACCAACGGTACCCGTTGGTAAAAGTTCATTAATCTCAGGACCGATGTTAATGGTCGGTGTAGCAAAACCGTACTTTGTATAAATAATTCCATCTAAGTTAGTACCAATTTCTCCTGAAGCAGTAGAACCAGTTGGTCCTGCAATCTTTATCGTACCAGGTCCCATATTGAGTTCTCTCCACAAACGGTTAGGGGTACCAAGGGAATATACATTGCTTTGAGATGGTATGACATTTGTACCTACAACCACGTTACCAGAATTATCTGTTCCAAACGTATCGTTATAAAAAATACCTGTTGAATCTCCAGTTGCACCAGTCATCAAAAAATACCCCTCGGCACCTGTTGGACCAGTTATCATATTTTCTCCGTTAACACGGTATTCAGATGCATTAATGATACCACTCGCCGGGTTCATAGAAATATTACCACCGACATTCAACGGTATTGGAAAATTTATTGTCATTAAGCAAGTTTTAATTAACAACCCAAGTGTAATTAGTTGTTAATTAAAACTTGTTATATTAAATTTAATTAGAATTAATTTATTTTATCGGTTCCATATTGAACACCGTCAATAATCTTGGTGATATTACATTTGGACATGTCACTTCGAATATACATAACAAATGATAATCTAAAAGAATCACTTGTTTCGTCCGTCTTCAATTCAGTATTACAATGCCACTGATGAGAATCCATCAAAAGAAAATCACCAGGTTTGATTTTAATCAGCACCTTAAACTGGGGAAAACCCAAGTACCCACCCGTGAAGTTCTTACCAACAACGATAAGATTTCCCAACCCGCCAGCAAAATCACCAGAATCGCAATGACAAGCTGTTCTCCAATTGTAATTGCTGGTAATGGTTGTAAAAACTGTTTTAGGTATCTTAAATAATTTATTGATTTTATTGTATTCTTGTTTTTGGATATGGTATTCATTATCTGCAAGTCGTTTATAAACATCTGAACAATGTTGAACAAACGGAAGACCCTTGTTCCAAAGTTCTTTATTTTTGGTAGTAAATGAAGTTGTTCTACAAACAATGCTTGTACCAAAAGTACCAAGGTGATTTCTCAATGGACGGTCAAAGTATCCAGATATATTACTAGCAGTGTAATTACCTTCATTCTGACCCGTCCTGGTAATTATTCTAGCAGTTGTTTTTCCAGCCAGGCCACCTGCCAAACCTCTGTTGGAATGTTTCTTTTTAGACTCTTTTAACCAAACCTCAATAGCTAGTTGTTGTAACTCTTTGGGAATAACACCCCTTTTAAAAATAAATAACACCTTTTTGTTACCCAGTGGGTCAGGGTAATATCCCCTAGCAGAATCTGTAATAATCGTTTGGTACCATTTTTCATTGAAATGGGTTCCTTTGTATTTCTCGAACTCGTGGTCGGATACTTGTTTTGTAAATAATGTTGCAACCATTCAAAAAAACAAATCAACTATTTCCAAGTTTAATTAAACAACAACAGAATATTTCCACTTACCAGACGTTGTTTGATAAATAAATGAATCACCTAATTTGAGGTCAGAAAAATTGGTTTTTTTACTTCCAAATAATTCATTCCAAACGATGATACCAATGGAATGGTCTTTAAAAATCTCACATGTTACTTCACATCGATAATCGTAACTACTTATTTTAGTAGATAAACAATTGAGTTTTTTATAACGGTCCATGGGACTTGAGGGAGTTGTAAGTTGACAAGTACTAATTGTGGCACCGATTTCACTTTCCAAAAAAAACTTTACGTGGTTTCTTATAATAGAGTATTCTTCCTTGGTAACGTTACTCAGATTTATGTTGGAGATGTTCTTTGGTAATAGTTCCTTTTCAATTTTGAAATAATAATCAGTAACCTGAATGGGTTCGGTAACCTGAATGGGTTCGGTAACCTGAACCGATTCAACACAAGAATGGTAGGTATAAAATTCCAAAGACGAGTCCTTCAATTTTAATTGACTGATTGTTTCAGGTTTAGTGGGTACAGAAGTTATTTTTTTAATGTTCTTGATAATATTTTTCATCTTTGACGAATCCAAGTACACTTCGATATCTGGAGATTTATGTAAAATAAGGTTAAGATAGCAAATTACATCAACAGAATCAAAAATCAAAGGTGTTGATATAATAAATATATTATATTCGTTCACAAGGTAATTCTTTTGTGTCTTAGTTGAAGAATTTATAACAACTTGGGAGTCTGGATTGTCGCTGGTGTTAACATCGATTCCTATTTTTGTTAGTTCATTAAAAATATTTCTTAGGATACTTATTTCAGTGTCCAAACTGATAAAGACTCTCTTCGATTCATTAACCTTTTCTATAATTAATTCAGTAATTACCGAGATATCAAACTCGTTATTGTAGTCGTACAAGTCAATAAAATTAGAATAATTTACAAAGTTACTCAGATTCATTTCTGGAACGGATTTCAGACGATAACATTCACATGAGTCATTCACAGATTCTAAATCAAAAATTTTAATGTCAGCTACAGACAAAAAATTAACAATAGAGGCACGTTTGACAATTTTTTTAAGAATAGTGTTCAGACGTCTTTTATTTACCCCGACAATTTCCTTAAAAATAAGTTCAGTATAACCAAATAAAACAACCAATTTATTTTTTGGATTTTTAAATTTAGCAATTATGGAATCAAAAGAACTTAGTGATTCTAAATTACCATTTAATAAATAGTATTCAGGAACAAAACCAATGTGCTTAGAAAAAAGGTCAATGTTCTTGATACTACTCGGTAAAAAAACAATTACATTATACTGATACCACATTGAATACAACCAAGCGATATTTAACAAAAAAGAACTTTCAGTGTAACACAGTTCACCAATGACATTCTTAACAATTTTATTTGTTGACTGGGTAATCAATTGGATATCTGGATAATCATTCATTATCTTTAAAACTTGTTTATCATCATCTATAGTCACAGTTGTAGTTATTCTGTAACGTGTACCTGAAGCGTCAAAACGAACATGTTCGTGAATACCCTGTTCCAATGGAATTTCTAGTTTGAATTGACTCATTAATATTCTTAATAAATAAAATGCACATGTACTTAAATAGATTTTACACCACCGGTTTTTCTAAAAACCATAATTGTATTTTTAAACCAAAACAAAGTAGATTCTCCCCTTAAAATATTTTCAGCTAGGGTATCATTTATATAACCTAATCTACATATTTTTGATTTTATATAATCGTTATTTTGTTCGTTATAGTGTCCATGCCCACCTTGTCCTTTAACTGCCCAACTTAATACTATACCGTGTTTATTGTTATTATGTAAATTTTCTATAAAGGTGTCTTCAAACCGTGAAGGTAAATGCTCGCCGACTTCCAGTGACAGTACCCAATCAAATGGTTCATCAAATTTTTGTGGTACCGATAAATCTAATACTCCACATAAGTTATTTGTTAATTCAGGGGTATTCGGATTACCGTCAAAACCAACAGCGTTGATATTATTTGTTTGAAATGTTTTTACGTAATTTCCCATCCCACAACCAAAATCAACTAAACTTTTTACATTTTCATTTTTAAAAAATTTGGTTAAACTAATTCCAAGAGAAACGTCATATGAATGTTGAGAACTTGCTTCTAAACCTTCCCAATAACCATTTCCATGAATACTCATTGTTAATTAAATTGTTATTTATTTAATTGATATTTATTTATTTGATATTTATTTATTTGATTTATAAACGTACACTTTATTTTAATTTAAATTTCTTGAATCGTTATAGAATCAAAATCTGGAAAATTATTTTTAAGTTCGATAAGTTCCATTTCAATCGGGTCATTAGGTGTTATCAATGTTCCCCATAACGATTCTGGATATTCAATAACTTGAAATAAAAGTGTCTGAGTCCATGTATCATTTCCTATAATATTCATAAATGGTCTATAAGTACCAGCAGGAACTTTTTCACGTGGAAATTTACACATAAGTGGTTTGTTATTAAGAGTTTTTTTAACAATAAATCGAAACGTTTTATCATTCGTTGTCAAAGTTCTAATGATAAGACCCATTAACCTAAGTTAAGATAATTTAATTAAGTTAAATTAATTTTACATTCCAGTACTTCCAAACCCACCAAATTGACGTTCAGTCAAAGAAAGATTCTGAACAACCTCGACATTGGCATTGGAGCAACGCTCCATAACCATCTGTGCGATTTTATCACCGATGTTGATACGGTACTCTGACAATGAATTATTTATCACAAGTACTTTTATTTCACCACGGTAACTCGAATCAATAACACCAGCCCCAATGTCAATACCCAATAAACTCAGGCCACTCCTAGGAGCTACTCGGAGATAGTACCACCTGGGAACCTCGGCCGATATACCAGTACTGACAAGTTTTCTTTGGCCAGATGTCAATACAATATTTGAACTTGCGAATAAATCATAACCAGCTGCTCCAACGTCAGCTTTAACAGGTGGTCTAGCATTATTGTCTAACAATTTTACCCTCAGGGTAAAATTACTGTCCAAAAGATTATAAATTAATTTTCCCAGAGTAATTCCCATTTTGAATTGTTAATTTTGTTTATTTTTTAAATAATTTTCATAGTTTGAATGATAATCATAATAGTCGGTTGAAATACCTGGACTCACACATTTATAAAATTTGCAAATACGACTAATATGGTCATTGTAATAATTAATTAAATTGTGTATAATTATTAATTGTTCATTTATCATCTGAATAAAATCTTTAGATGTTCCATTTAATGGGTCATTATTTGGTTTGTAATTAACAATTAAAATTAAAATTTCAGTACATACGTTAGTAAACATTGTATTGAGTTCATTGAGCTTTGTAAATTTTTGGCGTTTACGTTCATTCAATTCAATTGTTCGTTTGAATTCATTCTCAGAAATTTCATTATTTATATACTTCACCCTCAAGTTGATGTTGTCGTTGGGAATATTCCTTATTTCTGCATGCTGTATATGAACGACGGTACGATGTAAATTAGATAATTTGGTAATAATAGTCCTTTGAACTAAATAACTTCTCAAAAGGTCAATGAAATGATAAATTCCAGGTAGTCCACCGCATAATTGGTCACCTGGGTTTCTTGGAATAACTCCATTGTTTTGACTCCGAACGAATTCGTAATAATGGGGATTATGAATAACACCCCGTTCGATGGTACCCTTGGACCAACTAAATGCATTGTGACATTCCATACAAAACATCTGGTCACATCCTCCGGGTATCTTAGTAATCATACAACCACAAGAAGGACATGGTTTTGTATCCCTTCGGAGTAATTCCATTGTTTTTACATGCTCCGGATTACAAACGTGTACGTTTAAGGCGGTAATGGACTCGTTACAATCTCTGCAAATAACAGATTCACAAGTACCACAAATGAATTTACCATTTAAAAATCCACGACAATCACTTATAGGACATTTTCTAACAAATAAGTTACCTTTTGAACTTTGTTGTTCGGAAATGTTTTCAACGTTTTCAATGTTTCTAAGTCTGAAATAACATTGATTAATTGAATAATTAATATTACTTATTTTGATACGGTGAGATGTCGTTAAATTGTAACGCTCAAGATAAAGGTCATTGATTTCTTTATTAATTATTTTTCTTTGTTTTTCTCTGGATGCCAATGGTTGGGTTGCTGGTAACAACGCACGTTCACGTTCCATAAGTACAGCTGTGCGATGTTCTTTCAAGGGACCGTTTACAAATATCTTGGTACAATTATCATTTATAAAGTCTATACTAAAAAAATTTTTACAACTAACGCAATGAGGGTCCAACACGGTATTCAACAAACATTTACAAAAACAAGTTCTACAAACTGAATATTCACAATAATTGCAAGTAACTTGGCGATGTGTTGACTTATTATAACTTTCTATACAAATATTACAACTGTGTTCCATCCCAATTTAATTATTTAACGTTCATAATCTTAAGTTAATTAAATTAATTCAAAGTAAATTAAAGAATAATCAACTTTAGTTAACCAAAAGGTAAAATAATTTATTAATGTGTGGGATATTTGGATACATCGGTTCGGGGTATCATCATCCATATAATTTTATAAAAACCCAATTCAAAAGGGGGTCACATAGAGGACCAGAATCTAGTAATTTTATCACTATCGGTAATAATTTTTATTTGGGATTTCATCGTTTAGCTATTAACGGTCTCAATAAAGAATCAGACCAACCATTTTACATAGATGGAATTTACCTTATTTGCAACGGTGAAATATACAATTACAGTGAACTTTACAAACTTCTTAAATCTGAAAATGGAATAAAACCAGTCAGTGATTCAGACTGTGAAGTTATTATACACCTGTACAAGGTGTATGGATTCGAATACCTACTAAACTTACTTGACGGTGTTTTTGCACTAGTTCTTTATGATTCCAATAAGTCGATGTTGTATATTGCAAGAGACCCTTATGGTGTACGTCCTTTGTATATTTTAGAAACTGTACCACTCAATTCTGTAATATATTCCAAACAGTTAATTGTTGCATCAGAACTAAAACAAATTAATGAACTTAATACTTCTTCAGGTTCCGATATAGTTCATTTTCAACCAGGTACATACAGACAATATCATATTAAAACTATCAAGGGTTATTGTTTTGATAATTACCTTTATCCTGTTCTTATTAAGGACTTTTGTTACACTTCATTTGGATTTTCTAAAACATTTTGTAATACCCTCGAAGAATACTATTCTCTAGTTTACAATGGACTTAAATCAGCCGTTCGTAAAAGAATTGTTGGCACAACAGACCGTAAAGTTGCTTGTTTATTATCAGGTGGGTTGGATTCGAGTATCATTACAGCATTGACAAATTCTATGTTGAACAACAGTGAGGGTAACCCAGTTCTTGAAACATTTTCGATAGGTTTACCAGGTTCAGTAGACCTTATTTACGCCAAACGAGTAGCTGAACATATAAACAGTATCCATACGACAATTAAAGTTTCTGAAGACGATTTCTTTAATGCAATTCCGTTGGTAATCAAAGATATAGAATCTTATGATACTACTACTGTACGTGCAAGTGTTGGAAATTATCTTTTGGGTGATTACATTTCAAAAAATTCAACAGCCAAGGTGATTCTTAACGGGGATGGTTCAGACGAACTTACAGGTGGGTACTTGTACATGAATTCAGCACCCAACTCAACAGAATTTGACCGTGAATGCAAAAGACTCCTCAAAGATATTCATGTATTTGATGTTTTGCGTAGTGACAAGTGTATTTCTAGTCATGGATTGGAACCAAGGACTCCTTTCTTGGACCGTGAATTTGTACAGATGTATTTATCAATACCAATTGATATTCGTTGTCATTCTGTCAAAGGTCAACCTGAAAAATACTTGCTGAGAAAAAGTATAGATTACATGGACCCAGATTTATTACCCAAAGAAATTCTATGGAGACGCAAGGAAGCATTTAGTGACGGAGTTAGTTCCCATGAAAGGTCTTGGTATCAAATTATAAATGAAAAAATTAAAGAAACGGGAACTAGTTCGAGAAACAAAATCGACAAATTAAGTATGGAAATGCAATACTACCGAACCATTTTTGACAACCATTATCCAGGTTGTGAACAGGTCGTTCCTTATTACTGGATGCCAAAATATACACTGGCAACTGACCCAAGTGCAAGAACAATAAAGGAATATAATTAAAAGTTTCAATGGATAGCTAAAATTATGAACCATCAACACATAGTTCCAGTAATAATAAAAAGAAAAGTATCTTCCTGAATTACCAAATTACAATTGGTTACTTAGAAAAAAACCATCAATTGGAATTTGTTTAGGTAACCGGGGTAAAGAAACAATTTATAACGAACATAAAGACCCCGGTTAAATTTTATATAATAAAAGTGTTTTTTTGGTTGATGGACCCTAAATTGTATCTGACAGACCCTGGAATATACAAAAATAACCAAGGTTATCGTTACCATTCTAATGATAAGTTGGTAACTGACCCAAAGACCCTTACACGATTAAATGGACTAGTTGTTCCACCTGCATGGAAATCAGTATGGTATTCTTCTAATCCAGATTGTCATATCCTAGTTCATGGAATAGACCAAGGTGGAAAGAAACAATACATACTCAGTCCTGAATGGATAGCTTCCCAAAATAATTCAAAGTTTAAACGAATGAAAACCTTTGTAAGGAAAATACCAGCATTTAAACGTTTGATTTCATTGGACCAATTTACTACAACAGGTTCGGTATGGGACTTCAATAACAAACAAAATTTGATATACTTATTATTTAATTTGTTATTGGATACTCATATAAGAGTAGGTAATGAAATATATGCAGACAATAATAAAACGTATGGATTAACAACATTAAGACAAAAACACCTTACCTGTACAAATCATTGTTACCAATTTTCATTTGTTGGTAAAAGTAACCAAAAACACCAAATCGAGGTACCCAAAAAGTACAAATGGATAATTTCACAATTTATAACCAACAAAAAAGCTGACCCATTGTTTTACTTTTACCAATCACCCGTTAAAATTAAACAAACAATAAGTTCCGAAGAACTTAATAACCAATTAAAGGCTTATATCGGAGATGAATATACATGCAAGGATTTTCGTACTTATTCTGCAAATGTAATATTCATTAAAAGTTTTTTAACAAATGCAAAAAAATCGGAAAAAGGTACACCACTTTTGAATAATATTATTCTAGATAGTATCAATGAGTCAGCTAAACAACTGGGTCATACAAAAACAATATCAAAAAAAAATTACATCAGTAACAAATTAATTGATTTTATTATTGACTATCCGACTGTAGCAGTTCAATCAAGTTCATCGGCTCTGCTTTCTAGAGTTTGGTCTTGAACTGATTCAGAATCTTCAGATTCAGAACCATTCTCGTTATTACCAACAGGTACTTCTTTTTCTATCTGTGAAACAATAGAATTAAGAAGGTCCTTGTTCTCGAAAATATTGTTTACACAACTACTTACTTTTTTCACCATATTAGGATTTTGTTTTAATATTTGGTTTACTTGATTTAGCATATTAAAAAGAGAATCTTCATTTAACCCACTTGGGTTACTTGTTGATGGTTCAGCACCAATTGGTTTAATTTCTTTATTCTTTTTATTAAGTTTCTTCCTTAGTCTATTTTTGGTACTTGAAGGTCTGATACCAGGTGGTAACTTCCTAGCAAATGGAGAAGAATCTATATTATTTAGAACTTCCTGGAGAGATGCGAGGTCCATAGAAACTATTAATTAATTAATTCATTGTTTTTTTAAATCAACTTTAACTAAATTTCCAACGATTATTGCATTCCAAACAAGTTACAAAAGTAGTCATTGGTTCATCTGCTGACCTGGTTTGTAATTGGAAATAAGTACTATTTCTCTTCTTACATTTACCACATCTAAACATATTGGTACCAGATGAAGGTTTATTTTCCTCACCCAATTTGTTCATCATCCTTTGGTTTTTAAGTATTACTTCTTCCCAAAGGTCTGGGAATAGTTTTTCATGGGGTAAATTAACAATTTCTTCAGGTTTCCATACACCGGAAAGTAATTTATTTATAACAAATGTTGAATTTTTGTTAAAAGTTATATTGCTATAAACTTTGATAAAATTCTTTTTGTAAAGGAATTTAAAGTTCCTGGAACCCCAGGACCTTTCAATACCTTTCTGTTTAGCTTCTCTGATACTTGCATTGTAGATACTTTTTTCCATTTTTTGTGGAAACAAATTAAGGTCATTTTCATCATAACAAATTTGTTCATTTGGGGTTTCGAGTGATAATTTATTCATATTTTCTGTTAAAATGTCTGTGGAATCAATTCGTTTAAGCTTTGAAAAGACATTCTTTAATTTTTCAAGGGAATATTCCCTTAGTGTTGGTTGGTTTTCCATAACAATCAAGTTTAATTTATTTTAATGTTTATTCTTTAAGGAATATTACTTTTTTGTAAAAAACGATTATTCCTTGAATAGATGTCTTCATCAAGTTCCAATGTATGAGTTACGAATCTAGACATTACAAACAAAAGGTCACTTAAACGATTAAGATAAATACCAACTGTACTTGTCTGTGAACGTACCAATTCGTTTGAAGATATGTAATTGTAATTAACTGTTTCACAAAGTTCTATATACTTGCGTTCACATCGTCTGACGATACTCCTACAAACGTGAATTTGGGAAACCAATTTGTTACCAGGTGGTAAAACAAAATTTGTCAACCTAGGTAACAATGAATCCAAACGGTCAATGAGTTTTTCAATAACGGTTATTTGTTCAGAATCAAATCCGACCCTGCTGACCCATAATTCAAGTTGTCCTGGTTCAAATTTGGTGGTACCAGTATCCATTTCGTGGGGAGGAGGTGTAGCAACAAAAGAAGAAATATCCATAATATTACATTGTATCTTGTTAATAATTTCACAAAGGGCATACCATTCATAATACTTACCGGTGTCAACACTTTTAGCTGTTTTATAAAATACCGGTCCAGCACCAGGTCCATTATAAACTTTTACTGGTTCGGTGTCGAGTTGTTCTTGGTGATAAGCCTTAACCAAACCAAGATTACTATTCAGTTCATCAAAGTCACCTAGGAAATTGAAATAAATACTATACTTTGGTTCCCTTTTTCCATTGTAAAGACTACTCTTACCATTGTCACCTGTACGAGTATACAGATTACTCTTCTTTGGGTCCATACTAACTTGTTAATTTAAACAGACATACCTTTAAATTATCTTTAATTTACAAACGGTAAACAATTTAAGTCGATATCGTGTCTATTATGACAATTAGGGTAATCCAACCATGGAGTTGGTAATTGTGTTTTATTAAGTTCAGGAACATCCCCAAAGTAAGATTTATTCACATAGGTTAATTCAATAACATCGGGAATTCTGTTACCCACAGGTCCAAAATTATTTCCATGTGCATGAACAATATAATGGGTTTGGTTCAATTTATCTAGGCACTTAATCTTGTCCGCAAGTGGAGTTCCCCAACCATTGTTAGTTATTCCATGGAACTCCATTACAATTTGTTTGAATTTTGTAAGGTCCAAAGAATCATTCAGTAACCATGGATATTCACCTCCTTCTATGTCCATTTTTAGAAAAATGTTCGAATACCTTTCTGTAAAAGTTGTCAAATTGTCATTACCATTGTCATTAACTGAACCGATATTCTTTTTGATAAAATTGATATTAGTCGTGTAATTCCATGGATAATCATTGATGGTACCATCAAAAGCAAAACAATTTTCTTTGTCCAATTGATATTTATTTATAAAGTCCCTAGAAAAACTTTCTTCATTTGATACACCTGCAGAAATGTAACAATCGTAAGAATCTTCCAACTGGGCAATTATATAACCACCATCACCATTATTACCAAGGCGTTCTTTTTTATCAAAATTGTAAACGGTAAGTAATTTCATTTTAAACTTACTTTAAGTTTTTAAATTATTTAAATAAACGACAATGAAATTGTTAAAAGGTTTACATAATTTAGGTAACACATGTTATCTAAACAGTGTCATTCAATGTTTTATTTATGACCCGTTATTTAAAGGAATATTAAATGATATTAAATTACCTGAAAATTGTAATTTAATTTTATTATTAAAAGACCTGGTAAATACAAACAAACCAGAATACAATATCATTGAAATTATCAAAGAAATTATTAAACAAAAACCATTTTTTGAAGGTTTCTCACAAAATGACTCCCACGAATTTTATATACACCTGATAGACATCCTTTCAAATTTTAATGAACAATCCAATGAACAAACAAAAGATTACTTAACTTTACCAGACCGTTTGTTTGAAGATTTCCTAAAAAGGAATAATAGCCCCTTAACACCAGTTTACCATGGCCAAACAAGAACATGTATAAGTTGTATTGTTTGTAATAATCTAACAAAGGTATATGAAGAATATAATTCAATAAATTTACATGTACCACAAACTAAGGTAATAAAAGTGACAGATTTATTTAGAAATTATCTTGAAACCGAACGTCAAGATGACCAGAACAATCTGTACCAATGTGACTCATGTAACTTAAAACAGGTAACACATAAACAAATATCTTTATGGAGAATCCCACCAAGACTCACATTGGTTCTTAAAAAGTATTCTGATAATAATACCATCAATTACAAAACAGTTATAGAATTTCCATTGGAACCAATTAAAATAAAAGAAACATCGAGCGGTGATATACTCCGTTATCAATTAACAGGAGTAATTTATCACAAAGGTTCTTTTAATTATGGGCATTATTATTCCAAAGTGTTGGTAGATGGTCATTGGTATCATTTAGATGACCAGTTTGTAAAATCAATCGAAACAATGAAAAATACCAGTAGAAGTGTTTATATGTTATTTTTTAATAAAGTCACTTCGTGACTTTTAATTGGACCAAAGAATACACGCCCCGACTGGGGCGTGTATTCGTCCCAATTAAGCGCATAGCGCTTAATTGGAGTAACTCAATCCTCCCATACCACCCATAATTCTAAGAATATTATAACAAGGTGCATAAAAAGTATAACTAGGAATAATACCATAAGGTTCTGATGCAAGTGGGTAATCATTCTGAGCAAGTGCCCCAGACCTTAAGTTAAACCACAACTGTGCAGAATCAACACGGCTAAAATTACAAGTACCACTCGGTTGATGTTCTTCAGGTCTGATTGCAAATGAATAAACATAAATGTAATTACCAGGTATTCTTGTATGATGTTCATAAGGTTGAACTAATCTGAAAAATTCACCTCTACGTTCCTTGAAACGGTCAGTTCCTTGAATAATCAACTTACTATTATATAATGGTGCCCATTCTGAATCTACATCATTTGGAACTGTATTAACACCCATGGAGAAATCATTTAACGGTGCATTTGAATTATTTCTATTAAAAACAAACACGAGTTCCTTTGTTGGGTGATTGAGATTGATTCTTATGTTATTTTCTAAACTAATACTATTTACATTTCCAACTTGTGACTGTACTTGGGTAATAAGATATTCATGGGGGTTTTGAGTAAATTTTCTTCGTTCTGTAGTATCAAGGAAATAATAAGTATTCCATATCTTAAAACTTTGTTTATTTATACAAGGACTCGTATTTACAATTGGTTTATAATACTTCCCGTTACGGTCAACACAAGTCAATAATTTTTCAAATTTTTCAAATGCTATTCTGATACGTACTTCGTGATACTGAAGTGCTACCAATGGAATAGCTAGTCCAGGGTTTCTACAAAACCAAAATTGCAATGGTACATAAACTTTTCCTCCAGGTTGTAAATCTGTGTTGTAAGGTTTCCATACTGGTTGAGTGTAGTCCTTTCCTACCATATGTCCATAACCCTTTACTTGTGATTCTGATAAAGTTAATTCTGACCATATATCCATCCATTTACCATATTGAGTGTCTATATTACTCCCTCCAATTTCAATAGATACATCGTTTATAAGGTAATTCCCAACACCTTGTATATATCCACAATAACCAGATGTGTCCAGATTAGCTACGTTTAGTTCAGGTCTTGTAGGTAAAGATGTTTCCATTACGATACTTCCCAAAAGGTCACCATTTCTAGAAACAACAAATGTGACATTTCCTCCAAAATTGATATTTCCCTCAATAAGCTGTTCAATCGATTCAATAGAGAAGTGAGTGCTTCGTTTATAAATAGATTTAAAAAAAGTAATTTCTGGATTACTTGTTAAAGTGATGTCTTGGGACCCATAAGCTGCCAATTGTACCAATGCACCTCCCATAATAAAATGTATTTAATTACCTTTAATTAACTTTAATTTTCTTTTTTTACACTTTTATAAATATGAAAAACGTTACTGTTACCACGTTGATTGTTTTTCTTCACTGTCCAACCTTTTTCCAAGATAAAGTAAATAAAAAGAGCTCTCAATATTATTAATAAAGAAATATTGTCCATTAACTAATAAATTAACTTTAATAATTGAAAGTTAATTTATTGCTAATTTAATAACGAATAATGGAACCTTTGAGAATAGGTATAATACTCAATTACAAAAAAGCGGAAAAAAAGAAAGACGAACTACTTAATGTCAATTCTAATAAGTTGTCATGGATGAAGCATGCTATTCGTTCAAAACATTCTAGGAGTGGAATTCTTCATTCAGATTTGTTAATCAAAAAAGGTAAAAGTTTATTTGCACCAGATGACGTGGCTATAGGTATATACATAGAATCAATGTACCCAAATGTAATAATAGACTACATAACACCGGATGAAATATCAACAAGAAGGTTCAAAAAAAATCACATAGTTCTTGTTATCATTTATGACCTGTTAGAATCATTTCATCTTAGTGACCCTACTAATTTTAAAAAGTACAAAAATGCACTGAAAAATAGTAATAATGTATACCCACCATATGAATATCAAAAATTCATAAATAATAAATGTAAGTATTATCGTTACCTAGCTGACAAAGATGTTCCTGTAGCTCCTACATATTGCGTAAGTAGAGAAAAGTTACTCAAGAGGAATCCAAATGAATACGTAAATCGTTTAATTTCAAAAATAAACAATAACAAATGGGAATCTATAATTGCAAAACCTGTTTATGGACAGGAATCTATTGATTTTGCAAAATTTATGAAATGCGGAACAACACAACCAGGTATTGGATTGGGGTGTAATAAAAAGAGAATGGTTAATTATTTTTCAAGAACAATTCCAAAGTACAAGGAAGTTGTTATTCAAGAATACATTAACGGTTTTGACAAAAATAACCCAGAATATCGTACATTTTTTATAAATGGTCAATACATGTATACTATAGTAACTACAGATAAAAAAGTGAGTGCACCAGTACAAGAAGGTGGGAAATTTAAAGTACCTGAAGAGGTATACAGATACGTTATCAGATTTGCCCAAGGTGTTATGGATATACTTCCAAAATTAGACCTTCCAGGTGAATACAGCTCACCAATAGTTACAAGGATAGATATAGGTTCTGGTCTGGAAGATGTACCTCACAACTTGTTTATAAATGAAATTGAATTTGTTCCAAGTTTGTATGTTGACGAATTGAACCCAGACCGTTATCCAGTTATACCAAAAATAGCAGAATCTTTGGTAGATATCGCTTTGGAATACTATCGGTATCCTAAGTTACCTGTAAAGGTTAGTTTTAACGAATAAAATTATTCTAATTCATTAAATGTGAATAATTACCGTAAAGATATTCTTCGAAACCAACAACGTTCCCAACGGTGTTGTCAGCAAAAGTTACTTCGTCCATGGATTCAATCGATTCTACCGAATCCGTAGATTCAATATATTCATAAAGTTCCCGGATATCTTGTTTACAAAATGGACATTTAACAGATTCTTTAAACCACCTATTTACACAAAGTGTACACATTTCTTTGTTACAACATGGTATTAATTTGTAAGTATCGTTATCATTAGAACATATGAAACAATTGAATGATTCTGTACCTGGTTGAATTTTGACCATGTCAAATTCATCAAGGTGTTCTTGTTTGAGACCAACCTTTACAGGTTCCCAAAAATCATCTAGTATTTCAGGTGAATAAGAATATTCTATATCTACAACAAGATGGTCAAGAAGCATTCTTTCAAATAAAGAACGTGTAATATTTCTTTCAAAAACTCTTGTAGGACTAACTAAATTATCATTATAATTATTAATTCTTTCCATTATTTATTTGGTAATTAATATTAATTTTTGTTTAAATTTTGAACTTAATGTTTTTGATTTGATAATCTGTTTTTCATCTGTTATTTTAAAGTCGCTTAGGTATTTATAAATCATTTCCAATTTGTCTATACCTGTATATGTACATTCAATTTTAATTTTAGAAAGTATACTTTTCAAAAAATCGCTTTGATTAGGTTTCAAATCTTTTTCCTTTGCAACATCGTTAATAAACTTTTTAAAACAATAAATTTCATCGATTGTCAAAATGTTTAATAAGTTATCATTTATCTTGTTTATTACTTTTATGTTGTTTAAATAAGTATTAAATTTATTACTTATCATAGAAGTTCGTACAGAGCATTTATTATTTTTTATATCAGACCTTGCATAATAACTAGGTATATGCAAGGAATATATACAATGTATTTCTGGATTTAATAACATAGAATGTTCATATAAGTTTATAGTATCTGCATATGATATACTATCAATTGCATTTGCAAGGGAATTTATGTCATTAGAATAATCTAGATAATTTTCATGAACGAGATTTGAAATTATGTATCCATCGTTGTGGTAATTTTTGTAAATTTCCAGTAAGTTTATTGGTTCAATATTGTCAAATAACTTGTTTACAAAATCATAAATGTTTATTTCTTCGTCTTTATAAAAAGAATCTATAAATGACATTATCTTGGAATCGGACCCTGGTTCCTTTGAAAGGTAACCGGATTCCTTTGAAAGGTAACCGGATTCCTTTGAAAGGTAACTAAGACTATTTATTATAAGTCGTTTATCACTTTTACAAACGTTACTTATTTTTGTTATCAATTTGTCATTATTAATACCAAGTTTTTTTGCGACATTTTTAGTAAAATCTAAAATAAGCCCCCTGGGAATTTCTTGAATGTAATAAACATCTAAACTTTTTTTTAATTCTGAAATCTTAGAACCTTTTGAATCAGCTGAAATTATTACCACTGGTGGTATTTTAAGTTTAAAAATATTTTCTTTACTGATATTAGTTCCATTGAAAAATTTAATGAGGTCTGTTGTTGATGTCGGTGATATTTTTGAACCTTTTCTAAGGGTCAACAAACATTGAATATCTGAAATTGAAAATATATCATTAGGTCCATTTGAATACTCGTCTATCAAAATTAATTTACTTTGATTACCAAAGTTATTATCATTACCATTAAAAAAAGAGTCATTTTTTCTAAAAACAGAATATTCAATAAAATTTACAATATCAGAAAGTAATTGTTGTTTTGTTTTTATAAATTCAGATTGTTTTAATGTATAAAGACCGATAGAATGTTCCTTACAAAATAAATCAATAAATGTACTTTTTCCACAACCAGTTGGTCCAATAACCATTAAAAAATCGAGACAGTTATAATACCAATTTTTGAAATAATATTCAAAGTTTTCAAATCCTACTATCCCATTACAATGTGTTAAAGGTTCTATAGACAATAAACTTTCTTTTGGTTCTGGTATAATTAATGAATCATCTGATTCTAAAAGAAAACTACAACGTTCTGATGAAAATGGTCTCAATGCTGTTTCTATATCTACCATTTTACTTGTTTTACTTGTAGGTGAATTTGAATTACTTTTTGAAAAGCTAAGTTTTACCATTTTTTGGGTAAAAAACGGTGTAAATTAATACCCAGGTAATTAGTAAGATGTCTAACAAAGTTTTAGAGGTTCTAAATAAAGATTCTTTATGGAAACGTATGAAATTCTATATAACAAGTATAATTGTTATTTTCTTATTAATACTTCTTATATTGATTACGTGTTTAATTTTATTGATTTTGATTTATGTAGGAAATAAACATCCAATTATCAATTCGATGTAACATCTTTATCGGACTTATGTTTTATGTACATTGGTAACCAAAGTAACAGAACCAATACAACAGCATGGACAAGCAATCCAGGGTTTAGAGTTCCTGGTTGCCACATGTTATTTACAAGACCATTGTTAAATATCTTTGCAGTTAGTTCATATGTGGTATTGAGACTTACCAATACAAAAGCAACTACAATATACAAAAGATAAAGGCGGTAACTCATTTTTAAAGATGTTAACAAAAGTTAATTTATGGCAACATTTTAATTAATTAAAAATGAATTTAATTGATAAAATTTTTTACGTTTGTAATACTGTCCCCTAAAAATTGAAAATGAATCAACAATGTCAATTATCAAGGGTTCGTTTTTATTTTTTTGCCTTAGGATTCTTCCAACAGCTTGTTCAATGTCAGATTTGGGTGTTGCCAAAATAAGTGTGTCCAACTCAGGTACATCAAACCCCTCACCAGATGCCTGATAGGTTCCTATAATAATATCCTTACAAATTGTTTCGCTGCGCTCAGATGATTTCATTCCGCCTAAGTAAAGGCCGGAATTGAATTTTAATTGGGTCAACGATAAAAGAAGCTCCTTACAATGTTCCCTTCGTTCCGACAAAATCAATACTTTACGACCTGAGCCTGGTAACCCAATGTCTTCAATAACTTTCAAAATAATATCGTTTCTGGATTTCTTTGTAGCTAGGTCTGTAATCATACTTGCACCGTTTATCTTTCCATTACGATTTAATTTTTCGATGTAACCATCTGGCTCAGTAAAAACAAATGTTACAGATGGTTTGTTTGTTTCCCTTTTTATATTTACAATTTGGGGCCCCAAGAACCAATATATCACCTTGGATAGACCGTCTTTGCGTTCGGGTGTCGCAGATAAACCAACCATGTACTTCGTTTGTACTTTGAAAAATATACTTGAGAATGTCTTAGAAGATATATGATGACATTCATCGATAATAAGATGTTCAATACTTCTAAAACATTCTTTTGGGTAATCTCTACGTATAATTGATTGTATCATACCAACGATGATATCACAATCTTGGTATTCACATCGTTCTTGTTTTATGACACCTATCTTTGCGTTTGGTAAAAAAGTTGATATTCTAGATACCCACTGTTCCAGCAGGAAATCTGCGTGAACCAGTACCAATGTTCTGACTGATATCAAAGATACCAACTTCAGTGCAACAACTGTTTTACCCAGTCCTGT
>Ga0187844_10001007_pt1 | contig 21935 bp, 19 predicted proteins | sample SpaLakP09_SKY_50_FD_134517 | JGI IMG/M metagenome (GOLD analysis project Ga0187844, IMG submission 134517) | Oligotrophic lake water microbial communities from Sparkling Lake, Wisconsin, USA - SP09_SKY_50 | ecosystem: Environmental > Aquatic > Freshwater > Lake | place: USA: Sparkling Lake...
AACGTGTATCCTCTGCTTCGGCAATGACTTCATGCCCACGTTGGCTTTCTACTCTCTTCGGGAAGACGGCCACTCGCGTGCCTTGAAGTACGGGATCGACGATGCCGCCAAGCACGAAACCAGGATCTTGCTCGAACGACGCAAGCCAGGGATGTGCAGCAAAGATGGGCGCGCCCTGGAAGCCCAGGTAGGTGCTCATCTGCTAGATGGTGTGGTGGACTGGGCTCCTGTGTGTGACGCGTTCTGGAAGACATTCAAGTGGACCGAGGAGTACTTCACAACCTCGCGTGTTCCCGATTGGTGTTGGGTCTACCCCTATGCAGAGGCTCCGCTGATTCAGACACTGGCCGACTTTTCTCCGAAGCCCTACGAGATTCAGTGGGAACATCCAACGCCTCCATTCCACGTGACGAACCAGTTGCAGTGTATCCTGCCACAGGCATCGCTGAAGACAGCGCGGCGTCGGGTCAGGTATCCAGACGAGATCTACGATGAGTCCAAGGATACGCGCTACCCGTGGATGAAGCGGTTTGCATGGGAGACGGATCCGTACATTTCCGTTCCGTGGCACCCTTGCTACCCGCCTACGTCCGTAACCGAAGTCGTCCTCCCGCAATCCCAAACTTACGCGAAGGAGGAGGCGCAGGGGGCATCATTGACTTCGGCTGGACGCCCTCGGGGGGCAGTTCGATCTCCCCGATCATCGTCAGGCCCTCGGGAATCCGCTCACTAAAGTCATCGGACCGAGCCACAGCATAGGACGACTCAATCTTGTTCAGTTCGGCGATCTTACGAAGGGCAGACATTCCAGCCGCATCTTGGAGCATTTTCCAGTGCCGCGTAATGTGCCCATAGTACGCCTGACGGTACTGTGTTGCGGTCCGTGTCTTGACATTGTTCTGTAAGACATCAAAACACTCAGCCACGGTCGAATAGATCGGTTTGCGCAACCGATGGTTAACAGAATTGTGAGCACGGAAGGAAAAGAGCAGGAACGCGGCGCGCGACTCCACCATCCCAGGGAACCGAGCGCGATATGCATCCAGCGTCTCTCGGAAATGTCCTTGGCAGGAAGGACATGTGATGGTTCCTGCGAACAAATCAAGCCACGACTGCATCAGAGCTTTCTCTGCTGCGGTCGGAGCGTCGGGATACAAGGAGGCCATTGAGTGGAGAGTCATCCACCCCATCGGACCCCATACGGACGTCATTACTCTTTACAAGGAAATCCTTGGAATGGGTCATCCGCTCACTTGTAAAAGATATCAACCAGCTTTCGCATCATTTCACCCTCACGTGTCCTATTCGTGTAGTCGGTCTGTCGGACACGAATGTGGAAGTAATCGGATGGAAGCTGTTGTATATGCGCTTCAACTGTAGAGGGATCGTGTAGATCAAATCGCCCAAAATGAGTCGGGGGTGTGTCTGGCAACAGAGCGCGCCCGAACGAAACGTCGTCCCATTCATAGTAGCCATCGCCGCGTTGGAAGACAATGGACCTGCGATGAAGGAGCTTTTCAGCCACGTCGCGTGTCATGCAGATGCCAGCCCCCGAGATCGATCTATCCTTCAGAAAAATACCCGCATACAGATTTGTAGTAGGCGACTGGCGTAACCTTTCCAGCAACCGAGAAAAGATCCAGAAGGAGGAGAGATTCGTTCTGACCACATGAGTGTAATGCTGCGTCTGGAAGAAGTATTCAATGCCTCGCAGAGTCTTGTGACGTATCGTAGAGAACATCTCCTTTCCAGGAACACGTAGAACGTCGCCATCAAGCCGCGGTACAATGACTGGATGAGACTCTATAAAGAACGCATCTATGGTTGGTTGGGTGTGCATGTACGTCCTCCAGACCTCCCGAAGTTTGTCATACACAGGCCCTGGACTTGATATGACTAGCATAAGAACGCGCATGCTTTGTGGAGTGTCACTTCAAAAATCCTCCAAGATTCGCAGCCTTGTGAATCTCAGCCACCAACGCGTGTGGCGCATTCTTGCTGACAGCGTGCCCCGACTTGGCCAATTGTGACCGCATCTGGTCAACCGACAGCCCCGAGGTGGCCTCGTTCGCACGCTGCTCCTGGTCCCGCTGTCCTTGCGCGGTCAAGACACGCAGAGTACCACGACGGAACGGGGGGCTCTTGCTCGGATTGTTGGTGGGTTCCAGTCTGGCCTTACGGGTCTGGCGTGTTCCCTTCATAACTCCGACAGGGTAAGTGCGATGGGCCTTGGCACTTATCTTGCGTGGGACGACTGGTTTGGCCTTGGGGAGCACACGACGGCTCTTGGTGATTTTCTTGGGGACAACCTCGGGGGTCATCTTGCTGTTCTTGACAAAGACCTGTTTGACCTCGGCGTCCATGCTTACTAAAAACGAATGATTTCGTTTACAGCGAATGAAAGGCACACAGTATGGAGTGGCAAGCCGTCAATACCTATTTCGAGAAGGGTGTGCGTCGCCTCGTAGACCATCAGATTGACTCCTTCGAAGATTTCGTTCGCAACAAACTCCCCCTGATCGTCCAGTCGACCCCGCCCATCACAGTGTGGCACGAGCAAGATGAGAAACTGAAAAAGTACAAGTATGAACTCCGTTTGTCGTTCGAGAACGTCACCTACCTGAAGCCTCGACTCCAAGAGGCGACAGGGCGCGTCAAGCCGATGCTTCCTTCGGAGGCTCGTGTGCGCAACTTTACCTACGCGGCCCAGATGCACGCCGATGTCCGCTTCGTGGCCCGCACCTACAAGGGGGCGTTGTTGGACACCTACGACGAGGAGTTCCGCGTGTTCGAGGGCATTTCCCTGGGCAAGCTGCCAGTCATGCTCGGGTCATCGCTGTGTCTGCTGAAGGATTACCCTGCGACACTGACGGATCTTGGCGAGTGCTCCCACGATCCGCTGGGGTATTTCGTGGTCCACGGCTCGGAGCGCACCATCCTCTGCCAAGAGAAGGTGGCCGACAACCGCATCATGATCTTCCAGAACAAGAAGACGGCGTCCAAGTACTTCTACTCGGTGGAGATGAAGTCCCTGCACGAGTCCTTCACCACTCCGCCCAAGAAGCTGGAGATTCGTCTGAGCTCCAAGTTCAACGGATTTGGCTATCCGATGGTGGCCTGTGTGCCCCGCTTCCGTGAGGACATTCCCATCGTGGTGTACTTCCGTGCGATTGGCGTGACCAACGATCGGAGCATCGCTCGCATGATCTGGGGTGACGAACACGATTCGCATGTGGACATGCTGGGTGCGTCGTTCCGTGACTGTGCAGAGTTGGGCATCTTCACGCAGCAGGATGCCGTGCAGTACCTGACGGGCCATCTGCAGTATGGCACCAATCAGGAGGACAAGTGTGCGTATGTCCGCCAGCTGCTCACCACCGAGTACCTACCGCACGTGCGCTTCGCGGGCGAGACCACCACGCCCGATGTCCTGAACGCGCGTCGTGCCTTGCTGACAGCCTCCATGATTCGTAGGCTCCTGCTGACCTACGGCGGGCACATTCCGCTGGACGACCGTGATGCCTACCCGAACAAGCGTGTGGTGACCACGGGTGCGCTCTTGACCCATCTGTTCCGCCAACTGTTCCAGAAGGTCTGCAATGACACACGCAACGAGTTCGTGCAGGAGGTGAACAATGACTCGTGGAAGAAGGCGGGTCCTGACGGTCGCCCTGCGCCGATGGAGATTCTGAACATCAACAACCTGTACAAGATCCTGAAGCTGTCCACCATCGAGGGCAAGTTGAAGCAGGCCCTGGCAACGGGCAACTTCACGGTGCAGGGTCTGGGTACGTCCTCGTCCACGTCGTTGTCCAACGCGACCAAGGTGGGTGTCTCGCAGGTGTTGTCGCGCATGTCGTATGCGGCCACGCTGAGCCACCTCCGCCGTATCCAGACGCCTGTGGAGAAGTCGGGCAAGTTGCTGGCGCCTCGCAAACTCCACGGCACCTCGTGGGGATTCATGTGCCCTGTCGAGACTCCCGAGGGCCATTCGGTGGGTATTGTGAAGACCATGTCGCTGCTGACGTCGGTAACACAGCACGTGCCGAGTCACACGGTTCTCCACTTCTTGCAGGAGACGGCTGGAATCACGTGGATCAAGGAACCCATTGTCTACGCGGGCACGTCCATCACGATCAATGGTGTCCTGACGGCGTACACCGAGGATCCACACACGGTGGTCAAGGCGCTGCGGTCGGCCAAGCATTCCTTCCGTCTGCACCCGCACACGTCCATCGCGTGGTACACCCTGTTGAACACGATCATCATTGAGACGGACGGTGGCCGCGTGGTGCGCCCCGTGTTCCGTGCAGGTGCCGAGCCGCCGCCCGAGTCGGAGCGCGGCGATTGGAACACGTGGGTCAAGGCGTGCATGGAGTACATTGACGCTTCGGAGACGGAGACCCTGCGCGTTGCTCTGACTCGCAAGGAGGTGACGTCGCACTCCCACCACGAGATTCATCCGTCGATGCTGGTGGGACACATGGCGGGAACCATTCCGCTGTCCGATCACAACCAGTCTCCTCGTAACACTTACCAGTCGGCCATGGGCAAGCAGTCGATGTGCGTCTACGCCACCAACTTTGCCAAGCGGCTCGACAAGAACGCCTACGTTCTCTGCTCCATCAGCCGTCCGTTGGTGGAGACACGGTCGATGAATATCCTGAAGATGCACGAGATGCCCTTCGGCATGAATGCGGTGGTGGCCATTGCCTGCTACGGTGGCTACAATCAGGAGGATTCCATCATTATGAACCGCACGGCCGTGAATCGCGGCCTGTTCCGTGGTCTGTATTACACGCTCTACAAGGACGAGGAACACCGCAATGTGACTTCGGGTCGGGAGGAGAAGTTCATGCGCCCGCAGAAGCACGCGACGCGCAAGTTCAAGACCACGAGTTATGCTGCCATCCACGAGACGGGTATTCCGATTCTGAACTCCACGCTGAAGGAGAATGATGTGGTGATTGGCAAGGTTGTGAACCTGCGCCACGATGCTGCAGGATACGCGTTCCGTGACGCGTCCACCACACACAAGAATGGAGAGGATTGCCGCGTGGATGGCGTGTGGCAGGACAAGAACTCCGATGGCTATCCGTTCGTCAAGGTGCGAGTGGTGTCCGAGCGTGTTCCGCAGATTGGAGACAAGTTCTCCTCCCGCCACGGACAGAAGGGAACGGTGGGCATGTTGCTGGATGAGCAGGATATGCCGTTCACGGGTGCGGGTCTGCGTCCTGACCTCATCATGAATCCTCACGCGGTTCCGTCCCGCATGACCATTGCGCAGTTGATGGAGAACATCTTCGGCAAGATCTGTGTGCGCAAGGGAACGCTGGGTGATGGAACGCCGTACGACCACATGAAGGTGGATGAGTTGCGGGCTCACATGGTGGAGATGGGCATGCATCCATACGGAAACGAGATCCTGTACAACGGCCAGACGGGCGAGATGATGCAGGCCGAGATCTTCATGGGACCCACGTTCTACCAGCGCCTGAAGCACATGGTCATCGACAAGCAGCATTCACGTGCCCGTGGTCCGATTGTAAGCCTGACACGGCAGCCGTGCGAGGGCCGTGCGCGCGATGGTGGTCTGCGTGTGGGAGAGATGGAGCGTGATTGCATGATCTCACACGGTGCGTCCGTCTTCACGAAAGAGCGTCTGATGGATGTGTCGGACCCGTTCCTGACGGGTATCTGCAAGACGTGTGGAACTCTGGCCATTGTCAATCCTGCAGAGGGCATCTACTCCTGCGGATCGTGCGGCAACAAGACGGACTTTGTGCAAAAGACGATTCCGTACGCAATGAAACTTTGGGTCCAAGAACTTGCCGCGATGCACATCACCGCGCGGACGATTCTTGAGTGATTAGGCCTCAGGATCCTCTTCAAGTTCGTAGATCGAATTGCGGTCGCGGTTGAGAAAGTGGTAGAACAGACCTCCGATTCCACACGCAAGAACTATGGACACCACGGCAATTGCCATCCATTGATCTTGGTCAATGTCCATTCTTGTTTTCATGGTGGTAGCACGTAACTCACAATGTCCATCGAAGTCGTTCTCGGCCCCATGTTTGCGGGCAAGACATCCTATGCGCTGGCGGCAATCCGCAAGCACACTGCGATGGGTCAGAAGGTGATGGTGGTGAAGCCCACCTGCGACACGCGCTACGGCGACCTCCACGAAATCAAGACACACGACGGCGATTCGCTGCCCTGCGTAACCACGCATACACTGAACTCGCTGTCGGACGATTTCCTGGACTGCGATGTGCTGGTGATTGACGAAGCGCAGTTCTTCGAGGGACTTGTTCCGTTTGTTCAGCACGTGGCGGAACGGCTCTACAAGTCCGTATACGTGATCGGATTGTCGGGGGATTACCAACGGCGGCCATTCGGTGAGATTCTGAATGTGATTCCGATTGCTGCCAAAGTCACCTTGCTGTCTGCCATTTGCTCGTGTGGACGTCCCGCATACTTCACTCGCAGGTTGCACCCTAATTCAGGTCAGGTAATCATCGGAGGAGCAGAATCCTACGAGGCATCATGTAGGCAATGTTATTGTCTCTAGGTGTGTTATGACCTCCCACTCCATGTCAACAAGGGAATGCCATGCGTCATGAAACATATAAGCAACTGAAAGCAATGCATTGGGGAGAGCAACCTTTCCTCTTTTGATATCGAGAATGTAGCTGCAGACGATCTTATGGCGCTTTTCGACTGGTTCTTGTTTCTTCGTATCCACGCTTGGAGCATACGGATCGGGATTCCATCGGATAAAGTACACTGGAAGACCGCCATATCCCTGAGAGATGTTAACCATTCGGATCTGCTCGCATGAACACTGGCGGTCCTTGTGTTGATGTTCGTCACATTCCAAAATGACAATCTTGTCACCGAAGTCAAAGACGCGGTCAGGACGATCGCGGCCACAGTCTCCTCCATTGACGACTCTGTCTGTCGACTCACCCGTGAGTCCGTAGAAATCCAGATACGCCATCAATGCATTCTGTTTGGCGAGACGGTTCGTTTCGAAGGTACGGGGGTTGCAGAACTCGCACTTGTCATCCTTGTCGAGAACCATGATCAGCTTACACGAGGTGCATTCCCGCTCAATCAAGTTCTGATCATCGTCCGTCTTATGCGTTTCGCATCGTCGAGGGACATAGTTAACGCCATAGAAAGCGGGTTTCCGACAGACAAGGCACCTCGCGCGTGGAAGCGTGATCATGCCAGGTTTCCGATGCTTGCTACAATGTGAACGTTGACTTCCTGGTTTACCATACGCCGCAGACGTGGAACATTCCCCGCAACGTCTTGTTATCACATCGATCATTCCAGGTTCTTTGTGGTTAGTACAAAATTGACCTCTTTCACCCGCGAAGCCGTAGTTCCCATTCGTTTTTACACAGCCTTCATAGGTACAGCCCGAAGCCATTACATTGACCATTCCGTCTTCGGAGTGTGTCTTGCAGAAGCGAGCCCTCTCGTTCGGTAACGCGAAACTTGCACACATATCACATCCATCGTGTTCACACATTTTTGACATAACGTTAGTCATTCCTTCCTCTTTATGCGTAGCACAGTGGGTTGGCGAATGTCTTTTGAACCCAAACGATGAAGCCTTTTTGCATCCAGAATATTGACATTTACGTATTTTCAGATTCACCATTCCTTCAAGTCTGTGGGTGGCACAAAATCTATGCTTGGTCTCTTGAGGATAGTTACACGAAGCTGATATCATACAATCCTCGAATTCACATGCCCCACGGCTACACATTCCATCCAGTTTGTGTTTTGCACAGAAGCGGCTTGGCTTACCTTTTAAGCCGTACATGGGCTTCGTCGTACACCCATCGCGTTCACACTTTGCATTCCGAACATCCACCATTCCATCCACTTTATGGTCCTTGCAGAGTCGACCCTTCCCACCCGGAACGTCAAAGTTGCGGGACGTTGACTCGCAGCCATCATGCTCGCATAGGGGGTTTTTTACATTCACCATCATCGACGATGCGTGTGCTTTACAGAAACGGCCCTTGCCTCCTGGAACATCAAACGTAATCGATGTAGACTTACATCCTTTGTGGGCGCACAGTGGATTCGCTACGTTGACCATCTAGTCGGTTTTATGCTTCTTACAGAATGCCCCAGTCAGACCTAGAAGATTGAAAGCACGAGACGTGGATGTACACCCTGCATGTTGACACAATTTTGCAGTCCGATTCACCATTCCTTCGAGTATGTGGTCTCGACAGAACCTTGCTGGTTTGTCGGGTAGCCCATAGTGGGCTTTACGCAAACAGGTCTCGCAGTTCACCATTGTCCAGTTACTCTCTTTACCTGTAAATATTTTCTTGCTATTTCCGCGCGCGGCGGGCTTTCCTTTTCTCTTGCGAGTAAACACAACAACAATATGGGTGGTGGTCTTCTTCAGCTCGTCAGCTACGGTGCGCAGGATATCTACATCAGCGGTAACCCGCAGATCACGTTCTGGAAGGTGCTGTTCAAGCGCCACACGAACTTCGCCATGGAGTCGATTGAGGTCACCTTCAACGGCCAGGCGGACTTCAACAGCGCGTGACGGCCATCATCAACCGTAACGCGGACCTGATGTACCGCACGTATGTGCAGGTTGTTCTCCCGGCGGTCGACCTCACGACGGCGGGTGTTGGTGCCTCCGTGCGCCGCTTCCGCTGGCTCAACTACGTGGGCCACCGTCTCATCAAGACGGTCGAGCTCGAGATTGGCGGCCAGCGCATCGATCGCCAGTACGGCGACTGGATGCAGATCTGGACGCAGCTGACCCAGGATGCGGGCACGGTGCGCGCGCTCGACGTGATCGGCAACAGCCACGACCTCGTGCTGATGAAGAGCCAGCAGGGCTACGCGCTGGACCAGTCGTGCTCGGGCGCTGAGCTGACGAACTCGTGCGCCCCGCGTGCGGGCACCCCGGCGAAGACGCTGTACATCCCGCTGCAGTTCTGGTTCTGCCGCAACCCGGGCCTGGCGATCCCGCTGATCGCGCTCCAGTACCACGAGGTGCGCATCAACGTGGAGTTCGAGCAGTGGATCAACTGCTCCTACACGGAGCTTGTGACCTCGGCCTCGACGCCGACGTCGATCCAGTCCCTGACGGCCGCTTCGCTGTACATCGACTATGTGTACCTCGACACGGAGGAGCGCCGCCGCTTCGCCCAGCAGACGCACGAGTACCTCATCGAGCAGCTTCAGTTCACGGGCGCCGAGTCGATCACGTCGAGCTCGAACAAGATCCAGCTCAACTTCAACCACCCGGTGAAGGAGCTCATCTGGATCTGCCAGCGCGACTCGTTCGTCGACTGCTCGCAGCCGCCGACGATCCCGATCGCCGAGGTGAACGGATGCCAGCCGTTCAACTACTCCGATGACTTCACCACAGAGGGTGTCATCATGGACGTGCTCGGCCGCGGCTCGCTGGGTGGCGGCGCCGCGGGTCTCGTTGTCCCGACGACGTCGGATGGTCCCTCGGGCCCGTACCTCCCGGGTCTGGGTATCCAGCAGGGCCCGTCGCTGGGCGGTGCCAGCTGGCTCGACGCGAACGCCCGTAACGATCAGGACTCGCTCTTCGAGGACACGACCAACTACCTGCTCGCCAAGGTCCTCCTGGACTCGGGCGTCAAGTGCTCTGGCAAGAACCCGATCGAGGTCGCCAAGCTCCAGCTCAACGGACAGGACCGCTTCACGGAGCGCGAGGGACGCTACTTCAACTACGTGCAGCCGTACCAGCACCACACGCGCACGCCGACGGTCGGCATCAACGTCTACTCCTTCGCGCTCAAGCCCGAGGAGCACCAGCCGTCTGGCACGTGCAACTTCTCGCGTATCGACAAGGCCACGCTCCAGCTCACGGTGTCCGTGAACACGGTCCGCTCGGGCCGCACGGCCCAGGTGCGCGTCTACGCCGTCAACTACAACGTGCTGCGCGTGATGAGCGGCATGGGTGGCCTGGCCTACAGCAACTAGAGACCTCCGCGGACTCATCGCAACTCCCAACACAAAACCACAAATGTCGGTAGAAATCTACAGGCATTTGTGGTTACTATAATAATGGCGGTCGTAGACAGTATCGTAGAGAGCCTTGCAGACATTGGAGTCACTACCTACTTCATTGTAACGGGCGGCGCAATTGTTCCGTTCGTCGATGCAGTTGGACGCTCGACGCGGGCAACCTACTACTGCTTTCAACACGAACAGGCAGCGGCCATGGCGGCGGAGGGATACTATCGTGCGTCTGGAAAGGTTGGTGCCGTTCTGGTTACAAGTGGCCCAGGGGTCCAGAACATCCTGAATGGCGTATGTGGGTGTTGGTACGATTCGATACCTGCGTTGTTCATCAGCGGACAAGTGAACGTCAATGAGTCACTTGATTCGGTTACCTCGTGTCCTAGGCAGCTAGGGTTCCAAGAGTTCCCAGTGGACTCCACGTTTGCGTCGTGCACGAAGTACGCAAAGAAGATACTGAAAGCCGACGAGATTCAGACCGTGTTTTCCACTGCCATCGCCAAAATGATGTCTGGGCGACGTGGACCTGTGTTGATTGACTTTCCGGTCAATCTTCAGATGGGGGGCGGGTCCGTCTCGCTTTCACTCCCCCCACCAGAGCCAGTGTCTCTCTGCAATCGCGTGACCATGTTCCTAGAAACGTCGGAACGTCCGATTGTCGTGCTCGGGAACGGGTGTCGTGATATTATGCCATCGGTACGCAGTTGGCTTGAGACGCTCGATGTGCCCTTTGTAACGTCGTGGGCCGCGTGCGACCTGATAGAACATAGTCATCCCCTTCGAATTGGATACCACGGTGTCTACGGCGACCGCGTTGCGAACTTGGCTCTACAGAACGCCGATTTCTTGATTATTCTCGGGTCGCGCATGGATACCCGCCAGACGGGTGGAAACCTCAAGACATGTTCTTCTCACTCTGTGAAGGTGATGGTGGACATTGACGCAGAGGAGATTACCAAATTGACCGAACGCGGATTCATCATCGACGTCCCTATCGTTGCCACGGTGGCATCGTTTCTCGCCTCGAACGCGTGTTCCCCGCATCCATGCGCGGGCTGGAAGGCAACACTCGCTGAATGGAAGCCCATGGTTGGAACCGAGCCGAACCGTGTTCCAGGGGACGTCTACGATATTCTCCGCTCGGTCGAGCTTCCCGAAGAGTGTATCATCGTACCCGACTGCGGTGGAAACCTCGTATGGGCAATGCAGTCGCTTGCTCTCGGTCCGAAGCAGACACTCTTTACCAACTTCGGGAACTCGTCCATGGGATACGCGCTCCCTGCATCGATTGGCGCCGCAATTGCCACTGGAAAGCGCGTTCCTATCGTGTGCATCTGCGGCGACGGTGGAATCCAGATGAACGTACAGGAGCTCCTGACACTCTCGGCACTTGAACTTCCGATTACGATTCTCATCATCAACAACTCGGGATATGGAATCATCCGCCAGTTTCAAGACCAGTACTTTGGCTCGCGGTATACCGCGACGAGCACGGAAGAGGTCTTCGGTCAGAAGGGCGTCGACATTGTCAAGATTGCCAAGGCGTTTGGAGTGAATGCGGTGGCGGCCACTCGCGACATCAAGATAGGACTGGTGCCGTTTCTGTACGATGTCCAAGTTGAGGCCACCCAGAAAATCTACCCGAAGCTGGAGTTCGGAAACGCTCTCGAGAACATGACTCCGTTGTTCCCGCACATCGAATCCATGATGATTGTACCCTACGTGCAGCCGAATCGGGGTTCGGGGTGGGTAACCAAGTAAACGCTTACAGGCTATACGGAGTGGTAAGCAATGCCGAAGAAGACCCTGTTTAACTTCCGTGCAATGCAAGCGTCGGGTGACCAGATTACATGGATTACGGCGTACAGCTATCCCATGGCATACGCCTCCGAGCGGGCTGGGATTGACATGATTCTCGTGGGGGATTCGGGCGGCATGGTCGAGCTCGGGTACTCTACTACGAATCCTGTCACGATGGACGAGATGATTCAATTTGCGCGGGCAGTGCGGCGGGGTGCACCGAACACGTTTGTCGTCGGAGACATGCCGCAGGGGTCGTACGAGGGGTCCGACCACGACGCCATCATGAATGCAATGCGCTTCGTCAAGGAAGCTGGCTGCGATGCCATCAAGCTCGAGGGTGGTGCCCGCGTTGCCAGTCGTATCCGTGCAATCACGGATGCTGGAATCTTGGTGATCGGACACCTTGGTCTGACTCCGCAGTCGACGGCCTCATTCGGAGGCTACCGCGTTCAAGGCAAGTCGAAGGAGAGCTTCGAGGAGACCGTTGACGACTCGGTGGCTATCGAGAAGGCGGGTATGGTCATGCTGCTTCTAGAGGCAATGCCGTCTGAGGTTGCTCATCAGGTGTCCCATCATCTCAGCGTCCCCGTCCTCGGAATTGGCGCGGGCAATCAGATGCACGGGCAGCTGATTATCATGCACGACCTGCTCGGATTCTATCCATCCTTCCGCCCGTGGTTCGCAAAGTGCTACGTACCCGAGATTATCGGTGCGTTCACAGAGTCTATCAATGTTCCGAACGTCAAGAAGTACGGAATCGAGACCCGCGAGGACGGGCTGAACAAGATAACATTCCTTGCAATCAAGAAGTACGTAGACGAGGTCCGAGGACGCGCTTTCCCCTCCGAGGAGTACATGTATCCAATCAAGCCCGAGGAGCTGACCGCGGTCAAGTCCTCAAAGTATTGGCGCGCGCGTGAATAAATGGATGACCAAATTATCTTAGTTAACGGAGTTTGGTGGACCAAGGACGACGGCAGCGGCAACAAAGAGGATGCCCCAGGTGCCAAAAGTTGCTGTTTGGACTTGACCACGAACTGTTCAGACGAACCAACCATAATCAGCAGCCTTGTTCCAAATAAGGGTATCATGATACAGGCGGGGGGCAATGTTGGGTATTTTACCAAGAAGTATGCCGACATCTTTCAGTTCGTGTATACGTTCGAACCTATCCCTGTTCTTTTCCATTGCATTAACCGCAACATCCAGAAGGATAATGTCTTCAAGTTTCAGGCGTGTCTAGGTGAGAAACATGGATGTGTTTCGCTTGGACGAAAGGTTGACAACAATGCTGGATCACTGAACGTCACAGGAGTAGGAATGACACCCACGATGCGCATTGATGATTTAGCCCTCCCAGGTTGCGACCTCATTCAGCTTGACCTTGAAGGGTATGAGTTGTTTGCACTCAAGGGTGGGTTGGATACGATCAACAAGTACAAACCTATCATTGTGATTGAAGTGTGTTGGGGCGGGCGTTACGGTATAACTCCCGAGATGACAGACGATTGGTTCAATAGTATCGGATACAGACGCACCCAAGTCATGAACCAGAACAGTGTGTATATGTTCGACGTAGCACCCGCACACAAGCAACATCCCGTATTCTCGGCGCTCAAGTTCTAATACGGTTTAACCCAGCGTCTAAAGTAAGCAATGGACTCCAACCAAGTGCCACCAATCTGCCTGGGTCGCCACACGTATACTTTGATGGACCGACACGATCACGTGTTTCATCAAACGTTACAACCGACTTGCTTGCAGTCAGTGACTGCATCAGGGTAATAACGTCTCGTATAGGATATTCATGGCCAGAACACACATTAAAAACGCCGTCTACGCTCGACCCAAGTATGGTGTCAACCCCGCTGCAGAAATCATCGACATGTAGGTAGTCAACGGTAGATGTGCAGCTGTCGAGCAATACATGTTCATTTGCTTGCAGTTTCGAAAGAACCGAAGGTACGAAACGAGTGGGTACATCGCCGGAACCGTAAATATAGCACGGGCGTATCCATGTCCACTGAAGGCCGCTCTGCTCACACATCATCTTGGACACAGTCTTGAAGCAGGATTTGGTATGTCCATATACTGTAGTCGGGATGTCGGGCATCGTTTCGACTGCGCGAGACGTGAGAGCGCCATACTCTGCGAAGGAGCCGAGACCCACGAAGCGTGGCGAGGAGTCAACTGACCGCAGGACATCAATGAGTTCAACACCATCCGAAATGTTATGCACCTGCTTCGGACTGTTGATATCTGCGTAGCTATTGCCTCCATCCCACGCGCAGTGAATCACAACAGTTGGTCTGAACGTTTGGACCTGACGCGCGAACTGGGTGTATCCGGGCGTCGTGTGTTCAATGAACTCGATGGAGTCCATCACGTCTACGAGATTCGTGCAGCGCCTAGAGATGACACAGACCGCGTATGATTTGTTCAAGAAGAAACGGACGAGGTTTGACCCCAAGAACCCGTTGCCTCCAGTGATTAGGATTCGTTTCATTGTTAGTAAAGGTACGAGCTGTTTAAGCACGATTCAGAAACGCCTTGATATGGCCGCATACAATGTCCACATCCTCGAGCGTCATTCCGTGGTGGCAACCCACCAGAATGCCGTTCTTCATGATGGTATCTGCATTCGGAAACACACCCAGGTACTCGCGATATGCGGGGTGGCGCGTGATGTTGCCCGAGAAGATGACGCGCGTCTGGATATTGCGGTCCTCCAAGTAGTTCACGAGTGCAAGGCGGTCACGCACCTGGAAGGGGAAGGCCAGCCAGTTCGACTGCTTCGTATCTGACGGCAGGACGATACCCGCCGCGTCTTTCAGGTTCTCAAGGTACCGCTCGACGTTGCGCCTACGGATATCCACGAACCTTGGAAGCTTCTTCATCTGCTCAAGGCCAAATGCCGCATTGACCTCGGACGACTTGAAGTTGTACCCGAGGCACGCATACAGAAACTTGTAGTCATACGGAATCTCGTCGACCGAGTGATTGAAACGCTCAACCACAAGTTCGGTGTTGTCGCCGATGCGCCCCCAGTCACGGAACATCGTCGCCCGCTTCAGGTGCTTGAGTTCATTGAACATCACCATGCCGCCCGAACCACATGCAGTAATGACGTGGCTCGCATAGAAGCTGGTCGTCGAGATGTCAGACTCATGCGTACACACCATGGTATCTGCAGAGTCCTCGATGAGCGTAATGTCCGTCCTGCCCGTGTCGTCCAGCTTCACGCGGAGAAGTTTCCAGTCAGGCGTGTTTCCAATGAGGTTGGGAAGCATAATGACGCGAGTTACGGGCGTGATGCATGCAATGACCGAATCGACCGACGCAACGTAGGTGGACAGCTCCACGTCGCAAAACACTGGCTTGTATCCAAGCTGAACAATCGGGGCCACGGTGGTGGAGAAGGTACACGCGGGCGTGATGACCTCGGCCCCAACGGGAAGGTTCAAGGACGCGAGAGCAAGGAGGCACGCCGAGGAACCCGAGTTCACGAACAGGCCGTGCTTCTTACCAAAATACGATGCGACCTGCTTCTCGAACTCAGTGGTGTATTTGCCGTTACCAGCCAGCCATGCCTCGCGGAGACACGTGTTCACTGCCTGTATCTCCTCCTCTCCATACGCCTCGAATCCGTTGGGTGCGTACCAGATTTTCTTGTCCATGGTGCTTTGGTATAGTGGCATATAAATCACTTCTGTGGCAAGTATCCCCACGTCGACACTTGTTTCTGTTTCTGGTCTATGAGCATTTCGATTTCAGACCCCTTGAGCATTCGTTCAACGAGCACAGCCTGAATGTCAGTGCCATCGTTCTTCTCCCAGACTCCTCCATTGAAGTGAACGAGGCACGGTGTCTTATCCAGCGCTATGTTATATATCTGGCCGCGACGAACCATAAAGTCATACCACGACACTTGGTGCATAGACTGGAAGACTGAACCATCGTCTATCTTCACGCGGGATGTGTCGCGGTGAGCAATGTAAAAGAGGTGAAGAAACCCTTGGTCAAGAACATGTTCCGAAGTCATAAGCTCCCTGACTTCAGACAGGGGCTTCCACTGGGTCAACATGTACAGGAGTCCTTGGCGTGTTCCCATGTACACGCCGCCATTCGGATACAGTTGTATTCTCTGCTTCTCAACGCCGTTCCAATTGGCATACATGGCAGGTGGAAAGCAGTTGAGCTCACCGCTCAGAAGAACGTCGCACTTGGCTGCATGGAAGCGTTCAAGCAACACGGCGGGCGGTTGATTGAGCAACACGTCATATGTGTCCGTGCAGAGAACAATATCATCGTCGGCCAGTTTGCTGAGGTAGTCTATGTATGTCTCAATTCGTTTCCACGCCGTGAGACTATATGTAGGGACTATGTACTCAAAAGTATACCCAAAGTGGTCTGCCGTCTTCTTGTGATGTTGTGCACGCGACAGGTCGGTTGCGACTGCGAAGACACGGAGCGACATACTTTATCGTTTGGTCTGAGTATTATTGCATTGTACTCAACGCGTGTATAGTGCATCGCCCCACCCCCACCCAGTCATGGAGATCTCAACGCGCTTGAAGCCGCGGGCGCCCAGCCAAGAGTCCAACTCATGGAGCTGGGCGCACCCTGCATACAACTCCTTGACATTGACCTCCGTGTAGATGTAGTCAACCATCTTGAGTCCGTCCTCAAACCCCTGCAGACACTTGAGCTCGGCCCCCTGAATGTCCATGTTCAGGAAATTGGCCCGAATGGTCCGCTCCTTGACGATGGTGTCCAGAGTCGTGGTGTTCGCCCACACGCGCTTGACTACGTTGATACTCGGGTGCGCCTCCAGATGGGTCTTCAGTTCAAGAATTGAGCTCGACTGGAAGTTGTTCGTAATCTTGAACTCCACCATCTCCACCTTGTCAGAGACGACGCCCTGAATCACGTTCGGGAGCCGCTTGGACAGGTCCGCGCAGAGTTCGGGAATGGCCTCTACCCAGTGGATATCCTCCTGCGGAACACCCTCGACAAGGTATGCGCCGTTCTCTTCCCCCGTGTGTGCACCCACGTGGAGAACACCCGTAATCTTCAGGCCGTACTTCTGGACAAGGTCGCGGAGGGGAATCAGCATTTGTGCTTGAACCCGAGTTCGTTCTAAACGACTTAGAACGACGCCCACGAAATCTACAAATGAGCATCAGTGTGTGCATTCCGACCATGCGAAGGTTTAACTTCCTTCGCGAGTCAATTCCCAAGTACTTGGAGAATCCCCACATCACTGAACTTATCGTCACCGACGAGACGGGTGAAGATTACTCTGCGATTACGGCTGCATTCACACACCCCAAGCTGCGCGTGTTTCAGAACGAGCGGCGCCTCGGCGCCATTGCGAACAAGCAGCGGGCAGCATCCTATGCAACCTCCGACTATGTGGCTATCTTGGACAGCGACAACTTTGCAGGCATCCCGTACTTCGAGGCGTTCAAGGCGTATATCGCGGCAAACACGTCTCCACTAAACACGGTCTTCCTTCCGTGCTTTGCCATGCCCAGCTTCAACTACACTCGGTTCATTGGGAAGCAACTCGACCGTCGCACAATACACCTTCACTACCCCGACATCAATGCGTGTTTGAATACGATGAACATGATTGTCCCGAGGGCATTCCTTGCGACGTACAAGCTCATGGAGGATACGCCGTGGTGTGTTGACGCAGATGGTGCGCACGATGCCCTCTACTTTTCATTGTTCTCGGTGTTTGTGAAGAACGCAACGCTGGTGGTTGTACCCGGAATGGTCTATGAACACCGCGTGCACGGGGGGTCCTGGTATCTGGAGTCCGTTGAACGGAGTCGCGGGGTCTATGACCGTTTGATGGAGCGCTTTTTCCCCAAGCCCACTGCGGACATTATCAAGCAGATGACCCTTAGCGACTGGCAGGCAACGTATAAGGACGAGTCCACGTGTATCGTGCAGGCATCCTCCATGAATGCGGACGATGCATGGATGCCCTTCCCCATTGGAATGCAGTTCACGTACGGTAAGGTTCAATTGAACCGCCAGTTACAGGTGGGCCCTCACGACAAGGTAGTTCTGTGCGCACTCGGAGCCGAGACGGACCAACGTCGTCGTCCTTCGGGGAAGAACCGCCAATCAATCCTTGCGACGCTGGCTATGAACGGAATCCAGAATGGATATACGTCTACATACTTTCAGGACCTTCCGTGCTACAAGTTCGTCGTGTCTCCCGAGGGTAATGGAATTGACTGTCACCGCCATTACGAGGCCCTGATGGCGGGATGTATTCCGATTATCGAGCGAAATCCGTTGACTGAAGCCAAATATGCAGGGTGCCCTGTGCTGTGGACCGACGACTACTCCGAAATCACGCCCGCATACCTCGAGCGAGTATATCCAGAGATGCTGGAGAAAGTCTATGACTTCTCCCGCCTGCACATCGGGTTCTACGACTTTGCGACTCGATGCCACCTCAAGGAGTGTGGGAATTTCTGGATGAAACGGACGCTGAACAAGGTCTGGTATGACGACAACAGGCACATGGTGGGTGTGAACCTCATGGGTGGTCTAGGGAATCAACTGTTTCAGTTCGCAGGTCTTCAGCATCTTACAACGGCGACGGGCAGGGTCACTCGACTTGTAAACCCTGGGTTTCAGTCCCCCCATTCTAGCTTGTCGTATTGGGACACGATATTCTCCAAGTGGGCGAAACTGAGCACGGGTCGGTTCGACACCTACGCCGACGAGTACCGAATCAGTATGGCGTACATCGACTGGGTTCCAATCCTTAGCAAGGCCACATCAACGTTGTTCACGGGCTACTTCCAGGACTATCGCTATGTGGCCGACGACTTTGCCGATACTATCGTGCTTCCGACAGAGGTGCTGGCAAAGTACCCCGACATTGAGTCAAAGGTCTTCATTCACGTGCGCGGTGGTGATTACTCTGGAAACGCGGATTTAGATGTGAATCTAGATAAGTATTACGCTCGCGCAATTGCCAAGTTCCCTGGGGCCTCCTTTGCGATCTTTACCAATGACGAACCGTACCTGCTGACGCGGCCGTGGCTGGAGGGGCTGGACTACACCATCATTCGTGAGAACGAGCTCGACAGCCTGACGTTAATGAGCAAGTGCGCGGGTGCCATCTGTGCCAATTCGACCTTCTCCTGGTGGGGTGCTTGGCTGAACCGCAACCGCACCATTATCTTTCCGAGCCGTTGGGTGAATGCATCGGCCAAGCACAAGTATGAAGGGCTGTACTTCCCAGGCGTTCAGACATGCGAAGTGGAAGACGTACTCCCTATTGACCTGTATTGTATTCACCTTCCCCATCGCAAGGACCGCCGTTCGCATATGGACGCTATGCAGGCCAAGTACCCGTCGGTGAAGATCCACTACGTCGACGGTGTCTACGATCCAACGTCCTACCTGGGATGCCAACTGTCGCATAAGAAGTGTGTGCAGATAGCGAAGGATGCGGGGTGGCCGTATGTGATTGTGTTGGAGGATGACTGCGACTTTTGGCTGCCAGATAGCCAGCTACGACAGGCATTCGAGACAATGATCGAGTACTACACAACCCATCCCGAGGTGGAGATTGTCAATGGCTGCGGGAACATTGACCCACTCGTCATCACCACCTGCGAGACGTTCAAGCAAATGTACTTCCTGACGTCTCCCAAGGTCTACACTGGCCACTGCATTCTGTACGGCGACCGAGTGTACGACAAGGTGTTGGCCGTTGAGCCTGGTATCCTGATCGACGCCGTCCAGAGCCAGTGGAACATCGTCTACACCTATCCTTACTTGGCGACGCAGATTCCATCGTACTCTGACTTGGTGCAGGAGAACGTCGACTACGTCAATATCCGCAGGTCGCGGAGTTTTGTTGAAAATCACATCAAGGACCTAAAGCAATGAAGATCGGAACCATCGTAACGGCCACCGATCTGAACCCACTGTATTCCGACTTTATTCCCAACTTTGTCAAGGCATGGAAGGCTGTGGTCCCCGAGGCCGACGTGCGTATCGTAGTGGTTGCCGATGAGATTCCAGCGTCTCTGCGGCCGTGGGCCGAGCATCTGGTTCTGTCGAAGCCCATCCCTGGACTGCTGACTGCCTTTCAGGCGCAGTGTATTCGTCTCCTGTATCCTCGCGAAGTCACGCGCGATGAGGGTGTTCTGATCACCGACATGGACATGCTGCCCGGAAACCGTCGGTATTACGTGGAGTCGGTCGAGAGTGTGCAGACGGACGCTTTTGTGGTGTATCGTGATGTCTGCTTCCCAGGAGAGATTGCCATGTGCTACAATGTGGCCCATCCGTCCGTGTGGTCGTCGATGTTCGGGTCGGAGCCGACGGAGACGGTGCTGAAGCGATGGTACGAGGGCACTGGGTACGATGGTCAGCATGGTGGCGTAGGATGGGGTACGGACCAGGTCAAGTTCAAGCAGATCTTTGATCAGTGGACGGGACACAAGGTGGTACTGAATGACTCTATCACCCAGTTCACTCGTCTTGATCGCATCCATCCGTGGAACTTTGCCAACCGAGTGCAATTGAGGAACACCATCCTGGCAGGGTATATCTGCGACTACCACTGCCTGCGGCCGTATTCCGAACATAAGGATATTAACGACTTTATCGTTTCTTGCCTACAGGAAAGAAGATGGTGAACGCCTTTTCATTCTGTCTCTTTGGGGAGACTAGCGTGTTATACCACCATGGATTACTGGAAAACATAGACATGATCAAGTCCCACTATCCTGGGTGGGTGATCTATGTCTATTTGGGGGCCGATACCGAGCCTGGATACAGATCGTACCTTCTGCGAGACCCCGCCATTCGTGTGCGCGACACGGGGATCGTGGGATTCAAGAACACAGTACATCGATTCTTTGCGATTGACGAACCTGATGTGGAGGTTTGCTTCTGTCGCGACGCGGACAGCCGTGTTCACTGGAAGGATCGATGGGCAATTGACGGATTCCTTACGACACGATATGGGGCCCACATCATTCGGGACCATCCAGAACACAGTACGGGTATCGCGGCAGGAATGTGGGGGCTGCGCAAGGGTGTCTTGGGACAATCAATGCGTGCGTTGTTCGATGGATGGACGCCCATCTTTGCGGGGAGCGGCGACCCATCTGCGGTCGAAGGGTTTGGAATTGACCAGAATTTCTTGGTGAAGGAGGTCTACCCTCGTATTCAGTCTGTTGCCCTTGTCCACTTTAGCAATGATCAACGGTTTGATTGGGAGGCTGGTGCTGCGTTTCCGTTTCAGTGGACAAACGACATCTACTGCGGGAGGCGAGAGACCCCCCCGTTCCGTGACACGACGAAGCCTCCGAGATTTCCACCCGCCCTTGTAAAATTGTCCAGCTGATAGACAATGCACGTCAAGGCTGTCGGATCTCGTCGCAAGGTGTGGAACGGAACGGCCCAGAAGACCCCTGGCGGTCTCACTCGTAAGGACCTGACACAGAACAAGCACGGCCGCATCGTGTCCCGTAAGCGTGCTGCGCGTGCTCGTTCGGGTCGTGCCTTTACGCGCCGTCACAAGTAGATTTTTTAATACGCATGAACAATGGCGCTGGCGATCCCGTTCGCTACACTCCTCGTAACAGGAGCTCCACTCGGAGTCCTTGGATACCTCTACGCGATGGGCAAACGAGGTGAAAACGGCGCAACCCCAATGGCCGAGAGCGGCGTTCGGGCTGAGCTGAATCAAGCATTGAGGGCAGAGTACGCGGCCTTTGCTGCTGTTGACCGTGCGAAGATTGCGAATGCCTTGACGGACGAGATGACGAAGTGGAAGAACGAACATCCGCAGGAGGAGGCGCCGTCCCTAGGATCTCGTGCGTTACAGGCAACGGGGGCCCTCATCGCGGCTCCGATTGCCTTGCCGATTGCAGGTGTGTCCCTCCTTTACAATGCTACCAAGGCTGAACTGAAGAGACGGAGCGATGCGGCAGCGGCCGCGAAGGCGAAGGCAGTGGTGGCAAAGGCAGCAGAAGAGGCGGCATTTATGGCCGCGGCGCCAGCAAGGGCAGCAGCAGCGGTGGCGACAGAGAATGCCG
>Ga0187844_10001010_pt1 | contig 21901 bp, 16 predicted proteins | sample SpaLakP09_SKY_50_FD_134517 | JGI IMG/M metagenome (GOLD analysis project Ga0187844, IMG submission 134517) | Oligotrophic lake water microbial communities from Sparkling Lake, Wisconsin, USA - SP09_SKY_50 | ecosystem: Environmental > Aquatic > Freshwater > Lake | place: USA: Sparkling Lake...
GCCCAGGCCAAGCGCGAGATCGGCAAGATCGGCCTGATGGCGCCCGAGGATGTCTATGACGCCTGCGTGGTGCGCCAGCACAAGGCCTATCCGGTCTATGACGACGCCTATGCCGAGCACATCAAGATGATCCGCATGGACCTGAAGCTGCACTTCCCGGGCCTGCACCTGGTGGGGCGCAACGGCATGCACAAGTACAACAATCAGGACCACGCCATGATGACGGGCATCCTGACCGCCGAGAACATCCTGGCCGGCGAGACCGTCCATGACGTCTGGGAGGTCAATGAGGACGCCGAGTATGGCGAGGCTGGCGTCTCGGGCGCACGGGAGGCCCTGCGCAGCGAACGCGCCGTGCCTCGCAAGGTCGCGGCCTGATCATGATCTCCCTGCAGGGCCTCTATCATCGGCTGCCGCTGGGCGTGCGCGAGCTTCTGGCCTATGGCCTGGCCAGCGCGGCGGCCCTGTCGGTGGATGCCGCCCTGATGGTGGTTCTGATCGATCTCGGGGCCCACTATCTGGTCGCCACGGCGGTCGGGTTCTGCGCCGGGATCGCGGTGGCCTATGGCCTGAGCGTCTCGATGGTGTTCCGGCATCGGGCGATCGCCGACCGCCGGCGCGAGTTTGCGGGCTTTCTGGCCGTCGGCATGATCGGGCTGGTCCTGACCCAACTGCTGATGGCCTTCTGGGTTTCGCTGATCGGCCTTGAGCCACCGGTCGCCAAACTGCCCACGGCGGGGCTGGTCTTCGTGTTCAACTTCGTGGCTCGCCGGACCCTGCTGTTCAGCCGGCCTGCGCCCCGGCCTTGAGCGCCCTGGACGACCGCCCCGGGACCGGAGCCGCCCGGACCGGGCAGGCCTGGTGGGCGGTGCTGGCGGCCTTCAGCCTGTTTGCCCTCAGCCGAGCCTATCAGGGCGTTCGGCACGACGGACGCCTCTATATCGCCGACGCCCTGGCCAAGCTGGACCCCGGCGGCATCGGTCGCGACCTGATGTTCATCCACGACGGGCAGTTCGGCTTCAGCATCTATACGCCGCTGCTCAGCCGGATGATTGCTCATCTGGGTCTGTCCCAGGCCTCGCTGCTGATGGTTGGCCTGACCCTCGTCCTGTGGTTTGCCGCGCTCCTGTTGCTGGTCGAGCGCCTGGCGGCCGACCGCAGCGCCATGGTCCGCTGGGCGGTCCTGGTCTTCATCATCGTCCTGCCACCCTATTATGGCCCGCTGAACGTCATCAGCTTCGGGGAGCCCTTCGCCGTGCCCCGGGGCCTGGCCGAGGCGGCCGGCATGGCGGGTATGGCGGCCTTCCTGGCGAACCGGCGCATCCTGGCCTTCGCCCTCTACGCGGTGGCCATGGCCCTGCATCCGATCATGGGCCTGTGCGGCCTGGCGGTCGTCTATCTGGCCCTCTGTCTGGAAGACCGCCGCTGGCTGGTTCCCGGCCTGGCCGGCGGCGTGATCCTGGTCGGCCTGGCCCTGGCCCGGGTTCCGGTCGCCGACCGCCTGCTGGTGCCGATGGACCCGGAATGGCGCGCCCTGGTCGAGGCTCGCATCCCGATCCTGTTCACCGCCCACTGGCCGCTGCAAACCTGGAACCGGCTGGCCGTGCAGATGGCGACCCTGGCCGTGGGCGTCAGCCTGCTGACGGGCAAGGCGCGATCCCTGGCGATCGGCGCCCTGCTGGCTGCAGCCCTCGGCGTGCTGGTGCTCGTCCTGCTCGGCGACGGCGCGTCCCTGCTGCTGATCCTGCAGGTCCAGACCTGGCGGATGCTGGAACCCATGGCCCTGCTGGCCGCCGGAAGCCTGGCCCTGGCGGTCGTTGCCCTGCCCGGGCGCGGGGCCACGGGCCTGATCACCCTGGCGGCGCTGGTCTGTGGCTGGCTGTTCATGGATCAGGGCGTCGTCGGGCTCGCCGTCGCAGCGGTTGTCGCCGCCGCCCTGTTCCTCGGCGACCGGGTGACCTGGAGCCGGCCGATTCTGGTCGCCCGCTGCGCGACCGGCGTCATGCTGGCGGCTCTGGCGATCTTCCTGACCACGCGCAGCCTTGCCCTCGCATCCGCCCTGATCGCCCTGCCGCCGACCTGGCCCTTCAGCCTCGGTCTTGTCTGGAACAGTGGCGTGCCGGGCACCGCCGCGGCCCTGCTGGTCGGCCTCTGGTTGGCGCGGGGCTGGCCCGTTCCGCGTCCTGCCGTGCTGATCGCCGTCAGCCTGACGCTCGCCGTCCTGGCGGCCGGACTGTGGGACGACCGCTCGGCCTATGTGAAGGTCCGTGACCGGGGAGGGGACCCCGCCCTGCGCGCCCTGATGGCCTCGCGCCCGGGCGAGGTGCTGTGGCTGGCCGGAGATATGGAGCCCTGGGTCCTGGCCGGACGGCCCAGCTGGGCCAGCAAGATGCAGGGGGCCGGCGTGGTGTTCTCGCGACCGCTGGCGGTGGCCCTGAAAGACCGCGTCGACCGGCTGTGGGAGACCGGTCTGATCGGCCGCGACTGGCTCGAACCCCTGACCGCCGCCGATTCGCGTCCGGCCCGTCCGACACGGGTCCGGCTGGAACGCTTCTGCGCGGCGGCCGATGCGCCGGCCTGGATCGTCTGGCCCCGCACGGACGACCTGCCTCTGGACCCGGCCCTGGCGGCGCGCGACTGGCGTCCGGCCGCGCCCTATGCCCTGGAACTGGTCGGCCCGGCCGGAACCGGCTGGCTGACGACCGGGCGCTACGCCGTGATTCCCTGCGCCGGCGGCTGATCGACGGGAAAGTCGCGGCCTTCGGGCTTCAGGGCGTGCGGCGTCCGCAGGGCCCGTGCTCCCTTGCAGACCAGATGCACCAGCAGGTCCAGCACGCCGATCACGGCGGCGAGGGCGAAAATTCCACAGCTCAGAACAACGACCAGTGACATCACGACAGCACTCCCCTTTAGTCTGCAAAAGGGTCTGAAAGCGGGTTTTGTTCCCGTGTTGCGGTGCTGTGATTTCGCCTTTTGCGACACTTTCTGTTGACAACGTTGTCACGCTTGAGGGGAATGCGCCGTCCCGCGAAGACGGACAGGGAGTGAACGAATGACAGGCATGGGGAACGGCGCGCACACGCTCAGCGCGCGCTTTATCGGGTCGGCGGATCGCCGATCGCTGCGGAACGAGGGCTGATCGATGTCTGACTCCGCCATCACCGCCAAGACCGGCAAGGGCATGCTCCTGGCCGTCGTCTATGTCACCTGTCTGTTCTTCATCTGGGCGCTGGTCACCAACCTGCTCGACCCGCTGCTGAAGACCATGAAGACGGTTTTCACCCTGACCCCGATCCAGGCCAACCTGACGGGCTTTGCGTTCTTCATCGCCTACGGTGTCATGTCGATGCCGTCCGCCGCCTTCCTGTCGAAGTTCGGCTATGCCAAGTCGGTCATGGTCGGCCTCGGCGGCATCGTCGCCGGCTGCTTCATCGCCATCGCCGCCGCCAAGCTGCACACCTTCTCGCTGGTGCTGACGGCCCTGTTCGTGATGGCTTCGGGCATCACCCTGCTGCAGGTGGCCGCCAACCCGCTGATCGCCTCGCTGGGCAAGCCTGAGGATTCCTCGTTCCGGCTCAATCTGTCCCAGGCCTTCAACTCACTGGGCGCGGCCTGCGGCCTGTGGTTCGGCGCCAACTTCCTGCTCAAGGGCGAGATTTTCGAGAAGGGCGCTGTTGTCACCGAAGTGATGCGCGAACAGGCCCTTGGTTTCGTCTCGAACGTCTATCTCGCCATCGGCGTGGGTCTGGCCCTGTTCATCGTGGCCATCTTCATGGTCCGCAAGCAGATCACCGAGGCGGCCCCGGAAACCGGCAAGCTGGTCAGCCCGCTGTCGGCCCTGACTTCGAAGTGGGCCAATCTCGGCGCGCTCGGCATCTTCCTCTATGTCGGGGCCGAAGTGGCGATCTCGCTGAACCTGCTGCTGTTCCTCGAGCAGACCAACATCCTGAACATCTCGGCCGAGCAGGCCGGCAAGCTGACGACCTTCTACATGGTGTTCGCCATGATCGGTCGGTTCGGCGGTTCAGCCCTGCTGAAGGTGGTCAAGGACTATGTCCTGCTGACGGTTGTGGCCGTCGGCGCGATTGCGGTCTGCCTGGTCGTGATCGTCAGCAAGGACATGGTGCCCACCCCGCACGCCGGAACCCTGAACCTGATCCTGGCCCAGGCTCCCCTGACCAGCGGTCTGATTCCGGCCTTTGCGGCCCTGCTGATCGGCCTGTTCAACTCGATCATGTTCCCGACTATCTTCACGATGACCCTGCAGCGTTCGACCGCAGCGACCTCGGCGACCTCGGGCCTGCTCTACATGGCCATTGTCGGCGGTGCCGTCCTGCCGCTGATCTTTGCCTCCATCGAGCAGGCGACGGGCTCGCGGGCCCTGGGCTTCATCGCCCCTCTGGCCTGCTACGTCTATGTGCTGTGGTTCTCGTTCGCGGCCCGCAAGGCGCCGGTGCACGAGATCACCGAAGCGGTCGCCGGCGGTCACTGACCGTCTGACTGACTGAACCAGCGGACGCCCGCCCCTGTACCCTGCGGTACAGCGGCGGGCGTTCTGCTGTCTGCGTACCGGTCTGCGCGTTAGGTTTCCTGAAGGCGAGACCGGAAAAGCGGGCTGGAAAAACCTGCGGTTCCGCAGGACAGTGCGTTGAGATTTTCGTTTCAGGATCCACCATGGCCGCCGCCCCCACCAAGACCCGCTTCATCAGCGGCTTCGGTTTTCAGGTCCTCATCGCCATGGTCATCGGCCTGGGCCTCGGCCTGCTGGCGCGCGACCTCGGTCCGGCCAAGGGCGAGGCGGGCTATGTGCTGGCCGAGACCCTGCGCCAGATCGGCTCGATCTTCGTCCAACTGCTGCGCACCCTGGTGCCGCCCCTGGTCTTCACGGCCATCGTGGCCAGCATCGCCAACCTGGCCCAGCTGCAGAACGCCGCGCGTCTGGTCTGGCGGACCCTGTTCTGGTTTGCCGTCACCGCCCTGATCGCCGTGCTGATCGGCATCGCCCTGGGTCTGGTCCTGCAGCCGGGCCTGCACACCACGGTCGCGGCGACCGAAGCCCATGCGCCCAAGACCAACGGCTCATGGCTCGACTTCCTGACTGGGCTGGTGCCGTCCAACATCCTGGGCCTGAACGCCTCGACCTCGATCAATGATGCCGGGGTCGCCAAGACCTCGCTGTCGTTCAACGTCCTGCAGATCCTGGTTATCGCCCTGGTGGCCGGCATTGCGGCCCTGAAGTCCGGCGAGGCCGGCAAGGGCTTCCTGGCCTTCAACGCCTCGGCCCTGGTCGTGGTGCGCAAGGTGCTGTCCTGGGTGATCCGCCTGACGCCGATCGGCACTATCGGCCTGCTGGGGACGGCGGTGGCCCAGTATGGCTGGACGACGCTCGGCCAGCTGGGGGCCTTTACCGGCGCGATCTATCTGGGCCTCGGGCTGGTCCTGTTTGTCGTCTATCCCGGCCTGCTGGCGGCCAATGGCCTGAACCCGCTGAAGTTCTTCGCCGGTGCCTGGCCGGCGATCCAGCTGGGCTTTGTCTCGCGCTCCTCGGTCGGCACCCTGCCGGTAACCGAGGCCGTGACCGAGCACAGCCTGGGCGTTCCGCGGGCCTATTCGGCCTTTGCCGTGCCGCTGGGGGCGACGACCAAGATGGACGGCTGCGCGGCGATCTATCCGGCCATCTCGGCGATCTTCGTGGCCCAGTTCTTCGGCCTGCATCTGGGTCTGTCGGACTACTTCCTGATCGTCTTCGTCTCGGTGATCGGTTCGGCGGCGACGGCGGGCCTCACCGGTGCCACGGTCATGCTGACCCTGACCCTCTCGACCCTGGGCCTGCCGCTTGAAGGTGTCGGCCTGCTGCTGGCCATTGATCCGATCCTCGACATGGGCCGGACGGCCGTCAATGTCGCCGGCCAGGCGCTTGTCCCGACCCTGGTCGCCAAGCGCGAGGGCATTCTCGATCTCGAGGTCTACAATGCCGGTCGCAATCCGGCCGACGCCCTGGCCGCCGCCGAATAGGCGAGGCCGGTTGCGCGCCGGCCCTTTAGCGGCGAGTTTGCCGCTTCAAGGCGCGACAAAGGGAATCGATGGTGTCGAAGGCGAGTTCAGGCGGCCAGTCCGGGCCGAGCCGTCGGTCCATTCTGGCCGGAGCCGGAGCGCTCGCCGGTTATGCGATCACCGGACCGGGCCAGGCCGCCGGCCGCGCCTCGGACCGGATCGAAGCCCTTCTGGCCCGCATGACCATCGAGGAAAAAGCCGGACAGCTGTCCTGCTTTGCCGACATGATCCGTCCGCCGTTCGGCGACATGAACCCGCTGGTCAATATCCGCAACGCCCAGACCCTGCTGTCCGAGATCCGGGCCGGGCGGATCGGTGTGCTGATGAACGGGGTCGGCACGGCCGGCGCGATGGACGCCCAGAAGGCCGCCGTTGAAGGCTCGCGGCTGAAGATCCCGCTGATTTTTGCGGCTGACGTGATCCATGGCTTCAAGACCGTGTTCCCCATTCCGCTCGGCGAAAGCGCCAGCTTTGACCCGCACCTGTGCGAGCGCACGGCGCGGGCGGCGGCCTCGGAGGCCAGCGCCTCGGGCCTGCACTGGACCTTCGCGCCGATGGTCGATGTAGCCCGCGACCAGCGCTGGGGCCGGGTGGCCGAAGGGGCGGGCGAGGACGTCTATCTTGGCCAGGTGCTGGCCGAGGCGCGGGTGCGCGGCTTCCAGGGGCGCGACCTGCGGGCCGAGGACAGCATGGTCGCCACGCCCAAGCACTTCGCGGCCTATGGGGCGGTGACGGCGGGTCTGGAATACAACTCCGTCGAGCTGTCGGAAGCCACCCTGCGCGAGGTGCATCTGCCGCCGTTCCAGGCCGCCTTCGCCGCCGGGGCCCTGACCACCATGTCAGCCTTCAACGACGTCAACGGCATTCCGGCTACCGCCAACAAGCGGCTGCTGACCGATGTCCTGCGCGGCGAATGGGGCTTCCGCGGTGTCGTGATCTCCGACTACACGGCCGACCAGGAACTGGTCGCTCACGGCTATGCCCAGGATGATCGCGACGCAGCGCGGCTGGCGATCCTGGCCGGCATCGACGTCAGCATGCAGAGCGGCCTCTATCTGCGTTATCTGCCCGAACTGACCGCCTCCGGCGCGGTGCCGATGGCGGCGGTCGATGCCGCCGTGCGCCGGGTCCTGGGCCTGAAGGAAGCGCTGGGCCTGTTCGACAATCCCTATCGGTCCATCAACCCCGAGGCCGAGCAGGCCCGGACCGCGACCCCGGCCCTGCGCCAGCTGAGCCGCGAGTCCGGGGCCCGGTCGATCGTGCTGCTGCGCAATGAGGGCGCGATCCTGCCCCTGCCGCGGTCCGGCAAGCGGCTGGCCCTGATCGGCCCCTTCGCCGATGACCGCGACAATGTGCTGGGGGCCTGGGGCGGCTTCTTTGCCGATCGCAGTCTGAACGTGGATCTGGCGACCGGCCTGCGCGCGGCCATGACCGATCCGACCAGCCTGATCGTCGAGCGCGGCTGTGAGATCGAAACCACCCTGGCCGGCGGGTTCGAGCGCGCCGTCGCGGCAGCCCGGGCGGCCGACATCGTCCTGCTGGCCGTCGGCGAGAGCCAGGACATGACCGGCGAGGCCAAGTCCCGCACCGACATCCGCATTCCGCCAGTCCAGCAGCGTCTGGCCGAAGCCGTGGCGGCGACCGGAAAGCCGGTGGTCGTCCTGCTGCGCCACGGGCGGGCCATCGCGCTGGAAGGCGTCGTCCGCGATGCCCGGGCCATTCTGGCCACCTGGTTCCTCGGCAGCGAGATGGGCAATGCGGTCGCCGATGTGGTGTTCGGGGCCGTCAATCCGTCGGCGCGGCTGCCCGTCAGCTTCCCCCTCGAGAGCGGCCAAGAGCCCTTCTACTACAACAGCCGCACGACCGGCCGCCCAGCCCCGGCCGATCCCAATGCCCAGGAATACAAGGCCCGCTGGCGCTCGATCCGCAACGAGGCCCTCTATCCGTTCGGCTTCGGGCTTGGCTATGCGGGCTTTGCCCTGTCGGACCTCAAGCTCAGCGACAGCAAGGTGCGCTGGGGCGATCCGCTGCACGCCACGGCGCGAGTCACCAACACCGGCACGGTGTACGGCGAACATGTGGTGCAGCTTTACATCCGCGATCGCGTCGCCAGCCGCACCCGGCCGGTGCGCGAGCTGAAAGGCTTCCAGCGGGTCTCGCTGGCCCCCGGCGCCAGCCAGGAGGTGACGTTCGAGATCCGCCGCGAGCAGCTGATGTTCATCGGCGAAGGCGACCGCTGGACTGTCGAGCCGGGCGTATTCGAGGTCATGATTGCCAATTCGTCCGTTGACGGATTATCGACCAGTTTCGAGCTTCTGGCCCATTCGGCCGGCCACTAGCGGCGGGCGGTTCGTCGCTCCAGCAGCAGCAGGCTGAGGGTGACCGCGAACCAGAAGGCCAGCAGCAGGGCGGCCAGCCGGTGGGCCTGGTTCCACTCCAGCGCCTCGACCAGCTGGTAGATCTCGACCGACAGCACCTGGGTCTCGCCGGGGATGCCACCGCCCAGCATCATCACCACCCCGAACTCGCCGATGGTGTGGGCAAAGGTCAGCAGGGCCGCGACGACATAGCCCGGGGCGGCCAGCGGCAGGGCGACGCGCAGGAACCGCTCGCGGGCCGAGGCCCCGAGGGTGGCGGCGGCCTCCAGCGGCTCGTCACCGATGGCGATGAAGGCATTGCGCAGCGGCTGAACGGCGAACGGCAGGGAATAGATCACCGAGCCGATCACCAGCCCCTCGAAGGTGAAGGCCAGGGTGCGGATGCCGAACGGCTGCAGCAGGGCCATCAGCGGGCTGTGCGGGCCCAGGGCGATCAGCAGGTAGAAGCCAGAACCGTCGGTGGCAGCACGATCGGCAGGGCCACCACCGCGCCGACCACCGGCCGCCAGCCTGAGCTGCCGCGGGCCAGCCACCAGGCGAGCGGCGTGGCCAGGGCGAGCAGCAGGGCGGTCGTCAGTCCAGCCAGCTTCACCGTCAGCCACAGGACCTCCAGCATGGTCTAGCGGACCTCGTAGCCGTAGCGGCGGATGATGCCTTTCGCCTCGGAGCCCTTCAGGAAGGTCAGGAAGGCCTTGGCCGCCGCATTGTCCGCCCCGGTCTTCAGCAGGACGGCCTGCTGGTCGATCGGGCTGTGCTCGGTGGCCGGGACGATCCAGCGCGAGCCGCCCTTCTCGTCGATCACCTGCGACAGGGCGACAAAGCCCAGCTCGGCCGCGCCGGTCTGCACAAACTGGAAGGTCTGGGTGATCGAGGCCCCGGTGACGAGGCGGGGCTTCAGGCCCTCGTACAGCCTGCGCTTGCCCAGGGTCTCGACGGCGGCCTGGCCATAGGGCGCGAGCCTGGGGTCGGCAATGGCGAGTTTCTCGAAGCGTCCGGTGGCCAGGACCGCGCCACGGCCGTCGACGAGACCGGGCGTGCGGCTCCACAGCACCAGCCGTCCGGTGGCATATGTAAAGCGCGAGCCGACCACCGCGAGACCCTCGGCCTCGGCCTTCATCGGCCGCTCGACGTCCGCCGACAGGAAGACGTCGAACGGCGCGCCATTGGCGATCTGGGTATAGAACTGGCCCGAGGACCCGAAGCTCAGCACCACCTTGTGACCGGTCATGGCCTCGAAGCGGGCGGCGATGGCCCTGGCGGGTTCGGTGAAGTTGTCCGCGACGGCCACCCGGGTCTCGGCCGCCAGGGCGGAGGCGGTCCCGAGCAGCGACAGCAGGCCGGTGAGGACGACCGTCAGGAACGAACGGCGAGGGGACATGGTCGTCAGTCTCCGAACGGCTGCCAGCGATGATCCGCTGGCGTTATGTAGCAAGAGTGCATAACGCTGTCGCGTCCGGTCTTGAGGAGGGTCCATGACGGCTGACGGTGAACTGCGGGCCTCGCTGATCCTGCGACGCGGAGCCCTGGCCCGGGTCGGGCTGGAGCGCATCGACCTGCTGGAAGCGGTCGGGGCGCAGGGCTCGATCACGGCGGCGGCCCGGACCCTGGGTCTCAGCTACAAGGGGGCCTGGGATGCGATCCAGGCCCTGAACAACCTGTTCGACGGCCCCCTGATCCTGGCCAGCCCCGGCGGCCGGGCCGGCGGCAGCGCCGAGATCACCGCCCGGGGCCAGACCGTGATCCGGGCCTTTCGTGCGGTCGAACGAGAGATCGGCGCGGCCGTGGCGCGGCTGGAGGTCGGGTTGTCGGCCGCCGAGGCTCCAGACCTGGGCCAGATCTTCTGGAGCCTCGGCCTGCGCACCAGTGCCCGCAACGCCCTGCGCGGCACCGTCAGCGGCCTTGCGGGCGACCGGGTCACCGCCGAGGTCACCCTGGCGCTCGGCGAAGGGCGCGAGATCGTCTCGACCATCACCCGCCGCAGCGCCGAGGATCTCGGCCTCCGCATAGGCAGTCCGGTCCTGGCCCTGATCAAGTCCAGCGTCGTCGCCGTGGGACCGGGCGCGGCGGAGGCCCGCAACCGCCTCGCCTGCCTCGTCACCGGCCGCGAGGACGGCGAGAGCGCCAGCGAACTGACCCTGGCCCTCGGCGGCGGCAAGACCCTGGTGGCGACCGTGCCGCGATCGCAAACGCCGTGTCCGGAGGTCGGTGCAGAGGTGATGGCCGGCCTCAACCCGGCCGACATTATCCTCGCGGTCGAGTGACGGGACGGGCGTGCTGGAATTGACGGACAGCCTGCAAGCCGCGAGGCTCAACCCCGCGCTGAACCGGGAGAGTCTTCCATCATGGCCGACGGGCCGCCGACAGAGGAACTGACCGCGCCCGGCCGCAAACGGGGTGTGACGCCGGGCCTGATCCTCTTCGGCCTGTTTGGCCTGCCCTTCATGGTCTTGAGCCTGCTCGTCGCCGTCACCTCTCTGAGCGGGGCGTTTGACTATCTTGCCTATGTTGCCCGGGACGCTACGACGCTCGACGCCTGGGCCGTGCTGAGCCTGATCTCGGGGCTCCTGTCGCTGACGGCCATCGTCGGAACGGTGCATGCGCTTTTCCGGAAGAAGGGGGCGCGTGCGCTGCTGCTGTGCTGTCTCGCCTGGCCCGGCATGCTGGTGATCGAAGGCAGTCGCTGCGACACCGGCCCCTCCTGCCAGAGCATGGGCTGGGCCGCCCTGCCGCATCAGGCCTTCGCCTGGCAGGTTCGCATCCGCCCGGTGACCGAGTCCGATGAGGCCCTCCAACTGGCTTCGGCCGCTTTGGGGAACGCCGGCTCAACGGACACGCCCTACAAGGCCCGGCGCTTCGCAAGTGACTGGATTGTCTCGAGTATAAACAGCGACGGATGGCTGGGGACTCATGCGGTGGCCATCGACAGCCGCACGGCGGTGACCCGTCTTGTGCCTTGCCCGGCCAAGGCCATGCCCTGTGGTATGGATAGGCCGGTGCCGTCGGATGGCCGGATGCCGTTCCGCAAGCCGGACCTTGGACTTGCTGCGGTCTTTCCTGCAGCCCTGCTGGTCTGCCCCCTGGATGGCGACAAGGGCGAACCACGCGGGCTGTTCGGCGACCGGCTGCCGGCGGACGAGCCTTGCGGCCAGGCCGAACAGTCCCGCGAAATGGGCTTGCAGGTTGCGCCCTATCGAATGGAGGGCTGCACGGTCCTCGAGCCTGGGTCGGTGCCCTGGCGTCCCGTGTCTCCCGAGACCCTCAAGCTGTTGCAGGGTCGGCCCTTGTCCCTGGGCGGGTTTCCAGTTCGGGTGTGCGAATTGCGCATGTCCGGCTACATCCAGATCAGCGCCTATGCGTTTGCGCCTTCACCCACGAAGCAGGGTCGGGGCATGACCCTCTACGAGGCCTATATCGTCACCAAACCAGAGCATCTGGCTGAAGACCTTCTGGGCCTCGCGACCTTCATGGACACCGCCAGGATCGGACGGGGGGCCTAGACCGGTCCGCCCGGTCGAGTGACGGACCAGCGCCTGATCCCCCGCCCGGAACCTTGCCCCGACTCGGGGCTTGATCCCGGGGAACCATTCGAGTCCGGAGACCCCGTCATGGCGCTCAGCCTGCCCCTGCGAGCCCTATTCGCGTCCAGCCTGCTGCTGACGGTGGCCTGTTCAGCCCGGCCGACCGAGCCCCAGCCCAGGCCCGGGCCGCACAATGCGCCGCGGCCCGTGGCAGGGGCGGCTCCCGCAGCCCCCGCCCACTAGGCTCAGCGGCCCTTCCACTGCGGCGCGCGCTTCTGGGCGAAGGCCAGCGGGCCCTCTCGGACGTCATCCGACTTGAACAGGGCCTTGACCGCCGCATAGCGGCCCTGGCCCTCGATGGCGGCCTGCAGGGTCGGCTCGGTCAGGCCGCGCTGCACCGTCTCCTTGGAGGCGCGGATCGACATCGGGCTGCAGGCGATGATGTCGGCCGCCCAGCGCCTGGCGGTGTCCAGCAGGTCGGCCAGGGGCACCACCTGATTGACGAAGCCAAGGGTCTGGCCCTCCGCCGCCGGGACCCGCCGCCCGGTCAGGATCATGCCCATGGCGTTCTTCATGCCGATCTGGCGCGGCAGGCGGTGCAGGCCGCCGGCCAGGGCTGCCAGTCCGACCTTGGGCTCTGGCAGCGCAAAGACGGCGGTGTCGGCGGCGATGATCAGGTCGCAGGCCAGGGCGATCTCGAAACCGCCCCCCATGGCGATGCCGTTGACGGCGGCGATGACCGGCTTGTTCAGGTCAAAGCGTGAGGTCAGGCCAGCAAAGCCCGTGCGCGGGATCTTCACCTCCTCGCCGCGGGCAAAGGCCTCGACACTGCCCTTCAGATCATTGCCCGACGAGAAGGCGCGCTCGCCGGCCCCGGTCAGGATCGCGACCCACTGGTCCGGATCGGCGGCAAAGCCGTCAAAGACCTCGGCCAGTTCGGCATTGGCGGCGGCATTGAGGGCGTTCATCGCCTCAGGCCGGTTGATCGTCACGATGGTCAGCAGGCCTTCGCGGGTGACCGTACAGAACTGGTAGTCGCCACGCGGACGGGCGACCGCGCCGGCCTCCCAGACCAGCTGCCCGTAGACGTCCCGGCGGACCTGGCCGACGGCTCCGGCCGGCGAGCGGTTGAGCGCCGTCAGCAGGGCCAGACTCTCGGCATCGCCGCGATCCACCGTGGTCAGCACCCGCTGGCCGCCCGGCGTGCGGGCCACCACCACGCCCTGGCTGGGCTCGCCGGTGCGGCCATAGAGCACGGTCCAGGTCTCGATCGTCGCCGGGCCCTGATAGGCCTCAAGGACCTCCGGCACCGGGTCGCGGGCGGCCTCGGCCTGGGCCTGGACCGAATAGTCGGGGGCCAGCGCGACGGGGGCGGGGGTGGTGCTGACCACCAGGGCGTGGTGCTTGTCGACAAAGCCGCCCTGGCCATAGAGCAGGCCGAGACTGCCGGGGGCCTCGCGCAGGCGACGCACCATCGCGCAGACCGCGTGGCTCATATAGTTGTTCATCGGCCCGCCGAAGAAGGTGATGCCGCCCGTCACGGTCGGCTCGGCCTGCGGCTGCTCCAGCACCTTCAGCGCCATCTTCGGGACGACCGGGAAGCAGCTGTAGAGCTCCATCAGGTCGAAGGCCTGATCGCCGGCGATCGCCCGGGCCTGGTTCAGCACCGCTTCCTGGGCGGTGGAGTGGTCGTAGCGGTCGCGTTGCAGGAAATCGCCCGGCTCCTTGGCGGCCGCGCCGCCCCAGATGTGGATCAGCCGGTCCTCGGGGATACCGGCCGCGCGGGCCCGGGCCAGGCTGGTCACCAGGATGGCCGAGGCCTGGTTGACCATCGGATTGGCCACCATCAGCTTCGGATAGGGCCAGGCGATCAGCCGGTTGTCCGGGCTGACCGTGGCGATCTGCTCGGCCGACGGACGGTTGCGGATCCAGGCATAGGGGTTGTCGGCGGCGACGGCGGCATAGCGGGCCCAGAGCGCCGCATTGGCGGCACGGGCCTCGCCCGGGGTCTGGCCCTCGCGGCTCTGGAAGGCGTTTTCGTACAGGGGGTAGAGCTGAGAGGGATCCGACAGGCCCTGGGCGCGGGCGGCGTCGCTGAGCTCCAGCCGCGACCCGGCCAGACGGACGGTGTCCTCGGGCCGAGCGGCAGGGGTCCAGGGCAGGTTGACGCCGGCCTTCCTGGCCTTGCCGAGGGCATGCATCGACTCGCCGCCGACAATGGCGCTGACCTGGCCCTCGCCGCGGGCGATCCGCAGCGCGGCCTCGTGCACCAGCCGGATCGGCGTTTCGCCGCCCATGCTGGCATTGACTGCACGGGCGGGCTTCACGCCGAGCTTCTCGCAGAGCAGGCCGACCGGATCGGCATAGCGCCAGGTGATCTGGCCGACGAGGTCGAGCGAGTCGAGATCGGCCAGCAAGCCGCCGCCGGCCTCGGCATCGGCCCGTTCCAGGGCTTGGCCCATCAGCACCACCGGCTCCAGGCCCAGGGCCACGTCCTCGGGCCGGTGCAGGATCTCGCCGGTGGCGACAATGACGGGAATGCGGGTGGCGTCGGTCATTTGCGGTCCTTCAGGTCAGCGCGGATGGCCTCGCCGTCCTGGCCCACCAGGGGGGCAGGGCGGTGGTCCGGGCGCGGATAGGCGTCGTAGTGGATCGGGGCCCGCATGTCGTAATAGGGCCCTTCGGTGGGGTGGATCTTGCGGTCGAAAAAGCCGGTCTGGCGCAGGTGCGGGTCGTCGAGAATGTCGGCCAGGTCGCGCACCGCCATGGCCGGCAGGCGGGCAGCCTCAAGCCGCTCCAGCCAGTCGGCGGTCGTCCGGGCCGGGGTCAGGCGGGCGATCTCGCCATAGAGGGCGGTCGAATTGGCGACCCGCTGCGGCCCCGTCGCAAAGCGCTCGTCCTGCAGGACCTGCGCCCCCTCCAGCACCGTGAACAGCTTGACGACGCTGGCGTCCGTATAGGGGACGATGCTGATATAGCCGTCAGCGGTCGGGAACGGCTGGCGGTTGGGGTCCAGTTGCCGGGCATAGCCCACGGGCCCGACCGGCGGGTCAAAGGTGATGCCGCCCAGATGTTCCTGCAGCATGAAATGGGCGAAGGCCTCGAACATCGGCACCTCGACCCTCTGGCCCTCGCCGGTGCGCAGGCGATGGATCACGGCGGCCAGCACGGCCTGGGCCCCGTGCAGTCCCGCGACCTTGTCGGCGATCAGCGACGGGAGGTAGCGCGGACGCGGATCGCCATCGACGCGGGGCAGCAAAGTGGTCGTGCCGGTCGCGGCCTGGATGACGTCGTCATAGGCCTGCAGGTCGGCATAGGGGCCGTCCGACCCGAAACCGACGCAGTGGACATAGATGATGTCCGGCCGGATCGCCCGGACCGCCTCATAGTCGAAGCCCAGTCGCTCGATCGCCTTTTCGCGGACATTGTGGATGAAGACATCGGCGGTCTTCAGCAGGTCGCGCAGGGTCTCGCTGTCGGCCGGGGCCTTGAGGTCGAGGGCGATCGAGCGCTTGCCCCGGTTCAGGGCCAGGAAGCTGGGGCTCATGCCCATAGTGTGGGCGGGCTTGGCGGAAGAGCGGAAGGCATCGCCGATCGGCGGCTCGACCTTGATCACGTCGGCCCCGAGGTCGGCGAGGGTCTGGGTCGCATAGGGGCCGAAGACCACCGAGGTCAGGTCGATGACCCGGATGCCTTCCAGCATCGGCTGAGCGGTCTGCGCCATCTGTCTGCTCCCGGGGTGGCGCGCGTTGCGTGCACGCGCCTGTTCTCTTCATCCATGGAAGCGCGAGCCGCCCGGCAAGGTCAAATAGGGATTTGGCGTGATTGATACGAAAATCGTCTGTATCCCATCCGGGAATGCAGACTGCACGTGATGCCCATGGCCTTTGATATCCTGTCCGCCGTCCAGTTCGTCACGGTCGCCGAGGAGCTGTCCTTCACCCGGGCGGCGGCGCGGCTGGGTATCGCCCAGCCCTGGCTGTCGCGCCGCATCCAGCTGCTGGAGGCCCAGCTCGGCTTCCGGCTGTTCGTCCGCAGCACGCGGCGCATCGAGCTGACCGAGAAGGGCGAGGCCTTCCTGGCGGCGGCCCGGCCGCTGGCCTATGCCGCTGCGGCAGCGGCCCAGACGGCGCGGATGCTGGGCCGGGCCGAGCAGCGCCGCCTGCGGATCGGTGTTCCGCCCTATGGCGGCCGGATCCCGCTGCGCAGCCAGCTGACCCGCCGCTATTCGGCCGAGAACCCCGAGGTGGCCCTCGAGCTCGAGAGCGGCTGGACGCCGCGCCTGCTGGAGCGGGTTGTGGCCGGCGACCTCGACGGGGCCTTCGGCATGGGCTGGCTGGACCTGCCGCTGCGACGACTGACCCTCTGCCATCTGGGCCTCAAGCTCAGGGTCGCGCCACAGGACACGCTGGCCAATCAAGACGAGATCCGCACCGATGCCCTGGCCGGACGACGCGTCGCGGTGTTCGCCCGAGGCCTCTATCCGGAACTGTTCGACGCCCTGTTCACGCCGCTGGCCGAGCAAGGCGTGAAGCTGATCCAGACGCCGGAGTTTCATGAGCGGCTGATCGAGGACGACGGCGGGTCGCCGCCCCTGATCGTGGCCGAGTTCCGGATTCCGGGGCAGGACGGCGGGTCCGGCCCCTGGCTGGTCGATGTGGCACCGGTGCCGTTCAGCCTGTTCGTTCCGGCCGGGCCGCTCGGGGCCGATGTCGAGCGGTTCTGGGCCACCGCCGGGGACCTGATCCGGCCCTGAACGCCGAGGTCCGGTTCGGGCTGGACAAACGCTGATAAATCAATCTATAGGTGTGTATAGGTTGATGTGTATGTTTTTGCGTGAGTGTCGAGCGTGACGGCTGCGGGCACCGGCTTTCTGCGGGCCCGTCGCGGCCGGCACGGCTGTTCCTGAAAAGCCCGCAGGAGACCCGCATGGCCAAGTCCCTCAAGATTCTCGGTGTTCACGGTCTGGGCGATCAGCGCCTTTCGGACTGGCAGACAAAGTGGCCCGAGGCAGTCCTCCGGGCCTTTCCCGCCGCAGACGGGGTCGAGCTCGAGTTCGAGTTCATCGTCTATGACGACATCTTCGAGAAGACTGACATCTCGGCCTGGGAGGCCATGGGCGCGGTGGCCAAGCTGGTGGCCAGTGGTGTCAGCTCGGCCATCAGCCCGCATCGCGGCATTCTGGGCGATGTGTCCGAGAAGATCCGCTGGACCGCAGGTTATGTGGTGGCCTGGGTGGAGGATGAGGGCTTCAAGACGAGGACCCGCAAGCGGGTGTTCGAGCGGATCACGGCCTTCGAGCCGGATGTGATCCTGGCCCACAGCCTGGGCTCTCTGGTCACCTACAACGCCTTCACCCACCCTGATGCACAGGCCGAGGCTGTCGCGCCGCTGCTGCGCAAGGCGACCTATGTCACCTTCGGATCGCAGATCAACAATCCGTTCGTGGTGCGCAACCTGACCAATGGCCGCGTCCAGCCGCTGCAGGTCGCGGCGTGGCGTCATCTCTACAACCAGCATGACGACGTCTTTACGGCCCCGATCCGCAACTGGCCGGTGGCCAATTTCCGGCAGATCGAGACGCCGTTCGACGAGCCCGGCGTCGGCGACCACAGCGCCGAGGCCTATCTCGGCCACAACGCCACCATCGACAATCTCTGGCGGCCGCTGGCCGACGCGCTCGACGGTAAGGGTCTGGCCGGAGCGCGGGCCTTCGCGGCCTTGGCGGAGCCCACGCCCGGCAAGGCCAGGAGCAAGGCGAGGGCGGAGCCGAAACCCCGAAGCAAGCGCCGCAAGGCCCTGCTGGTGGGGATCAATGACTATCCCGAGGGGGCCCAGCGCCTGGAGGGCTGCGTCAACGACGTCTTCACGATGAGCGCCGTGCTGCAGGAGCGGGGCTTCGAGCCCGAGGCCATCCGCACCTGCCTCGACGGCCGGGCCACGGCCGACGGCATCCTCAGCCGCCTGCGCTGGCTGCTGGACGAGCCGGCGGCCGGCGACGAACTGGTCTTCTACTACAGCGGCCATGGGGCCCAGATCCCGGAGTATGGCGAAGATTTCGAGCCGGATCACAATCTCGAGGTGCTGGTGCCTTGGGACTTCGACTGGACGCCCGGGCGGGCGATTTCCGATGACCAGCTCCACGGGCTCTACGCCCAGCTGCCTTATGACACCCGGCTGGCGTTGATCTTTGACTGCTGCCATGCGGGAGGCCTGCATCGCGACGGGGCGGCACGGGCCCGGGGCATCACCCCGCCCGACGACATCCGCCACCGGCAACTGCGCTGGGACAAGGCGACCGAGATGTGGGTTCCGCGCAGCTTTCGGCGGATCAATTCAGGCTTTACGGCCGAGGCCGGGGTGGCGGACCGCTATTTCGGTCGCGACGGCGCCACCCGGCGGCTGGGTCGAGCGGCCATGCTGCGGGGCCTGTCGGCCGCCGAGAACACGGCCCTGCAGAATGCCAATGCCGCCCAGGCCGAGGGACCCTATCTGCCGCTGATTATCGAGGCCTGCGGCGAGGGACAGCTGTCCTATGAGTACCGCCACGGCGTGATCAGCCATGGGGCCTTCACCTTCAGCCTGGCCAATATCCTGCGGCGAGAGCGGGACCTGTCGTTCGGCGAGCTGGTGGTGCGCGCCGGGGCGCAGCTGGCCGAGCTGGGCTATGATCAGGCCCCGCAGATCCTGGGGCCGAGTGCGGTGGTCGGAGCCAAAGTGATCGGGCTCTGATCCAGGTCCGGACCGGGTCCTAGGCCTGGGCCCCGGCATAGGCGCTCAGCCGCGCCGCGATGACATCGCCGACCGCCGTCGTCGCGGCGGGGCGGGGGAAGTGGGTGCGCGTGACAATCCGGATGGTGCGCCCGGCCCGGGCCGTCAGGGGGCGCAGGACCAGGCCCGCATCCTCGGCGGCTCCGGCGGCCAGGCCCGGGATCAGGGTCGTGCCATAGCCGGCGGCGACCATGTTCAGCAGGGTCGGGAGGCCCGCAGCCCGCAAGGTCCCGCCCAGCGCCGGGGTATGCAGGCAGACGGCCAGGGCCTGGTCGCGCAGGCAGTGGCCGTCGGCGAGGACGAGGATGTCCTGGGCCAGATCGGCCTGGCTGACGCAGGTCTGGGCGACCAGCGGATGATCGGGCGGCAGGGCCGCGAGGAAGGGCTCTTCGAACAGGGGGCGGCTGGCCAGGTCGGGGCCGTCCTCTTCTGTGGCCAGCAGGACGGCGTCCAGCTCATGGGCCCGCAGCCGCGCCAGCAGGGGGGCAGTCTGATCTTCCCAGGGCTCGACCAGCAGGGCCGGCAGGGTCTGCCGCAGGGGGGCGAAGATCAGCGGCAGCAGATAGGGGGCCAGGGTGGGGATGATGCCCAGCCGGAACGGGCCGGACAGCGGATCGCGCAGGTTGCGGGCTCCGGCCAGAATCGCTTCCGAGGCTGCCACAGCGTCCCGGGCCGGGCCCAGCAGCTGGCGGCAGGCCTCGGTTGGGGTGGCAGCGCGGGCGGCGCGCTCGAACAGCACGACCCCGAGGGTCTCTTCCAGCTTGCGGATCTGCACCGACAGGGTCGGCTGGCTGACCCGGCAGGCCGCAGCGGCCCGACCGAAATGCTCGTGCTCGACCAGGGCCAGCAGATAGCGAAGATCCCGCAGGTTCATGGCCGGCACACGGATGTCATAGGCATTGTCTATCGTAGTCATTGAAACTCAAAACTTCAATTAATTGCCCGGGCGAGCGACAACAGGTGACGTTTCTCGCCCGGTCAGGCGTTCTGACCGCGAGCCCCCCAAGGACTGGAGACCATCATGGACGGCAGTGACATCGCAGAACCGGCCGGCAAGTGCCCGATGGGCCACGGCGCACGCCCCCACACCCGTTCGGGCTGGCGTTCCAACCGCGACTGGTGGCCCAACCAGCTGAACCTCAAGATCCTGGCCCAGAACTCGGCCCTGGTCAGCCCGAATGCGCCGGGCTTCCGCTATGCCGAGGCGGTCGAAACCCTCGACGTCGAGGCCCTGCGCCGCGACCTGCAGGCCCTGATGACCGACTCCCAGGACTGGTGGCCGGCTGACTATGGCCACTATGGCCCGTTCTTCGTGCGCATGGCCTGGCACAGCGCCGGCACCTATCGCACCGGTGACGGGCGTGGCGGCGCGGGCTCGGGCTCGCAGCGCTTTGCGCCGCTGAACAGCTGGCCGGACAACGGCAATCTGGACAAGGCCCGTCGGCTGATCTGGCCGATCAAGCAGAAATACGGCAACCGGATCTCCTGGGCCGACCTGATGATCTTCGCCGCCGACGTCGGCATGGAGACCATGGGCTTCAAGACCTTCGGCTTCGGCTTCGGTCGCGAGGACATCTGGGAGCCCGAGGAAGACATCCACTGGGGCACTGAAGCCACCTGGCTGGGCGATGCCCGCTATACGGGCGAACGCGACCTGGACCGGCCGCTGGCGGCCGTCCAGATGGGCCTGATCTACGTCAATCCCGAAGGCCCCAACGGTGTTCCCGATCCGCTGGCCGCCGCCCGCGACATCCGCGAAACCTTTGCCCGCATGGCCATGGATGACGAGGAGACCGTCGCCCTGATCGCCGGCGGCCACACCTTCGGCAAGGCGCACGGCGCGGGCGATGCCGCCCATGTCGGGGTCGAGCCCGAAGGCGCCGGCATTGTCGAGCAGGGCTTTGGCTGGAAGAACAGCTATGGCACCGGCAAGGGCGGCGACACCATCACCAGCGGCCTCGAAGGGGCGTGGACGCCCGATCCCATCCGCTGGGACAACGGCTATTTCGACACCCTGTTCGGTCACGAGTGGGAACTGACCCGGAGTCCGGCCGGAGCCCATCAGTGGACGCCGAAGGATGCCGGGGCTGCGGCCCTGGTGCCCGACGCCCATGACCCGGCCCGGCGTCACGCCCCGATGATGCTGACCACGGATCTCGCCCTGCGCCTGGATCCGGCCTATGGGCCGATCTCGAAGCGCTTCCATGAGGATCCGGAGGCCTTCCGCGAGGCCTTTGCCCGGGCCTGGTTCAAGCTGACCCACCGCGACATGGGGCCGGTCAGCCGCTATCGCGGCCCGCTGGTGCCGCAGGAAAGCCTGATCTGGCAGGACCCGGTCCCGGCCGTCGATCATCCTCTGGTCGATGCCGACGACGTGCGGACCCTGAAGGCCAGCATCCTCGCCTCCGGCCTGACCGTGGCGCAGCTGGTGTCCACCGCCTGGGCTTCGGCCTCGACCTTCCGGGGCTCGGACAAGCGGGGCGGGGCCAACGGGGCCCGGATCCGTCTGGCACCGCAAAAGGACTGGGCCGTAAACCAGCCGGCCGTGCTGGCCGAGGTGCTGGCGCGGCTGGAGACGATCCGGGACGGCTTCAATGCCGGCCGGACGGACGGCAAGCGGATCTCGCTGGCCGACCTGATCGTGCTGGCCGGCGGCGCGGCCGTCGAGGCGGCGGCAAGGGCGGCGGGCCACACCGTCGAGGTGCCGTTCACCCCGGGGCGGACCGACGCGTCCCAGGACCAGACGGATGTCGAGTCGTTTGCGGTGCTGGAGCCGGTCGCTGACGGGTTCCGCAACTATCAGAAGACGGACTACACCGTGTCGGCCGAGGAACTGCTGGTTGACCGGGCCCAGCTTCTGACCCTGACGGCCCCGGAAATGACGGTGCTGATCGGCGGCCTGCGGGCCCTCGACGCCAACACCGACGGGTCACGCCACGGGGTGTTCACCGAGCGGCCGGGCGTGCTCAGCAACGACGTCTTCGTCAACCTGCTGGACATGCGCACGGCCTGGACGGCGACCTCGGCCGACGAGACCCTGTTCGAGGGCCGCGATCGGGCGACCGGCGCGCTGCGCTGGACGGCGACCCGGGTGGATCTGGTGTTCGGCTCCAACTCGCAACTGCGGGCCCTGGCCGAGGTCTATGCCCAGGCCGATGCCGGCGAAAAGTTCGTCACCGA
>Ga0187844_10001011_pt1 | contig 21870 bp, 15 predicted proteins | sample SpaLakP09_SKY_50_FD_134517 | JGI IMG/M metagenome (GOLD analysis project Ga0187844, IMG submission 134517) | Oligotrophic lake water microbial communities from Sparkling Lake, Wisconsin, USA - SP09_SKY_50 | ecosystem: Environmental > Aquatic > Freshwater > Lake | place: USA: Sparkling Lake...
CACCTTCATGGTGGGCGGCGACGCCGCCGACCTGGAACGCGCCCGCCCCGTGCTCGAAAAGATGGGCGCCAACATCTTCCATGCAGGCAGCGTGGGCGCAGGCCAGACGGCCAAGATCTGCAACAACATGCTGCTGGGCATTTTGATGGCAGGCACCAGCGAAGCCATTGCCCTGGGCGTAGCCAACGGCCTGGACCCTAAGGTGCTGAGCGAAATCATGCGCCGCAGCTCGGGCGGCAACTGGGCGCTGGAGAAGTACAACCCCTTCCCCGGCGTGATGGAAACGGCTCCTGCCAGCAAGGGTTACGCAGGTGGCTTTGGTACGGACCTGATGCTCAAGGACCTGGGCCTGGCGCAAGAGAACGCGATGGCGGTGAAGGCGGCCACGCCGCTGGGGGGCATGGCGCGCAATTTGTATGCGGCGCACAGCTTGGCGGGGCATGGAGCGCTGGATTTTTCCAGCATTATCAAGATGGTGCAGAAAAGGTAATCGCCCTTCACCACAAACGCCAGCGCCTGCTGGCGTTTTTTTGAGTTGACCGGAGTGGAAAAAAAGCCTCTTAAAATCCGTCGAGATTCACTTCCGATGGTGCTTCAGTTCCAGAGTGGTAGCGTTGCAATATCACGCCTACGGTAGCTGCTCCGTATCAAAGCGGAAGGCACCAAGCGGCGCAGCCTGTTAGCCCCGACCCAACCAGTTAGCTGTCATTCGACAGGCGCTGGCTTGAGTTTGCTAAGCTGAGAAATGGCGTTATTGATGTACGGATCCACTAACCATTGCAGCGACATAGAGCTAATCTTTCCCGCTCGGATGGATATTTCTTGGTGAAGCAGAGTGACAACTTCAGTGAGCCAGCTTAGCTCCGGCAGTAGTTCAATATTGAATTGATCGACGCTGTAGCGCTCCTTGAGAGCGTAGGCTACCGTTCTTCTGCTTTCGGGCGCCGTCGCCAACAGTGTTCTTACGAAGTCTCCTGGCTGAATAAGATGGAGAATGGCTGTCTTGTAGTATTTGTTTTCAACGTCATTGTTTAGAACTATGCGGCGATAGAACAGGTCTGCATCGGTATCGATTAGCGAAAGTAGCGCCTCAGCCTGTCCGGGAAAACTCGCCTGTAACGCGCTTTCATGACGCTCGTCGATATATTTGAAGAACTCCTGAAATTCCTGCTCTTCCATACTGGCATACCCAAGGCCAGCGTAAGAATCCCGATCAAAGGTCGATGGGCGAGAATTAGGTTCGATCATCGGTATGTCACCGCTTGCCAAGAGTTCACTGACGTACTCCTTTGCTGACGCGATGACTTGTTCAACGGAGTGGCTGTATATGCCGTGCTTGGCGTATCGGACGAAAAGGCCCGTGACATGGATTACTTCGCCGAGGTTGCGGTAGAGCCGAGATGACCACTCGACTTCCACAGCGGCCAGAACGCTTACAAAGGCATCGTCACTGAGGTTGGAACCGTACCAAAGCTTCACCCAGTTTGGTTGATTCTTATCTTGGAAGTACCTACTTTTTAGAAGGGACGCATTGAGTTCATCTCGAGGTACTGAGCCGGTTGAGAAGATAGCGATCCAGACAGGCTGCTGGACCAGCGATGTGTATAAATTCAAGCCGGAGTACTTTGCGCGTATGTCATGGAAGTGTTGGTCGGGGTCCGGCTCTTTCTTGTTCTGTCGCAGGTAGAGGCTCCAGCGGTCTTGCAACTTTTCGATCTCTGACGGATTGATAGCCCCACTGTGCACCTCAAACGAATAAGCCAAGAACAGCGCAAGCAAGTCTCTTAAGAGCTCATCGGACTCCAGAACTGATGACTCCAGAGATTGAAGAAGTCTGTCGAAATCCCACAGTGCGTGACGCACCAATCGCAGGTTTCTATATTTCGAGCACTCGTAGACCTGCGTGATAATTGGAAAGTTGGATCGAACAACCTGTTGGGCTCGTATGGTTGGTAAGTCCGCAGCGAAATGCTCTAGCGCCAGGCCGATCTCAGGGATTACTTCAAATGTTCTTCCAATCAGCTTTTCTTTGATGCGCGCGTAGCCCTGGTCATCCCGTGAAGCGGTGTTAAGAAGCTCTCTCTCGTTTGCGATCAGTATTGCCTTTATTCCACCGTGCTCGATAAACTGATTTATATAACCAAGGAGGTCTGGGATTGGGATTGAGCAGCGCTCCACATCATCGAGCACTAGTATATTTGTTGCATCAAGGGAGACTCGGTCAAGCATCTTTTCGGTGGGTAGTCCGCCTGAGATGCTTCCGTCCGATTTTCCATCGCCATCTAGATCAAAATTAAGGGACGTCTTAAGTACTCCGCGGGCAAATCGATGCAGCATTCTGACCGGCTTGGAACCAAGCACCGGGTGAAGCAGTCGGAAGAACTCCGACTCGATATCGTCAAAAGACTGCACGCCGTATAGGCTTAGGTAGAGTACCCGTTCGGGTTGAGTTAAGTGATTTGCGACGAAGTCCTTTATGAACCACGTCTTGCCACTCCCCCATAAGCCCACAAGCAAGACAGCGTATTGCGGCTCTGTTGGTAGTTCGCAGTAGTAATTAAGGAACTCGCGGACATGTTGGTTGTTGGTCATTGTTTTCCGTATTCATTGCAGCGCTTAAGAGTGCCGGACGCGGCTTGTGAAGCCCAACGTAATGTATCCCACAGAATCAGGGAAATAAATGGAGCTTTGGGTATATTATCGACACTGATTCCTTTTGAAAGTGGCTTGCGGTCTACGTTTGCAGTCATAGACCGGTTAAAACATCCAAGTATAAAAATCCCGTGAAATTCGGCAACCTCCAATCAAACAAACGATAGCGTGCGAAATTGCAGAGCCGGGGCGTCGCCAGCAGCCCCACCCGTAGTTGAGTATGATTCGCATCCCTCATGCTGCGCCGCACCATCCCCGCCCTCCCTTTCCACATCGTGCTTCTGCTGGTGGCGTTGTTCAACGCCCTGGTCGGCGCTCCCTTGCATGAGGCGCGGCACATTCAAGAGATCGTGGGCAGCGCCGCAGCCTCGGCAACCGGGGGCAATGTAGATGCGTTTGCAAACAGCCCAACGGCCAGCGACGAACACAGCGAAGAAACACACACCACCTGCGCCTGGTGCCTGACCCATGCGCTGGAGGCCGGTCTAGCGCAAGCACCTGTCAGCCAGCCGCCACTGCCCGCACAACCCGGCAACGCCCTGCCGCAAGGCGCAGACCCCTTCACGGCCCAGCAGGTGCGCTGGCCGTTTTCAGCACGCGATCCCCCGGTAGCCAGTCGGGCCTGACACCGTCAGACCCATGTCCGGTGCGGCAGGCACCGTCACCGGACCCAGCCAACCGCGCCTTCGGCGCAACTTCCATGTTCTGTGTTTGCACGCACCCCAGCGGTTTGTGCACGCAGATGGTCCCGCGCCTGCAAACACCTTGCCAGCGCGTGGGCACGTTGTTATCGGCTTTTCTCTTCCTCGACTGGTTTGCCATGCGTTCCTCTTCCTCTTCTTTTGTTGCCCTCCCACGCCCCACATTGACGGCCCTGGCGGCTGCCGCGCTGCTGGCCTCCCTCCACCCCGCCTGGGCCGCAGACGGCGATGTGGTCACCCCACCCACCCTGTCTGCCGTGGACGTGGTGGGCCGCAGTGCCTCGGGCACCTATTACGCCGACGAGGCCGAAGGCGCCAAGACCAGCCTGCCGCTGCGCGAGCTGCCGCAGTCGGTGCGCGTGATGTCGCGCCAGACGCTGGACGACCTGGGCGCCACGCGGCTGGACGATGTGCTGGACTATGTGGGCGGTGTCTCGCGCCAGAACAACTTTGGCGGGCTGTGGGACAACATCGCCATCCGGGGGCTGCCGGGCAACGAGAACACGGGCATGGCGACCTTGCTCAACGGCTTTTCGTCCAACCGGGGCTTTAACGCGCCGCGCGATTTAGCGGGGGTGGAGCGGGTGGAGTTTTTGAAAGGCCCGGCCGCCGCGCTGTATGGCAGCAGCGAGCCCGGCGGCACGCTCAACATCGTCAGCAAGAAGCCGCTGTGGAAGGCCGCCCATTCGGTGGAGGCCTACGCGGGCAGCTACGGCCTGGGCCGTGCGGCGCTGGACACCACCGGCCCCATCAGCGACCGGCTGGCCTACCGCCTGAATGTGGCGGTGGAAGACAAAGGCAGCTTTCGCGACCATGTGCGCGCGCAGCGGCAGGTGGTGGTCCCGGCGTTGACCTGGAAGCTCTCGCCCGACACGGTGCTGGAGTACACGGCCGAATTTCTGCGTCACGCCACGCCGCTGGACCGGGGTGTGGTGGCGGTCAACAACCGCCTGGGCGCGGTGCCTGCGAGCCGCTTTTTGGGCGAGCCCGCCGATGGCGATGTGACGGTGAGCAACCAGACGCACCAGCTGGTGCTGTCGCACGAATGGAACCCCGACTGGCGCAGCCGCGTGGGGTTGTCGTACCGCGAGACGGGGCTGGAGGGCTTCTCGACCGAAGCCACGGCGCTGCAGGCCAACGGCCGCACGCTGACGCGCCAGCGGCGGTATCGCGACTACGAGTCGGACGACGTAGCGGTGCAGGCCGAGCTGCAGGGCAACCTGCGCACGGGCGGGCTGGAGCATGAGCTGCTGGTGGGGGTGGAGAGCTACCGCTTCAGCATGGATTCGGTGATGTTGCGGGTGAACCCCAGCGCTGCCGCGCCCTATGCCATCGACATCTTCAACCCCGTGTACGGCCAGGCGCAGCCCACGCCGGGGCGCAACACCGATACGCTGGAGAAGCAGCGCAACACCGCGCTGTATGTGCAAGACACCCTGAAGCTGGGCGAGCAGTGGCGCGTGATGGCCGGGCTGCGGGCCGATAACTACGACCAGAGCCTGCAAAACCGCATCACCCACCGCACCACGGCGCAAAGCCCATCGGCCGTGTCGCCGCGACTGGGCGTGAGCTGGCTGCCCACGCCGGGGTGGACGGTGTATGCCAATGCGGGCAGTTCGTTCCGCCCCAACACGGGCAGCAATGTGGCGGGCAACGGCTTTGACCCGGAAAAATCCCGTGCGCTAGAGCTGGGCGCCAAGTGGGAGAGCGCCGACCAGCGCCTAGGCGCCACTGCGGCGCTGTTCGACATCACCAAGCGCAACACGCTGACCAGCGACCCGCTGAACGCGGGCTACTCGGTGGCCGCAGGCGAGGTGCGCAGCCGGGGCCTGGAGCTGGACCTGTCGGGCCGCGTGAGCGCGCATTGGCGGGTGAATGCCAGCCTGGTGTTCAACGACGTGGAAGTGACCCGCGACAACACGCTGGAGGTGGGCGGCCGCCTGCTGAACGTGCCGCGCGTGAACGGCAGCGTGCTGGCCGTGTACGAAAACCAGCTCGCCAACGGCCAGCGCTACGGCGTGGGCGGCGGCGTGACCCACATGGGCAAGCGCCTGGGCCAGGCCCGCACGCAGGCCGAGGCCAATGCAGGCACCGCCGCGTTTGACCTGCCCAGCTACACCACGGCCAAGCTGATGGCGTACTGGCGGCTGAGCCCCACGCTGAATCTGTCGCTGGACGTGGACAACGTGTTTGACAAGGTGCACTACACCAGCTCGTACAGCCGCGTGTGGGTGGCGCCGGGGGCGGCGCGCACGGTTACCGTGGGTTTGCAGGCGAAGTTTTGACCCAGTGAGCCAGAACCGTTCACGCTGAGCCTGTCGAAGCGCCGCGCAGGGCTTCGACAGGCTCAGCCCGAACGGTGAGTGGAAGTTCAAAGATGCCGAAGCCATCGCGGCCCGAATTTCAGCGGCTGCCCAGCACGCACAGCACCATGAATCACTGAAATGAATCGTCTCTTCAACCCCTTTTCACCGCTGACGCGCCGCCGCGCCTTGCAGGCCCCCGTGGCCGCGCTGGCGGCGGGCGCCTTGCCCGCAGCCTGGGCACAAGACACAAACCCCGCCGCCCCTCCCGCGCCGCTGCAAATCGTCGGCCCGTGGGAAATCAGCGGCCTGGCGCCCGCCAGCAGCGGCTATGTGTTCACGCGCATGCAGGTCACCGAAACCCTGCTGGACGCGGCCGACGACGGCCAGCCACGGCCCGCGCTGGCGCGGCTCTGGCGCCGGTCGGCAGATGGGCTGGTGTGGCAGTTTGAGCTGCGGGCCGGGGCGCGTTTTCACGACGGCAAACCCGTGACCGCCGCCGCCGTGGTGCGCAGCCTGCAGGCCGCGCAGGTGGCGCCTGCGCTGCTGAGCCAAGCGCCCATCGAGTCCATCACCGCGCCCGACGAGGGCACGGTGCTCATCCGCCTGCAACGCCCCCACACCGCCCTGCCCGCGCTGCTGGCGCATTCCAGCACCATGGTGCTGGCCCCGGCCAGCTATGGGGCCGACGGCAAGGTGCGCAGCATCATTGGCTGCGGCCCCTACCGCATTGCGCTGCTGGTGCCGCCGCAGCAGGTGGAGACGGTGGTGTTTGACGCCTACGACGGCCCGCGCCCCGCGATTGCCGCCGTGCGCTACCTGGCCGCAAGCCGCGCCGAAACCCGCGCGCTGATGGCCGAGAGCGGCCAGGCCGACCTGGCCTATGGGCTGGACCCGGCCAGCCTGCGGCGGCTGCAGCGCCACGCGCAAAACCCGGCTCTGGCGCGCCGCACCGCAGTGCGCATTGCATCGGTCACGCTGCCGCGCACCGTCATCGTCAAGCTCAATGCGGGCTTGCCCGCGCTGCGCGATGTGCGCGTGCGGCAGGCGCTGAGCCTGGCCATTGACCGCGCGGGCATTGCGCTGGCGCTGATGGGCGATGAGTCGCTGGCGGCCACGCAGCTGCTGCCGCCCATGCTGGGCGCGTGGCACAACCTTGATCTGCCCCCGCTGCAGCACGACCCCGAAGCCGCCGCGCGCCTGCTGCGCGCCGCTGGCTGGCAGCGCCACAGCGATGGCCTGCGCAATGCCCAGGGCCAGCCGCTGCACCTGGTGATCCGCACCTTTGTGGACCGGCCCGAGCTGCCGCTGATTGCCACCGCCTTGCAGGAGCAGTGGCGGCTGGCGGGCATCGCTGTGAAGGTAAGCATCGGCAACTCGGGCGACGTGCCCCGGGGCCACCGCGACGGCAGCCTGCAACTGGCGCTGGCGGCACGCAACTACGCCAACGTGCCTGACCCCACAGGCACGCTGGCGGGCGACTTTGCCGCCCAGGGCGGCGACTGGGGCGCCATGGGCTGGCACAGCGACGCCGTGGTGCAGGCCCTGCAGGAGCTGACGCGCACCCAGACGCCGCCCGAACGCACGCGCGCGCTGCGGCAAACCATCACGCACACCCTGCAAACGGAGCTGCCCGTGATCCCTGTGGCGTGGTACCGCCAGCATGTGGCCGTGGCGCCCCGGCTGGCGGGCGTCACGCTGGACCCGCTGGAGCGTTCTTACCGCCTGACCGGCATGGAGTGGAGCAACCCATGAACCCCTTGCTTTCAAAACCCTGGGCCGCCCTGCTCGGCCGCAGGCTGGTGCAGGTGCTGGCCGTGTCCCTGCTGATCGGCACGCTGTGCTTTTTGATGGTGCGCGCACTGCCGGGCGACCTGGCCATGCGCGTGGCGGCGGGCCGCTATGGCTACGACCTGGTGAGCAACGCCGCCGCCGACGCGGTGCGCGCGGAGCTGGGGCTGGACCGCCCCGGCTGGCTGGCGCTGCTGCACTGGTGGCGCGACATGGCCACGTTCAACCTGGGGCAGTCGCTGGTGTCGCAGCGATCGGTGTGGCACGAGGTTACGCACCACCTGGGCGCCACGCTGCGCCTGTCTGCCGCCGCGCTGGCCATTGCCTTTGCCGTGGGTGTGCCGCTGGGCGTGTGGGCCGGGCTGCGGCCCCAGGGCTGGGTGGACAAGGCCAGCTGGCTGATGGCCGTGGTGCTGCGCGCGCTGCCGCCGTTTTTGCTGTCGGTGCTGCTCGTCCTGCTGGTGGCGGTGCAGTGGAGCTTTTTGCCTGCGGGCGGTGACGAGAGCCAGGCCAGCCTGGTGCTGCCCGCGCTCACGCTGGGGCTGGGCCTGGCCGCCGGGCTGGCGCGAGTGACCCGCGCTGCGATGCGCGAAGTGGTGGTGTCGCCCTTTTTTGAGTTTGCGCGCACCAAGGGCCTGAGCGACTGGCAGGCGCTGGTGCGCCATGGCCTGCGCAATGCCGCCGTGCCGGTGACGGCCTACCTGGGCGTGCAGGCGCTGTTTTTGGTGGAGGGCGCTCTGGTGGTGGAGACGCTGTTTGCCTGGCCCGGCATCGGCCACGCGCTGGTGCACGCCGTGTTCGGGCGCGACATCCCGGTGGTGCAGGGCACGGCCCTGTGCATGGGCGTGCTGTTTGTAGTGTTCAACCTGCTGGTGGATGCGGCGTGTTTGGCGCTGGACCCCCGGCATACCCAGAAGGTAGCGAAATGAGCAGCCCCCCTGAGTCGCTGCGCGCCATCCCCCCAGAGGGGGGACGCACCCCGGTGGCCTGGCGAAGCCAGTTCCACGGGGGCGCTGAGGCAGAGCCTTCTGTCCCCCCGCGTCCTTTCCGCTGGCCTGTTCGCACCGTGCTGGGCATTACCTTGCTCGGCCTGCTGGCGCTGTTTGCCCTGCTCGGCCCCTGGCTGGTGGGCGCCAGCCCGGTGGTGCAAGACCTGCGCAACACCCTGGCGCCCCCCAGCGCCCAGCACTGGCTGGGCACCGATGTGCTGGGCCGATCGGCGCTAGCGCGGCTGGCGCATGCGGCGCAGCTGTCGCTGGGCATGGCGCTGCTGGCGGCCGTGAGCGCCGCCGTGCCCGGCACGCTGCTGGGCATTGCCGCCGCGTGGCGCGGCGGGCGCACCGAGCGGGCGCTGCTCATGCTGTCGGACTCGGTGCTCGCCATCCCCGGCCTGCTGCTGGTGCTGCTGGTGGCCGCCCTGGCGCCCGGCGCGCTGTGGGCGCTGTATGCGGGCCTGTCGGCGGCGCTGTGGGTGGAATACTTCCGCGTGAGCCGTGCGGTGGCCCGGCCCGTGCTGGCGGGCGACGCGGTGCAGGCATCGCGCCTGCTGGGTTTTGGGCGCGGCTATGTGCTGCGCCGCCACCTTCTGCCTGCGCTGGCGCCCACGCTGGGCACGCTGCTGGCCTTCACCACGTCGCAAGCGGTGCTGGCGCTGGCCGCACTGGGTTTTGTGGGTGTGGGCATGCAGCCGCCCACGCCCGAGCTGGGCCTGATGATGACCGAGGCCATGCCCTACTACGAAGAAGCCCCGTGGCTCATTGCCGCCCCCACCGCCCTGCTGGTGTGGTTGGTGGCCGCGATGATGCTGCTCAACCCCGACCGGGAGACCGCATGACCACGCCTTTGAAATCTGATGCCCTGCTGGTCGTGGAGGGCCTGGGCATCCAGGTCGGCGGCAAGCGGCTGCTGCGCGACATCAGCTTCAGCCTGCGGCCGGGCGAGGCGCTCACGCTGGTGGGTGAAAGCGGCGCGGGCAAGTCGCTGCTGGCCCAGGCCATCATGGGCAACCTGCCGCCTGCGCTGCAGGCCACGGGCCAGATCACGCTGGATGGCACCACCACCTGCGCCCAGGACGCCGCCGCACGCCGCGCCCTGTGGGGCCGCAAGCTGGCGCTGCTGCCGCAGGAGCCCTCGCTGGCGCTCAACCCCCTGGCCCGCGTGGCACCGCAGCTGGCCGAGGTGTACCGCCTGCTGCACCAGCAATCCACTGACTCCGCCAGCGCACAAGCCAAACAGGTGCTGAGCGCTGCGGGCCTGGGCGGCGCGGGCAGCCGCTACCCCTGGCAACTGTCGGGCGGCATGGCCCAGCGCGCGGTGGCCGCCATCACCCTGGCCGGGGGCGCCCCAGTGCTGATGGTGGACGAGCCCACCAAGGGCCTGGACGCGCATTGGCGCGGCCGCATGGTGGAGTTGTTCCAGGGCGTGCTGAAGGCAGGCGGCTGCCTGCTCACCATCACCCACGACATGCAGGTGGCGCAGGCGCTGGGCGGCCAGGTGATCGTGCTGCGCCACGGGCAGGCGGTGGAGCAAGGCGACATCCACACCGTGGCCGCCGCGCCGCAGCACGCCTTTACCCGCCAGCTGCTGCAGGCCGACCCGGCCCACTGGCTGCCGTTTGCCTTGCCCACGCTGGGCGAGTCCGTCGTACAGGCGCATGGCATCTCCAAAGCCTATGGTGCGCAGAAGCTGTTTGCGCCGCTGGACCTGGAACTGCACAGCGGTGAACGCATCGCCGTGCAAGGCCCCAGCGGCACCGGCAAAAGCACGCTGGGCAATGTGCTGCTGGGCCTGGTGGCGCCCGACACCGGCCGCGTGGAGCGCAGCGCCCGGCTGCGCCCGCATGCGTTTCAAAAGCTGTACCAGGACCCGGTGGGTTCGTTTGCGCCGCACATCAGCCTGGCCCAGTCGCTGCGCGATGCTGCCCGGCTGCACCGCTGCGACTGGAAGGCGGTGCAGCAACGCCTGGCGCAGCTGCGTGTGCCCGAGGACCTGCTGGCGCGCAGACCCGACCAGGTGTCGGGCGGCGAGCTGCAGCGCATTGCGTTGGCGCGGGTGCTGGTGGCGCAACCGGCGCTGCTGTTTGCGGATGAGCCCACCTCGCGCCTGGACCCGATCACGCAGCAGGAGGCCATCCAGGTGCTGCTGCACGCGGTGCAAGACACCGGCGCCGCGCTGATGCTGGTGACACACGACCTGCACCTGGCCGCCGCCGTGGGCACGCGCACGCTGGACTTTGCACCGGGCAACACGCTGGCCTGCGCTGCATGACTCCGCGCATCACTCCACGCATGAAGCCGGGCAGGAGTCTACCCAGGCGCTCGCCCCAAAGCGCCCTCCTCCTACCCAGCCCGGGGCGCTTTTCCGCTAAGGTGGCGGGATGCATCTGAAACGACTCCACCCCCTCAGCGGCGGGCGCCCCGCCTTCGGCAAGGCCCTGGCGGCCGCCACCCTTGCAACCCTGCTGGCGGCCTGCAGCAGCCAGCCCCAGGGAGCCCCCATGACGCAGCCCCCGTCTCCTTCTTCTTCCACCTCTACCCCATCTTCTTCCGCCCACACGCTGCAGGCCTACGACTGGGACCTGGTCTCCGCCCACGATGCCCGGGGCCAGGCAGCGCCCGGCTGGCTGCTGGCGGGCAAGCGCCCGCTGCGCCTGCACTTCGAGGCCCAGCGGCTGTCAGTGCAGAACCTGTGCAACGTGATGGGCGCGGGCTACACCCTGAGCGGCCCGAGCCTGCAGGTGGGCCAGCCCGTGTCCACCAAACGCGCCTGCGCCGAGCGCGACCTGATGGATCTGGAGCAGCGGGTGGCCACCCTGCTGCCCCAGGCCCAGCGTTGGGAGCTGCGGAGCGCCACCGCCACCACCGCGCCACAACTGGCGGTGTGGTTTGCCGACGGCAGCCGCTGGGAGCTGGTGGGCTCGCCGACGCCCGCTACGCGCTTTGGATCGGCAGGCGAGCGCCTGTTTCTGGAAGTAGCCCCGGAGCGTGTGGCCTGCAACCACCCGCTGATGCCCCAGGCCCAGTGCCTGCGCGTGCGCGATGTGCGCTATGCCGACAACGGCGTGCGGCAGGGGGTGGGCGAGTGGCGCATCTTCCAGGGCGAGATCGAGGGCTACCGCCACGAGGCGGGCCTGCGCAACGTGCTGCGGGTGCAGCGCTACCCGCTGGCGCGCAACGGCCAGCTGCCCGCCGATGCGCCCAGCCATGCGTATCTGCTGGACATGGTGGTAGAGACCGAACGGGTCCGGTAGAGCCTGAAACTTCAAGCAAAAAGTGCCTTTACCGCGCGACCATCATGCCTTTATAGCTATCAAATGCATAGCATCACTACGGCACAGGCACTGAAACAGCCGCCCCCGAGGGTGCCGCAGCGCGCAAAAAGCGCTGCTCGAACGCGCTGGCAGGCAGCGGCTGGCTGAGCAGGTAGCCCTGCATCTCGTCACAGCCCAGCTGCGCCAGCCGCGCACGCTGGTCCTCGGTCTCCACGCCCTCGGCCACCACCTTCAGGTGCAGCGAATGCCCCAGGTTGACGATGGTGGACACCAGCGACAGCCCCTGGGGCCCGGAGGCCATGTTCATGGTGAACGAACGGTCGATCTTGAGCGTGTCCACCGGCAGCCGGGCCAGGTAGCTCAGCGACGAGAACCCGGTGCCGAAGTCGTCGATGGCGATGGTGATGCCCATCTCGCGCAGCGCGTGCAGGCTTTGGGTGCTGCGCTCCACATCGTCCATCACCATGCTTTCGGTGATCTCCAGTTCCAGCCCGCTGGCGGCGGCGGCGTCGTGCGCCACGGCGTCGCGCACCTCGGCAATGAAGCCCTGGTGCCGCAGCTGCAGGATGGACACGTTCACGGCCACCCGCAGCGGCGCCAGCCCCGCCTGGCGCCAGCGCAGGTTGTCGGCCAGCGCCTGCCGCAGCGCCCAGCGGCCCACGTCGTAGATCAGGCCGGTTTCTTCGAGGATGGGGATGAACTGGCCGGGCGGCACCAGGCCCCGGCGCGGGTCGTTCCAGCGGATCAGCGCCTCGACGCCCGTGATGGCGCCACTGGCCAGGTGCTGCTTGGGCTGGTAGTGCAGCACAAACTGGCCCTGCTCCAGCGCCGCGCGCAGGCGCCCTTCCAGGCTCAGCGCCTCGGCCACGCGGGTGTTCATCTCGGAGGTGTAGAACAGCAGGCTGTCGGCCGATGCCTTGGCCTTGTTGACGGCGGCTTCGGCGTTGCGCAGCAGGGTTTCGGCATCGGCACCGTCCATGGGGAACAGGGCCACCCCGGCCTTGGCGGCCATGCGCAGCTCGGTGCCGCCCACCACAAAAGGCGTGTCGAAACAGGCCCGCATGAGCAGGTCCACGGCCACCGCCACGGCCCCGGCGTCGCGGGCCTCGGTCACGGCAATGCCAAAGCTGTTGATGCCGATGCGCGCCACGTCGTGCAGATTGCCCGCCGCATGCTGCAGCCGCAGCGCGACCTGCTTGAGCAGTTCATCGCCCGCCTGGCGCCCCAGGGTGTCGTTGACGATGCGAAACCGGCTGATGTCCATCAGCGCCACGCCATGCAAGGCCTTGGCCCCGTCGCGGGCCCGCAGGTGCTGCCCGGTGCGCTCCAGAAACAGCGTGCGGTTGGGCAGGCCGGTGATTTCGTCGTAATAGGCCAGGTAGCTCAGGCGGTCTTCCTTGTCGAGGTGGTCCATGGCAAAGCCGATGTCCCCGGCCAGCTCGGTCAGCAGCTTCATCTCGGCCGCGTCGAAAAAGCCCACCTCGTCCGCCAGCAGGGCCACCACGGCCACCACATCCCCCGCCACCACAATGGGCAGCACCGCAATGCTGGCCACGCCACGTGCCTGCAGCTGCTCGCGCAGCATCACGCGCGGGTCGCCGGTGATGTCGTCGCACAGCACGGGCCGCCCCGAGCGCACCACGGCGGCGGCCAGGCTTTCGTCGGGCGTGGGCACATCGAACAGGCCCAGCCGGTCGTGGATGTTGTGAATAAAGTCGGCCTCGGCCCCCGACACGCCCACGGGCACCACGCGCCGCGCCGCGCGGTCCACCCGGCCAATCCAGGCGATGCGGAAGTGGCCGTGGTCCACGGCAATGCGGCAGGCCTCGCGGAACAGCTCGTCGCGCTGGCGCACACGCACGATCAGGGTGTTGATGCCGCTGAGCATGGCGTACACGCGGTTCAGGCGCTTGATCTTGCGCTCGGCCTCGCGCCGCTCGGTGATGTCTTCGCCCAGGCTGGCCACGCCCGTCACCTGCCCGCCCACCGAGCGCAGCACGGTGTTGTTCCAGTGCACCAGGCGCCGCTCGCCCGAGCGGGTGAGGATTTCGTTGTCGTAGTGCCAGGCCGAGGGCCGGTCGGCCAACAGGTCGGCAAATACATCGCGCACATGGGCGGTTTCGGGCGGCACAAACAGCTCGAACCAGTTGCGGCCAAACACTTCCTCGCGCTGCCAGCCCGTCAGGCGCAGCAGGTAGTCGTTGCAGTAGGTGATCTGGCCTTCGCAATCGAGCATCAGAGAGATCATCTCGACCTTGTCGAGCATGGTGTTGAAGCGCCGGTCGCTTTCGTGCAGTTCTTCTTCGGCACGTTTTTCCTTGGTCACGTCCTGGATGGTGTTGAACCAGCGGCCCACCGTGCCCCGGCCGGTCTCGTCCTCCAGCGGCTCCATCACCTGGCGCAGGTACTGCAGCTCGCCCGACGGGTTGAGCACGCGGTAGGTGAAGTCCACCCGGATCCTCTGGCGCGCGGCCTGCAGCGCATGGTGGCGGAACGTGCCCCGGTCGTGCGGGTGCACCAGTTCCAGCCATTCGCGCGCCGAGCGGGGCACCGCGTCGGCGGGCAGGCCCAGGATGTCCGGCAAGGTGTCTTGCCAGCTTTCAAACGCGCCGTCGTGCCCGCTGATCACGTGGGTGATCTTGGCCAGGGCCTGGGCCCGGCGCAGGCTGGCCTTGCTGGCACGCAGCTCGTCCATGGCGCGCTGGCGCTCGAACACCTCCACCTGCAGTTGCTCGGCGTGTTTCTGCACCTCCATGTAGAGACTGCCGTTTTCGTAGATACGCCCCACCTGGGCGCCCAGGATGGCCAGCACCTTCTGGTCGTCGGCGCTGAACTCCTCGGCCCCCTCCTTGTTGGCCAGGCAGATCCAGCCGTAGGAAAACGACAGCGAGGTGACAGGCGCGATCAGCCCGGTGTGCAGTGGCGGGTAGCCTGCGGGCAGCCCGATCACGCTGGGGTTGCCACCGGGGTTGACCACGCGCTCAGAGCGGCGCTCGGCCCGCAGCTGCCCCAGCAGGCCGTGGGAGACCACAGGCAGGTCCAGCGGCTGGTCTTGCGGCCCGGTGTGCGCCTGCTCGATGCCGCTGGTGCAGACGATGGCGCTGTCGCTGTGTTTGCGCACCACGCACAACACGGCGTACTGCGCGCCCACCAGCGTGCGCGCGCCCCGGCACACGTTGGCCAGCAGCACCTGCGGGTCGCGTTCGGACGCGAGCTGCAGGTTCAGGTCGGTCAGCGCGGCCAGGCGCCGGTTCATGGCTTCCAGCTCGGCCACGTTGCCGGTGAGCTTGTCGGTCATGAGCTGCAGGTGGCGAGTCTGGAAGCCATGCTCCAGCGCCACCGAGGGCCGTGGCGCAATCTGCGTGAGCGCCTGCTCGATGGCGGCCAGGATGTCCTGTGGCTCGCAGGGCTTGACCAGCACCTGCGTGACGCCGCAGGCCAGCGCCAGGCTGCGCGCCTCTTGCTCGCGGTAGTGCGCGCTGTAAAAAATCACCTGCGTGGCCGCCAGGTGGTGGTCGGCCCGCAGCTGGCGCACGAACTCGTAGCCGTCCATGGTCGGCATCAGGATGTCGGAGATCACCAGGTCGGGCCGCTCGGCACGCACCAGGGCCAGCGCCTCGGCGCCATCGGCGGCCTCCAGGGCCTGGTGGCCGCTGTGCCCGATGAGCGTGACCACCAGCGCCCGGTTGGCGGGAAGGTCGTCAACGACAAGGATCTTTGCCATGCGCAGCCCGGTGCTTCTGGTCAGCCCTCGGCGGGCGGGGTGTTGAACGGCGGCCCCAGGAAGGCCTCGACCTGCTGCACAAAGGTTTCGGGCGTGATGGGCTTGGACAGGTGGTCGTTGAAGCCCACGTCCAGCGCCTTCTCGCGGTCGCCCGGCATCGAGAACGCGGTGACCGCCACCAGCGGCACCACGCGCCAGATCATGCTGGTGCGCAGGCTGCGGGCCACCTCGTAGCCGTTCATCACCGGCATCTGCAGGTCACACAGGATGATGTCCGGGCTTTCTGCCAGCGCAATGCGCACACCCACGGCACCGTTTTCAGCGGCCAGCACGCGGTGGCCTGCGGCTTCGAGCAGGTAGACGACCAGTTGGCGGCTGGCATCGTCGTCTTCAATGACCAGGATGGTGGCTTTGGTCATGCGCTGCGCTCCTGGATTTCAAGAACAAAGGTGCTGCCGCGCCCTTCTTCGCTGTCAAAACCCAGGGTGCCCCCCAGGGCTTCGGCCAGCTTGCGGCTCAGGTGCAGGCCCAGGCCCGTGCCTTCGTGGTGGCGGCGGTCGGCGCTCTCCACGCGCGAGAAGGCCTCGAACAGGCGGGGCTGCTCCTGCAGCGCAATGCCGGGGCCGGTGTCCTGCACCCGCAGCTGCACGCTGCGGCCGCCATCGGGCATGGGCAGTTCGTGCAGCACCACATCGACCCGGCCCTGCTCGGTGAACTTGATCGCGTTGCCCACCAGGTTGATCAGGATCTGGCTCAGCGCGCGCCGGTCGGTCTGCAGCGCCACTGCGCCCGGTGGCACCTGCACGGCAAACGCCAGGCCCTTGCGCTGGGCCTCCAGCTCCAGCGCGGCCGACACTTCCTCGATCAGGGCCTTGCAGTCCACCAGCTCCAGGTTCAGCGTCACCTTGTTGGCGCTGAGCTTGGCCACATCGAGCAGGTCGTTGATGAGGGACAGCAGGTGCTTGGCGCCGGTCTGCACGATGCGCAACTGCTTTTCCTGCTCGGTGTTGAGCGGGCCGGGCAGCTTCATGAGCAAGGTGCCCGTGAAGCCGATGATGGCGTTGAGCGGTGTGCGCAGCTCGTGCGACATGCTGGCCAGAAAGCGGTCCTTGACCAGGGCCGCGTTCTCCAGCTCCAGGTTCTTGTCGCGCAGCACCTGCTCGATGCGCTTGCGCTCGGTCACATCGCGGATGGCGCTGGATACAAACAGCCCTTCCTCAGTCTCCAGCGGGCTCAGGCTGATCTCGACCGGGAACTCGGATTTGTCCTTGCGCAGGCCATACAGGTCCAGCCCCGCGCCCATGGAGCGCGAACGCGGCTCGGCAAAAAAACGGTGCCGGTGCTCGGGGTGGCGGGCGCCAAAGCGCTCGGGCACCAGCAGCTCGATGGGCTGGCCCAGCAGCTCGTCGCGGCTCCAGCCAAACAGCTTCACGGCCTGCGAGTTGACGAGCACGATGCGCCCTTCGCGGTTGACGATGACCATGGCGTCGGGCGCGGCTTCGAGCAGGTCCTTGAACTTCTGGTCGGCCCGCTTGCGGTCGGTGATGTCGCGGATGGCGCTCATCACCATGGTGCCCTCTTCGGTGTCGATCGGGCTCAGGCTGATCTCCACCGGGAACTCGCCCCGGTCCTTGTGCAGGCCATGCAGCTCCAGCCCCGCACCCATGGTGCGCGTGCGCGGCTGGCCAAAAAAGCCGCTGCGGTGGCCCAGGTGGGCGCCCCGGTAGCGGTGGGGCAGCAGCATCTCGATCGCCTGGCCCAGCAGCTCGGCGCGGGGGTAGCCAAACACGCGCTCGGCCTGCGAGTTGACGAGCACGATGCGCCCCGTCACGTTGACCATCACGATGGCATCGGGGGTGGATTCGAGCAGGTCGCGAAAGCGCGCCTCCAGCAGCTTGGCCTCGCGCTCCACCTTCAGCTGGGTCACGTCCTTCTTGCTCGACAGGAAGTACAGCAACTGGCCGCTGCCATCGAGAACCGCCTTGGTGGACACGTTGATGTGGACCAGCGTGCCATCCTTGCGGCGGCGCACCGTCTCTCGCACCGAACTCCCCATATTCACGGCCTCTGCCCGCATGATGTCCTCTTCGTGGGCCCGGTCCGGGGGCACGATGAGATCCAGCAGAGAGCGCCCTTGCACGTCGGCTTGCTTGTAGCCAAAGATCAACTCGGCGGCCGGGTTCCACTCCAGCACCAGCCCCTCCGGAGACAGCACCAGCAGTGCGTCGGGGTTCTGCTCCCAATACGCGACAGAAAGTTTGGATCCCATGCAGCCCTCTTGTGCCTCTTGTTCCAAGTGGAGTTCCTTCCCTGCACCGCACCACCAGGGTGCAAAACCATATTAGGTGGGAACGCAAGAAAACACCAACACAGAAGTGCCATCGTGGACACCTGGGCTACAACCACTGCGCCACAGGGCGCAAGGCACAAAAAGCCCCTGAAGCGGCAAGGGCTTCAGGGGCTTTTTTGGACCCAGGGCGCCCGTGGCGTCGGGCGATCAACCCCGGATGTCGTAGTGAAACACTTTGGAAACAATCTGCCAGCGCCCATCCAGCCAGAGCAACGTCAGCAGGTCGATGAAGTGCTTGGGTGCGATGGAGCACTGCAGCCTCGCCAGCGCCGTCACGGGGCCCACCAGCTCGATGGAGAGCACGCGGTCGGTGCGCGGCTGGCCGCTCGCGGCCGGTGCCGGGCGGGCGTCCACCACCGGGAAGTACTCGTGCATGCGCCAGAAGATGGGTTGATCACCCACCGCCGTGGCGTACAGGGCTTGCGGATGGAACACCTGGGCCAGGCGGGCTGTGTCGCTGTGGTACAGGCCGTCCAGGTACAGCGCCAGCACCGTGTGGATGGCGGCAAAGTCGGCGGCGCTATTCATTGCACGCCGCCTTGTCTGGCCCGCTCGCGCAGCACGGTCACGGTTTCACCCGCGATGCCCCAGTGGTCGGTGTCCACCTCTTCGATCACGACAAAGGTGGTGGCCGGGTTCTTGCCCAGCACCTGCACCACCAGGTCGGTCGCGCCACGGATCAGCTGGGCCTTTTGTTCACGCGATGCACCTTCGCGGGTGATCTGGATGTTGATGTAAGGCATGGCTCCCCTCCTCAGCCCACCAGGCCTTCGGCTTGCATCGCGGCCCGGACCTCGGGGCGGGCCGCCACGCGCGCCATGAAGCTGCCGATGTGCTGCAGCTCGCCCAGGTCGATCTGCACAAATTTTGCCCAGCCGAGCACCACAAACAGATAGGCATCGGCGGCAGTGAAATCGTCGCCCGTGAGGTGGTTCTTGCCCGCCAGCTGCCCGTCGAGCCAGACCAGCTTTTTGTAAAGCACCGCAGCCAGCGCCTTCTTGGCAGTCGCGTCCACATCGCTGTGGAACAGCGGCGTGAAGGACTTGTGCAGCTCGGCCGTCACGTAGTTTTGCCATTCCATGACGCGGTAGCGTTCCAGGCTGCCCGCAGGCGGCATCAGGGTGTGGGCGCCCGCGCGGTCGGCCACGTACTGGGCGACCACCGGGCCTTCGGTGATCCGCGTCCCGTCGGCAAGTTCGATCACCGGCACCTGGCCTTTGGGGCTGATGGCGTAGAAGTCGCCGCCGCCGCTGGTCGTGTGTTTGCTGGTATCGACCTTCTCCAGCGTGAAGGGTGTGCCGGTTTCGCGCAGAAGGATGTGCGTGGCCAGCGAGCATGCGCCGGGGGCGTAGTAAAGCTTGATAGAGGTCTGCATCGGGGACTCCTTATGTCCTGGGTTGGTGATGCAGTGACTTTATTTGCGATGTAATTGACAATAAAGCAGACTAATTTCAAATCACTAATTACACATAAATTAGCAATGAACCGGCAATTCGACAATCTCCGCCTGGGCAGCATCGAGTTGTTCTGCCTCACGGCACAGCACCAGGGGTTCACCGCAGCGGCCAAGGCCACAGGGCTCACGGCGGCGGCTGTGAGCCGGTCCGTAGCGCGGCTGGAAGAGCGCCTGGGCGTGCGCCTGCTCATGCGCACCACGCGCCAGGTGCGCCTTACGGAGGTCGGGCAGCGCTACTACGACCAGTGCCGCAACGCGCTCACCCAGCTCAGCGAGGCCGAGCGCGAGGCATCGGGCCAGCAGCTCAAGCCCGCCGGTCTGGTGCGCATGAGCCTGCCCACTTCGTACGGCCACCACCGTGTGTTGCCGCTGCTGCCCGCCTTCAGCCAAAAGTACCCCGACATCGAGATCGAGCTGCAGCTGTCCAACCGCAATGTGGACTTCACCGAGGAAGGTTTTGACCTCGCCATCCGGGGCCGCACGCCGCCCGATTCGAGCCTGGTGGCCCGCAAGCTGGAGGACGCAGGCCTGGTGGTGGTCGCGGCACCCGCCTACCTCCAGCGCCACCGCGCACCGCAGACGCCCGAGGAGCTGGAGCAGCATGAATGTGTGCAGTTTGTGCTGCCCAGCAGCGGGCAGGTGGTGCCCTGGCTGCTGGTGCGCGACGGCCAGGCCGTCGATTGGCCCACACAAGGCAAGCTGCGCTGCGCCGACGACATCCTGGGCCAGGTCACGCTGGCCCGCGCGGGCGCGGGGCTGGTGCAGACCTACCGCTTCCTGGTCGAGGACGACCTGCGCAGCGGCCAGCTGGTCGAGGTGCTGACCGCACACGCAGGCGCGTCGCGGCCGTTCTCGCTGATCTACCCCGGCAACCGGCACATGCCCTTGCGCGTGCGGGTGCTGATTGACTACCTGGTGGGTGCGCTGGGTCGTTGAGGCGTTAAGGCGCTGAGGCGCTGAGGCAGCACCAACAAAAAACCCTGGTCCGATCAACGCACCAGGGTTCTTTTTTTGCGGCGTTCCGAGCCGCCCCGAAGCCAGGGGGCCTCGATCACATATTGTCGATCATGACTTGCCCAAAGCCCGAGCAGCTGACCTGCGTGGCGCCATCCATCAGGCGCGCAAAGTCATAGGTCACCTTCTTGGAGGCGATCGACTTCTCCAGCGAGCTGATGATCAGGTTGGCAGCGGCGGTCCAGCCCATGTGGCGCAGCATCATCTCGGCCGAGAGGATCTCGGAGCCGGGGTTCACGTAGTCCTTGCCCGCGTATTTGGGCGCCGTGCCGTGGGTGGCTTCAAAGCAGGCCACCGAATCGGACATGTTGGCGCCGGGCGCAATGCCGATGCCACCCACCTGGGCTGCGAGCGCGTCGGAGATGTAGTCGCCATTGAGGTTGAGCGTGGCCACCACCGAATACTCCGCCGGGCGCAGCAGAATCTGCTGCAGGAAGGCGTCGGCAATGCTGTCCTTGACGGTGATGTCCTTGCCCGTCTTCGGGTTCTTGAGCTTGCACCAGGGGCCGCCATCGATCAGCTCGGCGCCAAACTCCTTCTGCGCCAGCGCATAGGCCCAGTCGCGGAAGCCGCCTTCGGTGAACTTCATGATGTTGCCCTTGTGCACGATGGTCACGCTGGGCTTGTCGTTGTCGATGGCGTACTGGATGGCCTTGCGCACCAGGCGCTCCGTGCCCTCGCGCGAAACAGGCTTGACGCCCAGGCCCGAGGTGTTGGGAAAGCGGATCTTCTTCACGCCCATCTCTTCTTGCAGGAACTTGATGAGCTTCTTGGCCTTGTCGGACTCGGCTTCAAATTCGATGCCAGCGTAGATGTCTTCCGAGTTCTCGCGGAAGATCACCATATTGGTCTTTTCAGGCTCCTTCAACGGCGAGGGCACGCCCTTGAAATACTGCACGGGGCGCAGGCAGACATACAAATCCAGCTCCTGGCGCAGGGCCACGTTGAGTGAGCGGATGCCACCGCCCACGGGCGTGGTGAGCGGCCCCTTGATGGAGACCACGTACTCGCGCAGCACTGCCAGGGTTTCTTCGGGCAGCCACACGTCGGGGCCATAGACCTTGGTGGACTTTTCGCCCGCGTACACCTCCATCCAGTGGATCTTTTTCTTGCCGCCATAGGCCTTGGCCACGGCAGCATCGACCACCTTGATCATCACAGGCGTGATGTCGAGGCCCGTGCCGTCGCCTTCGATGAAGGGGATGATGGGCTCGTCCGGCACGTTCAGCGACATGTCGGCGTTGACGGTGATTTTCTGGCCTGCGGCAGGCACCACGATGTGCTGGTAGGTGGTCATGGGTGGGGAGTCTCCGGTATGCGCCGAATGGAATTCGGTCGATGAAGGGGAAAAGCAAGAAAAGGGAGCACCGCCAACGGCGCGGCGGTGTGGTTTCAAACCATTCTAATGACAAAATTTTTCATCCAAGACCCTGTCAACGCGCTGGGCGCTGCTATCGTTGCGAGTGGAGCCGTGCGGTTCTCGTACGGCCCTTCAACCTTCGTTCACACTGGAATCGGCATATATGAAAAAACTCCTCGCTGTCCTCGTGGCCGGTCTGTTCACCGCTGGTGCTTTTGCACAGGCACCTGCAGCCGCCCCCACCACCAC
>Ga0187844_10001012_pt1 | contig 21859 bp, 20 predicted proteins | sample SpaLakP09_SKY_50_FD_134517 | JGI IMG/M metagenome (GOLD analysis project Ga0187844, IMG submission 134517) | Oligotrophic lake water microbial communities from Sparkling Lake, Wisconsin, USA - SP09_SKY_50 | ecosystem: Environmental > Aquatic > Freshwater > Lake | place: USA: Sparkling Lake...
CGGACGGGCAACGCCAGGGCCAGGCTCCCCGGTCGTGCGACCCTTTGATGTGCTTGCGCGTGATGAACATGATCGTTCGAGTGTATCAGCCACTCGTGAAAGCGAGCGCAGACGGCGCCCGGTCCTTCGCGCCATACTGGCGGCCTTAAAGCAAAAAATCGGAGTGAGACGACATGCGTGGACTAATGATTGCGGCGCTGATGATGGCCCTGGTGCAGCCGCTGGCCGCCCGGGCCGACACCATCGAGCTGTCTGGCGTCAAGTACGAGACGGCGCAGGATGTGGCCGGCCAGAAGCTGCAGTTGAACGGCGCCGGCATCCGCTACAAGGCCGTGTTCAAGGTCTACACCGCCGGTCTGTACCTGGGCGCCAAGGCTGCCACGCCGGAAGCGGTGCTGGCCACCCCCGGCCCCAAGCGCATCCATATCGTGGCTCTGCGCGACATCGACGGCAACGACCTCGGCAAGCTCTTCACCAAGGGCATGGAACAGAACGCGCCGCGCGACGAGTTCGTCAAGTCGATCAACGGCGTACTGAAGATCGCCGAGCTGTTCGCCGCCAAGAAGGAGCTGACCAAGGGCGAGAGCTTCTCGGTCGACTGGGTGCCCGGTACCGGCGCGGTCGTGCTGGTCAACGGCAAGCCGCATGGCGAGCCGATCAAGGAGCCCGAGTTCTACTCGGCCCTGCTTCGCATCTGGATCGGCAAGGCGCCGGCCGATGACCAGCTGAAGGACGCCTTGCTGGGCATCAAGAAGGCCAGCCGGGGCGGTTGAGGGGTTAAACCAGCGGACGCTGCGGCGGCTTGCCGTCGCCATACAGGTCGGCCAGCCGCGCCAGCGCCTTCGCGTCGCGCAGATACAACCGGCCATCGGCAATGCGATGCAGGCCGCGCTGCTCCAGTTTGCGCAGCGTCTTGTTGGTGTGCACCAGCGACAAGCCCAGCGCGTCGGCCACATGCTGCTGCGTGAGCGGAAAAGGCACGCCGTTCGTGCCGCCGTCGGCCAACAGGGCCGCAGCCCGCTTGAACAGCAGGATCAACAAGGTGGCGACGCGCTCCTCGGCGCTGCGACGGCCCACCGACAGCAGGCTGTCGTCGACCAGCGATTCTTCATGCGCGGTCAGCCAGGTCGTGTTGAAGCCCAGAGTCGGCGAGTGCTTGTGCATCTGCCACAGGGAGTCGCGCCGGAACACACAAAAACGCGCTTCGGTCAGGGTGACAACCCCGTGCGCGGCCGCATCACTCATGCGCTGCTGCACGCCGATGAAATCACCGGCCTGCAAGAAATTCAGGATCTGCCGGCGGCCATCGCTGAGGGTCTTGAAGCGGTAGGCCCAGCCACTCAGCAGGGTGTAAAGGGGTACATCGTCCTGACCTTCGTGGATCAGGGTTTCGCCGGCCGACAGGCTCAGCTCGCGCTGCTTCAGGGACTGCACCAGCGCCAGCTCCTCCCCGCTGTGGGCGATGAACAGCGGCAATGCACGCAGCGGGCATTGTTGGCAGGACACTTGCGTCATCACGTCTCCCCGTTCTTTGTTGGCCGGATGCCACGTGCGCCTTCGCTCATGTCTTTTGACACAAGGCGTCGACGCTTCCTCACCTAAATTGTGCACCGTGCGACGGATGCCCAAGAGCATGCCGCGCATCAGTCCAGCCATTCACAAGGGAGCCCTCCGGCATGAGCCTCAACCCATCATTTGCAGTCACAGGGAGTGAAGTTGACACCGAAGACTGGGGCCTGCTGTTCAGCGCCATCCAGTTGCGGCTGTCTCAAACGATTGCCCTGCTGCCCGCTGCAGACCATGGCGAGGCCCGGCATGAGGTACACGCCACGATGCTCGACTGCATGCAGGCGCTGGAACATCTACTCCGGACGGCGCTGGTCGAACTCGATCGCCGCCAAACCGCGCTCGATCAGGCCCTGCAGGTGCTGCCGCAAGCCAGCAACCCGCCGCGCTGAGTCGCGGCCAGCAACCGCCCGGCGAGTTCAGCCGCGCATCCCGTCGAGGGCGATCAGGTCCAGCCGGTTGACATGCTGCAGCGCCGGCACGGCGGCAATCGGCTCGCCATGGTTGTAGCCATAGCTCACCAGCACGACCGGGCAGCCGGCCGCGTGCGCCGCGCGCGCATCGTTGCTCGAGTCGCCGATCATCCAGGTCTGGGCAGGCCGCGTGCCCAGCGCCTCGCAGGTCTTCAGAAGAGGCAGCGGATCGGGCTTCTTACGCTCGAAATCATCGCCGCCGAAGACCCGGTCGAAATAGCCCGCCAAGCCCTTGCGCGCCAGCAGCTCACGCGCAAACGCGGCCGGCTTGTTGGTCAGGCAGGCCATCGGCAGGCCCAGGCGCTTGAGCCGGTCCAGGCCCTCGAGCACGCCGGGGAAGATGTCCGAAAACTGGCCGTTCAGTTCACGGTAATGCTGCTGGTAGAGCAGCCAGGCCTGTTCGTACAGCGCCGGCTCGCCACCCACATGCACCAGCGTGCTGCGGATCAGGTGCTCGCTGCCCTGCCCCACAGTCAGTTCGACAAAGTCGCGCGTCACCAGGGGCAACGCCAGCTCGACCAGCACGCGGTTCAACACCGCAACGAAGTCGCCCAGGGTTTCGACCAGGGTGCCGTCGAGGTCGATGATGAAGGCGGCGGGAGGTGCCCGGTTCAAGTTAATCGAGTTCACAAAATGGAAATAGGGTTGGCAATTTCCAGCCATTAAAGCGCGTTCTGGGCCCGCCGGCGTAAACGGCGAAAGTTCCGGCATGGGTCAGCTCATTGCCCATAGCGGGCATCCAAAGTGCCGACCTTTAAGTCGACGATGCTGCGGCTGCAGTCATTCGCTGTCGAAAGGCAGACTCACGGCCCCGTTCATTGAGCGGTCATTTACTAGCACTAGAAATGGCAACACTAATGTCGGGTGCCGATGGTGCAGCAGTCATTCAGGCCGGGAGCTCACGGCGCTCGCCACCGCAAATGGCGGCTAGAGAACCAAGCAGCGACGAAGCCCTCCCGAGCTCGCTGACAGGTGTCTAGGCGGCCTAGTTGCAGCCAGAAATGCCGTCCACCATGCCGTAGGTTGAGGTACTCCTCACTCAAAAGTATGGCTTGCATCCGCTTCCGCGCTGCGAGGCACCAAGCAACTCTATGAGCACTGTCGCTACCCTCAGGGCGGCTCCATCGATCTGAACTGCCCCCACAGCCTGGCGAGCCCAGGCAAGTCCCGCTTTGTAGCAGCGCATAGGTATCCCCTCGCGAAGGATGCGCTACCCGCCAGCTCGGGATGACCGTCGTTGATCTCGTTCAGCAATCGGTCGGCGACGGCGGCGTCGTTCAACCATCCGAGTGCATCCTGGAGGGCCGCGAGGCGCCTGACGTAGTGATCGACGCGCCTTGCCGGATACAGTGACCGGAAGAACTCCGTTGCATAGCGCGCCTTCTTGGCCGCAATACGCGACTGATGACGCTCCTCGGGCGTTCCGTGCGCCAGCCGTTTGCCGCTCTTGATCAGCTTCTCGTGCCGACGATCCAGGATCTTCGTCGCTCGCTTCTCAAGTGGCTCTGCGAGCGCGCCGAGGGCGGCCTCGTCGAGCGACTCGTGCCAGCGCAAAGCCTGGAGCCAGCTGACCAAGCCAAGCATGAGGCGCGAATAGCGCACCGAGGCCACCGCGTCGGCGGCATGCTGCCGCTTCTCCCCGGCAATCGTCGATGCGAGTAGCCTGAGCGGCAACAGATCCGTTTCCTGCGGGCAGGCTTCGATCACCACCAGCAAGGTGCCGTCGCCCAGCACATCGGCATCACGCGCGGAGCCCAGCTCGCCGCCCAGCCAGGCAAGTTCCCATTGCAGCACCGGGGGAAAGGGAATCCATGGGGCGAACAGGCTCAGTGCCGAGCGCAGCCGGCGCATGCCGGCCCGCATCTGGTGAATGCTTTCAGGGTCGTTGCCCCGCGCGACGCCGATTTCGTTGTCCTGAATCTGTCTCAAGCAGTTGCCCACGATGACTCGAAACCCATCCTCAACGCACATGTAGCGGTTCAGCGTCACTGGTCTGGCCTTCTCGGAAGCGGCGGCCACCGGTGCGACAAGCGCGTAGCCGCGCGACGCCTTGCTGAGGTTGCCGACGCGCAGGGGCACCTGCTCCTGCAATTGCAAGGCCAAGCCGAACAAGGCCTCAGGCATGCCTGCCTTGAGCTCAAGTTCGATCTCGCTGATCGGCTCGTGCATGTCGCCACGTCTCAACTCGCCCTGGTCGAGCGCCAGTTCGACCTCGGCCTCCTGCGCCAATCGCAGCTTCCAGACGGTGCGCCGGACTTCGCTGCTGAAGATCGGTGTCAGTTCCTGTGCCAGCCCGGGCGAGTCAAGTACCTTTTCCCAAAGGGAACCCGCCCCGACCAGCGCCATCAGCAACGCGAGTTCGGGCCGTGAACCGGTGACGCGCGCCTCCCATTCCTGCCGCTGGTGGAGCCCGGCCTCTGCTGCCTGTCCGACAGCCTTGAGCGTCTGGTTTGACACGCCGCCCACCCGGCGTACGCGCAGTTCCATACCGTGTTTCTTGAGGAGAAGCTCCGGTGTGTCGAAGTAAGTGTTGCGGAGCAGACGCGTCGCAGGTTTGGCGAAGGCGAAGTCCTTCAACAGCGCGAGGCGTCTGAACGCCGCGACATCGGCGGGAGCGATCAACAGTTTGAGCTCAGTTTCCATGTTGACAACAAAATCGCATGGGCTCAGGCCAGTTCCAACAGCATCGACTGATGGTCCGACTCGCTGGTGGTGGTTTCATCGACCCACACATCCCAGTCCACGGCAACGAAGCTGCGGCGGCCTACGGCGACCACTGCTTCGGCGAATCGAAGATCGCGTGCTCGGGGCGGGTCTGGCCGATTCCGGCCCACGACGCTGCCTTGAACCAAAATTCGGCGAGGGCGCAGGTGGGCAGGTGGGCATGTGGGCATGTGGGTGATCCTGCTGTCGAAGTGGTGCGCCAGCTCCGTGAAGTCAGGGTTGTGACCGACCAGCATCACACGGTCCAGTCTGTCGTCAAGCGCTTCGATAACCGCGAGCAAGGCGTCCACCCTGCCAGCATAGAGCCGGTCCTCGCCCGCTATCTTCCTGGTCTTGCACTCCAGTCCTTGAGAGACGATCTTGGCCGTCGCAATTGCGCGTTTCGCTGGACTCGACATGATCAAGTCGGGCTTCATGTGCTGTTGCGACCAGCGCTTGCTCATCTTCGCCGCATCGCACTCGCCGCGGGGTTTGAGCGGCCGCTCGCGGTCGGTCAAGAATGTACCGCCCCAGTTCGACTTGGCGTGGCGAAGCAGGTACAGCGTTTTCATTCGCAGCCCTCAAGTCAAATGGTGTCGATGGCATCGACGGATGCGATTCGACCTAGGTGTCTTCATCTACCCACTCTACTCGCCGCATCGTGCCAAATCATCCATTCCTGTCACCGCAGCCCACGGTTCTCAAGTCCATCAAGGTGGCGCACACAGTCGTGTCGGCAACTTCGTCGCGCGAAACTGTCGACTGGCTCATGGCAGTTCGCTGCCGATGCGCATCACAACACGGCCCTCGATGTCCCCACGCTTCATGCGCTGAAGAATGGCGTTGATGTTGTCAAGCCTGTCCTCGGTGCAGACGGTACGCACCTTGCCCCCGCCAGCGAACGCAAGCGCCTCTTGCAGGTCTTTGCGGGTGCCGACTATCGAGCCGCGAACAGTCTTCGCGTTGAGCACCACGTCGAAGATCGGCAGCGCGAAGTCGCCGGGCGGCAATCCCACCAGCGACATCGTGCCGCGCTTGTGCAGCATGCCCAGCGCTTGCGAGAACGCGCTGCGCGAGACGGCCGTGACCAGCACGCCATGAGCACCGCGGATTGCGCGCTGCACCTCCTGCGCGGGATCCTGCGTCTTCGCGTTGACCGTCATGTCGGCGCCAAGACTCCTGGCCAGCGCGAGCTTCGAATCGTCGATGTCCACCGCGATGACGTGGAAGCCCATCAGCTTTGCGTACTGCACTGCGTAGTGTCCGAGGCCACCGATGCCCGAGATCGCCACCCAGTCGCCGGGCTTGCAATCCAGAACCTTGAGACCCTTGTAGACCGTCACGCCAGCACACAGCACCGGTGCGATCTCGGTGAAGCTGCGATTGGCCGGAAGGTGGCCGACGTAGCCCGGGTCAGCGAGTACGTATTCGGCGTAGCCGCCGTTGACGGTGTAGCCCGTCATCTGCTGCTCGTCGCACAACGTCTCCCAGCCGGTGATGCAATGCTCGCAATGCCCGCAGGCGGTGTGCAGCCAGGGTACGCCGACGCGGTCACCTTCCTTGATGCCTCTGACACCCTTGCCGAGCGCGGCCACGAAGCCCACGCCTTCATGGCCCGGAATGAACGGCAGTGCGGGCTTGACCGGCCAGTCGCCGTCGGCGGCGTGCAGATCCGTGTGACACACGCCGGACGCGACCACTTTCACCAGCACTTGGCCGGGAATGACCTCGGGCACCAGGACTTCTTCGATCTGCAGCGGTTGGCCGAAGGTGTGGACTACGGCGGCTTTCATGGTTGGCATGGTGAGTTCCTTCGCATCTTCAGGAAAGGTACTCGCCGCCGTTGACCGACAGCGTGGTGCCGGTGATGAAGGCTGCGTCGTCGGCAGCGAGAAAGACGACGCCGCGGGCAATCTCCGCCGGTGTGGCCAGTCGCCCGGAGGGCACTGCCTTCAAAATCTGCTCCATCACTTCTGGTCGGACCGAGCCGACCATCGCGGTGTTGGTGTAGCCCGGCGCGATTGCATTGGCGGTGATATTGCGTGAGGCGCCTTCAAGTGCCAACGACTTGGTGAAGCCGATGACGCCCGCCTTGGCGGCGGCATAGTTCGTCTGCCCTGCTTGGCCGGAGAGTCCGTTGACCGAGCCGAGGTTGATGCCTCGGCCGAAGCGCCGCTCGCGCAGGCCTTCGATCACGGCCCGACACATACTGAAGCAACTGCCAAGATCGACATCGATGGCCTCGCGCGATTGTCCGATCGTCATCTTGTGTAACACGGCATCGCGCGTGATGCCTGCGTTGTTGACAAGCACATCCACCGGTCCAAGTTCTGACTGCACGCTTGCCACGCCCTCTCCGCAGGCTATGGGGTCGGCGATGTTCCACGCGTAGGTGGTGATGCCCGTGCGCTGCGCGAACACCGCAGCAACGTCGGGGCTGCGGTTGTAGTTTTCCGCAACGCGATAGCCCGCCGCCAAAGGCGCTTCGGAAATAACAGCACCGATGCCGGCCGTGCCGCCGGTGGCCAGCGCGACGAGAGAGGTGGCGCTCACTGGGAACCCTCCGCGCTGCGCAATACGCAGCGAGCGCCTTCCGACAGTCGGGCAGGGCTCATGCCTGCACCCTCGGGATGTCCTGCGCTGCCGCCTGGATTGCCTGCCCTTGCGCGATGACCAAGAGGCGGTCGGCCTTCAGATCGGCTTCGTACTTGATGGTGCAGTCCTTCGGCATCCCCACGCCATACAGCGTCGCACCCAGCGCCGAGTGCCCTCCGACGATCGCCGCACCTTCCAGCGCCGTGACTAGGGCAAGGCCCAAGGGTCCGGACACGGCTACTAGGCCGACATGCGGGATGAGGAAAACGACCGGCCCGGCCGGCGGGCTCCAAATGCCCCCCAGAAGCCGCCAATGCCCCCCAACTCTTGACGCGGACGCCCACGGTCTGGAGGCCGCGCGCGTTTTCTTCGGAGTGGTGGCCCTTTCCGACGATCGACAGCTTCTTCATTTCGAAACCTGCATGGCTCAGTGCCCTAGCTGTCGACTCAGCAGCTGAATGGATCGAGCTCATGCCTCGCTCTTTGTTGAGATTAGCGCCCCAATGAATGAAGCGAGCAGGGAGCGGCCGTTGAGCAAGCTCAAGGTGCCCTGCAAAGGCCACAAAGTCATGCGTGTGCGCGTGGTCCTTGCGGGAACTTCTTTCGAAGTTGAGTGCGCTCAATGAGGTGCTCGCTTCGTACACGTTGTGTTGAATCCAATCTGAACGGGAGTTCTTGACGAGGCCAACTGTCCTCGGGCGGCCCGACGCCCTTTGCCGTCGGCTCCCCGTCGCTTCGTTGAACATGACCGCTGTTGATGGCGAGCGCCCCGCGCGATACCTGCAGCCGCGGCTGTGGAGGACCCCAGATTTCAGCCTGTTCGGCGATCTCAAGAGCGCGACAGGTCACTTTCATAATTTTCCTATGGCGGATCTCGTACGGCAAATGGTGATCTTGCTTGGCGAAGCGCATGGATTGCACGATCGAAGTCATTCCGCAACCAAGCGATTCGCCATGAAGCGCATGGTTGCCAGTACCGATGGCTCACGCATTGATTTCGATCAAAACTGCAAATAACCCTGGCTGGCATGGTGCGGACTTGTAAAGGCTTTCCCGGGGCAGTGTCATGTGGGATGCGATCGTGATCGGGTCTGACATCGGTGGCTTGGCGGCGGCTGCTGCGTTGGCCAAGCGCAAGCGGCGCGTGTTGGTGCTGGAGCAGCACAGCGTGGCTGGCGGCTTGACGCAGACCTTTCGGCGGCATGACTGGCACTTCGCACCATGCGTGCACTACATCGCCGGTGTCGGCCCGCAGACCGGCCCGGAGAGTCAGTTTGGACGCCTTCTGGGTTGGCTGAGCGACGACGCACTGAGCTTCACGGCCTGCGCCAATCCCTACGACATCATTCATCTGCCCCGGTTTGAGTTCGGAATTGCTCACCCCGAGAACGCCTATCGCGAGTCCTTACTGGCACGATTTCCACAGCAACAAGCGGCCATCGCCGACTAGTTCGCTGCCTGCGAAACGGCTCGCAAATCCGCATTCACACTGTTCGCGCTCCACAGCATGCCCTCGTGGATGGCCTGGGGCCCGCGACTATGGCGAGGTTCCTAGGCCCAACACTGGGCGCGACACACCTTAGCCGAAGAGCTAGCGAAGATCGACGATCCGTTGCTTCGTGCAGTTCTCTGCGCCCGCTGGGCAGACTACGGTGCGCCTCCGGCGCGCAGGCGCCGCTGGTCGTTCATGCGCTGGTGACCGGCGTCTACAACGCCGGGTCGTACTACCCGGCGGACGGGCCGTCTCGATTTGCGCAGACGCTGGCGCCGGTCATTGAAGCTGCCGGCGGCAAGGTGCAGCTGCAAGCCGATGTCAAGCGCATCATCACCCATGAAGGCCGGGCCTGCGGCGTCGAGTTCGAGCAGCAAGGAGAGCGCCGGCAAGAGCGGGCGCAACATGTAATCTCGGCCATGGGAGTGGCCAACACGGTCGCCTGCCTTGATGCAAGTACCGCGGCAGCTTGGCAAGCGGCCATCCGCACCCTGACGCCAGGCATCTCTTACCTGTCACTGTTCGTGGGCCTGGAGGGCGACATCGCAGCAGCGGGCGCCGGGACGGCCAACCATTGGATCTACGAGAGCGTAGGACGTTGGCGCCGTGTGGCACAACCCAGCGGACGAGGATGCTGGATATTTTCGTAGCGTTCCCTTCCCTGAAGGATCCGACCAGCTCGGGCAAGCCGACGGCCGAGGTGGTGGCGGTGGTCGACGCCACCGCGTTCGCACCTTGGTCGGCGCTTCCCGACGACCAACGGACGCAGGGGTACCAAGCATTCAAGGCCTGGGTTGAGGAGCGGATGCTCGCGCAGTTCCTGCGCCACTTCCCCGCCATGAAGGGCATGGTGCGCTTCCACGAACTCTCAACGCCGGTCACACAACAGAGGTACGTTCGATCACCCGAAGGTGCCATGTACGGCATCGAGATGACAGCCGAGCGGTTGACCAGTCCAGCACTGCATGTGCGCACACCGCTGCCGGGATTGCTTTTGGCCGGACAGGACGTCACAAGTCCGGGCGTACCTTGCGCTTTTATGGTCGGCCTCATGGTGGCTGCGGCCATCGAGCCCGCGCTTTGGAGCCATGTGTCGGGTTGATGCCTCGCGTTTGAGTTTGGGAATTGCCCTCGCGCATTGCATGAAGCCTATTGAAACATGAGAACAACACGCGCCGCCATCGCATTGTTCATTGCCGTCGCTGCCTTGGGGCCCCTCTACACAGCGCAAGGCGATTCGCCCCTCGTCAACGTCATCAGCGAACTCGCGGCCCAGAACACCCCAAGAAACCATCTGATGGCTGCCACCTTCGTCGCCCTGGGTGCGGGCCTTGTCTACGACGGCGCAAAGGCCTTTCATCGATCCTTGCTCAAGCAAGCAAGGCAATGCGCGCATCTCGGACCTCCGTTGTCGGCGGTTCGCCCACCATCGCAACGACTGTAGGCAGCGTGCCGCCAGCCTCCTTGCGCCTATCGAGTGCCGCGACCCAGGTTCCCGGCGGCAGACCAAAGACATTCGTCAACGGGCCCCATCGGCCAGACGCTCCACGTAGCTGCGCAATGCTGGCAGGCTCGGAATAGCGACGTCACGACGACCGCGTGAACCAAAGCTGATCAGCTGCTCACGTTCCAGGTGGGTCATCGCGCGGCTCACCGATTCCAGCGTCAGCCCGACATGGTTGCCGATCTCCGCCCGTGTGGTCGGCAGCGTGATCTGGTCGCTGCGCAGGCCGCACAGCGCGAGCTCATCCGCCCAGCGGCAAAGGAAGGCCGCCACACGGCCGTCGGCGGGCAACGCGTGCATGGTCAGCACCGCGTCGCGCTCGCGTGCGTTCTGGCGGGCCATGGCCGCGTGCATCAGCGCCAGCAAGGCCGGGTTGCGCGTGCCGGCGCGCAGCAGCGCGTCGTAGCGCACCGTCAGAAGTTCGCAGACATCGGCAGCCACGGCACCGCAGCGGTAGTGGCCGTCGGCCAGGCCGTCGAAACCCAACCAGTCGCCCTTGAACATCATCGTGATCAAGTCCTCGCGACCAACGGCGCTCACGCTGTATAGCTTGCACAGGCCCACGCGCAGGATGTGGATGTCGCGGAACTTCTCGCCCGCGCGGTAGATGCTTTCGCCAGCGCGCAACACACGATGCAGCAAGGGCACATCGCGCTCCAGCATGTCCATCCCGCTCACGGCCGGCTCAACCCAAGCCGGTGCTGCTTGCGGCGCCCGGGACATCGCCCAGCTGCTGCGACCGTCACCCGCTGCCTTGGCGCGGTACATGGCTTCGTCGGCACGGCGCAGCAGCGCCGAGGCCGAACGGTCGTCGTCCGGATAGCAGCTGACGCCGACGCTCACTGACAAAGGGACCATCACACCCTGCCATTGAAACGGCTGCCCGCAGTCCTGCATCAGTGCATTCATGACGCGCTCGACGGCTTCAGTGTCATGTAGAAGCAGCGCGAACTCGTCGCCGCCCAGACGCGCCGCACTGTCGGCCTGGCGAACGCAACGCTGCAGGCGTTGTGCTGTGACACGAAGTGCCGCATCGCCAGCCTCGTGGCCGTAGCGGTCGTTGATGGCCTTGAAGTAGTTGACGTCGATCAGCGCAACCGCCAGACGCTCGCCGCTGCGTGCCGCGTAGCTCAGGGATTGCTGCAGGCGGTCGTGAAAGAGCGTGCGGTTGGGCAGCTCCGTCAGGCCATCATGAGTGGCGTCGTAGCGAAGCTTTTCAACGGCGACTATGCGCGCACTCACGTCGCGACCGGTCGACATGTAGTGGCAGATGTTCCCCGCCCCGTCAAGCAAGGCACGGATCGTTTTTTCCTCGTGATAAAGGCTGCCGTCTTTGCGGCGGTTCAAAAGCACGCCCCGGAACTCCTTGCCATCACTCAGCTGCTTCCACAGCTCCCGGTAGAACTCGCGCGCATGCTGACCTGACTTCAGCAGGGCCGGCGTGCGCCCCAGGGCCTGCTCGCGGCGATAGCCAGTCATGGCCTCGAAGGCGGGGTTCACATACTCGATGACCCCCCTGGAGTCCGTGATGATGCCAGCGTCTCCGCTGTTCTCCAGAAGCCAGGTCGCCCGTTGCAGTTCGGTGTCGTGGACCATTCATTGCCTCCGAGTGAATGTGCGGAAGACCGCGTCTACCGTCAGGACGGCGGCGTCGGCCTGCGGGCCACGCCGCCGCAGCAGGTCGCGCGCCATCGCGACGATGAATGACGAACGCCGATCAAAGGCGCGCAGGCTTGCCGTGCAGGGGTCAACAGGGCTGCGCGTGTCGACGCCGCAGTGGGTTTCAAGCGCCGCCTGCGTGACGTAGCAGCGCACGGTGCACCCGTCGAGGCATGTCGGGAATGCCCCCCCACCGGCACCTCCGACGTAGGTCCGGATCGTCTCGACAGGAAGTTCAATAGTGTCCATGGCGGGGCTTGCGGTTGCGCCCCGCCAATTTAGTCAACACGCCGGCGCGGCGTAATTCACGCGCGCCTCATTTCGCATTACCGCCAAACCGGTATTCGCCATCAGCCTTGATCTGGATCAATCGGCAGTCGCAACGTCACCTCAGTCCCGTCGCCCGGCACGCTGCGCACCTCACAGCTGCCGCCGATGAACGCCATCCTCTCGCGGACGATGGCAAAGCCGTTGCTGCCTGACGCAGCGTCAACGCCATGAGGCGCGAATCCCGCCCCCGCATCCACAACCCTCAGCTGCAGCTGGCGGCCATCGCGCGCCACGATGACGGTGGCCCGATCGACGTCTGCATGCTTGGCCACGTTGATCAGCAATTCGCGCACGGCCCTGTAGACGATGGATCGCTCCTGCGGCGGCAGCGGCTTGGGCTGGCCATCGTCCACGATGCGCACGCTGAGCTCGTAGCGCGCCGAGATCTCCTCGGCCAGCCGGTGCAGTGCCGGCACCAGGCCCAGCTCGAAAAGGACTGCCGGCTCCAACTGCGCCGCCAGGGTGCGCATGGAGCGGTTGGCCTTATCGACAAGGCCGGCAATCTGGAGCGCGGCCTGCCGAACATCCTCGCGGGTGTCGCGGCACAACCCGGCCAAGCGGATGCCAGCAGCGGCCAGCAGCTGGCCCAGGTCGTCATGCAGGTCGCGCGCGATCTGGCGCCGCTCGCGGCTCTCGGCCGTTTCAAGTTCAACCACGAGACGACGTAACAGCTGGGTGCGCTCCACGACGCGCTGCTCCAGCTCGTCTGCCCTGGCCCTTGCCATCTGCTCCCGCTGATGGCGCCGCTCCGCATTGCGCAACAACGCAAGGCAGCGCCCGTCGGAAAGCCGGCTCGCCCGCACCTCAAGATGGACCGGCGCACCGTCCCGGCGCCTTACCGTGCATTCGCACGACACGACCCCGTCGGCGCGCAACTCGTCCCTCAACTGCACCAGCGCGTGAGGCTTGTTCAGGCCTAGGCGACGCAGCAGCCGGCTGCCGACCAGTTCCTCGTGGCTATCGCCCAGCAGCGCGCTGGCAGCCGCGTTGGCACCGACGATCCGGTCGCAATGCGTGTCGGCAATTAGGATGCCGTCAGCGGCGTGCTCGAACACGGCCTCCCAGTCCTCGCCGCTGAGCCCGGCGTCCGAGTGCAGCGAAGTCTGCACACCATCCAGCGACGGCGCATGGCCGTTCTGAGCCGCCTGTGCGAGCTTCAGTTCCTGCTGCCGGAGTCGCACCAGACTCGTGACGTCCTCGACGCTGTGGATCAGATAGGCCAGCTTGCCGTCGCTGCCAAGCGCCGGCGAATTGATCGTGATCCACCAGCGCTCTTCCAATCCGCCTCCCTGGTCAGCCGTGCGCCCCACGTCATGCCTGCGCACCGCCATGGCGTCGCAGGCACTCGTGTCGGCCACGCGCCGCAACGAGGCCAGCAGATGCCGGCGATCACCGGTGTGGGAAGTGCCCTGGAAGGCCTCGAACAGGCCGCGACCCAGCAGATCCTCGCGCCGCGTCAGAGTGGCCTGGAGATAGGCATCGCTGACGGCGGCGATGGTGTAGTGCGGCGCGTCCGGCAGCACGGCTAGGTGCAATCCAGGTACCGACTCGAACAGGATGCGAAAATCCGGTGCGCTCATGGCCATATCGGTGCGATTGGAGGTGTCCGGCGCAGTGCAGGCGGGTGGTCGTCGCTCGCCGGGTCAAGGCGACACGATCCCCTCGCGCACCGCATAGCGAGTCAGTTCGGCCACGGTGTGCAAGCCGAGCTTGCGCATGATGTTGCGGCGGTGGACCTCGACGGTGGCGACCGAAATATGCAGGGTCTCGGCAATGGCCTGGGAGCGCGCCCCGTCGGCGATCAGGCGCAGAACCTCGCGCTCACGCTGCCCCAGGAGCGCCGCGCTGTCAGCACCGGCGCCGTTGAACTGGGCAACCACGCCGCCCGTCACCTCGGGGCTGAGGTAGCTGCCGCCCGCCGCCACCGTGCGGATGGCGCCGACCAGTTCGTTGCCCGCAGCCGCCTTGCTGACATAGCCCGAGGCCCCCGCGCGCAGCATCTGTGTCACGAAGCGGCTGTCCGTGTACGCCGACAGCGCCACGATGCGCGTGCGCAGCTTGAGCTTGCGGATGCGCGCCGCCACTTCGATGCCGTTCACGTCGGGCAGCCCGATGTCGAGCACGACCACGTCGGGCTGCCACTGCCGGACGCAGTCGACGGCCGTTTGGCCGTCACCCGCCTCCGCCACCACGGTGACGCCATCCTCCTGTGCCAGCGCCTGGCGAAGCGCTTCGCGCACCAGGCGATGGTCGTCCACCAGCACCACCGTAATGGCCGCTTGCAGACGCGAGGCAGTCGATTCCATGGGCCAAGGATGCCTCGCGCCACCACAAGCGCATTGACGAAGCTCAAACGACGGCGCTGCGCGCAGGCAACTTCCCCGGGCGAGTTCTCTGGCGTGCTAGCGCGCGAAGCCAATCAGCCCATCCTCGACAGCGCTCTGCGCCTTGATCTTAGTCAAGCACTCGCAGCAGGCGCTGTCCTAGCCTTCGCGTTGTCCACCAGGAGCAGACATGGCCAACGCAGGCGCCGACTACATCCGCTGGTTCAACCGCCTGGGCGCAGCCGACGTGCCGCTGGTCGGCGGCAAGAATGCGTCGCTGGGCGAGATGGTCAGCGCCCTGTCGACGCAGGGCATCCGCGTGCCCAACGGCTTTGCGATCACCGCCGAGGCCTATCGCCACACGCTGGACCAAGCCGACGCATGGCCGCAACTGCACGCTGCGCTTGACGGGCTCGACACCCGCGATGTCGATGATCTGTCGAGGCGGGCGCAGCGGGCACGCGAACTCATCCATGGCGCGCCGCTGCCGCCCGACCTGACTGCGCAGATCACGGCAGCCTACGCGCGCCTGCAAGCCGAATACGGCCGGGCACTGACACTGGCGGTGCGCAGCTCGGCCACCGCCGAGGACCTTCCAACCGCGAGCTTCGCCGGCCAGCACGAGACCTTTCTCAACATCAGTGGCGAGGCGCGTCTGCTGGAGGCCGTGCGCTCATGCTTCGCCAGCCTGTTCACGGACCGCGCCATCAGCTACCGAGCCCAGAACGGCTTCGACCACTTCAAGGTGTTCCTCTCGGTGGGCGTGATGAAGATGGTGCGCTCGGACTGCAGCGCAAGCGGCGTGATCTTCTCGCTGGACACAGAGAGCGGCTTTCGCGACGCTGTGTTCATCACGGGCGCCTACGGGCTTGGAGAACCCGTCGTTCAAGGCACGGTCGATCCGGATGAGTTCTACGTCTTCAAGCCGACCTTCCGCACCGGCCATCGCTGGGTCCTGCAGCGGCGCAAGGGCCGCAAAGAGATCCGCATGATCTATGCCCAAACGGCGGGGCGAGAAAGCACGCGTGTCGTACCCACCGCTGCAGCGGACCAGCACAGCTATTGCATCAGCGACGCCGACGTCCTGGCGCTGGCCGACGCAGCGATCAAGATCGAGGATCACTACAGCCGCACGGCAGGTCAGCCGACGGCAATGGACATCGAATGGGCCAAGGATGGCGTGGACGGACAGCTGTACATCGTGCAGGCACGGCCTGAGACCGTGGCGTCGCGACGCAGTCCTGGCCTGCTGGAAGAGTTCCATCTCGGGGCCACCGGCCGGCTGTGCGCCAGCGGGCGAGCGGTGGGCGCGCATGCCGCGACCGGTAAGGCGCGTGTCGTCACCGACATCACGCAACTCGTTCTGTTCCAGCGCGGCGAGGTTCTGGTCGCCGATACCACGATGCCCGACTGGGGCACGGTGATGGCGCAGGCGGCCGCCATCGTCACCAACCGCGGCGGCCGCACCTGCCACGCTGCGATCGTCGCGCGCGAGCTGGGCGTCCCGGCCGTCGTCGGCTGCGACACCGCGACCGCGGCGATCCGCACTGGCGACACGGTCACTGTGTCGTGTGCCGAGGGTGCCGTCGGTCGGGTCTATGAAGGCGCTGCGGAAATCACCGTCACCCGCACCGACCTCGCCACGCTGGAGCGGCCGCAGACACGGGTGATGGTCAACCTGGGCAACCCGGACCTGGCGTTCCAGACCAGCTTCCTGCCCAACGACGGTGTGGGCCTGGCGCGCATCGAGTTCATCGTCGCCGAACACATCCGCGTCCACCCGATGGCGCTGCTGCATCCCGAACGCATAGACGACGTGGCGGTGCAAAAGCAGATTGCCCGGCTTAGCGGGGACGACGCAAGACCGGCCGATTTCTTCGTGCGCGAGCTGGCCGAAGGCATCGGCATGATCGCCGCGGCCTTCCACCCCAAGCCGGTGATCGTGCGCTTGTCAGACTTCAAGACCAACGAATATGCCAGCCTGCTGGGCGGCCGCTGGTTTGAACCGGTCGAAGCCAACCCGATGATCGGTTTTCGTGGTGCGGCACGCTACACGCATCCCGCCTACGCGGAAGGCTTCGCGCTCGAATGCGCCGCGCTGCGGCGGGTGCGCGACGACCTGGGGCTGACCAACGTCAAGGTGATGGTGCCGTTTTGCCGTCGCGTCGAAGAAGGCGAGCGCGTGCTGGACGCCATGGCGCAGCACGGCTTGAAGCGAGGCGTCAACGGGCTTGAGGTCTACGTCATGTGCGAGATCCCGAACAACGTCCTCCAGATCGACGCGTTCTCGCGCCTGTTCGACGGCTTCTCGATCGGCTCCAACGATCTGACGCAATTGACGCTGGGCGTCGATCGTGATTCGGCAACCGTCGCATTCGACTTCGACGAACGCGACCCTGGCGTCAAGGCGTTGATCGCACAGACGGTGACCGGTGCGCGACGCAACGGCCGCCATTCGGGCATTTGTGGACAGGCGCCGTCGGACTATCCAGAGATGGTCGAGTACCTGGTAGAAACCGGCATCGATTCGATCAGCGTCACGCCCGACACGCTACTGCAGGTCACGCGCAACGTCCTCGCGGTCGAACAGCGGCTTGGACGCAAGCCGAGGAGCGTCCGCTGAACAGCCCGCACGGACTGAACGACAGACCTACCTCACCCTGGAGGATCAACATGATGAACACGCCAATCTCGAGCCTGATGACGTCGCCGGTTCGCGTCGTCGGCATGGACGACACGGTGGAGGCCGCGCAGGCGCTGATGAGGCAGTACGACATCTCGTGGGCCCCGGTGGTCGATGCGGACGCGGGGCCGGTCGGCGTCATCGCGTTGCGCGACCTGCTTCAGTTTCACCGCCAGCGAGGAGATGCGCGCGACTTCCACGTCTGGCAGGTCTGCCACTACCCGCCCCTCTCGGTGGCGGCCGACGCGGACGTGGCAACGGTGGCGCGCCAGATGGTCGAAAGGCACGTTCACCATGTCGTCATCATGAAGGACGGCGCCATGATTGGCGTGGTCTCTGCGCTGGACCTCTTGCGCCGTCAAATCGGCGATGCGGATGAATCGCCGTAGCGGCTGGCTCGTGCAACCTTGAGCCCTGTCGCGCAGATGGCGCTGACTCCTTGGCAGGTGAACCCAGCCTAGGCGGTAGCTGCGTTGAGCGGCTTGATCTTGGTCACTGGCTCACCCTGGCGCGCACGCGCACGCCGTCAGCCGTGGCTGCAGGCGGATAGACGATGACCTGCGCACCGGCCGCCAGCCCCTTGCGGACCCAGGCATGGGTCGCGCTGCGCGCCGCGACATCGACCGGCTGCAGCCGCGCCCGCCCGCCATCCAGCACGAACACGGCCATGCCTGATGCATCGGTGCGCGGGAACACGGCCGCCAGTGGCACCTGAACCGCGTGCGGCTGGGCCAGCACGACGACGCGCACACCGACGCGATAGCCGTCGCCCAGCGAATGCCATTGCTCCACCGGGCTGGTCAGGTCGATGAGAACGCGCACGCGCTGCTCCTCAACACCCAGCGCAGAGACCTTGGTGAAGCCGCCCGGCTCGACCATGCGCACACGACCCTGCAGCTCCCCGGGCCCGCCCCAGCGCTCGACGTGCACGGGCTGGCCCGGCTGCAGCCGCACCGCTTCGGTGGTCAGCAGTTCGGCCACGACCTCCATGCGCGCCACGTCGCCCAGCTCCAGCAGCGCCGCACCGAGCGGCACGCTGGCCTCGCTGGCCTGCAGCACGCGCAGCACGCGCCCGGCCACCGGCGCGCGCAGCACGAACGCCGGGCCGCCGCCACGCTGCACCGCGCCCAGCGCGGCGCGCGCCTGCTCGGCATCGTGGACGGCGACATGGCGCTCGGCCAGCGCGGCGTCCTGGTCCTTTTGCGCAGCGAGCACGGCCAGTTGATCGGCCTCCAGCTTGGTCGGTGCGACGAAGCCCTGGCGGGCCAGCTCCTCGCTGCGCCGGGCCTCATTGCGGGCCTGCAGCACCGTCACCTTGGCACCCCCCACGCGCGCCGTGGCGCGCTCGACGCCCGCCTGCGACGCCTCCAGCCGTGCACGCAGTTCACGCAGGCTGCGCTCGTCGAGCAGCGGTGACATCACGGGCGTCAGCGTCGCGACGACGGCGCCCTCGGCCACCGCATCGCCCTCGCGCAGCACGATGCGGTCCAGCCGCCCCGCCAGCGGCGCCGAAACGACGTAGCGGTCGCGCAGCCGCGTGCGCGCGTCCTCGTCGACGGTGGCCTCGAAGGGGCCTTCGGTGACGACGGCCGTCTCCACTTCGAGCGCCCGCGGCGCGAACGCCCAGCTCAGCACCAGCAGGGCGGCGGCCACACCCGCAGCCACCAGCAGAATGTTGGATCGTTTCATTTTATTCCCTCGTCTTCAGCACGGCCACCATGTCGAGCCGGTCGATGCGCCGGCGCACGACCGCGCCGCTGGCGATGCCGGCCGCCACCACGCACAGCGCCGCCCAGGCATAGGTGCGCGCGCGGATGACGACCGGAAAGAAGAACTGGTCGGACTTGAGCAGCTCGGAGATCGCGTGGATCAGCGCCCAGCCCAGTCCCATGCCCAGCGGCAGCGCCAGCGCGATGGTGATGGCCATTTCGCCAAGCAGCATGGCCGACACCTCGGCGCGCGTGAAGCCGAGCACGCGCAGCGACGCCAGCTCCCAGCCACGCTCCGCCAGCACGATGCGCGCGTTGTTGTAGACCACCCCCACCGCGATGATGCTGGCGAACACCGTCAGGATGGTGCTCATGATGCGAACGTTGCGCGCGCTGATGTCCTGCATGTTGCGCACCATGGTGGCCTTGCTGAACGCGCCCGCCACCCGCGGCAGACCTTGCGTGGCGGCCAGCACCTCGGCCTCGCGGCCTCGCTCGATGGCCAGCACCTGGCCGCCGCCCAGGTCGCCGTCGCCCAGCGCGAGGTTCAGCGCGTCGCGGGCGATGTAGGCGTTCAGCCCCATCATGTCGCGCACCGTGCCGCCCACCTGGAAGGCGACGCGGCGCGGCTCGCCCTCCAGCACTTCGGCCCAGACGCGGTCGCCCGGGCGCACGCCAAGCTTGGCGGCCAGGCGGTCGGTCAGCAGCAGGCCACGGCCCTCGAGCAGGATCTGGTGGTTGTCGACGTCGACGACGCGATAGAGCTCGGGCCGCGGTGCGAAGCCGCGCACCAGCACGCGCTCATGGCGGTGACCAAAGCTCATTTCCACCGGCACGAAGCGTGTCGTCTCGACGCCGATGACGCCGGGCAGCCTCGCAAGCTCCAAACGTGCCAGCACCGCATCGCCGGGCTCGGCCGTCCAGACCGTCAGGTCACCGCGCAGCGACAGCGTGAACTGCGTGTCGATGATGGCCTCCATCGCATCACGGAAGTAGTTGCCCAGGATGGTGATGGCCACCGCCGCCGCCACACCGCCCACGGCCATCACGGTGCGCAGCGGCCGGCGCTCCATGTTGCGCGCCGTCATGCGCAGCGCCGGTCCCATGGCCTGCACGCCCAGCGTCTCCAGCAGCGTGCGCCGGTAGCGGCCCGGCGCTGGCGGGCGCATGGCTTCGGCCGGCGGCAGGCGCACCGTCGCCAGGATGGCGCTCAGCGTGCCGAGCACGGCGGTACCGACGGCGATGGCCGCGCTAATGAACAGCAGCGGCGCCGCCAGCCGGTGTTCGAAGTGCGGAAAGTGAAAGAACTCGGCGTAGAGCCTGGTCAGCACGCTGCCCAGCCGGTCCCCGACGGCCAGGCCCAGCAGCAGGCCGACGATGACGATGAACAGCACCAGCTTCAGGTAGTGGGCCGCGATGCTCGCGTTGGCGTAGCCCAGCGCCTTCAGCGTGGCGATCTGTTCGCGCTGCGTGCCCACCAGGCGCGTCACGACGACATTGAGCAGGAAGGCCGCCACGCCCAGGAAGATAGCCGGCAGCACGGTGCCGAGGACACGCTGCTCCTTGATCTCGTTGTCCAGCATCTGGTGCGAGACCTGCTCGTCGCGACCATGCACGTCGCGCCCGCCGTAGGGCGCCAGCTGCCGCGCCAGGCCGGCCATCGCGTCCTCGGCCGAGGCGCCCGGCGCGAGCTTGACGGCGACGCGGTTGAAGGCTCCCTGCATGTCGTAGGCGGCGGCCACGGCTTCGCGGTCCAGCCAGAAGACGCCAAAGCCGCGCATGTCGGGCATGCCCCAGAGGCCGGCAAAGATGTACTCGGGCGACAGCGCCGTGCCGACGATGCGCAGCCGGCGCTGCTTGCCGTTGACGAGGGCGTCGACGACGTCGCCGGGCTTGAGGCCGCGCGCCTGTGCAAACCCCTCGTTGACCAGCGCCGACAGGCTGCCGTCGCTGGCGGCCAGCCCGCCAAGGGTCGCCAGCCCCTGGCCGGCGCTGACCCTGACCAGGTTCATGCGCGGCGTCTGCTTGCGGTCCAGGCCGATGAGCTGGCCGACGATGGGATCGGCCAGGCCGGGGATGGTAACTCGCACGGCGGCCTCGACCGTCGTCTGTACGTCGGCCACGCCGGGCACCTCGCGCAGGCTGGCCTCCAGCGCCCGCGGTGCACGCTTGACACCTGCGAACAGGTCGGCGAAGCGGCCCTCGGCATAGAAGCGCTCGCGCGCCAGCTCCAGCGAGTCGACGGCGGACAGGCTGGTCACGAAGCCGGAGATGCCGCTGGCAACGACCAGCGCGATGGTCAGCGCCTGGCTCCACATCTGGCGCAGGTCGCGCAGCAGCTTGCGGTCCAGTGCACGCATTACCAGCTCAGCTCGGAGGGCGACAGCCGTTGCGCATTCGCGTCGATGCGCTGGATGCGGCCGTCGCCAAGGTGGATGACGCGATCGGCCATGGCCGCGATGGCCGCGTTGTGCGTGATGACGACGGCCGTCGTGCCGATCTCGCGGTTGACGCGGGCGATGACCTCCAGCACCAGCTTGCCGGTCTGGTAGTCAAGCGCGCCGGTGGGCTCGTCGCACAGCAGCACCTCGGGGCGCTTGACGATGGCGCGCGCGATCGCCACGCGCTGCTGCTCGCCGCCCGACAGCTGCGCGGGGAAATGGTCGCGCCGCTGTGCCAGGCCGACGAGGGCGACCGCCTCGTCGGCGGGCATGGGCGCGCGAGCGATGTCGGTCACCAGCTCGACGTTCTCGCGCACCGTCAGGCTGGGGATGAGGTTGTAGAACTGGAAGACGAAGCCGACATGCTCGCGCCGGTACGC
>Ga0187844_10001014_pt1 | contig 21834 bp, 18 predicted proteins | sample SpaLakP09_SKY_50_FD_134517 | JGI IMG/M metagenome (GOLD analysis project Ga0187844, IMG submission 134517) | Oligotrophic lake water microbial communities from Sparkling Lake, Wisconsin, USA - SP09_SKY_50 | ecosystem: Environmental > Aquatic > Freshwater > Lake | place: USA: Sparkling Lake...
CTGCCCCGGGGCAGGCGCAGGTTCAGGCCGGACAGCACCTCGGCCTTGCCGTAACCGGCGTGCAGATCGCTGACGCTCAGCAGCAGATCGTGATCAAGTGGCATCGTCATGCTTCAGTGCTCCGTTCCGAGGTAGGCGGCGCGCACTTCGGGGCTGGCCTGCACATCGGCCGGCGTGCCCTCGATCAGCTTGGTGCCGAACTCCATCACCACCAGGCGGTCGGTGAGGCCCATCACGAAGTCCATGTCATGCTCGACCAGCAGGATGCTCATGCCCTCGCGCTTGAGCTGGCGCAGCACCTCGGCCAGCGCCTGCTTCTCCTTGTGGCGCAGGCCGGCGGCGGGCTCGTCGAGCAGCAGCAGGGCCGGGTCGGTGCACAGGGCGCGGGCGATCTCCATCAGCCGCTGCGGGCCCAGGGCCAGGTTGCCGGCCAGTTCGTGCATCTGCCCGGCCATGCCGATGCGCTGCAGCTGGCGTTCGGCTTCGGCGAACAGGCGTTTCTCTTCGGCCCGATCCAGCCGCAGCATCGCGCGTGCTGCACCGGCGTGGCTGCGCAGATAGCCGCCCAGGGCGACGTTCTCCAGCACGGTCATGTCGGCAATCATCTTCACATGCTGGAAGGTGCGCGACATGCCGCGCCGCGCGATCAGCCGCGAGGCAAGGCCGCCGACCGCCTCGCCGCGAAACTGCACCTGGCCTGAGGTCAGGCCCAGCACGCCGGTGATCAGGTTGAAGGTGGTGGACTTGCCGGCGCCGTTGGGGCCGATCAGGCCGACGATCTCGCCGGCGCGGATCTGGAAGCTGACGTCGTTCACCGCCACCAGGCCGCCGAACTCCTTGCGCACCTTGTCGACCTCCAGCAGCAGCTCGCCAGGCCTGGGCTTGCTGCGAGACTCCAGCGGCGGCGCACCACCCCAGTCACGCAGGCGCGGGCCGGCCGGGAACCAGCGCGCGATCGCCGGCCACAGGCCCTTGGGCGCGTACTGCAGCACCAGCACCAGGGCCACGCCGAAGACGATGATCTCGAAATTGCCGCTGGCCCCCATCAGCTTGGGCAGAAGCGTCTGCAGCTGGTCCTCGACGATCTTCACCACCGCAGCACCGGTGAAGGCGCCCCAGACCCCGCCCACGCCGCCGATCACCGCCATGAACAGGTACTCGATGCCCAGCTTGATGCCGAACGGCGAGGGGTTCACGCTGCGCTGGAAGTGGGCGTACAGCCAGCCCGAGACGGCCGCCAGAATGGCCGCCAGCACGAAGATCACGACCTTGTAGCGGAAGGTCGAGACGCCCATCGCCTCGGCCATCGTCACGCCGCCGTTGAGCGCGCGTATCGCCCGGCCGGGGCGAGAGTCCAGCAGATTGCTGACACCGATCGCCGCCAGCACCGCAAAGGCCCAGATCAGGTAGTAGATGCTGCGCCCGGCATTGAGGCTGATGCCGAAGACCTCCAGCGGCGGTATGCCCTGGATGCCGTCGTACTTGCCCAGGAACTCCATATTGCCCATCAGGTAGTTCAGGCTCAGGCCCCAGGCGATGGTGGCCAGCGGCAGGTAGTGGCCCGACATGCGCAGGGTCAGCCAGGCGAGCACCAGGGCCACGGCCACCGTCAGCACAATACCCACACCCAGCGCCAGCCAGGGCGAGATGCCGAAGCGCGTGCTCAGCACCGCCGTCGTGTAGGCGCCCACGCCGACGAAGGCGGCCTGGCCAAACGACGTCAGCCCGCCGATGCCGGTCAAGAGCACCAGGCCCAGCGACACCATCGCATAGAGGCCGATGTAGTTGAGCTGGGTGATCCAGAACTCCGGCACCGGCAGTTGCGGCAGCACCGCCAGCAGGGCCAGCGCGGCGAGGGGGAAGATCTTGCGTGTGTTGAACATGATCACTCCTCCTCGCTGTGCGGGTCGCGCAGCGACCGCCACAGCAGCACCAGCAGGATGAAGGTGAACACGATCACTTCCTTGTACGAGCTGGCATAGAAGGAGCTGAACGACTCCAGCAGCCCGACCAGGATGGCGCCCAGCGCCGCACCAGGGTAGCTGGCCAGGCCGGCGAACACGGCGGCGACGAAGCCCTTCAGGCCGATCAGGAAGCCGCTGTCATAAAAGATTGTCGTGGTGGGCGCGATCAGCAGGCCCGACAGCGCGCCCATGAAGGCGGCCATGGTGAAGGTCAGCCGGCCGGCGGTGGTGCTCGAAATGCCCATCAGCCGCGCGCCGAGCCGGTTCACCGCGGTGGCGCGCAGCGCCTTGCCATACAGCGAGCGCTCGAAGAACAGCCACAGCGAGATGATCAGCGCGATCGACGCGGCGAAGATGATCAGCGTCTGGCCCGACAGCATCAGCGGCCCGGCGGCAAAGCTGGCATCCCAGAAGGCCGGGGTGCGAAAGCCCTCGGCGCCGAAGAAGGCCAGGCCCAGGCCGGTCAGCGCGAAGTGCACGCCCACCGAGACGATCAGCAGCACCAGCACCGTCGCGTCGGCCAGCGGCTGGTAGGCCAGGCGATACAGCAGCGGGCCCATCGGCGTGACCAAGGCCAGCGTCAGCCCGGCCTGCACCAACAGCGGAAACTTCTGCGGCGCGGCCCAGAGGGCAAACAGGGCGATCAGCACCGGAAACGCCGCCGCCTTCAGCACGCCGCCCAGCACGCGGGTCAGCGGCCGTCCCTGGCGCAGCCCGGCCACCAGGTCCAGCACGGCCACCAGCACCGCCATCAGCAGCAGGAACCAGATCGTGCCCGGCGTCTGCCCCAGCTGCAGCATGCCCAGCGTCAGCGCGCCAAAGGCGACGAACTCGCCCTGCGGAATGAAGATCACGCGGGTGACGGCGAACACCAGCACGGTGGCCAGCGCCAGCAAGGCGTAGATCGCGCCATTGGTGACGCCATCGAGCATCAGGATGCTTGCGATTGACAGATCCATACAGGGCATACCTCAGGCCCCGTCCGGACGCGGGGCCGCACGGCACTCTAAACCATAGGCAGCAAACCCGACCGATCGGTCGAATCAAGTGTCTCGATTTCGCCGCAGTCGCCCAAGCCCTGTCGGCCAAGCCAAAACGGCCCAAATCCCTGGCGCCCCCCCCCGCAGACGGATCGGGTGGATAGACTAGGGCATGCCCACCCTTGCCCCCGAACTGAGTCTTGATGGTCCCGTCGCCACCCTGCGGCTGCGCCGGCCGCGCCTCGCCAACCGGCTGGAGATAGACGATATCGCCGTACTGCGCGGGCAGATCGCGCAGGTCAATGCCCGCCCCGAGGTGCGCGTGCTGCGCTTGCGCGGCGCGGGTAAGCACTTCTGTGCCGGTTTCAATATCGGCAGCGTGCCGGGTGTTGATGCTGGCGCGCTGTTCGAGGCGCTGGCCAATGACCTCGAGGCGGCGCGGCCCATCACCGTGGCCGAAATCCATGGCGGCGTCTACGGCGGCGCCACCGATCTGGCCCTTGCCTGCGACTTTCGACTCGGCGCACGCAGCACCGAGATGTTCGTGCCGGCCGCCCGCCTGGGCCTGCATTTCTACCGTGGCGGTCTGGAGCGCTATGTCACGCGCCTGGGTCTGGGCATGGCCAAGCGTGTGCTGCTGGCGGGTGAGACGCTGCGCTCGCAGCAAATGCTGGAGTGCGGCTTCCTGGATCAGTTGCACGACACGCCCGAGGCACTCGCCAGCGCCACCGACGCAATGACCGAGCAATTGCTGGCCATGGCGCCCCTGGCCCTGCTGGGCATGAAGCAGCACCTGAACGCGATTGCCCGCGGCACGCTCGATGCTGCGGCGCTACAGGCCGACATCGCCCGCTCGGTCGCTTCGCAGGATCTGGCCGAGGGCGTGCGCGCCTGGACCGAGAAGCGCCAACCCGTCTTCAGGGCTTGCTGAGCGGGCCGGTACCGGCCGTGCGCGGGAACACCTGGCGCACAACCGCATTGCGCTCGTGCGTGCGGGCGATATTGCCGCAGACCAGGTCACACAGGGCAAACACCGCCGGATCGGCAATGCGGTAGAAGACCGAGGTGCCCCGTCCTTCGCGCTCGACCAGGCCCTGCTGCTGCAGATGAGCCAGGTGGCGCGAGACATTGGCGGCCGTGTAGCCGCAGGCCTTGGCCAGTTCGCCGACATTGCGCTCGCCGCCGCGCAGCAGATTCAGTATCTGCAGCCGCGTCGGCTCCGACAGCGCCTGGAAATAGGCCGCCACCTGTTGCAAGGCCTCGGGAGGCAGGTCTTCCATGCTTGCGTTGCCCTCTCACCAGCGGATTGCCGGTCTGCCGATGATAAGTGGACGCGGTCGGCGCTGCGAACTTGACCCAGGTCAAGCTGGCGTGCCGCCGGCTTGAGCATCATCGCCAGCAGACGCACGCAAACATTGACCCCGCTCAAATGCCAAAGTCCGGACGCCTTGCGCTGACGCAAAAACTTTGCCGTCTCGCCGCGCCACAGTGGCGACACCTGCATTCATCGAGCACGCCATGGACATCGCACCGCAGCCGTTTGGCTACTCATCCGCCATGCCTCCCTTGAGCACCGGCCTCGTTGCGGCCCCGCCCCTGCCTGCCCACGACGGTCTCTATGCCGGGCTGCGCCAGGCCTGCGGTGCCCAGTCGGTCGGCGAGTCCGCGCTGCTGGCACTGGCCCGGCTGGGTCACTCCCATGCGGTGGCGCCCAAGGCCTGTGTGGTCCAGCGCGGACAGCCGGCCCATGCGCTGTGGCTGCTGACCCAGGGCACGGTCTGCGTTGGCAACCATGATTCGCAGGGCCACTGGTGGCAGACGCACACGGTCGAGGCCCACGGCTGGATCGATCTGGCCAGCGCCTGGCTGGGCGGCGCCTATCTGGAGACGGCCCAGGCGCAGACGGCGGTGTGGGTGCATGAGTTTCCGGTCGACGAGCTGGCCGCTGTCGCCGCCACCCATCCCGAGGTGTCGCGCTGGCTGGTGACTTCGATCGCCGCCAACGTGCGCCGGCTGACCAGCGATGTGCACGATCTGCTGGCCAAGGATGTGATGGCGCGCTGCGCCGGCTGGTTGCTGGACTCGCTGAGCAGCAGCGAAGACCCGAACGAACTGGTGCTGCACCAGCACAAGCGCTTCATCGCCTCGCAGCTCGGCACCTCGCCGGAGACCTTCTCGCGCACGCTGCGTCAGCTGCGCGAGATCGGCGCGGTGGAGATCGACCGCTACCGCATCCGCGTCCATGACGTGCCGGCGCTGCTGCGTCTGTCAGGTCGTGCGCCGCTGGACAGCCCGCCGGCTTGATTTCGGTCAAGCCACATCTACCCCGGGTGGCTAGCATCGGTCCATGCAAGTCCGCCACAGCCTCGCCTTCAAGCTCACCACCAGCGGGGTCGCCTGCCTGGTCCTGGCGCTGGCCTCGATCGCCCTGACGCTGTGGGTGACGTGGCAGCTAGAGGGCGGTGCCGCGGCGGTCAACGAGGCCGGCCGCATGCGCATGATGACCTACCGCATGGCACTGGACATCTCCACCGGCCAGCGCAACGGGTTGGCCCCGCAGGCGGCGGCACTTGACGCCACGCTGGACCTCCTGCACAGCGGCGACCCCTCGCGCCCGCTGTTCGTGCCCTCGGGCGATGCCTCTCGCCGCGAGCTGGCCTTGGTGCGCCAGCAATGGCTGGGCCTGCGCGAAACCTGGCTGGACAAGCGCATGCCGGTCAGCGCCGACCAGATCGAGGCCATGGTGGCAGGGATCGACCAATTCGTGACCGTGATCGAGCAACGGCTGTCCTACTGGACGGCTGTGCTGCGGGGCTTCCAGCTGGCGCTGATTGCACTGGCCATCGGCAGCGCGCTGATGTTGCTCTATGCCAGCCATCTGATGGTGCTGGATCCGCTGAAACGGCTGGGCCAGGCGCTCAGCGCAATCCGGGCCGGGGACTTCGGCACCCGGGTCAAGGTCAGGGCCGATGACGAATTCGGCGAGCTGGCGGTGGGTTTCAATGCGATGGCCGCCCGACTGCAATCGCAGTACGCCGAGCTGGAGGACAAGGTCCGCGACAAGACGGCAAAAATCGAGGCCCAGCGCCAGCGTCTGGGTGCCTTGTACGAGGTCAGCGCCTTCATCGCCGAGGCCGAAAACCTGGACGACATGGCGCGCGGCTTCGTCGGCAAGATCCGCCGCATAGCCCGCGCCGACGCTGTCGCTTTGCGTTGGTCGGATGCCGCCAACAAGCGCTATCTGCTGCTGGCCCAGGAGGGGCTGCCGGCGATCTTTAAGGAAGCGGAGCAGTGCGTGCCCAGTGGCGACTGCCATTGCGGCCAGAGCGCGGCCACCGCACGCACCCGCGTGATCGAGATCCGCGCCGAGCCCGGGCCGCACGGCCTGTGCGGACGCGCCGGCTTCGAGACCCTGCTCACCGTGCCGGTGAGCCTGCACCACCACATCCACGGCGAGATCGACCTGTTCTTCCGCAAGCCACAGGCGGTGTCGCAGGACGATCAGTCCCTGGTCGAGTTGCTGGCCAGCCACCTGGCCGGCGGCATGGAAGGGCTGCGCGCCGCCGCGTCGGAAAAGGAGGCCGCCGTGGCCAGCGAGCGCAGCCTGCTGGCGCAGGAGTTGCACGACTCGATCGCCCAGTCGCTGGCCTTTCTGAAGATCCAGGTGCAGCTGCTGCGCGGGGCACTTCGCAAGGGTGACGCGTCGGCCACCGAGCGCAGCCTCGCCGAGATCGAAACCGGCGTGCTTGAAAGCTATGGCGATGTGCGCGAGTTGCTGATGCACTTCCGCACCCGGGTCAGCCTTGAGGACATCGAGCCGGCACTGCGCACGACAATGCAGAAGTTCGAGCACCAGACCGGCCTGAGCACCGAACTGCAGACCGAGGGCCACGGTGTGCCGCTGCCGCCCGACATCCAGATCCAGGTGCTGCATGTCATTCAGGAGGCGCTGTCCAATGTGCGCAAGCACTCGCAGGCCCGCCAGGTCAGGCTGCGGGTGCAGCAAACGCCGCAGTGGAGCTTCGAGGTGATCGACGACGGCGTGGGCTTCGACCCCGCTCCGGATCCCGGCGAGAGCCATGTGGGCATGCGCATCATGCGCGAACGCACGCAGCGCATCGGTGCGAAGCTCAGCGTGCGTTCGGCGCCGGGCGCAGGCACCCGGGTGCTGATCACCGTGCCCCAGAACCTTGGCCCCGAGAACACGGAACCCCATGAAGATGCACTTGCGACTGCTGGTCGTTGACGACCACTCGCTGTTCCGCCGCGGTCTGATCGCGCTGCTGTCTCAGCATGAGAATCTCAGCGTGGTCGGCGAGGCCGGCGACGCCAGCGAGGCCCAGCGCCTGGTTGCCGCCCTGCAACCCGATGTGCTGCTGCTGGACAATCACCTGCCCGGCGTGCGCGGCGTCGATGCCCTGCCTGGCCTGCGCGAGGCCTCACCAAAGACCCGGGTACTGATGCTGACCGTCAGCGAGGACGAGGCCGATCTGGCTCAGGCGCTGCAGGCCGGCGCCCAGGGCTATCTGTTGAAGACCATAGACGGCGACGCCCTGCTGGCGGCCATCGAGGCCTGCGTACGGGGCGAGTCGGTGATCAGCCCCGAGCTGACGGGCAAGCTGGTGACGGCGCTGCAGAGCGCCTTGCGGCCGGCGCCGATCGCGGCCTTGCCGCCGGCCGATCCGCTGGACGCTCTGTCGCCGCGCGAGCGCGACACGCTGCGCGAAATCGCCCGCGGCGCCAGCAACAAGGAGATTGCCCGCACCCTGGAGATCGCCGAAACGACGGTGAAGATCCATGTCCAGCACATCCTGCGCAAGCTCAGTCTGAGCTCGCGCGTGCAGGCGGCGGTGTTCGCCAGCGAACGCGGGCTGCTGCCGGCCGACCGCTGATCAGCCCAGCGCCTCGTACAACTCGACGAACTGCTGGGTCAGCTTGTGGCGCGGGTCGAGGTGGATCATCGGGCGCGACAGCTCGTGCGACTCTTTCATCTTCACGCTGGAGCTCAGATAGGGCTGCAGCACGGGCAGGCCCTCGGCTATCAGCTCATCCACGGTGCGCTGCGGCAGCACCGCACGCGGCTGAAACTGGTTGACGACGATGCCCTCCACCATCAGCTCCTTGTTGTGGTCGGCCTGGATCTCGGTCACGCTCTCCAGCAGGCTGTACAGCGCGCGGCGCGAGAAGTCGTCACAGTCGAACGGGATCAGGCATGTCTCGGCGGCGATCAGGGCCGAGCGGGTGTAGAAGTTCAGCGCCGGCGGCGTGTCGATCCAGATCTGTTCGTAGTCCTCGCCCAGTTCGACCAGCGCGTCGCGCAGCTTGTAGATCTTGTAGCGGCTCTCCAGCTTGCCGTGCAGTTCGTCGAGCAGGGGGCTGGAGCCCATCAGGTGCAGGTTCTCCCAGGGCGTGGTGACGATGAAGTCGCTGGTCTTGGGCGCACGCACGCTGAACTTCAGGGTCGTTTCCAGGAACTCGGCCGCGCCGGGCTGGGGCTCGTCGGCGGCGTCGCCCAGCAGGTAGCGGGTGCTGTTGCCCTGTGGGTCCAGGTCGACCACCAGCGTGCGCTGGCCCTGGAAGGCGGCAATCGCCGCCAGGTTGGAGGTGATGGTGGATTTGCCCACCCCGCCCTTCTGGTTGAAAACGACGCGTCGCATGAGGACTCCGGCAGCTGCTGCAATTGGCCTATTGTGCACTGCAACATTTACACTGGGCAATGCAGCTGAGCGCGGCCGGACGTAAGCTGAATGCCAGTCCCGAGGCGTCAACTCCGGCATGGATCTATCAAACCCCTAGGAGACAGAGCATGAGCAAGCGTGATGTGGTGGTGTTGGGCGCGGCCCGTTCGGCGATCGGTACTTTCGGTGGCGGCCTGGCCGACATCGAGCCGGCGGAGCTGGCCGGCACCGTGATGAAGGAGGCGGTGCAGCGCTCCGGCGTCGACCCCAAGGCGATCAACTACGTGACCGTGGGCAACACCATCCCGACCGAGAGCCGCTTTGCCTATGTGGCCCGCGTGGCCTCCATCCAGGCCGGCCTGCCGATGGATTTGGTGGCAATGTCGGTCAACCGGCTGTGCTCCTCAGGCCTGCAGGCCATCGTGACGACGGCGCAGAACATCCTGCTCGGCGATTGCGACTACGGCGTCGGCGGCGGCGTCGAGGTGATGAGCCGCAGCGGCTATCTGTCGGCGGCGATGCGCACCGGCGCCCGCATGGGCGACACCAAGCTGATCGACATGATGGTCGCCACGCTGACCGACCCGTGCGGCGTCGGCCATATGGGCATCACGGCCGAGAACCTGGTCACCAAATGGGGCATCACCCGCGAAGAGCAGGACGCGCTGGCCGTCGAGTCGCACCGCCGCGCCGCCGCGGCCATCGCCGAGGGCCGCTTCAAGGACCAGATCGTGCCCATCGTCAAGCAAACCCGCAAGGGCGAGGTCGTCTTCGACACCGACGAGCATGGTGAAAGCCAGCACGACGATGGAGACGCTGGCCAAGATGAAGCCTGCCTTCAAGAAGGACGGCTCGGTCACCGCCGGCAATGCCTCGGGCATCAATGACGGCGCGGCCTTCTTCGTGCTCGCCGGCGCCGCCGTGGCCGCAGCCGCCGGCCACAAGCCGATGGCCCGCCTGGTCTCCTACGCCGTGGCCGGCGTGCCCAACGAGATCATGGGCGAAGGCCCCATCCCCGCCTCCAGGCTGGCGCTGCAAAAGGCCGGCCTGCGCCTGGACCAGATCGACGTGATCGAGAGCAACGAAGCCTTCGCCGCCCAGGCCATCGCCGTCGCCCGCGGCCTGGAGCTGGACATGGGCAAGACCAATGTCAACGGCGGCGCCATCGCCCTGGGCCACCCGATCGGCTGCTCCGGTGCCTTCCTGGCCACCAAGGCGATCTACGAGCTGCACCGCAGCGGCGGCCGCTATGCGCTGGTGACGATGTGCATTGGCGGCGGGCAGGGGATTGCGACGGTGTTTGAGCGGCTGTAAGAACGCGTCGACGCCACGCTGTATCCGCGCAGGCACAGCCCCGCCAGCCGACGGGCGCCTGTGCGGGGCTGAAGCGCGCAGCGGCTTGGGCCAGCGCGCCATGGCGCGCGATTCCAAAACTAACTGGGCGCGTTTGTCCGAGCTTAGTGAGCGAAGCGAACGGGCGCGAGTTACGCGACCGGCCCAAGCTGGGAGCACTGGAAGGCAGTTGGGCGACTGGCCTCAAGCCAGTTGCTCAACCCCCGCACTGAAGCCCGGCGGCTGGCGGGGCTGGGCCTGCGCCGCCACCCACAATGAACCGCTAGGACTCAACGCCCCTCAGGCGGATAAACCGGATCGGTGTAGCCCGGCGTCGATGGGTGCCCCGGGCGCACCAGTGAGTCCACCAGCGCTTCGTCTTCGGCGCCGATCACGCAGTCCAGTGCACCCAGATAGTCGGTCCACTGGGCCAGGGTGCGCGGGCCGGCGATGACCGAGCTGACTCGGGGGTTGGCCAGCACCCAGGCGGTGGCGAAGTGGCTCAGCGCGCGGCCGGTCACGTCGCAGTGCGCCTTCAAGGTCTGCGCCACCTGCAGCGACTCTTCGCGGAACTCGGTTTCCAGCATGCGCTTGTCGCCCCGTGCGGCGCGCGAGCCCTCGGTCGGCTGGCTGCCCGGTGCGTACTTGCCCGAGAGCACGCCGCGTGCGATCGGGCTGTAGGGCACGATGCCGATGCCGTGATGCGCACAGGCCGGCAGCACCTCGACCTCGGGCTGGCGGTTCAGCAGGTTGTAGTAGGGCTGGCAGACCACCGGGCCGGGCATATTCAGTGCCCGCGCCATATGCACCAGCTCGGCGATGCGCCAGCCGCGGAAGTTCGACAGACCCCAGTAGCGGATCTTGCCCTGCTGCAGCAGGGTGGCGACGGCACGCAGCGGCTCCTCCAGGTCCATGCCGTTGAAGTCGCGGTGCAGGTAGTAGATGTCGATGTGGTCGGTGCCCAGGCGCTGCAGGCTGGCCTCGCACTCGCGCAGCACCCAGGCGCGCGAGTAGTGCGATTCATTGGGCCGCTCCGACATCGTGTTGCCCAGCTTGGTGGCCAGCACCCAGTCATGTCGCCGGCCCTTCAGCAACTCGCCGACCATGGTCTCCGAGCGCCCCTTGGAATAGACATCGGCGGTGTCGATGAAGTTGACGCCATGCTCGTGGGCGTGGTCGACGATGGAGCGCGCCTCGGCAAGCTCGGTCTGGTCGGCAAACATCATCGTGCCCAGGCACAGCCGTGACACCTGTAGCGGGCTCTTGCCCAGTGAGTGGTATTGCATGAGCGTCCTTGAAGTAGCAGCGGCCATGGTAACGGGCTTGATCGAGCGCAAGAACTGAGCCGATACCGGTCGCCCTAGTTCCTCAGAACTAGCGCAGCGGCCCCGCCCCCCTGCTTTCGGACCGCGCCCGACCTACCACCGACGGATGTTCGGCCAAGCATCAAAAGCGGACAGTGACTCCCAAAGAACCGGAGTCCGCCATGGCCCTATCAATGCCCTCAAGCCCCTCTCAAAACAGCACCAACCTCAATGGCAAGGCCCTCTCGGTGCTGATCGTCAGCACGCTGGCCTTCACCGTCTGCTTCATGGTCTGGATGATGTTTGGCGTGATCGGCATACCGATCAAGAAGGCGCTGAACCTCAATGCCACCGAGTTCGGGCTGCTGACGGCCACGCCGGTGCTGACCGGCTCGCTGATACGCGTGCCGCTGGGCATCTGGACCGATCGCTATGGCGGCCGCATCGTCATGACCATACTGATGGCAATCACCGTGCCGGCCATCTACCTGATGGCCTATGCCACCGCCTACTGGCACTTCCTGACCATTGGCCTGTTCGTCGGCCTGGCCGGCGGCTCCTTCTCGGTCGGCACGCCGTACGTGGCGCGCTGGTTCCCGAAGAGCCGCCAGGGCTTCGCGATGGGCGTCTATGGTGCCGGCAACTCGGGTGCGGCGGTCAACAAGTTCGTCGCCCCGGCCCTGGTCGTGGGCTTCGGCTGGGCCATGGTGCCCCAGGTCTATGCCGCGGTGATGCTGGGCGCGGTGCTGCTGTTCTGGTTCTTCAGCGCCAGCGACCCGGCCCATCGGGTGCCCAGCACCGTCAGGTTCCGTGACCAGCTCAAGGCGCTGAAGGACCCGGCCGTGCTCAAGTACTGCCAGTACTACAGCATCGTGTTCGGCGGCTATGTGGCGCTGTCGCTGTGGATGGTGCAGTACTACGTCGGCGAGTACGGCCTGGACATCCGCTGGGCCGCCCTGCTGGCCGCCTGCTTCTCGCTGCCAGGCGGCGTTCTGCGCGCCATCGGCGGCTGGCTGTCTGACAAGTACGGCGCGCACAGCGTCACCTGGTGGGTGATGTGGGTGAGCTGGATCTGCCTGTTCCTGCTGTCCTATCCGCAGACCGACTTCACCGTCACCACCATCAACGGCGCGACCACCTTCCACATCGGCCTCAACGTCTATGCCTTCACCGGCCTGATGTTCATCCTCGGCATCGCCTTCGCCTTCGGCAAGGCCAGTGTCTTCAAGTACATCAGCGACGACTACCCCACCAACATCGGCACCATCAGCGGCATCGTCGGCCTGGCCGGCGGCCTGGGCGGCTTTGTGCTGCCGATCGCCTTCGGTGTGCTGGTCGACCTGACCGGCATCCGCTCCTCGGCCTTCATGCTGATGTACGCGGTGGTCTGGGTCTCGCTGATCTGGATGTACTTCACCGAGGTGCGCCGCACCGACCTGCTGGGCCCCCACGGCAATGCCGTGCCGGCTCACGCCTGATCCTCCTCCAACAGGAACCATCATGAACAACGCAACAGCCAGTACGCGCGGGAAAGTCCTGCCGATCTGGACCCCCGAGGACAAGACCTTCTGGGAGCGCGAAGGGGAGGCCGTGGCCAAGCTGAATCTGTGGATCTCGGTGCCCGCGCTGTTCCTGGCCTTTGCCATCTGGCAGGTCTGGAGCGTCGTCGCGGTGGGCCTGCCCTCGCTGGGCTTCAAGTACTCGACCAACCAGCTGTTCTGGCTGGCCGCGGCGCCGGCGCTGTCGGGCGCCACGCTGCGCATCTTCTACTCCTTCATCGTGCCCCTGGTGGGCGGCCGGCGCTGGACGGCGATCTCCACCGCCACCCTGCTGATCCCGGCCATAGGCATTGGCTACGCGGTGCAGGACAACACCACCAGCTACCCGACGATGCTGATGCTGGCCCTGCTGTGCGGCCTGGGCGGCGGCAACTTCAGCTCCAGCATGGCCAATATCAGCTTCTTCTTCCCGAAGGAGCGCAAGGGTTCGGCGCTCGGCGTCAATGCGGGCCTGGGCAATCTGGGCGTGTCGGTGGTGCAGTTCCTGAGCCCGCTGGTCGTCACGGCCGGCATCTTCGGCGTGTTCGGCGGCGATGCGCAGACCATCGTCAAGAACGGTCAGACGGTGCAGGTCTGGACTCAGAACGCCGCCTTCATCTGGGTGCCGTGGATCGCGCTGGCGTCGGTCGCCGCCTGGTTCGGCATGAATGACATCGCCGACGCCAAGGCCTCGTTCGCGACCCAGGCCACGATCTTCGGGCGCAAGCACAACTGGCTGATGTGCCTGCTCTATCTCGGCACCTTCGGCTCTTTCATCGGCTATGCCGCGGGCTTCCCCCTCTTGATCAAGAGCCAGTTCCCCGGCATCAACCCGCTGGCCTATGCCTGGCTGGGCCCGCTGGTCGGCGCGGTGATACGGCCGGTCGGCGGCTGGCTGGCCGACAAGCTGGGCGGCGCCCGCGTCACCTTGTGGAACTTCGTGGTGATGGCCGGCGCGGTGCTGGGCGTCATCTACTTCCTGCCGGTGAGCGGCGCGGCGGGCGCGACGGGTAGCTCCGGCGGCAACTTCACCGGCTTCTTCCTGATGTTCCTGGTCTTGTTCCTGACCACCGGCATCGGCAACGGCTCGACCTTCCGCATGATCCCGGTGATCTTCCTGAACCAGGCCATGCGCGGGGTAGATGCCAAGGACGCCGGCGCGGTGGCCCGCGCCACCAAGGAAGGCAATACCGAGGGCGCGGCGACGCTGGGCTTCACGGCGGCGATCGCGGCCTACGGCGGCTTCTTCATCCCCAAGAGCTATGGCAGCTCGATCGCGCTGACCGGCGGGCCCGAGGCCGCGCTCTACATCTTCTTCACGTTCTACCTGCTGTGCATCGCCGTCACCTGGTGGCACTACGCGCGCAAGCACGCACCCATGCCCTGCTAAGGAATAAGCCATGAGTCACTTTCTAGATCGCCTCACCCACTTCTCGCAGCCCCGGGAGAGCTTTGCCGACGGCCTTGGCGTCACCACCGGCGAAGACCGCACCTGGGAAGACGCCTACCGCAACCGCTGGGCCCACGACAAGATCGTGCGCTCCACCCATGGCGTGAACTGCACCGGCTCCTGCTCGTGGAAGATCTATGTCAAGGGCGGCATCGTCACCTGGGAAACCCAGCAGACCGACTACCCGCGCACCCGCTGGGACATGCCCAACCACGAGCCGCGCGGCTGCTCGCGTGGGGCCAGCTACAGCTGGTATCTGTACAGCGCCAACCGCGTCAAGTACCCGATGGTGCGTGCGCGCCTGCTCAAGCACTGGCGCGAGGCGCGCCAGACGCTCGCCCCGGTGCAGGCCTGGGCCGCCATCGTCCGGGATGACGCCAAGCGACGTGACTACCAGAGCGTGCGCGGCCTGGGTGGCTTTGTGCGCTCGACCTGGGACGAGGTCAACGAGATCATCGCCGCGGCCAATGTGCACACCATCAAGAAGCACGGCGCCGACCGCATCATCGGCTTCTCGCCGATACCGGCCATGAGCATGGTCAGCTACGCCGCCGGCTCGCGCTACCTGAGCCTGATCGGCGGCGTGTGCATGAGCTTCTACGACTGGTATTGCGACCTGCCCCCCAGCAGCCCCCAGGTCTGGGGCGAGCAGACCGATGTGCCCGAGTCGGCCGATTGGTACAACTCCAGCTTCATCATCGCCTGGGGCTCCAACGTGCCGCAGACGCGCACGCCTGACGCCCATTTCTTCACCGAGGTGCGCTACAAGGGCACCAAGACGGTGGCCATCACGCCGGACTATTCGGAAGTCTCCAAACTGTCCGACCTGTGGCTGCACCCTAAGCAGGGCACCGACGCAGCGCTGGCCATGGCGATGGGCCATGTGATCCTGAAAGACTTCTACTTTGGCGGCAACGGCCAGCCACGCTCGGCCTACTTCGACGACTACGCGCGCCGCTACACCGACCTGCCGATGCTGGTGATGCTCAAGGAGCACACTCTGGCGAACGGCACGACGGTGCTGGTGCCGGACCGCTATGTGCGCGCCTCCGACTTCAACGGCAAGCTGGGCCAGGCCAACAATCCCGAGTGGAAGACGGTGGCCATGGACGAGACCGGCAAGGTGGTGTTGCCGCACGGTGCGATCGGCTTCCGCTGGGGGCCGGACGGCCGCGCCGACGCCGGCCAGTGGAACCTGGAGTCCAGGGAAGCGCGCCACGGCAACGAGGTCAAGCTGAAGCTGTCGGCGATGGAGGGTGACTACCCGAGCGGCGAGCAGGCCCGGGTCGGCTTCCCCTACTTTGGCGGCATCACGCACGAGCATTTCAACCACAACGAGCAGAGCGATGTGCTGGTGCGTTTGGTCCCGGTGCAGCGCATCGCGCTGGGCAAGGAGGGCGACAAGCGCGACGTGCTCGTGGCCACCGTGTTCGACCTGCAAGTCGCGCAATACGGCGTGGCGCGGGGCCTGCCCGGCGAGCTGGCCGCGGCCGACTTCGACGACAACACGCCCTACACCCCGGCCTGGCAGGAGCAGATCACCGGCGTGCCGCGCGACCAGGTGATCACCGTGGCACGCCAGTTTGCCGAGAACGCGCACAAGACCGAGGGCCGCTCGATGGTCATCATCGGCGCCGGCATGAACCACTGGTACCACAGCGACATGAACTACCGCGGCGTCATCAATATGCTGATGATGTGCGGCTGCATAGGCAAGAGCGGTGGCGGCTGGTCCCACTACGTGGGCCAGGAGAAGCTGCGCCCGCAGACCGGCTGGACACCGCTGGCCTTTGCGCTGGACTGGATACGCCCGCCACGCCAGATGAACTCCACCAGCTTCTTCTACGCCCATACCGACCAGTGGCGCTACGAGAAGCTGGGCGTCGACGAGGTGCTGTCGCCGTTGGCCGACAAGAGCCTGTATGGCGGCAGCATGATCGACTACAACGTGCGCGCCGAGCGCATGGGTTGGCTGCCCTCGGCCCCGCAGCTGCAGACGAATCCGATGCAGGTGGTGCGCGATGCCCAGGCCGCCGGCATGGAGGCCAAGGACTATGTCGTCAAGTCGCTGAAGGACGGCTCGCTGAAGCTGAGCTGCGAAGACCCCGACCACCCCGACAACTGGCCGCGCAATATGTTCGTGTGGCGCTCCAACATCATCGGTTCGTCAGGCAAGGGCCATGAGTACTTCCTCAAGCACCTGCTGGGCACCAGCAACGGCGTGCAGGGCAAGGACCTCGGCAAGGAAGAGGCCAAGCCCGATGAGGTGGTCTGGCATGCCCAGGCCCCCGAGGGCAAGCTGGACCTGCTGGTGACCCTGGACTTCCGCATGAGCACGACCTGTCTGTACTCGGACATCGTGCTGCCCACCGCCACCTGGTACGAGAAGAACGACCTCAACACCAGCGACATGCACCCCTTCATCCATCCGCTGTCGACCGCCGTCGATCCGGCCTGGCAGTCGCGCAGCGACTGGGAGATCTACAAGGGCTTCGCGAAGCGCTTCAGCGAGCTGTGCGAGGGCCAGCTGGGCGTGGAGCGCGAGATGGTGCTGACGCCGCTGATGCATGACTCGCCCGGCGAGCTGGCCCAGCCGTTCGAGGTGAAGGATTGGAAGCGCGGCGAGTGCGAGCTGATACCGGGCAAGACCGGACCCCAGATGCAGGTTGTCGAGCGCGACTATCCGAATGTGTTCAAGCGCTTCACCGCCGTGGGGCCGCTGCTCAACACACTCGGCAACGGCGGCAAGGGCATTGGCTGGAACACCGAGGTCGAGGTCACGCAGCTGGGCCAGCTCAACGGCCTGGTGACCGAGGAGGGTGTGACCTTTGGGCTGCCCCGCATAGCCACCGACATCGACGCCTGCGAGATGGTGCTGCAGCTGGCGCCCGAGACCAATGGCCATGTGGCCGTCAAGGCCTGGGCGGCTCTGGGCAAGCAGACCGGCCGCGAGCACACCCATCTGGCCCTGCACCGCGAGGACGAGAAGATCCGCTTTCGCGACATCCAGGCCCAGCCGCGCAAGATCATCAGCTCGCCGACCTGGAGCGGCATCGAGAGCGAGACCGTCTCCTACAACGCCGGCTACACGAATGTGCATGAGCTGATCCCATGGCGCACCCTGACCGGCCGCCAGCAGTTCTACCAGGACCACCCCTGGATGCTGGCCTTCGGCGAGAACCTCGCCAGCTACCGGCCGCCGGTGAACCTGAAGGCCACCGCCGGCGTGCACGGCATACGCTCGAACGGCAACACCGAGATCCTGCTCAACTTCATCACGCCGCACCAGAAGTGGGGCATCCACTCAACCTATACCGACAACCTGCTGATGCTCACCCTGAGCCGCGGCGGGCCCATCATCTGGCTCAGCGAGGACGACGCCAAGGTCATCGGCGTGGAAGACAACGACTGGGTCGAGCTCTACAACGTCAACGGCGCGATTGCGGCCCGTGCGGTGGTCAGCCAGCGCATCAACCCGGGCATGGTGCTGATGTATCACGCCCAGGAAAAAATCGTCAACACACCGGGCTCCGAGATCACCGGCCAGCGCGGCGGCATCCACAACTCGGTGACGCGCATCGTGCTCAAGCCCACCCACATGGTCGGCGGCTATGCGCAGCTCAGCTATGGCTTCAACTACTACGGAACCATAGGCACGAACCGCGACGAGTTCGTGGTGGTGCGCAAGATGGACAAGGTCGACTGGCTGGACACCCCGCGCGGCGATGAGCGCGCGGAAGAAGTGCAGAAACTCGGGGAGGCAGCATGAAGATACGCGCACAAATCGGCATGGTGCTGAATCTGGACAAGTGCATCGGTTGCCACACCTGTTCGGTCACCTGCAAGAACGTCTGGACCAGCCGCCCCGGCATGGAGTACGCCTGGTTCAACAACGTCGAGACCAAGCCCGGCATCGGCTACCCCAAGGAATGGGAGAACCAGGACAAGTGGAACGGCGGCTGGATACGCAAGGCCAACGGCAGCATCGTTCCGCGCCAGGGCGCGAAGTGGCAGCTGCTGATGAAGATCTTCGCCAACCCCAGCATGCCGCAGATCGACGACTACTACGAGCCCTTCACCTTCGACTACGACCATCTGCAGTCGGCGCCCGAGATGAAGGCCACTCCGACGGCCCGCCCGCGCAGCCTGATCACCGGCCAGCGCATGGAGAAGATCGAGTGGGGCCCGAATTGGGAAGAGATCCTTGGCGGCGAGTTCAGCAAGCGCAGCAAGGACAAGAACTTCGATGACATCCAGAAGGACATCTACGGCGAGTTCGAGAACACCTTCATGATGTATCTGCCGCGCCTGTGCGAGCACTGCCTGAACCCGGCCTGCGTGGCGAGCTGCCCCTCGGGCTCGATCTACAAGCGCGAGGAAGACGGCATCGTGCTGATCGATCAGGACAAGTGCCGCGGCTGGCGCATGTGCGTGTCGGGCTGCCCCTACAAGAAGATCTACTACAACTGGAAGAGCGGCAAGGCCGAGAAGTGCACCTTCTGCTATCCGCGCATCGAGGCCGGCCAGCCCACCGTCTGCAGCGAAACCTGTGTCGGCCGCATCCGCTACCTGGGCGTGCTGCTGTATGACGCCGACCGCATCCAGCAGGCCGCCAGCGTCGAGCATGACCGCGAGCTCTACCAGGCCCAGCTCGACATCTTCATGGATCCGCACGATCCGAAGGTGATCGCGCAGGCGCGGCTGGACGGCATACCCGACGCCTGGATGAATGCCGCCCGCAACAGCCCCGTCTACAAGATGGCGGTCGACTGGAAGGTGGCGCTGCCGCTGCACCCCGAGTACCGCACCCTGCCGATGGTCTGGTATGTGCCGCCGCTGTCGCCGATCACGGCCGCGGCCAACGCCGGCCATGTGGGCAGCAATGGCGAGATTCCCGACGTCAACCAGCTGCGCATTCCAGTCAAGTACCTGGCCAATCTGCTCACCGCCGGCGACACCATGCCGGTGGTCCGCGCGCTCGAACGCATGCTGGCCATGCGCGCCTACCAGCGCGAGAAGCATGTGGACGGCCGCATCAATGTGGCGGCTCTGAACCAGGTCGGCATGACGCAGGCCGAGGTCGAGGAGATGTACCACGTGATGGCCATCGCCAACTACGAGGACCGCTTCGTGATCCCGAGCTCGCACCGCGAGTACGCCGAGAACACCTTCGACATGCGCGGCGGCTGCGGCTTCAGCTTCGGCAACGGCTGCTCCGACGGCAGCAGCGACGTGAGCCTGTTCGGCGGCAGCCGCAAGCGCACCATACCCATCAAGGCGGAGGTCTGAGCCATGACATTCTTCAACCCCACCCCGCCCCCCGCCGCCAAGACCCTGCGCGTGCTGGCCCGGCTGCTGAGCTACCCCGACGCCGAGTTGCGCGCCCACCTGCCGGATCTGCGCCATGCGCTGCATGCCGAGCGCGCGCTGGGCCAGCCGCGCCTGGCCGAACTCGACGCGCTGATCGCCTCGCTCGAACGCGGCGCGGCGCTTGACATCGAGGCCGAGTATGTCGAACTGTTCGACCGCGGCCGCAGCACCTCGCTGCACCTGTTCGAGCATGTGCACGGCGACTCGCGCGAGCGCGGCCCGGCGATGATTGATCTGGCCCAGACCTATGAGAAGGCGGGCCTCTATCTGGCCGAGGGCGAGCTGCCCGACTTCCTGCCGGTGCTGCTCGGATTCACCTCGACCCAACCGCCGCGCGAGGCGCGCGAGTTCCTGGCCGAGATGGCGCATATCTCCAACGCCATCTTCGCGGCGCTGCAGCAGCGCGGCAGTGCCCACGCCAGCGTGCTGGGGGCCCTGCTGGAGCTGGCCGGCGAGAAGGCCCAGCCGGTGCAGATCGCGCCGGAGGAGGCGATGGACACGGCCTGGGAAGAGCCGGTCGTGTTCGACGGCTGCTCGGTCAAGGGCCAGGCCCGCCCGGATCAGCCACAGCCAATCAAGATTGTTCGAAAGAGCGCAAGCGGTGCTGAACAAGGAGCGCGAGCATGACCACCCTGCATGGCTTCGTTTTCGGGGTCTATCCCTACATCTGCCTGACGGTGTTCCTGCTGGGCAGCCTGATCCGCTTCGACCGCGACCAGTACACCTGGAAGAGCGACTCGTCGCAGCTGCTGCGCGGCGGCCTGCTGCGCTGGGGCAGCAATCTGTTCCACATCGGCATCCTGTTCCTGTTCTTCGGCCACCTGGCCGGCCTGTTGACGCCGCACGCGTTCTACGGCCACTTCATGGAGGCCTCGGTCAAGCAGAAGATCGCCATCTACTCGGGCGGCGCCTTCGGCCTGCTGTGCTTCATCGGCCTGTCGATGCTGATCTACCGCCGCCTGTTCGACCCACGCATCCGCTACACCAGCCACCGCACCGACATCGCCATCCTGCTGATACTGTGGGTGCAGCTGGTGGTGGGCCTGATCACCCTGCCCTTCTCCTGGGCGCATTCGGACGGCAGCGTGATGCTGATACTGGCCGAATGGGCGCAGCGCATCCTGACCCTGCGCGCGGTCGATGCCGAGGTGCTGGCCGGTCTGCCCTGGCCCTATCTGTTCCACATCGTGCTGGGCATGACGATCTTCCTGCTGTTCCCGTTCAGCCGCCTGGTCCATGTGTGGAGCGGCTTCGCCTCGATCGGCTACCTGATCCGCCCCTACCAGGTGGTGCGCAGCCGGCGCCTGAACGTGCCGCCCGGCCATAACGAGCCACGCCGTCCGGGCACCAACCGCTGAAGGAGCCGACATGCAAGTAGAAACCGTCTATCTGAACAGCCTGCCCGTCGGTGAACCGTTGCCCGCGGCGGCCGCCGAGGGTGTCGCCACCGTCAACGGCGTGGCCCTGCACGCACCGGGCGAGCCGCTGGAGCCGGAGGCGCTGCGCCAGCGCGCCTGCACCGAATTGCTGCGCCAGGCCGCACAGGCCGCCGGCCTGCTGGACGCGGGCGATACCTGCGCCCTCGATGGCTCGACCAGCGAGGCCGCCACCGCCGCCATCGAAGCGCTGCTGGATCAGCGCTTAAGCCTGCCCGCACCGTCCGAGGAGGCCTGCCGCCGCTACTACGCGGCGCACCAGGCCGTTTACCGCAGCGGTGAGCGCGTGCGCGTTCGCCACATCCTATTCGCGGTAACGCCCGGTGTCGATGTGGTGGGCCTGCGCAAGCGCGCCGAGATGGCGATGCTGGAGGTGCGCTGCTTCGATGGCAGCGCCTCGCCCAGCTTTGTTAGCACGGCCGAGAAACTGTCGAACTGCCCCAGCGGTCAGAGCGGCGGCGAGCTGGGCTGGCTGACCAGCGGCGACTGCGCGCCCGAGTTCGCCCGCGAGCTGTTCGGCAATGCCGAGGTGGGCGTGCTGCCGCGTCTGGTGCACAGCCGCTTCGGCCTGCATGTGGTCGAGGTGCTGGAGCGCGAGCCCGGCACGCCGCTGGTCTTTGAGACCGTGCGCGGCGCGGTCGAGATGGCGCTGCGCCAGCAGGCCTTCGTGGCCGCGATGCGCCAGTACCTGCAGGTCCTGGCCGGTGAGGCTCAGTTGGAGGGGGTGGATCTGGACGCCGCAGAGAGCCCGCTGGTGCAGTGATGCCGGACGCCCTGCTAGC
>Ga0187844_10001015_pt1 | contig 21818 bp, 20 predicted proteins | sample SpaLakP09_SKY_50_FD_134517 | JGI IMG/M metagenome (GOLD analysis project Ga0187844, IMG submission 134517) | Oligotrophic lake water microbial communities from Sparkling Lake, Wisconsin, USA - SP09_SKY_50 | ecosystem: Environmental > Aquatic > Freshwater > Lake | place: USA: Sparkling Lake...
CCGGCGCTGTTGTTCAAAACGGCGCTGCGTGGCAGCCAAACGTGGTTGAAGACCGTGAACTTGTTTCGGGTCAACAGCCTTTCTCCGCTCCGGCCTTTGGCGACAAGCTGGTCGCCAAGCTGAAAGCTTATAGCAAATAAGTCACCACGCTGGATACCCGCGCAGCCAGCGAGTCACTGCGCAGGTATCCTTTTAAAATGCCAACGAAGATATGAAGACCTCATCGAGAAAAACTGCTGTTGTCACTGGCGCGTCCTCTGGCCTTGGGGCCATTTATGCCGATCGCTTGGCCGCACGCGGCTTCGATCTCCTCCTGGTCGCGCGACGGGCCGACCGCCTTGATGCGCTTGCAGCAAACCTCTGCAAGAAATATGGTGTCGACGTCCAAACCCTGACAGCTGATTTGGAAAGGGATGCCGACATCGCCAAGGTCGAAAAGCATTTGTCTAACAATCAACGGATTGAAGTTCTGGTGAACAATGCAGGTGTAGCGAGGTTCCGCACGATGCTGGAATCTTCACCTGCGGACTCCGCTTCGCAAGTGGCGCTGAACATCACCGCGCTGACTCGCCTTACTGAAACGGTACTGCCGCAGTTTGTCGCTCGCGATGCCGGTACCATCATCAATGTTGGTTCCGTGCTTGCGCTTCACGCTCGTCCAGTCAGCTCCGTCTACAGCGGCACAAAGGCTTACGTGCTGGCTTTTAGCCGAGGTCTTCAAGAAGAATTGACCGACGCGAAGTCAAACGTCAAAATTCAGGTCGTACTGCCGGCGGCGACCGCAACTGAAATCTGGACTGAGGGCGTTTCCGGGATTGCGTTATCGTCCTTGCGTGAAGGTGCTGTCATGAGTGCAGAAGATTGTATCGACGCCGCCCTGGCTGGGCTGGACCAGAATGAGGAAATTACCATGCCATCGGTAGAAGACCTGCGTCTCTGGCTGGCGTTCGACTCCGCACGCGAGAAATTGTTTGCCGCTACCCAGACTGGTGTTTCCGCCTCGCGCTACCGGGAGGCCCACCTCGCCAATATGCGTTTGCAGCTGACTTTATATTTCAAAAAACTCGTCGATGCAGGAAGTGCAGAATGGAAGATCAATCCAGACGGCAAGACCGAGCTGCATGCAAGGACTGGCGAAATCTATCTGGTTGAAGCGTCTTCAATCACGCGACTTCGTTGATACACGCAGTTGGGAAAATAAATTGATGCCGTCCATACCGCTCCTGCGACAGAAGCGCTCCCTGCGCTCCTGCATTCCGAAACCGGCCCCATTTTCAAGAAATATACGCCATAGGCACAACAATGAATTGAGCCATCGAGCGGCACATCGCCATTCACCGTGCCGCGATTCGCTTAAGGAAAAATCATGCTCGCCCCTGAACGACCTTTCAACGAACAGCAGCGCTTACGCGCCTTACATGCTCTGCACATTCTAGATACAGCGCCCGAATCGCGGTTCGATAGAGTCACCCGTATTGCGCGGCGTTTATTTGACGTGCAGATTGCGCTTGTAAGCCTAGTGGATAGCGAGCGGCAGTGGTTTAAGTCAGCAGATGGTCTCGGGTTGAAAGAAACGTCTCGCGATACATCTTTCTGTGGGCATGCAATTCTTCAGGATGACATCTTTGTCGTGCCTGACGCGCTTTCACATGTCGACTTCTGCGATAACCCACTCGTGGTTTCACCACCGAATGTGAGGTTCTATGCCGGGTGTCCGCTTGCGCTCCCGTCCGGGCATAAACTTGGCACCCTTTGCTTGATGGACAGCCAGCCCCGGATGTTTAACGCCGAGGATCGGAAGAGCCTAAAAGACTTGGCCGACATTGTTCTAACTGAAATGCTATCGATTGATCTCGCCACTGTCGACGAACTCACCGGGATACCCAACCGGCGTGGATTCGACCATCTTGCCCACCAGGCATTGGGCCTGTGCCGGCGCATAGAAAGACCTGCGTTAATGATGTTTTTCGATTTGAATAACTTCAAAGCGATCAACGACACCTACGGACACGGGGAAGGCGACCGCGCGCTCGTCGCCTTCGCCGATGCCCTCTCCGAAGTAATAAGAGAGAGCGACCTGATTGGACGCCTCGGTGGCGATGAGTTCGCCGTTCTGCTGCTGGACGCAGATCGAACTGTAGCACATGGCATTATCGGGAGACTTCGTGTCTTACTGGAATTGCGCTTCAGTACCTGTGTACTGCCATACTTCTTAGAGTTCAGTGTCGGCATGGTCCAATACGACGCAGGGCATTTTGGCACTGTGGCACAGATGAAGCAGAAAGCAGACAAGGAAATGTACATCGACAAAAACGCAGCTAAGGGCGCTCGACGCGTTCAAGCCAAGTGAAATCGCTGTTGAGTCCACAGCCACCGCAAACCGCACTCCGAGACAGAAAAGACGGCCTTGTACAAGAGCCGCGATTACTCGTTTTCGGTAACATAGGCCGACAGGAAATCATCCGATGCGACATAGTCGGCTATCGCCCGTAGCGATGCGGCTGCATCTGCTCCTAGTACGTCTTCGACACGCTGATTAGCGACGGACCAACGTTCAATCGCTACTGTCAAACGGTCAATCCCAAGAGGCGTTAACACGGCGCGCTTGGCGCGCTTGTCCTGTTCGTCCGCCAGCAACTCGATCAGCCCATCCCGAATGAGCGGGCGAAGCGCGTGGGTTACGGCAGAGATTTGAATAGCGAGGTTGGTCGCCAAATCCTGCAGCGTGGGCGACTGTCCTTCATTGGCCGCCACCATCCGCTCGATCTCCGCCAACAAGCCCACCTGAGTTGCCTTGAGCCCTACGGGCTCAAGTGCATCGTCATATAAATTACCCATACGGCGAGCCGCACGTCTGAGTGCCGTATTTGTGCATGCAGGCAGGTCGAATACCTTTCTTACATTGTTGTCGTCGCGCGCGTCAGCAACCCGTTTCGATTTGTTAGAAGTTTTTTTCATATCCGTAATGATGGTTGAGTACAGAACTATTGACAAGCCCCATATCCGTCAGTGTACACTTGAGCCCTCAATTAATCTAGTTGAGCACTCAACTTAAACCTCGGAGAAACAAACATGACCACTACCAAAAAAACTGCAGTCGTTACTGGCGCCTCCTCGGGCATCGGCGCTGTCTATGCTGATCGCCTGGCAGCACGCGGTTTCGACCTGATCCTGGTTGCCCGTCGCGCCGACCGTCTGGCTGCTCTCGGCGAAAAACTGTCGAAACAATATGGCGTAAGCGTCAAGAGCCTGGTCGCTGACTTGGAAAAGAGCGAAGACGTGGCCAAAGTCGAAGATGTGCTGGCCAACGACACCAGCGTGACGATGCTGGTCAACAATGCCGGTCTCGCCCGTCTGCGCACCATGGCAGACTCCAGCCGTGAAGATTCGCGCTCGCAGATCGCGCTAAATGTGGTCTCGTTGACCCGCCTGACCGAAACCGTGCTGCCTGTCTTCGTGGCTCGCAATGAAGGCACCATCATCAACGTCGCCTCGGTCCTGTCGGTACAGTCGTGGGCAATGAGCTCTGTCTACAGCGGCACCAAAGCATACGTCCTGCTGTTCAGCCGTGGTATCCAGAACGAACTGGCTAACGCCAAATCGAATGTGCGCCTGCAGGTTGTACTGCCAGCGTCGACCGCGACCGAAATCTGGACCGAAGGCGTGTCGGGCATCCCGCTGTCGGCACTGGGCCAGGACACCATCATGAGCGCCGAAGACTGCGTCGACGCAGCTCTGGCTGGCCTGGACAAAGGCGAAGCCGTCACCATGCCTTCGGTTGAGGACGAAACCCTGTGGACCACCTACGACACCGCACGCGAGGCACTGTTCGCTGCAACGCAGACCGGCACCCCAGCATCCCGTTATCGCAAAGCTTAATACAGCAAGGACAGTGGGGCGGGACGCCACGTATTGTCGATCACCGCGCGACATGAACGGCCCAGGCATCTCCCTGGGCCGTTACACGAGGCAACTATCAGCGACTGCCTAGAGCGATAACGCAGTGACCACTGGCCTCACCCCGACCCATCACCACCTTTTTGCCGGTACAGCGCTTCGCACTTACCCGCGACGCTGTATCTACTCAGGAGAACATCAATGAAAATAGGCATTCCGGCAGAGACCACGCCGGGTGAAACCCGGGTTGCAGCCACGCCCGAAACTGTCAAGAAGCTCGCGGCCAAGCACCAGATTATTGTGCAATCCGGCGCTGGCGTGTCTGCCTCGATCACCGATGAAGCCTATATTGCAGCAGGCGCCAGTATCGGAAACGCTGCCGAAGCCTTCGGCGCTGAGATGGTGCTCAAAGTTCGCGCGCCCGTGGCGGAAGAGCGTGCCATGATGCGAGCTGGCAGCATTTTGATTGGTATGCTCGATCCCTTCGATGCTGAAAATATCGCCGTAATGGCAATCTCAGGCCTGACGGCGTTCGCGTTAGAAGCAGTGCCCCGCATTACACGTGCCCAGTCCATGGACGTACTCTCTTCACAGGCCAACATCGCCGGCTACAAGGCCGTTCTCATGGCCGCCAACACCTATCAGCGTTTTACCCCGATGCTCATGACGGCGGCCGGAACCGTGAAGGCCGCCCGCGTGCTCATCATGGGTGTCGGAGTCGCAGGCCTACAGGCTATCGCCACCGCCAAGCGTCTAGGCGCTATCATCGAAGCGTCTGACGTACGCCCGCCAGTCAAAGAACAGGTTGAGTCATTAGGCGCAAAATTTATCGATGTTCCTTACCTGACTGACGAAGAAAAGGAAATTGCGCAAGGCAGTGGCGGCTACGCACGCGCTATGCCAGCCGACTGGATGCGGCGCCAAGCCGAGTTGGTCCACGAACGGGCCAAGCAGGCTGACATCATTATCACCACTGCGCTAATTCCGGGCCGCAAGGCACCGGTGCTGATTTCGGAAGACACCATCAAGGCAATGAAGCCTGGTTCTGTCATCGTCGACATGGCGGTCGCACAAGGCGGCAACACGCCGCTGTCCGAACTCGGCAGGACAGTGATCAAACATGGCGTTCATATCATTGGTGAACCCAACCTCGCAACGTTGGTGGCGGCTGATGCATCGGCTTTGTACGCCCGCAACGTGCTCGACTTCATGAAATTACTCTTCGACAAAGACAGCGCACTCGCCATAGACCGTGAAGACGAGATTATCAAGGCTAGCCTGGTGTGTGCCGGCGGCGTTGTACTACGCAAATAAGGGCAAGGAACCACTATGGAAATCAGTCACACAATCATCAATCTGATCATCTTCGTGTTAGCCATTTACGTCGGCTACCACGTGGTCTGGACTGTCACACCGGCATTGCACACGCCACTGATGGCGGTCACCAACGCAGTGTCGGCCATCATCATCGTTGGAGCTATGCTGGCCGCCGCGCTGACAGAAGGTCCGGTGGGCCAAATCGCCGGCACTGTCGCCGTGGCGCTAGCGGCCGTAAATGTATTTGGCGGCTTCCTGGTCACGCAGCGCATGCTCGAAATGTTCAAGAAAAAAGAGCCAAAGGCCAAACAGGGAGAGATCAAATGACTATCGGCATGAATTTGATCTCCATGAATTTGGTGACGATGCTGTACCTAATTGCTTCGGTATGTTTCATCCAAGCGTTAAAAGGGTTGTCCTCACCAGCCACTGCGCGTGCAGGTAATGCATTCGGCATGTCGGGCATGGCCATCGCCTTCGCCACGACCATTGCTCTGATTCTTAAGCTGAAAGCGGAAGCGACGGCATCCGGTGGTCATGGTCTCGGCCTTTCGCTGGTAACACTGGGTGTAGTGATTGGGGGCGGTATCGGTGCGGTGCTTGCGAAGAAAGTCGAAATGACCAAGATGCCGGAACTGGTGGCGGCCATGCACTCACTCATCGGCCTGGCTGCCGTCTGCATCGCCGTAGCAGCGGTATCGGAACCCCACGCGTTCGGTATCGCTGCCATTGGCGAAGCCTTACCGATTGGGAACCGCATCGAACTGTTCATCGGCACTTTTGTGGGGGCGATTACTTTCTCTGGCTCCGTCATCGCATTCGGCAAACTGTCAGGGAAATATAAGTTCCGTCTGTTCCAAGGAGCGCCTGTCAGTTTTTCCGGACAACACCTGCTCAACCTGCTGCTGGCTGCCGTCATGATCGGTCTAGGTCTGATGTTCGTCATGGCAAACGGCAACGCGCCAGCCTGGGCGCCATTCCTCGCCATGACCGCAATCGCGTTCGTTCTGGGGGTTCTCATCATTATTCCTATCGGTGGTGCAGATATGCCGGTGGTAGTCTCGATGTTGAATTCATACTCTGGCTGGGCTGCCGCAGGTATCGGCTTCTCACTCAACAATTCGATGCTGATCATCGCGGGCTCGCTGGTGGGCTCGTCTGGCGCCATCCTTTCATACATTATGTGCAAGGCAATGAATCGCTCCTTCTTCAATGTTATCTTGGGCGGCTTCGGCGGCGCTCCAGCTGACGTAGGAACTGGCGGTGCCAAGGAGCAGCGTCCGGTCAAATCTGGTTCCGCAGATGACGCAGCATTCATCATGGCAAACGCCGAAAGCGTCATCATTGTTCCGGGCTACGGTCTCGCGGTAGCACGCGCACAGCATTCGCTGAAAGAGCTTGTGGAGAAGCTGACACACAAAGGCGTCACGGTGAAGTATGCGATTCATCCAGTGGCGGGTCGCATGCCAGGCCACATGAATGTGCTACTGGCAGAAGCAGAAGTGCCGTACGACCAGGTGTTTGAGATGGAAGACATCAACGGCGAATTTGGCCAGACTGACGTTGTGCTTATCCTCGGCGCAAATGATGTAGTAAATCCAGCCGCAAAAGATCCGAAGTCACCTATCGCTGGGATGCCAATCCTGGAAGCGTACAAGGCCAAAAGCATCATCGTCAACAAGCGCTCCATGGCCTCCGGCTATGCTGGCTTGGACAACGAACTGTTCTACCAACCGAACACCATGATGGTGTTTGGTGACGCCAAGAAGGTCATTGAGGACATGGTTAAAGCGGTCGAGTAAGTCTCACAAGCACCGCTAGAAGCGATGCAGCGGCATGCGCCTGTTCTGGCCGCATGCCGCAGTTCCTTTCAAATTTCGTGTGCTCGCCTTGTCTGTTCAGACGGCCCTCTGACGCGCGGATGCGTTACACCATAACCAGTCCTATATGCTAGACAAAAAAATCTACGATGCTATCACTCATCACCTTCTCGGGAACCACGACAGTGCGCAGACAGTGTATCAGTCACTCCTGAAGCACGGCGATGGTGATTTTTGCGTCGCGATCGTTAAGCAGATACTTGCGGCTTCCCCCGAAATGGTCGAAGTGCACCAAGCATTGGGCGGCGCACTCATGGGGGTGGGGCAAGTTAAGCTTGCGAAGCAGGCTTTTGAGTACATCCTCGAAACACATCCTACCAACGGAGAGGCGGCGATAAATCTGGGCGAAGCCTACAGCGCCGAGGGAAACTTCGTAGCCGCCGAGGGGCTGTATCGGCAAGCCTTGGCGATAAGCGGCGCCAGTCGATATACCTTAGTGCTACTTGGGATGGCATTAGTGCACCAACTTCGTTTGGGGGAGGCGATCTTGTGCTTCAGAGAAGCGCTTGTATTAGAGCCTGATGCGATAGATGCAAAATTGAATCTGGCCGCAGCTCTCTTTGATCTATGCCACTTTACCGAGTCTCAATATTTCTATAGCTCGGTATTAGAAGCGCAACCAGACAACGCTATGGCTGCCGGATCTAAATTAGCCTGCTCGATGCTAGCTTGTGATTGGTCATCCTGGAGCGACGAAAAATTTACTAGCTTGATGCGAGGACAGCAATTAGCACCGTTTTGGACGCTCATGCTCTCCAACCTTCCAGCGGAGCAGCTGTTATTCGCGAGAAAACACGCCAACGAGCAAGGTATGACCGAAATATCTTCTCCCAGATGCCCTACGATTGAACGCCCCGACGGCAAAATACGAATCGGCTATTTGTCGGCTGATTTTCACAGCCATGCCACTGCCTTTCTTATCGCAGAACTAATCGAGATCCATGACAGAACCCGATTCCATGTAATTGGAATTTCTTGTGGACCAGACGACGGTTCTGCGGTCCGACAACGCTTGGTTAATGCCTTTGATGCGTTTGTCGACATAAGAGATGCAAACGATTCAATCGCAGCGCTATGGATCGAGGCGTTGGATATCGACATTTTGATCGACCTCAAAGGCTATACGAAGAACACACGCTCCGCCCTTTTGGCCCTGCGCCCTTCGCCGATCACAGTCAGCTATTTGGGTTACCCCGGCACGATGGGTGCTGATTGCGTCGATTACATCATCGCCGACAGCACAGTTCTGCCGCTCACCGACCAGCAGTATTACACAGAGCAAATCGTCCATCTGCCAGACTGCTACCAAGTCAACGACTCAAAAATAGAAACTCCGAAATTCAGTTCGACGCGGGCTGAACATGGTCTACCAGCGGGTGCCTTTGTTTTTTGCTGTTTTAATGCCAACCCAAAAATCACCCCACAGATCTTTGCCTCTTGGATGCGCCTTCTGGTAGACGTTGAGAAAAGCGTTTTATGGTTGTATCGGTCAAATATCGATGCTGAGCGCAACTTACTCCTTGCCGCACAACGACACGGCGTGGACCCGAAACGGCTTATCTTTGCACCGCTTCAAGAGCATGCACTACATTTAGAACGTTACCGACACGCAGATTTGTTCTTGGATACATGTCCATGTAATGCCCATACCACAGCAAGTGATGCACTGCGGATGGGTGTACCACTTGTAACACTGAGGGGGATGACTTTTGCAGGACGTGTGGCTGCCAGCCTATTAAGCGCCATCGGGGTTTCGGAGCTAATCGCGGAGACTCAAGAACAGTATGAGGCAATCGCCTTATCACTTGCCAAAGATTCCAATGCTATGTCAGCAATCAAACGAAAGATTACTGACGGCGTATCGTGCGGAACACTCTTTGATACGCCACGGTTCGCACGCAATATCGAAGCTGCGTACAAAGTGATGTATCAATATGCATTAGCAGGAGAGGCGCCGAAGAGCTTCGCCGTTGCGGCTCAATGAAAATTGATAAGTAGTGATAGATCAAAAATGAAAAAGGTCACTTGGCGCGAAATATCTGCACTTCCAGGCACCGCGCATGTTTTATCTTTTCGACACCCTAGCCATAAGCGCGAATTCTCGGAGGTCCTGCCGCGTGCCACAAAGCTTGCTGGGCAAGATGATGATGACGGAAGAAAAGTCGCGGAGGTGAATCGCCCCGGAAATTTAGGAGGCCGTTTGGTGTGAGTCAGGCGACAGTGCCTGCTCGGAAAGTTGTCGATAGTAGTTTTCCTCAGCTTCGGCCGGCGGTATGTAGCCAAGCGGTTCGAGTAAGCGACGATGATTGAACCAAGTAACCCATTCCAGCGTCGCCAGCTCGACGGCCTCACGTGACTTCCAAGGAGCGCGGCGATGTATCAGCTCTGCTTTGTACAGACCGTTGATGGTCTCGGCCAGCGCGTTGACGCTCCTATGTCAACACGTTATTTGCCGCTGCCTTCAGATCGGCCAAGATATGCGGGTACAGTTCCCTGGCGATGTACCGGCTAACGCAGCGATGGATTTCCTTACACCCAAGATTATTTCGCGCCGCACCGCTTGTTTATGCATTTTGTGCTCCCTGTCGAAATGGGCGCATTGCCAATCCTAGTCGCTGGACAGGACACTCACGGTGGAAAGTTCAAAGCTCCTATTAGGTCACCCAGACCAGGCCCGACAACGCTCGGGGAACGCGCTGGCGAATCGACAGGTCAACGCAAAGGCATTCAGCCAATCGTAGCACGGGTCAAATTCGTCAGGCGTCCAAAGCTCATCATAAACTGAGTGTCATAGCTGTCCCCCCTTACTACCCAGAGAGGGCTCAACTCCGGCTTCGGCCAGACGCTCGCTGTATCGAATGGAACGTATTGCCAGGCCCTGTCGCTATGATGAATCAAGGCATCATTGCGCTCTGGTTGGTGAGCGTACAGCGCCTGTTCCAAGGCATCCAGAACGAAGTCGGTGCGCATCGAGCTGCTGACGCGCCGGCCCACGATACGCCGGGCAAAGACATCAATCACAAAGGCCACATAGGCAAAGCCCTGCCAGGTCGAGACGTAGGTGAAGTCGGACACCCACAGTTTATTGGGACGCTGTGCCTTGAACTGGCGGTTGACCCGGTCCAGCGGGCAAGGTGCGGCCGCGTTGCCAATGGTGGTCTTCACGACCTTGCCTCGCATCACGCCGCGCAGGCCGGCGTGGCGCATCAAGCGCTCGACGGTGCAGCGGGCAACCTCGATGCCTTCGCGCCGCAGTTGGCGCCAGACCTTTTCGGCACCATAGACCTGCATGTTGGCTTGCCAGACGCGTTCAATTTGAGAAGCCAGCACCTCGTCACTCTTTGCACGAGCGCTGCGCAAAGCCGGATTGTGCCGCTGCGCGGCCTAACGCCAGTAGCCGGACGGGGCGACTTGCACGACTTTGCAAATCGACTCGACCCCATACGCTTGGCGGTGCTGGTCGATAAACTGTCTCACGATTTGAAGCGACGGTCGAGCTCCGCCTGGGCGAAAAACGCACTGGCCAGGCGCAGGATTTCATTCGCCTTGCCTAGCTCCTTGTTCTCGCGTTCCAATGCCTTAAGGCGCTCGCTCTCAGCCGTCGTGGCCCCTTCACGCTGGCCTGTGTGTCGCTCTCTCTGGCGCACCCAGCGGCGCAGAGTTTCGACTGTACAGCCTATCTTAGCTGCGATGGACGTGATTGCCACCCATTGTGACTCGTACTCGCCGCCGGCCTCTCGGACCATGCGCACGACGCGCTCCGTCATTTCGGGGAATATCTGACAGATTTCTTCATGGTGACTCCATTTTTTCAAATGTTGGAGCCTCCTTCAAACCCGGGGCGATTCAGCCTTGTGTTCAGTTCATATTGCGTATTATACTGTATAAAAACACAGTATATGAGTGACCATGCTAGCTACCCTACCTACCGTTTCGGCGTCTGAGAAAGCCTCCTTGGAGCAGGCTCTGCGTTCAAGCGTATGGCGTGCCAGCGATCTTGCAGTATCGAGAGCGACCACCATGCAAAGTGGCTACTGCGACTTAGATAAAGAGCTGCCAAACGGTGGTTGGCCACGATCGGCATTGGTTGAACTTCTGGTACAGCAGCACGGTATAGGAGAGATGCAATTGTTGAAACCAATGCTTGCAGCGCTATCTCAGCAGCAACGAGTGGCACTGATTCAGCCTCCTTATTTGCCGCATTTGATGACCTGTCGGGCATGGCAACTAAATGAACGCAACATTCTTTGGCTCAAACCTCAAAGTTCATCAGATGCGTTATGGTGTACTGAGCAGTTTCTAAAAAATGCCTGCTTTGGAATCGTCATTCTGTGGCAGTCAAACACAAGACCGGAAGCGTTGCGAAGATTGAATCTTGCCGCGCAGTCGACAGACACGTGGCTTTGGTTAGTAAGACCTTTGGCAGCTGCTGCAGACGCGTCTCCTTCACCATTACGCATTGCGTTGCGGCCAGCGCTCGGTGGCATCTCTGCTGACATCATTAAACGCCGCGGACCACATAGTGAGTCTCCAATTTATATTCCTTTAGCAGACATGCCAGTTCATCAGTTGGGCGTTGATCAAAATGAAGCTCCTATTCACCGTGTACATACCGCGTCTATCGCTCGAGTGTCTACGCCCGCGTTGGTCTGAGCCAGGTCAGTACGCTGTCGTTGACAAGGGAATAGTGGTGATGGTGTCGCAGGAAGCAGCATGTGCTGGAGTTCGTCTGGGAATGCGCAATGGAGGTGTGTTAGCGGTCGCTCCTGATACAGGTATTTTGGAGCGTGAGGTCCCCAAGGAGGAAATGGCACTGGATGCGATCGCGACTGCCTTGATGCAGTACACGCCTGAGATTACGCTGCAAGCCGATCATTCCTTGCTCATGGATGTGAGTGCCAGTTTGACTCTATTTAGAGGTGTGAGGGCACTTTGCGCACACGTCGTGCGTAGCATTGAATCATTAGGCTTCACTGCTCATTTAGGAGTAGCCCCAACTGCTGAAGGCGCCTGGCTTCTAGCAAGAAGTCTGCGCGTGAAAGGACAACCATATCGCCGGCGCGTCCTGTCGACTAACAGCCTACATGGCCGACTCAACCTTTTACCATGCCACTTGATGCCAGCAGCGATTCCATATCGCGATTGGTTAATCGACATCGGCGCCAGACGGCTTGAGGCGCTTCGCAAGTTACCACGAGCAGGTTTGTTGCGTCGGACTAGTAAAGATTTGGTCGCTGCGTTAGATCGAGCGTATGGTGAGTCGCCCGAAATTTTTGAATGGATCAATCCACCATTGCACTTCTCTGCACGTGTTGAAACATTCGATCGTGTTGAGCACGCTGAAGCATTACTGCACGGTGCTACCCGACTCATCCTACAGCTTGTTGGTTGGCTGGCCGCGCTCCGACAATCTGTTCGAGTATTCACGCTATATCTTGAGCACGAGCGCGGCCGTGCTGCTATGCCTCCAATGGAGCTTGAAGTAGCGCTTGCAGAACCAGTATGGCATGAGGAGCATCTTATTCGATTGCTCAAGGAACGCTTGGGGAAGATTGAACTGCAACGCCCTGTCATTGCCCTACGCCTAGATGCGGTGAAAATCGAGGCCATGCTACCACCCAATGAATCCTTGTTCCCTGAGCCAGGTGGATCGCCTGCTGACTATGCACGCGCCATTGAATTGGTTACCGCTAGAATTGGTCCTGAAAATATTCTGACCCCTGCTCAGTTGGATGATTATAGGCCGGAGGTATGCAATGCTTGGGTGCCTGTGGCTTTTAAGCCCGCAAGAACCCTGCAAATTGAGGCTCTTGAAGGGCGTCCCTTCTGGCTCTTGGCAAAGCCAATCAAACTGTTATTGCGTGATGAACGGCCGTTCTATGTCAGCTCTTTGAAAATTCTCGAGGGACCAGAAAGGTTAGAGGCTGGTTGGTGGAGCGACGATACTGTGGCGCGCGATTACTATGTCGCTCAAGCTGCAGATAACACATGTTATTGGATTTACCGCGAGCGTGTTCCCGATGCGCCATGGTACTTGCACGGGATGTACGCGTGATATGCAGATCCGGTCATTAAAGCCACAGAGAGTTGTCGAGCTACCCGACTATGTAGAGCTTCAATGTAGCTCATACTTCTCGTTCTTAAAAGGAGCTTCGGCACCAGAACTTCTTGTAGAGCGCGCACACCAACTCGGCTACAAAGCTATTGCAATCACTGACGAATGTTCCTTAGCTGGTGTTGTCCGAGCCCATATCGCAGCAAAGGAATTTGGTCTTGGTTTGGTGATCGGCAGCCAAATAATCGTTACTCCCGAAGATGGTAGCCCACCGTTTAATTTGATCATCTTGGCGACAAATCGAAATGGTTATGGAAATTTGAGTGAGTTAATTACTGTGGGGCGGATGTGCGCAGAAAAAGGTACTTATCATGTACGCCCTCGCGATATCGCTACACCGGTAGGAGATCTGGTGCATTTACGTGGGCTTCCAGATTGTCAGTTCGTTCTGGCGCCTCGATATTGTGCTGACTATGAAGAGATCGAACGTCAGGCTGCATGGCTGGTGCAATGCGCTCCTGGTCGTGTACGTATAGCGCTTACGCTTCATCATCGAAATAGAGACGCCAAACATCGGCAATTGGTTCAGAATATTTCCGATGAGTTTAGTATGCCGGTTGTGGCAACTGGTGATGTGATGATGCACGTTCGCTCGTACAAGCCATTGCATGACACAGTCACTGCAATTCGCTACGGAGTGCCAATTAGCGAGTGCGGATACAAGCTTTCTCCAAACGCAGAACAGCATCTACGCTCTCGGCTTCGCCTTGGCAATTTATATCCACGTGAAGCACTCAATGAAACAGTTCGGCTCGCTCAGCTATGCAAATTTTCACTCGACGAGATTCGATATGAATATCCTCACGAGCTTGTGCCTGAAGGTGAAACTCCAACTTCGTACCTTCGCAAAGAAAGCTATATAGGAGCCCATTGGCGCTATCCACAGGGTATCCCAGAAAAAGTACAGGAGCAGTTAGAACATGAATTGGGTATCATTGTAGACCTTCAGTATGAACCATATTTTTTAACCGTTTTTGATATCGTTCGCTTCGCAAGGTCAAAACAAATTCTTTGCCAAGGACGTGGTTCGGCCGCGAATTCAGCAGTGTGCTATTGCCTTGGTGTGACAGAAGTGGATCCTTCTCGCAGCAAGTTATTGTTTGAGCGATTCATGTCAAAGGAACGCGATCAGGTGCCCGACGTGGACATAGATTTCGAGCACCAGCGTCGCGAAGAGGTTCTTCAATATGTCTACGAAAAATATGGAAGAATGCGTGCCGCTTTGACGGCTGTCGTGACTTCATATCGTCCAAAGAGCGCACTGCGCGACGTGGGGAAAGCGCTTGGCATCGATCTTTCAGTTGTCGATGCCGTGGCCAAGGCGGCGAGTAGCTGGAGTGGGCATACTGAACTTGAAGAACGCCTTGCGGATTGTGGATTCTCCGCGCAATCTTCGATTGCTCAAAAATGGTCGGACCTTGCCAATGCACTTCTGCATGCGCCGCGTCATCTTTCTCAACATCCAGGAGGGTTTGTAATTTCCCATACGAAGCTTTCTCGACTGGTACCGATTGAGAACGCAGCAATGAAGGATAGATCCATTGTTCAATGGGATAAAAATGACATTGATGCCGTCGGGCTCATGAAAATTGACTTGCTCGCACTTGGCATGTTGAGTTGCATCCGCCGCACACTCGAGCTTGTGTCTGAGCAGCGCGGCTCCATATTTGAAATGGCCGATATTCCCGCTGAAGATCCTGCGACATACGATATGATTGGTGAGGCTGACACGGTAGGCGTATTCCAAATTGAGAGCCGCGCGCAGATGGCGACACTGCCGCGTATTCGTCCTCGAACGTTTTTTGATTTAGTCATCGAGGTTGCGATTATTCGGCCTGGACCAATTAAGGGGGGAATGCTTCGATCATACATGGACCGCAGGCAGGGAATTGAACCTATCACTTATCCAAGTCCAGAAATTAAGGATGTGTTAGAGCGAACTCTTGGCGTTCCTATTTTTCAAGAACAAGTCATGAGCATAGCGATGGTGGCTGCCGGCTTCTCGGCAGGCAAAGCAGATGCGTTGCGTAGAGCCATGGCCGCTTGGCAGCGCAAAGGGACTCTTCAAAATTTTGAAGCAGATCTCCTTTCAGGGATGGCAGAGCGCGGCTATAGCGTTGAGTTCGCCAACTCAATTGTCGCTCAAATTAAAGGCTTTGCCGAATACGGTTTTCCTGAGTCTCACGCATCGTCATTTGCATTGTTGGCATATGCCTCGTCTTGGCTTAAATGTCATCAGCCCGCAGCGTTTCTGGCTGCACTGTTGAACAGTCAGCCCATGGGATTTTATAGTCCGTCTCAGCTGGTGCAAGATGCGCGGCGCCATGGTGTTGAGGTGCGCTCTGTCGATGTGTGCATTAGCGGATGGGAGGCATCACTTGAGTCACTTTCACGCGACACTCAGCCGTCCGTTCGTCTTGGCCTCAATAACGTCAAGGGACTTGAACGGGATGCTGCGTGGCGTATTGAGGAGGCGCGCGCAATCGCGCCATTTCAAAGCGCATCGGACTTGGCAGCAAGGGCAAATCTTGATGTGGGCGATATGAGTGCGTTGGCTAGTGCCAATGCACTACAAACCCTTTCAGGAAATAGGCGACAAGCCATGTGGCAAGCGAAAGCAGCTGTTCCCGATAAGGGATTGTTGCGGCCGGCCGAAATTATTGAGGATATGGTCAAACTCGAAGGTCCAACAGAAGCTGAAGATGTCACTGCAGATTACAGATACGTTGGACTTACCCTTGGCCGCCATCCACTGGAATTTTTGCGGCCTAGGTTGTCAAAGTTCAGATTCGTGCCTAGTGATGTTCTCGCCGAGTTCTCAAACGGTCAGCTGGCGCGTGGATGCGGTATCGTTACTGTACGTCAGCGACCGAGTACAGCAAATGGTGTGGTCTTTATTACTCTTGAAGATGAAGCTGGAACTGTGAATGTCATTTGCTGGCCAAGCTTGGTTAAGAAATTTCGTCGCGAAGTGATGGGGGCGCAACTATTAGGCGTTTTTGGGATATGGCAGTGTGAGAGTAATGTCAGACATCTAGTTGCCAAAAGATTGGTGGACCTTAGCCAGCTTCTTGGAGAGTTAGATACGCGCTCTCGGGACTTTCACTAGATTGGGGCATTACGCGATATATGTCGAGCGGGGCATACTTATACTTGCTGAAACATGTGGTTCGCACCTGAGTCACATTTGGTCAAGAGGGACAAGAAATGTGCGTAAACTATGAAACGATTTCTCGCCAGATTTGCTTTGACTGGTTTAAGACACCAATCGAAATAAATGACGATTGGCGTAGCGAGATCCATCGCGATTACAGAGCGCCGTTTTGTTGATTTGCACCGAAAACTGACCCATCTTACCCCGTAATTTGCATCAGAATCTGACCCACGTTTAGACCACAATCCTACTTATGATGATGAGTAGGGGATTGGAGTGATCGACGTGGCACTACTTGGAATTATTAGACGCTGGCACATTCGTGACCAGATCCCCTTGAGAGAAATCGCCAGGCGATTGGGCATCTCTCGCAACACCGTCCGACGCTACCTGCGCGCGGAGATGACTGAGCCTTCCTATGCAGATCGGCGAACGCCGAGTGCGATCGACAAGTATGCGTTCCAACTATCGGGGATGCTAAAGGACGAAGCAGCAAAGTCTCGCAAGCAACGACGTACGTTAAAGCAGATCCACGAAGACCTAAAGCAGCTGGGTTTTGAAGGGTCTTACGACAGGGTCGCAGCGTTTGCGAGGGTATGGCGGGCGGGTCAAACTGAGCGGGTCAATTCGGCAAGCAAACGAACATTCACTCTTCTCTTTCGCCAATTTCGCTTGAGCGACATTACTTGCAGCCGATGATCGCTTCTTACTCTTGTGCGCGCCGGCATCGTTTGGCGGGAAGTTGGCAGCCATGCTCGTCGTCTCTAAAGTTTCCTGGTTGCCCCAACTAAACCAATTTTTTTGGCGATGCTGCATACCATTCGTAAATTTTTCCGCGTCCCCTAAGTTTTTGCTTGTGTGCATACGGAGCTAAGGGCGTGAGCATCAAGTGAGTTAGAGGTGTTCTTTCGATTGCAATTGATTGTGTTTTTTCCTAACGACGTTGCGTTTATTGACGATGATGCTGTTAGAGAATTCTTATAGCCCCAACATTTTTCTTGCGTCCAGTAAGCCCGGTAGGTCAGTGAAAATCTCGACATGAGCGAGATAAATGTTGATGGTTGTTTGAAGGCGACTGTGACCTAGTTGAGCTTGTATCTTCTTCCAAGGCTCAGGGTTGCCGTTAAGCCGTTCAGCGTGATATGTAAGGACTGCATAGGTGTGTCTTAGATCATGCATAGAATGCCGCGGTGTCTTGTACAAATATCGTTCGCCTGTTTCAGGAACAGTCTTCTCTATCACGGTCACTAGCCTCAGCGCTAAGCACGCCTCCCTGATCATTTTTTGTAGGGCCGCATTTGTAATCGGCATTCCAGCATCACGTGAGCTCTCAAGACCGACGAACAAACGATTAGTTGGACGAGTATCTCTTGTTTTGCGGGCCTTAATCGCCTTAGCTCTTTCACACTCGATATATGCGAGGACATCAATGACCAACCAAGCAGGAATTATCACCTGTCGTGTTTTTTTTCCTTTGCCCAGGATGGTGAGCGGCATGCCTGTAAACAACTCCGTACCGTCAGGAACAAGCGTCATAAACTGAAGGGTAGTCAGCGCGTTGATCTCATCAACTCGTAACCCGACCGCCCATCCTAGGTCACATGCCAAGCGATTACGCGCCGACCGTTGATCGTGGTCGAGGTCACTCGCTTGAGGGCCTAGATAATTTAGAAGACTCTTAAGTTCGCCTGGGGTAAATGGATGAATCTTCACTCCTGGTCGTACTTTAGGAAGCGCTCGATCTTTGACTTTCCTAGAAGGCAGCCTAATATCTGCGAACTCGTCTCGGTCAAGCGGTATTTTCCGTTCCTCTGCGAAAGTGCTGCAACTGATGTCACCATGATAGACACCGCGTCTCGCACAATCCTCGTAGAAGGTCCGAACGATAGACATAGAGCGGCTTACTCCCGATGCGCCGTAAGGTTTGCCAGTTTTAGGACTAATCGATTGCAGGTATATGTCTCTGAAATCCAGACGATCCTGCTCGCTTGCGCTTTGCCAATCGCGCTCAAGTGCCTGCAAAAATTGGAACCAGCTTTTTAGCCCATAGCTGGCAGTGTGCCAAGTGTGCGGGCTCGGTGTAGCACCGCATTGAACAAAATGAGTTCTTAAAAATCGCGTCGGTTCCTCGAACAGACTCAGCTCGCCTCGGCTCTCAAGAAACAGTGCCGGGCACCCCTTCTTCAATTCTGGATGTTCATCGTCGTGGATGAAAAGGCTGATCTCAGAATTAAGAAAAGTGTTCTCCATATCGCATCTGACCAGAAGATGGTTGAACAAGTTTACATCGAGAATAGTACGTTTTTGCTCGGAATCAAGCAGAATATGAACAAATCATGTAGTTCGCTATTCTTCAAAAGCCGTATGCGTCTTGTTGTGGAATCTCCTCTAGAAGAAAATACTGAGTAGCGGTTCACATTTGGACATTGATGTGGACTTCGAGCACCAGCGGCGCGAGGAAGTCATCCAGTACATCTACGAAAAATACGGCCACGATCGCGCGGCGCTGGCAGCCGTGGTCATCAGCTATCGCCCCAAGAGCGCGCTGCGCGACAGTGGCAAGGCGTTGGGCGTGGATCTGGCCATCATCGAAAAGGTGTGTAAGTCGCAACGCTGGTTCGACAGCCGCCACGACTTGCTGGGCCGACTGGCCGAATGCGGGCTGGAGCCGGATTCGCAACTGGCGCTGCAATGGGCGGCGCTGGCGTTTGCGTTGCTGAGCTTCCCGCGCCATCTGTCGCAGCATCCGGGCGGCTTCGTTATTTCGCATGAGAAGCTGACGCGTCTGGTGCCGATTGAAAAAGCCAGCATGGAAAATCGCTACGTCATCCAGTGGGACAAGGATGACCTGGAGGAGCTGGGGCTGATGAAGGTGGACGTGCTGGCGCTGGGCATGCTGTCGGCGCTGCAGAGCGCGCTGACCTTGCTGAGCGCACGACGTGGCGAGGCGTTCTGCATGCAGGATATTCCCGCCGAGGATAGCGATACCTACGACATGATTTGCGAGGCTGACACCATCGGCGTGTTCCAGATCGAGTCGCGCGCGCAGATGAGCATGCTGCCGCGTCTGCGGCCGAGGAGGTTTTATGATCTGGTGGTCGAAGTGGCAATCGTGCGGCCGGGGCCGATTGAGGGCGGGATGGTCCATCCCTACCTGAAACGGCGCATGGGCCTTGAGAAGGTTTCCTATCCGCCGCGCCTGGAGGAGGCGCTGGGCCGTACGCTAGGCGTGCCGATTTTTCAGGAGCAGGTGATGCAGATTGCCCAGATTGCCGCCGGCTTCACCGAGGGCGAGGCGGACCAACTGCGCCGCGCCATGGCGGCTTGGAAGCGTAAGGGCGGCGTCGATAAATATGAGAAGCGCATCAAGGACGGCATGCGCGAGCGCGGCTACGACGATAATTTCGCGGACGCGATCTGCAAGCAGATCCAGGGCTTTGGCGAGTACGGTTTCCCGGAGTCGCACTCGGCCAGCTTTGCGCTGCTCAGCTATGCGAGTTCCTGGATCAAGTGCCATGAGCCGGCGACCTTTCTGTGTGCGCTGCTGAACAGCCAGCCGATGGGCTTTTATAGTCCGTCGCAACTGGTGCAGGACGCCAAGCGCCATGGCGTGGTGGTGCGCGAGATTGATGTCACCATCAGCGGCTGGGAGACCTCGCTGGAGGAGCCGGTCGGCAAGCGCGGGCAGCCGGCGGTGCGGCTGGGGCTAAACATGTTGAAGGGGATGAGCGCCGAGGCGGCGGAACGGATTGAAGGCGCGCGCGCCGAGCGCCCCTTCGCCAGCGTCGCCGACTTGGCGCGCCGTGCTGACCTCGACCGTCACGCGCTGCACGTGCTGGCCGGCGGGGATGCGCTGCGCCAACTGTCCGGCCACCGTCGGCAAGCCCTGTGGCAGGCGGTCGGCGCGGTTCCGGACAAGGATCTGTTGCGCCCCACCATGCCGGACGAGGAAACACCCGCCTTGCCGGCGCCCAGCGAAGGCGAAGACATCCTCGGCGACTACCGCTCGCACGGCCTGACGCTGCGCCGCCATCCCGTCGCGCTGCTGCGCGAGACGCTGCTGAAGCACCGTTTCATGCCGGCCGAAACGCTCAACACCTACACCAACAACATGGTGGCGCGTGCCTGCGGTATGGTCACGGTGCGGCAACGGCCGGGCACCGCCAATGGCGTGATTTTCATGACCTTGGAAGATGAAACCGGCAGCGTCAACGTCATCATCTGGCCGTCGTTGCTGGAGAAACAGCGGCGCGAAGTGCTGAGTGCGCCGCTGCTGGGGGTGTATGGCGTGTGGCAGCAGGAAGGCATGGTGCGCCACCTGGTTGCCCATCAATTGGTCGACATGTCTCACCTGCTGGGCAGGCTGCCGACCACCAGCCGTGATTTTTGCTAGTTAGCGACCCCTGCGTCGCAAATGTACCGCCACCATGGATTCCTGCCCGTCTGCCCAACTGCTGAGCATGACGGGCATGCCATTCTGCAGCCGTCGCGGACGGCGCAGGTAGTTGCGATACAGCCAATGGCCCGCCACACCGGCCACGCCGGCGAGCACCAGGATGGCGGCGAACATTACAGTGCTCCTGGACGGCTGTTGACGCCGGTGCCGTAGTAGCTATGCACCTGGCTGGCCCAGGTCTGGTTGGCCATGTCCGGCCAACTGTCCTTGTCAAAGCCTGGCGCTGCCTCGATGCGCTCCTTGTCGAGGTTGAGCGTGAAGCGCTTGTTGACGGTGTCCAGCGTCAGCGCTTCCCATGGCACGGCAAACAGTTTCTCGCCGATGGTCAGCACACCGCCCGAGGCCATCACGGCGTAGGCGATTTTACCGGTACGCATGTCGAGCATGATTTCCTTGATCTCGCCCAGGTGCTCGTTTTGCAGGTTGTGGACGTGGTCGCCGATCAGCGTATCCGCGCCCATCAGCTCCGGGCCGGGGCCCTTGTGGCCGTTGTCGACATACATGCCATATTGGTCACGATCTTCGTAGCTCATCATGGATCTCCTTTCATTATCGAGTTGTTATTTTGATCTTTTCCGCAAGCGAAGTCTGTACGCTGATGCACACGGAGGATGAAGAATCAGCGCTTTTAGGGTATAATTTCAATTTCCCGCATGTGCCGTTCGGCACCATCCGCAATGACCAAATTTGTCTTCGTCACCGGTGGCGTTGTGTCTTCCCTTGGCAAAGGGATTGCCTCCGCCTCCCTCGCTGCGATCCTCGAATCGCGCGGCCTCAAAGTCACCATGCTCAAACTGGATCCGTACATCAACGTCGATCCTGGCACCATGTCCCCAATGCAACACGGCGAAGTGTTCGTCACCGATGACGGCGCTGAGACCGACCTCGACCTGGGCCACTACGAGCGCTTCATCAGCACCCGCATGAAGAAGGTGAACAACTTCACCACCGGCCAGATCTACGAATCGGTGATCCGCAAGGAACGCCGCGGCGAGTACC
>Ga0187844_10001016_pt1 | contig 21803 bp, 18 predicted proteins | sample SpaLakP09_SKY_50_FD_134517 | JGI IMG/M metagenome (GOLD analysis project Ga0187844, IMG submission 134517) | Oligotrophic lake water microbial communities from Sparkling Lake, Wisconsin, USA - SP09_SKY_50 | ecosystem: Environmental > Aquatic > Freshwater > Lake | place: USA: Sparkling Lake...
CACCGAGACCGTTGCGGAAAAGCCCAGTTTCCGGGATGCATGGCGCAAGGGGCAGCATTGCATCATTCCGGCAGAGGCGTTTTTTGAGCCGGACTGGCGCAGTGGCAAGGCGGTGCCGGCGCGGATTGCCCGTGTAGATGGCCAGCCGATGGGCATTGCCGGTCTCTGGTCAAGCTGGAAGGCGACCAAGGGCGAGATCGTTCACAGCTTCACAATGCTGACGATCAATGCCGACGAGCATGCGTTGATGCGGCAGTTTCACAAACCGACCGATGAGAAGCGGATGGTGGTGATCCTGCCGGAAGATCAATATGGGGATTGGCTGCGAGCCTCAGCAGACGAAGCGCCGGAGTTCTTGCGGATGTTTCCAGCGGAAAGACTGGTGGCGCAATCTGCGGCGGGGCATGGGCAGTTGTTTTGATCAAAGCTCGGGGCTGGTTGCCAACTTCAGGTGTCGGCCCAAGGCTGCAAGGAGTCGGTCGCCAAAATTAGCTGACAGGCAAATTCGTGCCCAAAGCGGCCAGATAGCCTTGCGAAAAGCTGTCGTTCTATCGTCTGGGTGAATCGCCGCGGGTTTTGTAGACGCCTGATGGTCTCGTTTTCAATGACGAAGCGAGGTGTTTATGAACAACCAGAAACGGTTCCGGGCGTGTCTGAATTTTTGTGTTCAAGGCGCTGAGCGACTTACCCCTGTGGGGAAAGTCGGCATTCATTCTACGCAGCGGCTCTGATGAACCGATCTTCGTAGAGGATGGCAAACTGGTTCATTGCTTCCTTCCAGTCCTTGGCCGCGCGGCCCCAGTCGGCCGTGATGTTGCGCAACGCCAGCCACAGCAGCTTGGTGGCCGCATCATCGCTGGGGAAGTGGCTACGGGTCTTGATGATCTTGCGCAGTCGGGCGTTGACGCTCTCGATGGCGTTGGTCGTGTAGATCACCCGGCGAATCTGCGGCGGGAAGGCAAAGAAGGGAATCACATGGCCCCAGGCCCGGCGCCAGGCGGCCACCACGGTGGGGAACTTCCGGCCCCACGCCCCTTGCTCAAAGGCATCGAGTTCGGCCAGGGCCGCCTCCGCATTGGCCGCCGTGTAGATCGGCTTGATGGCGGCGGCCAAGGCCTTGCGCTCCTTCCAGCTGGCGTAGTCCAGGGAGTTGCGGATCAGGTGCACGATGCAGGTCTGCAGCGTGGTGGCCGGGAATACGGCCGCCAAGGCCTCGGGCATACCCTTGAGGCCGTCGGTCACGGCAATCAGGATGTCGGCCACGCCACGGGTCTTGAGGTCGTTGAACACCTTCATCCAGAACTTGGCGCCCTCCGTGCCTTCGATCCACAGCCCCAGGATGTCGCGACTGCCGTCGGGCAACACGCCCAGGGCCAGGTAGATGGCCTTGTTGCGCACCACGGCGTCCTCCCTGATCTTCACGCGCAGGGCGTCGAAAAAGACCACCGGGTACATCGGCTCCAGCGGCCGGGCCTGCCAGGCAGTGACCTCGGCCATCACGGCGTCGGTCACGCTGCTGATGAACTCGGGCGAGACCTCGGGCCATAGGATTCGAGCAGGAAGCCCTGGATCTCGCGCATCGTCAGGCCGCGGGCGTACATGGCGATGATGTGCTCATCAAAGCCGGTGAAGCGCCGCTCGTGCTTGGGGATCAGGATGGGCTGGAAACTACCGTCACGGTCGCGCGGCACTTCGATACGCAGCGGGCCTTCTCCGGTGAGCACCGTCTTGGCGCTCTTGCCGTTGCACTGGTTGGCCGCTGTCTCGGGCTTGGGCGCGCCCGTGGGGTAGCCCAGGTGGTGCCCCAGCTCGGCGCCCATGGCACGCTCGATCAAGGCCTTCTTGAAGGCCATGGAGGCCGCATTGACGGCCTCCGCACTCATGGGGCCAGTGACAAACTGGTCAATCAATTCCTGGGGAATGCGCGGCAGTGCCGCGCTCCTGGCCGCAATGGCCGCGTTCTTCAACTTCGTTTTGCTGGGCATAAATGGTCCTATCGATCATGTTATGCCTCAAACACAAAATTCAGGACAGGCTCACGGTTCCCTTCAGAATTCAAGATTGAAGCTGTCATGCAAGTCACCGAAGCTAGCCGCCGCGTGGCGGAGGTGGCGGCTAGGCTCGGTGTCAGCCAGCACATCCTGTATGCTTGACTCAAACGCTATTTCGTGGCGCCAACACGCTACAACCGCGGGTCATGGAAACGGGAGACTTTTCCACACTCGTTGACTATAGACAGTCTCTGGAGCGCATCTTTATCGCTAAGGCCTGCGTTGCTCATCGCAGTGAATAGATGGTAGAACTCTGACTCGAGATCAGCAGCAAAGATGCCTGGGTCATCAGAGCCCAAAGACACTTTGATCTCGGAATCCCCGGGAGTTGCCTTTCCCGAAACATCCATCCAACGCAGTGCATGATGCTCGTGAAACCCGACGTACTGACTAATGCGCACATTACTCGACGGTAGGGTCTCGATCACCACATCTCGCTCCTTCACACGCCGCATCAGGGCCTGCTGAAGCGCGACATAGGCTTTCTCATCCAAGAAGGCGGCATCTTTCTGCACCAGTTCCTCAGACTTTTGCCAGACAGATTGGTCGCTTTGCCATCGCCAAAACAGCTCAAGTGCCGGACGGTTTTCACGAGATGCGTTAGCAACCCGCCGGGCTTCTTCTCGCCACACGTCGCTCAGCATTACGTCATGCTCTCTGTCAAATTCCCCCGCCATCAAGCGGGACACCTCGTAAACACTTAGGTCTCTCAGCGCCATTGCCTTCTCCAAGTCGGCTGTCACGATGCTCTTACCGAAGACTACACAGGCTGTCTCCTCCAGCTCAGAGCGTATGCACTCGATGTCGCTTGCGTAATCGGAGTCATCGCGAAGCAGTCGCCATCCAGCAAGAAGGCTAAGCATCCAATCGCCACGGCTGATGCTGATGCGTTGGGGCATACGCTCAAGCCAAAGCGCAGGCCGAATACCCATAGCGGTGCCGTGCCCGAGCCGATCACCCGCCCCCAGATCCAGCAATTCCAGGGCATCCAGCATGTACCTGATACCAGATAAGAGGTGAGGAAAGTCTTCTCCTGCATGAAAAGTGCGCTTCGTCAGACCTGCCGCTTTGCACACTCGAAATACAGACGCGAAGCAGTCTGGGGGAGCATGCAATTCATTGGCTGCACCATCAATTCCTCGCACCCATGTCCCCAGCTTACGCCAGCACTTCAATGCGACGAGAAGCGCACCGGTGCACTCACGCAGATTGAGATCCAAGGCGTAGTGTCGATAGGGGTCGCCGCGGGTAGCAGACCATGGTTGCTTGATAAAGTGCGCCACGAGAGCAAGGCGATGTGCCGAGGAATTAGGAGTGGGTGTGATCAAGCTGTCCAACTCGGCCAATACCCAAGCCAAGTTCGCCCCATACGGGGGCGGCGTTGGCTTGGACCCTGTTACCCGAACAAGATATTGCCTGTAGCCGTCAAGTATCCGGTGCAGTAGCCGCGACATGTCTCGGACCGAAGCCTTTGGCGCAAATCGGCCTTCGAGGTACATCACGCGACTGGTAGAGAGGCTCTGACCGTGGACGACCTGGAATCGATGGCGGTAGTCGCGTTCAGCGGGCTCGCGCAGGCCTGTCAGTGTGAACTTCTGAAATTGGTCGAATCCGTAATGCGTCTCGCTCTGAACAAGCAGACGGTAGTATTGGTTCTGCAAGAGCAGGTAGCTATGGAACATGCTCTCTAATTGAACGCTGGGGGATCGGACAAGGCGTTCGATTAGGGCGGATTGCCACCGGATCTCATCGGTCACAGTCGTGGCGGTTGACAATTCCAACGTCTCCTCACCAAGCGCTGGTGCCCAGGCGTCTGCAGGAAAATCACAGATGTCTATGCAACTAAGTGGCAAAACCGCATCCGACTTCGCTGCGTTGGTGACGCAAGCAATCAACCACGCGCGAACAGTCCGCGCGACGCGCAACTGCCGGTTGAAATCTGCGGGACTTAGATTGGGGTTGATCAGGGCTACCAGCTCGCGTATCCGATGTGCTTGCTTTCCGTTGGTCCAAGCCTTAACGAAGTCCGTGGTTTCGGCGTCCGGAGCACAGAGAGCGCGCAGCCAACACACCTCGGCATATGTCGTGCCATTTAGGTGAAGATGGGTTTCATTCAACCCATTTTCGGACACATATGTGTCCACGTCCTTGCTATATGGCCGGAGCATTGGCAGGCACTCACTCGCCCACGGCGCAGGGTCATTTGGCGCCGACTTGCTCAGCTTGTCAGCGAAGTGCACCCGCGCTGCCGCCTGCACCGGCAAGCTAGTGATACGGCTGATAATGCTCTGCTGCCATGCGCCAAACCTGTCGCGCTTGACATGGATCTTGCCATGCTTGCATTCCAGATACTCATCTACCAAGGCAAACAGCGTATCGGCCAGCCAGGAATTCTTATCGTGGTGCTCGCCCCACAGAGTCCGCCAGGCAGCATCGAAAACGTGATCCGGATAGCGAGCGGCCCATGGGTGATAGGCCACATAAACTGCATGACGCCAATCAGCCCCTGACTGGGACGTCGTGAATGGCCTTCGCCAAGCTTGATCCAGAACCCCAGCATCCGAAACCATTAGAGTGCATAAGAGCGAAGAGATTGAAGCGGCTCTCTCTCCCACCATCAACTCCCTTCGTTCTTTTGGCCAGAGGGGTCCTTCGTTGGCGGCGCCTCGTTGATTGCGCCCCTATTGGACGGCCTGGGCTTCTTGCTCCTTGTTGGCTCGCCCGAGGTTGAATGAGAGTCCTTTGCCTTCGGCCCCTGCACAGCAATCCGCTCAAATGCGTTCCAGCGACCCTCAGAGCAAAGCAGGTCAGCGATGTTTGCGGTGTCGGGGAACAAGCCCCGGAGTGCCAGCAGGTAGGAATTCTTGGGATTCAGCAATCCAAGCAGCAACGGACAGGTCGCCATAATGGCGGTCAGCGGCAAGGATTCGCGGGATGGAGCCAACTTCGCCAGTTTGTTGACATAGGTGCTCGCAGATGTTCGCGGGTTGTTTCGGTCATAGCCTGATTGAGAATCATCTGGGACGTCCGTCGAGGGAAGGTGATGATCCATTTCCTCGACCAAAAATGCGTTGATCACGCACAACGCGAAAATTTCCATCAGCGTGGCGACGCCCGCCTTAGCGCGCAAGTCGTCAGAGGCTTTCTCAAGACTGAAATAGAGACGCGTCCAGATCTTGCCAATCAAAACGGCCGATGGAGAGACAGCATCGCGTAGAGGCTGAATATCATTGAGCCAAGCGGAAACCTGCTGGGCTAAATTCTGCATAGGTCCATCCCACACCTCTGCTCCGCTGATACCTTCCTCATAGCCGTCATCATCCTGAGCCGAGATGCCACCACCAGATTCCCAAACGGGCGACGAGACACTCAGTGTTGGGTAAGCTCGACGTAGCTCCCGCGCTACCGCCTCGGTGGTCGGATTGGCCACCTCAAGTAGGCGTTCGATTAGGCCCATGATGTTGTAGATCGATGCAAAGGTCCGTCCGCCAGTACCAGACACATCCACCATGCTCAGAGCGAACGCAGGGAAGGGCAACGCAGCATCCTCCTTAAACGCATCCCCGATTGATTGCCGTGCCGCCTGATAGGAGCCGACACTATTTTGGTTCAGACCGATTACGCCCACGCGTACTACTCGGGCATTCGGGTTGATCGCGTATGGAGTTCCGATGACGGCTGATGCGTAGCGAGCCCAATGCAAGGCACTTTCCTTTCGTCCAATGCCCAGGAGTCGACGGAACTGGGTCTCTAGCGACGCTGACTCCCCATTCGAATCCTTCAGCTGCCGCTTGCGCACCATGTCATATAGGCTGACGCTGCCGGGCGCGTAGAACAGGTATCGCAGCAGCGCCGCCGGCTGGCCGGTCAGTACATTGGGAACCTCTGCTGCTAGTGCCGTAAAGCAGTTCTTAATATCTTGGTCTGCAGAGGTGGGGCGCAGATAGGTGGCTGTGTCGACGTCGCCGTCGCGGAGGGCCAACTTAAAGACGGCATCAGATAACGCCGGCAATTCACGGGCTGCGATCGCGTCCGTATCGACGTCATACCGGTAGAGGCTTGTTAATGCCAACGCCCTGAGTCCGGATACCAGTGCGTTGGACAGTTCCATCGACCATGCATTAGGCTGCATATCCCCAGCCGCTTGCGGGAGACTGGGCGCACACCTTGCGAGAATCTGCATGACCGATCGCAGTGGCTGTTTGAGCAAGAACTCCGTATAGCCCTCGACGTCTTGCGATGACTTCAGCCTGAATCCCTGCCTGACCAATCGCCTAACGAACTGATGAACCTCGGGCTTTGTCCCGCTCCATGCCTCGGTACGAAGAACGTATGCGCGGCTTCGAGCCGCTTCCTCCTGAAGTAGATTCCAGATGGGAAGGAGGTGCAGGCGCTCTTGCAAGGGAAACAGCTTCAGCAGGTATTGCTCTTCCAAATGACCAATCATGCGCTGATGCTGACCGCGACGGTCACGGTCAAAGAATCCGTGGTCCGCGTGGGCGGCGGCGTCCTGTCCGTTGATTACGCTTCGCAAGAAGTGTTGTCGAACCAGGAGGGAATACAGCTCCATGTCGCCCGTCACTACGACCATCACTTGTGGTGTGTCCAAGTACTTTCGGACACACTCCAACAAGTTGATGGCATGGGTGGCATTAGTGTCTGCGTCGTCAAAAGCGAACATCAATGCCCTCACATGGAGCAGCTTGCAGCCAGTGGCGAACAAGTGCTGCAGGTTCTGCCTGAGGTCCACGCTGTGTGCGGTACGTTCCAGCCCCCAACCCAGAAAGAGCTCTGGATCTAGTCCATCAAGTGGGTGGTGTTGAGGCGCGAACAGCGACAGACCGCCGGCCACCCGCTTGAAGGCTTCACGCCATTCATTACGGGCATCCTCGCTCTCCAAGCTGCGCTCGTCGCGGATGACGTCATTTACGCGCTTCTGCAGGAGGCGAAGGATAGCCAAGAGAATGATCTCGCTGCTTTCCACCCGACTCGGGTCGATCACGTCCATTGCTGCCAACTGCTTCTGGACTTCAGGGTCATCCCGGAAGCCCTGCATAGCAGCCGTTAGAAAAGTGGACTTGCCCGCACCGCGAGTACCGTCAATAAAGCTCACCCAGCCCATGCCGTTTGGGTGTGGCGAGCAGGTCGTCTCGGCGTCGACGTTACTCAGATGGCGTAAGACTTGGGATTTCAGTTCCTCGTAGCGCCGCCGTTGAACCAGTTCGCCTGCAGGTACAAGTCGATTGCGGCGGCTCGCATCCAGGTCGATAACCAGTTCAGCAGCTAAAGCACCGGCACGATCGTTTGATTCCAAGATGACCTCCTCTGCGGTTTATTGTGATAACGTGGCATCCGCGGCGGGTACATACCCGCGCCGCTCGACGGACGTACTCCGTGCGACGAACATCTGATGCCCATCCCAGCTATTGTGAGTCCTATGGGCTGCACACCGTCAGTATGGTCAGTCTAGCCCAGCGCAGGCGTCAGAGCCGTTTCCATATTTTGGGATCAAATGGCTGCATTCGGGATAGTTCTTGAATGACCGATTCTGGCCAGTCCTATCCCATAACTAGCAATTGCGACCGACCGGTATTGCTGCATTCTAGTCAGACGCAGTGGCAATGTTCGGACAAGACTGAGGTTGTGTGGAAAGGCATTGAGTACCACGTCGATATCGATGCGGCCGGCCATGGACCAGCCGATGCCCTCGCGCGATGAAAGATCGAGCACCAGCGCCAGGTACGATTAGCCTTGATGCGTTCGGGTGTATTGATGTCCGTTACCCATGATTCATTGGGCTGCTCTGGAGTGAACTGGCGATTCATAAAACCGAGTCGATTCAGGATTTTCCGGTCGAGCAACCCTGATTTGGCTCTGAATAAGCTCCCGACGCAGCAGCATCGCTTTTTCTTGCCCGCAGCGAAGAAAGGCGCGAATGTCAGTAACACGAGTAGTGCACGTTCCGCGTGCCAGGGCATCGCGCAGTATTGCAAGTTCTGAGGCGGAGTCATGTGAGCCTCGCCGGGAGTCATCGTTACTCTTTAACCTAGAGTCAGGATGTTGGTCGCAGGACTCGGAAGTACCCTCGCCAATTGTCTTGATCCAAAGAATGGCACCAAGTAACTCCAGCATTACTGCACCTAGGACGCTAAAAGTCAGCGTTACTGAGTCTGGTGACCAGCCCGTAATGGCCGTTACTCGTGCACTGACGGGATCAGTTACGACGGCAGTTCCAACAGTCGCGGTAAGCAAATCAAGCTGCTCCTGGAGTCGAACCGCGCGTTGCGCCTCGCTCATCTCCAGCTGCAGGGCAGTGACTTGTTCCTCGCTCTTCGCTCTAGCTATTAACCGAGCGATGGTGGTGACCGAGCGAGACTGAATCTTGCTGAGACTCCTTCTTATTTCGTCCTTCCGTTCCTGAGTCGAGCGCGAAAGACGGCTTGTGGAAAAACGAATTTCGGCCGATTGTTCCGACAGCGAAACGAAAGTGGCGCAATGACTGTACACGACGAAAATGAAGCAAAGCGTCCAGGTAAGAAGCCTAAGCGGCTTATGAGTTCGTCCCGAAGTCGCAGGCAATAGGTGAACAGCGACTGCCGCGACGACAGAGACCGCGGCAAGAATGACGCGATGGGTGTTGTCCGCCGTGCGACTGTACGCGCCAAGAATTGCGATCATTGACGAGATAGCGGTGGTGGTAATAGCGAGAGACAGGACCGTGAGTTTTTCAGGATTGAATTTCATATTCTTAAGAGGGAAACTCGCCTAGCGATATGGGTTGGGCAGTTACTAGCCAGTTGTCGTCGCACTTGGTGTCGTCACGCCAAGCTGGCCTAGAAGTCGTGGCTCGCTCAGTGATGTGAACGTTAAAACGAACGCTGGAAGGCAATCGCTTCTGCGGTGCCGAGATCAAATGTTTGCGTGAACTCGATTTGCACCTGATCACCTGATTCCGCGCTGTATGAGGGTCTCGATATCCTCGGCCCGCCATCGAACGGCGCGCTTGCCAATGTGCACGGGAGATGGGTAATGTCCCGCCTTGACGCAACGATAAAGGGTCGCGCGACTGATCTGTAGCCGCTCAAGAACTTGTTCAGCGCGCAGCAGCGCACTGCGCGTGGGTTTGGTTTGAACCGTCATATTGCGGGGACAGTCCAGCGCCATGCAGTCGGCAGTCCATCGGGTCCTTGGCCCGTACCGGATACATGGTTCCCCGACACATAAAAGGCAGAAGGGGATTGCCTAGCAAAAAAAGGTAGCCAACCTGACCCGCGAAGTCTGCAAAGCAATGCAGTGCGAGTGAGAGGAGCCTAAGCGCTTGAGCCTGGAGTCAGCGCCGGGCGACGGTGAAACCTGATGAGGTCGACCGTTACTTAAAGGCTAGCCGTTTGGCCAGCTGGGTTAATTTTGGCAATTCTGCGCGGTGTGTCAAACGATCGAGCACAGCATTTGCACCAGTGAGATAGAGCGGCAAGGTCGCTTTGGTAGAAATTTGCCATCCAGATGGGAATCCCCGAGGTGCGTAGAAATCACCAATTAAAAAATAGATCCAAGACAGAGAGGTGGTGCTGAGCCAGGACAGGCAAGGCTTTCCGGGGAGGTGTCAACTCACGTGATGGCGACAGAGAAAAAATTTGACACTGTGGATGAACCAATCGATGCGTCGAGTTGTTCACCATCGCTTGCACCAAGTTTTCAGCTAGGCTAATATCCGCACCGTGCAGGCCGCGTGCCTCCACGCGGTCCCAGTGATCGCCTCGACCCAGATCCAGTTGCTCACGCGAGCGCTGCGACCTCCCAGGCTTGGCCTGGATCCCAGGATGGAAACATCCGTGCCGGAGATGGCAATCTGCTCGATTGAGCGCCTAACTCACAGCAGAAGAAACGCACGGTGGCCTCGCCATCGCTGCGGCGAAAGTCTCATTCCAGGCGCGCAAGCGCTTTGGCGATGAAACCCGCCTTCTGATCAATGTGTGTGTGGTTTTCTCGCCCGGCGGCGTAGCCGGGGAGCCAAAGGACCCGAAAGAGGGATGCCTTTGGAAGCAGTCAACCTGAATCAAGGTGGGCTCGCAAGCAAACTTTCTATGACCCCGGAAGGGGTTTGCCGCCGGTAGGTGTCTGGTGACACCGACAAAGCGGGTGCTGCGCAAGCAGCTACAGCGAATAAACATCCGAGTGCCAACCATTACCTCCTAGGGGGCGACCGACAGGCCAAGCCTGTGGTCACCAGCTACTGAGATCTGTACTACCAGCCGTTCCGCTCGAGGGGTGGTGCCCACAGAGGGCCTGCAAGCGGGGTGCAGATGAACTAATGGCTCCGGGTCGCGCAACGTCAGTGCGCGGCGATTGGATGAGAGATTCCCCGGCGCTATGCCGGGCTGGACTGGCCCGCCGAATGGGCCCCGGCGTGGAAAACCGGAACCCCCTGTGTCGCGCGTTCTCTGCGGCACAGGAGACACCGAAAGGTGTTGCCCCCGCTCGCAACGGACGGCAGGAAAGTTTGCTTACGAGCTTGCGACCCATTGATTGACATCTGGCCCGGACTGGCCGCGCTGCAAGACAAGTCCACCGTCACCAGCGCCTCGAGGAGCGTATCCGAGACCAGGAACCCGGCCATCCGCTGACATGGGTAGTTCCGAACCGGTGGTGTTTTGCGGCCGGCTCGGGATTGCCCAAGCGGGCCGGGCTATAGAGGCAGTTGGAAGGAGAAGCGAATAATGAACATTGAAGGAAATCAGAGTAACAAACGCATCCCGTCGCCGGGCGGCGATGGTGCTGCTCCGGTCGGCGGCAAGTCGGGCAATGGCAGGCAGTTGCCGGACGTAGCCACGCCGCGCCCGAGCGTGCAAGATCAAAAGAAATCACGCCGAGGCGAGGGAGCTGGTCAGGGAGTGATGGCGCGGGTCCTACGTCGCCACCCGGGCAACCCCAAGGCGCAGGTGACGATGTTTTTTCAGGAATTTGTGATTAAGGCCGGCACCGGACGGGAGCGCCCCGTTTCAGCGCGAACTCACTCGGCCTACGTGTCGAACCTTATTCTCATGATCGATGAGCTGGGCAGGCGCAACGCCGCAGTTCGAAATGTCAACGAGCTGAGCAACAAGCACGCCCTGCACTTGATGCGGCACTGGAAGAAGATGGACCTCTCGTCGGCGACGATTGAGTTAAAGCTTTCGATTCTGCGCCGCTTCCTGACGTTCATTGGAAAGGGACACCTGGTCCCAACGCGGGTAAAGCTGAAAACCTGGCTGCAGCAAAACGGCATAGAGCCGCCTCCGGCTAGGACCACGGTTGCGACCGTCTCGAAAGCTTGGGAAGAGAAGGGCATCGATCTGGAGCAGCTGCTGCCCCAGCTGGAGAAGATCTGTCCCATAACGGCCATTCAGCTGGAGATCCAGGCGGCATTTGGGTTGCGCATGCGGGAGTCGCTTCGACTCGACCCGTCTGCGGCCGACCTCGGGAATGTGTTGCTCGTGGTGCATGGCACCAAGGGCGGTCTGCCGCGTACTGTGCCCTTTGACGCCGATCCCGCCATGCGGGAATGGCAGCGCGATGTCCTGGAGCGCGCCAAGCTCATGGCCGAGAAGAACACCAAGGGGCTGCTGGCACGGCCGGGCTACACGCTGGATCAGAACGTGAACCATTTCTACTATGTGGTGCGCCGGGTAGGGATCACCAAGCGCGATCTTGGCGTTACGGCCCACGGCCTGCGCCACCAGTACGCCGCGCGACGCTACAAGCATTTCAGCGGGCTGGACGTACCGATCTCGGCCGCTGCGCCGCAGCAGATCAACGAGGAGGTGCGCGAGGCTGACCGCCAAGCCCGCAGGACGGTGAGCCGGGAGCTGGGTCATCTCCGTGAAGATGTCCCCCAGGCCTACGTTGGGTCGCTGTCGATGCTGGAGCGCAAGCGCGGCGCACGCGTCAGGCAGTGGGTGCAGCTGACCGAGGGCAACCCCGAGTTCTGCAAGGCGCTGGCCACCGCCGGCGTCGGCCACGCCTGGCTTGCCGGAAACTTTGCCAGAGGAGCGGATGTCGGGCCGACGGAAAAGCTGGTCCTGATCGTGGCGACCGCGCAGCGCCAGCCTTTGGCTGGATCTGCCCGCGCGGAGCTGCGCGAGCGGCTCAACCAGATCATCGAGCGCGGCGTGACCATCTATGAACACCTCGATGCTGGGGAACCCGATGACAAGGTGATCGAGCTCCACATCGATATTGACAAGTAGGCTGGATGCCGTAGTTTTAAGCGACAACTCCATACTTGGATGCCAGCCTTGATTCCCCAAAAACAGCCCGCAATGGCGCTAGAGGTGCCTGATGATGCAATTCAGCTACCTGGCAGCCATGACTTGCCATTTGCCGATTTGCTGGATGCACTCGATGACGATTTGAGATCAGAGTTGACGCGGCGCCCCGCTGGTCCGGAATACGATCTGTTTGCAAGGATGGTCGCGCGCATGCAGGTCCCATCCCCAGTGGGAGGCAACATCTGCGCCGAGCTCTTTCTCCTCCCCATCCTGTTCAGTCACAATGAAATTGAACTCGACAGCCCGGATGTGTGCTTCGAAGCCGCAGCCTTGCTGCGGCAGACCCTTGCTTCCTGGTTTGGGGACTCAGGGCGCAACATCGTCTTTGAGGGAATCTACTGGCTGGAGTGGCTCATGGCCTGGCAGCCAGACATCCTGCGCCGGCATCTGGGACGCGCCGTGGGCCAGTCAGCAAGAGCTGCCGTGCAGTTTCAGGCGTCCAGTATTGCGCTGCCAGCTGCTGCTCCGCGCTTGTCCTTCGTGATTCTGGCGCGGACTCGGTTCAGGGATTGGCCGAGATCAGCCATTCCTGAGGCGGGCGAGGATGCCCGTCTCAGGTCGATTGCGAGTCAGGCACTGCATTTCTCAAGATCGGCTCGTGGTGGCGGCAAGGATCGCGCCCCAGTTGTTCTCTCGCCTGCTCCATGGCGGCTTGCACTGATTGCGGGGTTGCGCAACTGGCTGGACGCCGTTCACTCGCGAACGGGAATCGTGGGCTGGACCTTGGAGCCTCAAGCGCACCCGCGCGATCAAGTCGTGCTGCGACTATGGCTAGACGACGCGGATGTTTCCCAAACGCGGTTTTCCCTGCGCCTGTATCAGATAGGCATGACCGGTCTGCGAGAAGTCCTCCTCTGTCTCGCAGGGTATGCGCCTTGCGTCGATCAGCGCTCCGATTAGCATCCCGGTGCCCCAGGGAGCTTTAATCCCGCGGGGCGCCGATTGTTTCTTCGTTTTCCAGTTCTTCTGCGACCTCAGCTTTCATCTGGTCCAGCTCCGCGCGAAGTCGATTGTTCATGCGGCCGACCAACACAAAGAGAATGATCGCGATCACGATGCCGGCGATCAGGATGCCATTCACAATCGCGACCGAGTTGTCGTTATCCACGGCAGCCTCCATCTTCTGTGATGTGTGGCCGGCGGACACTGCGCCCGAACCAGAGCTTGACCATTTTCCAGGTGAAGTGCCAGGACATGCGAGCCTGCTGCCAGGCGTCTTCGGGCGCAGCCAGGGTACGCAGACCCAGGAGATCAATCATCTGATCGAGCGCCGGGTCGTCCTCGGTTCGTCGGCGGAATAGTGAGACCCGGGTGTCCGGCTTGTACTTATGCGCAGCCAGCGCCAGAAAGTCCCTGCCCGCCGAAAAATCCAGCAGCCAGTGCCGCTCCGCTTCCCGTTCGAGGGTTGTGTGCAGCCTGAAAGCGCTTCTCGTATCCAGTGTGCTGTTCATGGTCAACCTCCAAATGATGCTGCGGCAGATTGCCGTCTGCCTCGGTGGACAAAAGTCCACTGCTCCTCGTGATCGATTGATCGAATGCTCGAGGGGGCGATCGGTCGATTTCAAAGTTCGACTCGGGCGCAGTCAAGACCAAGCTAGCACGGGATCCTCTTCTGTCAAGGGGTGGACTGGACCGATCGCCAGGTTGTCATCCAGCACGGGCATGCAGTACCGTGGCAGCGCGCCAGCAGGTCAAAATCCCAGTACGGCGTCGACACCCGCAGCAAGATCATTTCGATTGACGACGATGTCGTCTCCACTGGTCAGGGATATGGCGCGGTTCACCGCATGCTGAAGCACGGCTTCCGCATTGGCAATACTTTCGTCATCCAGCAGCGCGGCAATGTCGTCCGCCTGCAGCCCAGAGGCCAGGCGCACCCGGCGGGCAGCCAGCCAGTCTGCAATGTGCTCCGTCAGCTGGGCTGCGTCCGGACGCTTGAATTCGACCTTCAAGGTGAATCGGCCGCCACGCCGCAGTGCCGGGTCGACTTGATCGGCATGGTTGGTGGCCGCTATCCAGATCAGATCCTTGATCTTGCCCCCGGTGCCGTCCATCAGGGCCAGCAGTTTGTCCGTAGCGTCGGGATTGGGTGAGTATTCGCGCGAGCGCAGCAAGGCGTCCGCCTCGTCGATAAATATGATGGCTGGCCGCAGTTCGCGACCCTTGGACAGCAGCTTGTCCAGGGCGTGGGCATCACGGGCCAGGTCGGCTCCGGTACTGCTCAGGAATGACCAGCCAGATTCCTTGGCCAAGGCCATGGCGGCGGTAGTCTTGCCGGTGCCGGGCGGACCGTAGAACAGAGCGCCACTGGGAACAGATCCACCCAGGCGCTCCATCCGCAGAGGGTCCCGGATCTGTTTGGCGATGCCGTTCAGGGCTTCCCGGGTGGATGGGGCGAGGCGCAGATCCGACAGCGGCTTCACGTGTTCAGGCAGCGTTGCGCTGGCCGCGCGTCCCTGCAGGCGGCGCAAAGCAGCCATGAAATCGTCGTAGCCAAGCTCGGAGCGTCTCAGACCCTGGCTCCTGAGTTCTTCAAGGTAGGACGGAAGCTCCTCGGTCACCGCCAGGATGCGTTTGACGGAATAGCCGTTCCAGCGTTGCGCGACGCTGGCCACAGTCTCCCGGGATACTGGCATTTGCGGCAAGTTGGCCTTCAGGCCGGATTCCAGCAGCCCGATGCGCGCGGCCTCATCGGGCGGGGTGATCTCGATCTTAAAGTCGAAACGACCCTCCCGGATGGCTGCGGTGTCCAACCGCTCCAGATGGTTGGTGGCCGCCACCAGCAGCACCCGGTGCTTGCGGATGTCCACCAGCAGGGTCAGCAGGCCGCTGACTAGGTCGACGTCCTCCTTGGTCTGGCTGATGGCCTGGGTGCGGCTGGCAATGAAGCTGTCGACCTCGTCGATAAACAGCACACAGGGCTGGTTGCGGATCGCCTGATCAAAGGCTGCCTTGACCATCACCGTCTTGACGCCCACGTGGTAGTGCTCCACATCGGTGAAGGTGAAGGTGAAGAGCGGCAGCCCGAGTTCTCCGGCCAGGGCTTCGGCGAAGATGGTCTTGCCGTTGCCTGGTTCACCATGCAACAGGATGCCGTTGCGCGGTTCCTTGCCGCTTTCGCGACGCTGGAGGATGGCCTGACCGGCATCCAGCAGGCGGCGCTTGATGTCATCGTTGCCGTGGATGGATGCGAAGGTTCTGCGCGGAGTGTCCTTGCGCGCCACATCTTGGGGTGGTGCATCGCCATCGCTCCAGCCCGCCGGATGCGCTGGCGCGGTAGATCTCGCCGAACGATGTGCATCCCCAATCAGGCCAAAGCTGTAATCTGATCGGCCCAGATACCAGGCGACAGCGCTGAGCACCAGGAACGCGATGGGGGGCCAGAAGTGCGTGGCCGCAGGATGGTCCGCGAAAAATAGCCACAGTCCTAGCGTTCCCCCTTGAAGCATCAGGCCGATGAGCCCGCACATATAGAGCGACAGACTAAAGGCGCCCGCCCAGGTGCCCGAGCCATCACGGGAGGTCAGCATCAGGGCCAGGATGCGGAAACCAATCAGCATGACCAGCAGCAACATATTCAGGAGCAGGATGGCCAGCGGCCACTCATATTCCACGATTCCATGGCTATTGCGGAAGATACCGAAGGTGACCGGTGTTCCGCCCAGTGTCTGGAAGAACATCGAGCCAGTCAAAACGACCCATAAGGCGACGCTCAGCCACGTCGTCCATCGGCGAGTGAAGTAGTCCATGGCAACTCCTTTCCGTGATCAAGCTAGCACGGGAGTTGTGCTCGTCAAGGGAGGTGGACGCCACCGACAGCTCGAAAGCGATGCGAAATGTGATGCTGGCACGAGATTAAGAGGGATGCTGCGTTCCTACGGGTTGTGGGAGCAGTGATTTGCGATCAAAGGCTGGCATTGGTTCAGCCAGTAGGTGGCGCCACGTGACATCGCATCAGAGCGACGCACCAATTTGCAGGCCAGCCAAACCACCCGCAAGGGGAGCGGGTTAGGCTCATACGTACTGCGCCTTGCCTAGTACCCCAGCAAATGCCGGTTTGGCGGCTGGCGATATCGACGTGTCGCCATTGGCTTTTGCGCCGGACATGACTGAATTCGAAACAGCCAAAGGCGACAGATCGATACTCAGTCAGGTCTCGGCCCGGCGATCAGCAGAGGTGATTCAAGATCCGGGTTGTTTGCACGAGACGTCGCCGTAATAGATCGTGCAGTTGTAGAACTTGCCGTTGTGTCGGACTTGATAGTCCGTCGATAGCGTCTTCTTCTCAATGTTGGAGATATCAAGATCGGATACTTGCACACCAAAGTATTTGGCGGTCTTCTGGCGCACGTCATCTGATGAAGTCGTCAGATTCATCGCCCCGGATACCATGGGTGCGCATGCGCTAAGGACTGCAACGCAGAAAAGAAGTGTTGTGATTTTCGCGACGGAGCGCAGCAGCGAGTCGAAATTCATAGGTCCTTCCTAGGTCAATCAAGCGAGTGGCTATTGGTCACCGGGCTTGCATCAACACCCCAACGAATTCAACGCTGTGCCGTGAGCTTGGCATGCGCCTGGCAAGTTAAGACGGCGCCAGATTTGATCCAACCCTGTGGCACGGAGTCTTGGCGCTCGTATTGGCGTCTTCAAATGAGATGCAAACTCCGTGGATGCGAACATATCATAAAAAGATGCTCTGGGGGTGTCTGCGAAACCAACACCCCCTCAGTACAAACCCGATAACAACGACTTGCGTGAGGTGCTGGCGTACCACGTGCGCCTGCTGCGGGTCGAGAAGGGGTGGTCTCAAGAGCGCCTGGCTCTTGAATGCGAGCTGGACCGGACCTACGTTTCGGCGGTGGAGAGATGTCGCTGGAATATCTCCTTGTCCAACATCGAGCGCATCGCCCAGGCCCTCGATGTGCCTCCGTGGAAGCTGCTGCAGCCGGTGAAATAGGGACTATCTGCGGGAACTGTCTGGCGCAGTTTTGCGCCTTGAGCTGGGCTGGTGGGCTGCGCCCTTCGGACCTGCAAACAGCCTGAGCCATGCATGCGGCATCTGTTTTGAACTGTTCCGCATCGTTTGACCAGCCTTCAAAAATAAATACGATCGGCCTAACTTGATCGTCTGTTTCGATTCTTTCGGAGGATCTTGACGACGGCTAAGTCACCGACCGATCTGAGCGCTCGCGGTGGCACTTAATGCTTCGCAGAGCTCGTTCAGGGCGGCGTTGTGTCAGTGCATGCATCCCGTCGCTCGGCAGTGAGCTATTGCGTGGAAAACTCTAGCCTGATAGGAGGGCCTATGGAAAAAATTGCCGATCAAGCAATACGGATGAGGCTGATTGTGGACCCTGAGATGGGTGAACTCTATCTGCGGTTGGCGGAGCTTGCGAACTCACACCGTCGGGGTAGGGAAGCTATGCATCTCATGAGGATGGGGCTCATGTGGGAGACGCTAATGAACTCAGGGCACGCCTTGCCTTCTTTGCTCGCCGTCCAGCCCATCTCCTCTGCCGGTGGGCTGCCGGCGGAAGCCAAGGAGGAACCCAAGGAGGAACCCTCGGATACGCCATGGCCACCTGAGGTTTATCCAGACCTTGCCAGCCTCGGTCTGACGGCGGAGGATTTCCTGCCGCCCGTCGCACCTTCGGTCTCTGCGGGGACACAGGAACTTAATCCAGGATGCGGTATTTATGTTTGCAGTAGTTGTGGCGTCTCGGCGTCATTGCACGTTAAGACATCCTGAGTCCACCATACACCGCGGCATGGGGCTAGCGAACCTACTCTCCGCGGCAGCACTGGTCTCCTATTCCCGTACTCTGACTAGTCGTTAGCAGGTCACCGGAGGCCTGCTTTTATGATGGGTTTTATGTTGGGTAAATTCATAGGCCGCTCGATTTCTCCATTGAAATAAAGACTCCCTGCTGACGTCCACTCCGCCAACAAATGGAAAGCCGTTGCATGAAAGTGCAGCGGCTTTTTTCTTGGTCGGGCCGAAAGTCGGCGCCATCCTCATTTCTGTTTGCTCAGCTGGTGTGCCGCGCGGTGCAGGTGTGCGATGAAGTGCCTGATAACGGGCGAGACGACCGAATCGCTGCGGATGATGGCGCCGACCGTGAGGGGCAGACCGGCCTCTGCAATAGGCACGACGTGGATGTGGGGTGCTGTCAGCGGGTGCTGCGCGATCTGGCGCGGCAGCAGCCCCACGTAGTCACCCGAGCCCACCAGGGACAGCAGCGTTAGCGTGGAGTTCACCACGGCACCCAGAGGCGGGGCCGGCAGGCCGTGGCTCTCGAACAGCTGCTTGGCGTAGCCCGTGTCGGTTGCCGAGCCGGTGTAGACCCAGGGGGCATCCGCCAGTTGCGCCAGTCTCTTTGCTTTCGCCCTCGGGCTCCCCTTGCGCACCACCACGACCATGGTGGTGCTCATCAGTTCTTCCGTCACGAACTCGCCACTGGACAGGCCGGCTGGAATGCCGCTGACGGCAATGTCCACCTGGCCTGAGCGCAGGCGCTGCAGCTGGGCGAAATAGAGTTCTTCGCTCACGCGCAGCCGGATGTCGGGAAATTCCCGGCCGAAGGTGCGTAGCGCTTCCGGTATGAGCAGCATCACCGCGACCGGCACCGCGCCGATGTTGAGTTCGCCGCGCATGTTCCCGCCCAGCTGGCTGATCTGGTCGGTGGCGGCCTGCAGCTCCTTGGCGACTTTTCGCGCGCGCTCGAACAGCACCTGGCCCTGGGCGGTGGGCAAGACGCCTTGCGAGGTACGCACCAGCATAGGGGCGGCCAGCTCGATCTCAAGCTCGCGGATCATCTTCGTCAGTGCGGGCTGCGAGACGTTCAGGCGACGTGCGGCGCTGCGCAGGCTGCCGTCTTCGATGGCGGCCACCAGGGCCTGCAGGGTGCTCAGTTTCATGGTCGAGGCAGGGCGATCGGAAGTCCCGAAATCGTCATGGCGATAACCAGATGTTATCGCGAGCGCGAAACTGGCATCTGGGCAGCCGGCCCGGGTTTGCGCAGAATCGCGCCCGCCCCCCGGAGTGGATTGACCGACATCAAATAACGAGGAACCGAGATGCTCAAACCGATTGCGACCCAGCTCTTCATCGCCCTGGGTCTGACCCTGGCGCTGGCCGCACAAGCCCAGAATTTCCCCAGCAAGCCTGTGCGCATCATCACGCCTTTCCCGGTCGGCAGTGGCCCCGAAGGCGTGGCACGCATGGTGGCCGACAAGCTGTCCCGCCTCTGGGGCCAGCCGGTCGTGGTGGAGAACCGCCCGGGCGGCAATGGCTTCATCGCCATCGATGCTTTCAAGCGCGGCGCAACCGACGGGCACGATCTGATCCAACTCGACAACGTGCACCTCACGGCCTACCCGCACCTGTTCAGGAAGCTGCCCTACGACCCGAAGAACGATTTCGAGCCGCTCCTGCCCCTGTTCAAGACCTATTTCTTCCTGACCACAGCCGTCAACAGCAAGTACAAGAACGCCGGGGAGCTGATTGCCGATGCCAAGGCCCATCCCGGCAAGCTCAACTACGGCTCCTGGTCGGTCGGCAACCCGGTGCACCTGGGCTCGGCCCTGCTGGAGACCGTGACGGGCACCGAGATGCAGCACGTGATCTTCAAGGAAACCAGCCAGCTCTACACCTCGGTGGCGCAGGGTGATATGGACTTCGCCTTCGGCACCAGCGCCACGGCGGGCTCGCTCTATCGTTCGGGCAAGATCAAGTTCCTGGCCGTGGCCGCGCCGCGCCGCATCCCGGCCTACAAGGATGTGCCGACGATCGCCGAAGCCGGTGGCCCCGCGGGCTTCGAGGTCAGTGGCTGGACCACGATGGCCGCGCCCAAGGGTCTGCCGCGCGCCGTGGCGCAGAAGATCACCAAAGACATCGAGAAGGTCCTGGGTGAAGCGGACATCAGGGAAAAGTACCTGACTTTCGGTTACGAACTCTCCCCCCTGCGGGGTGAGCAGTTTGCACAGTACATCCAGGCCGAGTCGGCGCGTCAGGCGGCCGTCATCCTGAAGACGCAGGCCGCTCTGGACTGACCGGCGCTCCTGCACCAGACACATCCGCACACGAAAGGACAGACATGGCCCGGATCATCGGTGGCATCGCCACCTCGCACACTCCCACCATCGGCTTTGCGGCCGACAAGAACCAGAAGGACGACCCGGTCTGGGGCCCGATCTTCCAGGCCTTCGGCCCCATTCGCAGCTGGCTGGACGAGAAGAAACCCGACGTGATGTTCGTGATCTACAACGACCACATCACCTCCTTCTTCTTCGACCACTACTCGGCTTTCGCGCTGGGGGTGGGCGAGAGCTATCCTGTCGCCGATGAAGGTGGCGGCGCCCGCGCCGTGCCGCCGCTGCCCGGCCATGCGGGTCTGGCGAGACACATCGGCGAGTCGCTGGTGGCCGACGAGTTCGACATGTCCTTCTTCCAGCACAAGCCGCTGGACCACGGCTGCTTCTCGCCCATGTCCATGCTGTGTGACCGCGCGCAGGACAGCTGGCCGGTGCCGGTCGTGCCGCTGCAGGTGGGTGTGCTGCAGTTGCCCGTGCCGTCGGCCCGGCGCTGCTACAAGCTGGGCCGGGCCCTGCGCCGCGCCATCGAGAGTTATCCCGAGGACCTCAAGGTCGTGGTCGTGGCTACGGGCGGGCTGTCGCACCAGGTGCACGGTGAACGTGCCGGCTTCAACAACACGCCCTGGGACATGCAGTTCCTGGACCTGTTCGAGCAGGACCCGGTGCGCATCTCCGAGATGACGCTGGCCGAACTGGCCGAGCTCAGCGGCGTGGAAGGCGCCGAGATCATCATGTGGCTCATCATGCGCGGCGCGCTGTCCGCGCAGGTGAAGAAGGTCCACCAGACCTACTATCTGCCCTCGATGACCGGCATCGCCACAGCCATCTACGAGAACCTGGCTTCCGGTCCCGTGGCGGGTGAGGTGGCGCGCCACCGCGCCCACATGGCCCAGCAACTGGCCGGCGCCGAACGCCTGCAGGGCACCTATCCCTACACACTGGCACGCAGCGTCAAGGCCTATCGCCTCAACAAGTTCCTGCACGATATGGTGGTCCCCGCGCACCGCGAGTCCTTCAGGCGGGACGAGGAGGCCAGCTTTGCCCAGGCCGGGCTGAGCGAGGAGGAAAAGGCCCTGCTGCGCGGGCGCGACTGGCGCGGCCTGATCCACTATGGCTGCATCTTCTTCGGCCTGGAGAAGTTCGGCGCGGTGGTGGGCGTGTCCAACCTGCACATCTATGCCGCCATGCGCGGCGAGAGCCTGGAGGCTTTCCAGAAGACGCGCAATTCGCCAGTGCTGTACTCGGTGGCCAGCACCGAGGCGGGCAAGAAGGACTGGGTCGACGGCAAGTCATGAGGGCCGCAGGTCCTTGCACCAGCCCATAAAAAAAGCCCTGACGCACGAAGCAGGGA
>Ga0187844_10001018_pt1 | contig 21770 bp, 18 predicted proteins | sample SpaLakP09_SKY_50_FD_134517 | JGI IMG/M metagenome (GOLD analysis project Ga0187844, IMG submission 134517) | Oligotrophic lake water microbial communities from Sparkling Lake, Wisconsin, USA - SP09_SKY_50 | ecosystem: Environmental > Aquatic > Freshwater > Lake | place: USA: Sparkling Lake...
GCGGCGTGTGACAGCACGATGTTGCGTTGCAGGGTTTCCAGATCCCCGTCGCCGATCCTCACGCTGGCCAGTTTTCCAAAGCCGGTATTGATCCCGTAGACCGGTTCGCCCCGGTCGAGGATGCGCCGGACGGCTTCAGCGCTCCGGGCAATCACCGGCCAGGCGGCCTCGGGCAGCCGGGCGGGCGCGCCGCGATAGACCTTCTTCCATTCGACGAGGAAGACCTCGCCCGGATGCAGCACGACCATGGTCACGAGGCCTTCTGGAGGGCACCGGACCGCTTGTGGCCGGCTCTAATATGTATAGACATATTGCAAGGCGACGGCGCGAGTCCAGCGTTCGAGGCCAAGGTTTCGGAGTGTTCCCGGGTGACCAGGGCCCTGTCTTTGCATCAGCGTATCCGTGAGGACATCGAAGGGCAGATCCGCTCGGGGGCCTGGCCGGCCGACTATCGCGTGCCGTTCGAGACCGAACTGATGGCCCAGTATGGCTGCGCGCGGATGACGGTCAGCAAGGCCATGGCCGCCCTCGTCGAGGCCGGTCTGATCGTGCGGCGCAGGCGGGCAGGATCCTTCGTGGCCCGGCCGAAGGTGCATGCGCCGGTCCTGAACATCCCTGACATCCCCTCCACGATCCGGAGCCGGGGTGAGGCCTATGGCTTTCGCCTGCGGCTGAGCCGGGTGCGCAGCCCCGATCCTGCCCTGCCTGACGAGGTAGCCCTGGCGGCCGGCGGTGAGCTGCTGGAGATCGAGGGCGTGCATGATGCGGCGGGGCGGCCCTTTGCCCTGGAGCGGCGCCTGATCGCCCTTGTCGCCGCGCCTGACGCCGCCCTGGCCGACCTCGCGACCGTTCCGCCGGGGGCCTGGCTGCTGGAAAACATCGCCTGGACAGAAGCCGAGAGCCGGATCAGTGCCGTCAATGCGGATGCCGCCATCGCGTCCCTGCTCGACCTGCACGAGGCCGCCGCCTGTCTGGTCGTTGATCGCCGCACCTGGCGCGGCGGCGAGCCCGTCACCCGGGTGCGCCAGATCTTTCCGGGCGAGGCCTATGACCTGATGGCGCGGTTCGGACCGGCCGGCTGATGATGCAATGAAAGCCAGTAAACCTGCACAGGTTTACGATGGTCTTTGAATAGAAACGTTTGCATACAACCCTGTGGTTTCATTACCGTCCTGTAATGATGTCAGATATGTAATCCACCTTTCCGGCTTGTAACTTGAGGTGAAGGGTCCAGACCGGCAGTTCTCCCGTCACTAAATCTGAGGGGACCCTGATGACCAGAACCATCCTGCTGGCCACCACCGCACTGATCCTGAGCACCGGCAGCGCCCTGGCCGCCGAGACGCCGCAGGTGGCCCAGGCTCCGGTTCCAACCGGTCCGACGGCTACAGCGCCGCTGGACGACGCCAGCCAGCGCGGCGTTCTGGTGTTCCAGCCCGAGTTCTTCGCCGCCCAGCGGCCCAACACCGCCCTCGACATGGTCAACCGGGTGCCCGGCTTCTCGGCCGACAACGGCTCGGGCGCGCGCGGATTCGAGGGCGCGGTCGGCAATATCCTGATCAACAACAACCGCCCGGCCACCAAGAACGACAGCGGCTCCAACGTCCTGTCGCGCACCCCGGCCAGCCAGGTTGACCGCATCGAGCTGATCCGGGGCGGCGCGCCGGGCATCGACATGCAGGGTTATGCGGTGATCGTGAACGTGATCCTCAAGACCACGGCCAGCCGGCAGTCGGTCCTGACCCTGAACAGCATGCTGTTCGACGGCGGCCATGACATCTATGGCGGCAGCTACCAGTTCACCGCCCGCGACGGCGAGCGCAGCTGGGGCATCACCCTGTCGGACGGCATGGGGTCGAGCGACGCCAACGGTCCGGGCCGCGTGGTCCGGCGCGACCGCAGCGGCGCGATCATTCGTGACGAGGCCTATGTCAACGACAGCTGGGGCGGTGGCAACAGCGTGCGGGGCAATTTCAACGGCCCGTTCGCCGGCGGCAAGCTGGATGCCACGGCGCGCTACGGCATCAATGACTGGAACCAGTGGAGCCGCCAGAGCTCGGCGACCGCGCTGCGGGAAAACGACTATCGCAATGACGAGAAGAACGGCGAGCTGGGCCTGACCTGGACGCGGGCGATCAAGCCAAAATGGTCGCTGGAGGCCCGCCTGATCCACGAGTTCGAGACGTCCGAGGACGAGGCGCTCAATGCCGAGACGCTGAACGGCGTGGCGCGCCCGAAGCAGAGGTTCACCTCGAAGGGCGATGCGTCGGAGTCCATCGTGCGGGCCCTGGTCCGCAACGAGCACTCCAGCAGCCTGACCCTCGAGGCCGGGGCCGAGGTCGCCTACAACATGCTGGATGTCAGCCAAGCCTTTACCCAGGGCGGCGTGCCGGTGGTCCTGCCGTCGGCCTCGGTCAAGGTCGAGGAAACCCGCGGCGAGGCCTTCTCCAAGGCCACCTGGCGGGTCAGCCCCAAGCTGACCGTCGAGGGCGGCCTGCGGCTGGAGACCTCGAAGATCGAACAGTCGGGCGATGCGGCCCAGTCCAAGAGCTTCTTCTATGCCAAGCCCCGGCTGCTGGTGACCTGGACCCCGGTAGCGGCCAACCAGCTGCGCTTCCGGTTCGAGCGTGAACTGGGCCAGCTGGACTTCGACGACTTCGCCGCCTCGGCCGAACTGGGCAATGACACCGTCTATGGTGGCAATGTCGATCTCGAGCCGGAACAGCGCTGGATCTCGGAACTGGCCTATGAGGGCCGGTTCTGGGGACAGGGCATCGTCTCGGTCGGCTATCGCCATGACGAGATCATCGGCGTGATCGACCGTCTGCCGCTGCCGGGCAACCTTTCAGCCATCGGCAATATCGGCGACGGCACCCTGGACCGGCTGTCGGTCAATATCGTGGTGCCGCTGGACAAGCTGCACGTGCCGGGCGGGCGGTTCACCTTCCGCAATGACTGGAACAAGACCAAGGTCGTCGATCCCACCACCGGCAAGGCCCGGCCGATCTCGGACGTGCGGGCCAGCCAGGCCAATGTCGGCTTCGAGCAGGACCTGCCCCGCTACAAGATCGAGTGGGGGATCAACTGGCTGCCGCTACTGGGCGAGCGCACCTATGATCCGGACCAGACCAACACCTGGCGCGGCACCGACTATTACGAGGCCTTCGTCGAGTACAAGCCGACCACCAGCCTTGCGGTCAGGGCCCAGCTGAACCTGTGGGACAATTTCGACCTCCGCCGCACGGTCTATGCCGACCGCACCACCCGGGCGATCGCCTTCATCGAAGAGCGCAATATCGACCCGCGGACCTTCGTGTCGCTGCGGCTGCGCAAGACCTTCTGAGTTTGGGAGAAAGCGCCCCGTCGCCGGCAACAGCCCGGCGGGGTGTGAGGTCCTGGTGGTTGGAGGCGGGATCGAACCGCCGACCTGTGGGTTATGAATCCACCGCTCTAACCATCTGAGCTACCCAACCGGGCCAGGAAGGGGCGGCTTATAGGCGACAAACGGCGGTTTGATCAAGCCACGATGGACGCCGTCTTCGCCCCCAGCGCATTGACCAGATCGGCGGGTGACAGCCGCATCTGCAGCCCCCGCTGGCCGCCGTTGACGAAGACGTGGGGCTGGGCGAGGGCGGCCTCTTCCACGGCGGTGGGCAGGCGCTTCTTCTGGCCGAAGGGGCTGACGCCGCCGACCTTGTAGCCGGTGATCCGTTCGGCGTCGGGCACGGGCATCATGGTCGCCGACTTGCCGCCGAGGGCGGCGGCCAGCTTCTTCATGCTGACTTCCCGATCCGAGGGCAGGACCACACAGGCGGGCTTGCCGTCCAGCAGCACGACCAGGGTTTTCAGCACCCGCGCCGGATCCTCGCCCAGCGCCTCGGCCGCCTGCAGTCCGACCCGCTCGGAACCGGGGTCGTAATCATAGGTCGCCAGCTCGAAGGCGATCCCGGCCTTGGTCGCCGCGACAGTTGCGGGGGTGCTTCTGGACATGGCCCGGGTGATACCCCAAGTGTCGGGCTGGATGGAACTGCGGGGCGCTATGGGGCGTGCCGGGACCGGAGCGTTGCTGTGATCCAGTCTCCCGATCGTCGTCAGGTGCTCGCCGGTGCTGCAGGTCTAGGCGTAGCCGCCCTGGCGACCGGCGCGGGGGCGGGCGTGTCAGACGGTATCCGCGCGCCCCAGATCCTGAGCGGCGAGGATATCGCCCTGACCATCGGCCACGCGGCAGTCACCATCGACGGCAAGCCGGGCCATGCCATTGCGGTCAACGGCACCGTGCCCGGGCCGCAGATCCGGCTTAAGGAAGGCCAGACCGTCCGGCTGGCGGTGACCAATGCCCTGGACGAGGACACCTCGATCCACTGGCATGGCCTGCTGGTGCCGTTCCAGATGGACGGCGTGCCGGGCGTCAGCTTTCCGGGCATCAGGCCGGGCGAGACCTTCATTTACGAGTTCCAGATCAAGCAGGCCGGCACCTACTGGTACCATAGCCATTCGGGCATGCAGGAACATGAAGGGGTGTTCGGCTCCATCGTCATCGAGCCCGCCACGCCCGATCCGGCCCCGTATGATCGCGAACATGTGGTGGTGCTGTCGGACTTCAGCTTCGCCCATCCTCACGTCCTGATGCGCAAGCTGAAGGCCCAGGCCGGCTATTTCAACCGCAACAAGCAGACGGTGGCCGGTCTGCTGGCCGGTCGCGACCAGTCGCTGAAGGACCGGCTGGAATGGTCGAAGATGCGGATGGATCCCACCGACATCCTCGACGTGACCGCCTCGGCCTACACCTATCTGGTCAATGGCCATGGGCCCAAGGACAACTGGACCGGCCTGTTCACGCCGGGCGAGCGGGTGCGGCTGCGCTTCATCAATGCCGGCGGCATGACCGTCTTCAACGTCCGCATACCGGGCCTGCCGATGCGGGTGGTCCAGGCCGACGGTCTGGACGTGGCCCCGGTCGAGGTCGACGAGTTCCAGATCTCGCCGGCCGAGACCTATGACGTGATCGTCCAGCCGACGCAGGACCAGGCCTTCACCCTGGTGGCCGAGTCCTCGGACCGCTCAGGGCTGACCCGCGCTACCCTCGCGCCCCGCCTAGGGATGAGTGCGCCGGTGCCGCCGCTGCGGGCCCGGCCGCTGGCCACCATGAAGGACATGGGCATGGACATGTCGGCCCATGCCGGGATGGGACACGATATGTCGGGCATGAGCATGGCCATGCGCGACGGGGCCAATGCGCCGTCGGTCAGGCTGACCCCCGGCGTGCAGGCGATCTCGCCGATGCCCGCCGACCGGCTGGGCGAGCCGCCGCAGGGGCTGGAAGACGCGGGTCACCGGGTGCTGCTCTATACCGACCTGAAGGCGCTCACCCCCAATACCGATCCACGCCCGCCCGGCCGTACTGTGGAGATCCACCTGACCGGCAATATGGAGCGCTTCATGTGGGCCTTTGACGGCGAGGCCTTCGGGCCGCTGAAAAAGCCCATCGCCTTCCAGCGCGACGAGCGGGCGCGGGTGGTGCTCGTCAATGACAGCATGATGGCCCACCCGATCCACCTGCACGGCCATTTCTTCGAGGTGGATGTCGGCCACGGGCCGCTCAATCCGCGCAAGCATACGGTCAGTGTCGCGCCGGGCGGCCGGGTGGCCTTTGACCTGACCGCCGATGCGCCGGGTGACTGGGCTTTCCACTGCCACATGCTGATGCACATGCATGCGGGCATGTTCAACGTCGTCACCGTGCGGCCGCTGGACGGAGCCGCCGCATGAGTGCGGCCCTGCTGATCGCCCTGGCGCTGCTGCAGCACGAGCATCACCAGATGCCGCCGCCCCCTGCGCCGGCCCAGCAGACCGCGCCGGTTGATCCGCATGCGGGTCACCACGTGCCGGCGGCTGACCCGCACGCCGGCCACGCCATGCCGGAGCCCGCCGCGCCGCCGGTTGCGGTTTCCCCCGCCGGCGATCACGCCGCCGACCGCCTGTTCAGTCCGGCCAGCATGGCCGCCGCCCGCGCCACCCTGGCCGGGGAGCATGGCGGCGGAGCCTACTGGATGGTGCTGGCCGAACAGGCCGAGCTGCGCACGGGCAAGCGCCCCGATGCGGCCGCCTTCGAGGGCGAGGCCTGGATCGGCAACGATGCCGGCCGGTGGGTGCTCAAGGCGCGCGGCGAGCATGTGCGCGGCGAAGGCTGGGAAACCGGCGAGCTTCAGGCCCTGCGGTCCTGGCCGATCGGTCCCTATTTCGACGCCCAGGCGGGGCTGAGGCAGGATATCGAGCCCAAGGGGCGGACCTATGCCACCCTCGGCGTCGAAGGCCTCGCGCCTTACTGGATCGAGACCAGGGCTGCGGCCTTCCTGTCGGATCGCGGCGACCTGTCGGCCCGGCTGGAGGCGGCCCACGACCTGCGCCTGACCGGTCGGCTGGTGCTGCAGACCAAGGTCGAGACCTATCTGGCCGAGGACGGAAAGGAGGCTGAGCTGGGCCTGCGGCTGCGCTATGCGATCACCCCGGAGTTTGCGCCCTATGTCGGCCTGCTGCGGCACCGGGCCTTCGGGGACGAGGCCGATCACGCGCGGGCGGCCGGCGAGCGGGTCGGCGGATCCAGCCTGGTGGTCGGGCTTCGGGCCTGGTTCTGAGCGGACTTCCCCTACGAGTGGCTTGCCGTGCGCGGAACGGCGTTCCAACATCTGTTTGACGCGGACGGAAGTGACGGCTCGACACGTCACGCGGCGCGGCCAGACAGGGGAGATCCGACAGGTGGTGGATATCGATTTCGACCGTATGCCGACGCTGGGCGACGTGGCCCGCTATCACGGCGAGGTGCGTGGCCAGGCGGTTGCCCTCAGTTTTGAAGGCCGCGACACGACCTTTGCCGGGTTCGACCGCAAGACCAGCCAGGTCGCCAACGCCCTGATCGCCGCCGGCCTGAAGAAGGGCGATCGCGTCGCCTATGTCGGCAAGAACAGCGACCTCTATTTCGAGCTGCTGTTCGGCGCGGCCAAGGCCGGTGTGATCACCGCCCCGATCGGCTGGCGCCTCGCCCCGCCGGAGGTGGCCTATATCGTCGGCGACAGCGATGCCAGGATCGTCTTTGTCGGCCCCGAACTGATCGGCCAGATCGAGGCCGTCGCGGCCGAGCTGACCTGGCGGCCCGAGGTGATCCTGATGGAGCCCGTGGCCGGCAACAGTCTGCAGACCTTCGAGGCCTGGCGCGACGCGGCCTCGCCGGTCGATCCGGCCGTGCCCATCACCACCAGCGACATCGCCATCCAGCTCTATACCTCGGGCACCACCGGTCGGCCCAAGGGCGCGATGCTGACCCATGACAACCTGCTGGGCCTGCGCCGCCGCGCCGCTCAGGAGCCGATGGCCTGGAACCAGTGGGGCCCGGATGATGTCAGCCTCGTCGCCATGCCGGTCTTGCACATCGGCGGTAGCGGCTGGGGGCTGGTCGGCCTGCTGAACGGCGCCAGGGGCGTCGTGGCCCGTGAGTTCGACCCGTTCAAGGTGCTCGATTTCATCGAGCAGGACCGGATCTCGAAGATGTTCATGGTCCCGGCCGCCCTGCAGATCGTCGTGCGCCTGCCACGGGCCCGCGAGGTCGACTATTCGTGCCTGAGCCACATCCTGTATGGCGCGGCCCCGATCCCGCTGGACCTGCTGCGCGAGTGCATCGAGGTGTTCGGCTGCGGCTTCTGCCAGCAGTACGGCATGACCGAGACCACCGGCACCATCGTCTATTTGCCGCCGGAAGATCATGATCCCGCCGGCAATGCCCGCATGCGCTCGGCCGGTCTGCCCCTGCCGGGCGTCGAGCTGAAGGTGATGGACGAGGCCGGCAATACCCTGCCGCCCAATACGGTGGGTGAGATCGCCACCCGCTCGGCCTCGAACATGGCCGGCTACTGGAAGCTGGATGCCGCCACGGCCGCGACGGTCGATGCCGACGGCTGGCTGCGGACCGGTGATGCCGGCTATCTCGACGAGGACGGCTATCTGTTCATCCACGACCGGGTGAAGGACATGATCATCTCGGGGGCCGAGAACATCTATCCGGCCGAGGTCGAGAGCGCCGTCTATGGTCACCCTTCAGTGGCCGAGGTGGCGGTGATCGGGGTGCCTGACGACAAGTGGGGCGAGGCGGTCAAGGCGATGGTGGTGCTGAAGCCCGGTGCCGAGCCCGACCCCGAAAGCATCATCGCCTTCGCCCGGACCCGCATTGCGGCCTTCAAGGCCCCCAAGACCATCGACTTCATCGACGTCCTGCCGCGCAATCCGTCCGGCAAGATCCTGCGCCGCGAACTGCGGGCCCCCTACTGGGAGGGGCGGTCCCGGCAGGTGAACTGAATACTTGCCCCACCTGACCGCTTCGCGGTCATCTTCCCCCCATGGGGGAGGAGCGCGAAGCGCGGAGGGGGTAAGCTGATCGCCTACTCCACGAACGCCTCGACCCGTTCGCGACGTCCGACCAGGAAGGCGTCAGCCACCAGGGCCAGCGGCCGGACATCGGCTTCGGACTGCCCGGCGCGGATCAGATCGCCGAAGCGCTTGTAGAGCCCCGGATACTCGGCGTCGTGCGCCTGAATGACCGGCTGGCCGTCGACCTCGATCTGCGCCCCGCCGCTGGACAGACGCAGGGTGCCCCGGTCGGTGACGGCGGTGATGTCCCAGGTCTGCGGGCCGGTCTGCAGGAAGTCGAAGTCGGCGGTGATGGCCGTTCCGGCGATGTCGGTCATGGCCATGTGGGCGGCGATCGGCGACTGGACGTTTTCGGGCACGTCGAGCCGCGCGTCGGTGACGAACACCTCGTTGGGCATGATCTCGGTCAGGATCGAGAGGGCATTGATGCCCGGATCGAAGACGCCCAGGCCACCGGCCTCCCAGATCCAGGTCTGGCCCGGATGCCAGCGGCGGACGTCCTCGCGCCACTGGATGTCGATGGCGTGGATCGTCCGGTCGGCCAGGAACGCCTTTGCGGTCGGCACCCCGGCGGCAAAGCGAGAATGCCAACTGGCAAACAGGGTCACGCCACGCTCGGCGGCCAGGGCGACCAGATCGCCGACCTCGCCGACGGTCGAGCCCGGCGGTTTTTCCAGAAACACGTGCTTGCCGGCCGCCAGGGCGGCCAGGGCGGTCGCCCGGCGGGCCTGGGGCGGGGTGCAGAGGGCGATCGCATCGACCGGCGGGCCGTCGGCCAGCATCTCGTCGAGGGTCTCGAACGCCGGGACTCCGACTTCGGGACGCGAACGGCTGGCGATCGCCACGAGCTCCAGGCCCGGATCGGCAGCGATGGCGGGAATGTGCTGGTCCCTGGCGATCTTGCCGACGCCGACGATCCCCACCCTGATAACGCTCACGCCGTCCTCCTCATGTGCTCCGGCGCAAAGAGACCGGTTGGGTGGTGTATTATATTATAAATCCAGAAGGCCCAAGTCTCAGATATCCGGCCCGCTGTCGGGGCTGTGGCCGCGTCATGGTCAAGAAAGAGGCGCGCCGTCAGGGACAGCGCGCCTTAGGCCGGCAGGCGGAGGAGTGAGCCGGCAAGATTGCAGGGGACGGTGGCCTGACCGGGGCTGGCCGGTCAGGCCGTCCTGAGGGCTACCGGGCGCGCGGCGAGACCGGCAGGGCCTGGGCCTTAAGGGTCACGGTCGAGGTGACCGACAGGGCGCGCGACGAAGCGCCGAGGGCGACATCATAGTCACCGGCCGCGATCGACCAGCCATGGGCCTTGTCGTCCCACACCGACACCAGGCGCGGGTCGACCGTCAGGCTGACGACCGTGCTGGCCCCCGGTGCCAGTTCGACCTTTTTGAATCCAGCCAGACGCTTGGGGGCTTCCCAGCCTCCGGCCTTGGGCGAGACATAGACCTGCGGCACGGCCTTGCCGGTGCGGGTCCCGGTGTTGGTCACCGAGAAGCTGACGGTCAGCACGCCGTTGGCCTCGGAGGCCTTCAGGTCCGAATAGCCGAAGCTGGTGTACGACAGGCCGTAGCCGAACGGGAACAGCGGCTCATGGCCCTTCTTGTCGAACCACTTGTAGCCGACCGCCGCGCCTTCGATCGTGTAGTCGACGTCGAACGGGGTTTCGGGGGCCTTGGGATCGCCGTCCAGCCTGGGGCGCGGCAGCTGGGCCACGTCCTTGGGGAAGGTGACCGGCAGGCGGCCCGACGCGTCGACCTCACCGGTCAGGACACGGGCGATGGCCTCGCCGCCGCTGGTCCCGGGGAACCAGGCCTGGACCACGGCCCCGACCTCCTTCAGCCAGGGCATCAGCACCGGGCCACCGGTTTCGAGCACGACGATGGTCTTGGTGTTGGCCGCCGCAACCGCGGCGATGGTCGCATCCTGGTTCTTGGGCAGGTTCAGGGTCCAGACGTCTTCCGACTCGGTGGTCCACTGATCCGCAAAGACGATGGCCAGATCGCTGGCGGCGGCGAGCTTTGCGGCCGCAGCCGGATCCTTGCCGTCATGGAAGGTGATCTTCGCGCCGGGATAGCGGGCCTGAAGGGCCTTCATCGGCGAGGAGGGATAGTAGATCACCGGGCCCGGCCAGGTGGCGGGCTCCAGGCCCTGCACCGCGCGACCGCCGACCGGATAGACCTGGGACGAACCACCGCCCGACAGCACGCCGACGTCGGCATGGGCACCGATGATGGCGATGGTCCGGGCCGTTTTCGCCAGGGGCAGCAGGCCCCTGTCGTTCTTCAGCAGGACGATGGCTTCTTCCGCATCGGCCTGGGTGATCTTGCCGTTGGCGGTGAAGTCGATGGGCGCGATCTTGACGGGCTTGTCCACCGCGCCGCTGGCGAACAGGGCGCGGGTGACCCGGCGAGCCATGTCGTCGAGGCGTGCGCCACTGACCGCGCCGCTGGCGAGGTCGGCCTTGAGGACCGAGCCCAGGAAGTTCTGCTTGTCGAAGGCCTCGCCGGCCGACTGCTGGTCGAGGCCCGCATTGACCGCCTTGGATCCGGAGTGCACCGCGCCCCAGTCAGACATCACATAGCCCTTGAACCCGAAGTCCTGCTTCAGGACCGTGTTCAGCAGCCAGTCGTTCTCGCAGGCATAGACGCTGTTGACCCGGTTATAGGCGCACATCACCGAATGCGGGTCCGACTGCTCCATGGCCAGCTGGAAGGCCAGCAGGTCGGACATCCGGGCCGAGGTCTGGTCGATATTGGCGCTGAGGATAAAGCGGCCCGTCTCCTGGTTGTTCAGGGCATAGTGCTTGATGGTCGAGACGATGTTGTTCGACTGGATGCCCTTGATCTGGGCGGCGACCATGGTCGCCGCCAGCAGGGGATCTTCACCGCCATACTCGAAGTTGCGGCCGTTGCGCGGCTCGCGAACCAGATTGACGCCGCCGGCCAGCATGACGTTGAAGCCGGAATTGCGGGCTTCCGAGCCGATCATGGCTCCGCCCTTGTAGGCCAGGTCCGGGTTCCAGGTGGCGGTGGTCGCCATGCCCGAGGGCAGGGCGGTACGCTCGCGGAACTCCTTGGCACTGCCTTGCGTGGCCACGCCGATGCCGGCGTCGGTTTCCCACTGCTCGGGGATGCCCAGGCGCGGGATGCCCTTAACATAGCCGGCCGAGCCGGGCAGGGAACCTTCGATGCGGGTGTATTTCGGCTTCATGTCGGCCCCGAAATAGCCGAACACCAGGGTCAGCTTTTCGTCCTGGGTCATCGCCTTGACCGCCAGATCGGCGCGGGTGTCGGCATCAAGCTTTGGATCCAGCCAGGGCTGGGCTGCGGTCGCGGAGGCCGGGGCGGTGGTCTGGGCGCTGGCGTTCAACGCCGTCGCGGACGCGCCGATCATCAGGGCCAGGGCCAGGCCCTGGAGTGTCTGCCGGTTCATGTTTCCTCCGTTACGCGGTGTAAGGGCCCGGCGGCTCTTTTCGGCCGGCGGGCAATCAGGGGTCAGGATTTGGGCTGGGGCGGAGGAGGACCGGTCCGGGCAGGCCCGGTCGATTCCCGTGTCACCAGGCTGTGCTGGGCCAGGAACGGAGCCGTCGACTTCACGGCCCCCTCGTTGGCGTTCCAGGCATTGAAGGTTTGCAGGGCCCGAAGCGCCATCTGCTCCAGCGGCTGGCGGATGGTGGTCAGGGTCGGCCAGATCACGCCGGCGATCGGCGCGTCGTCGAACCCCACGACCGAAATGTCGTCGGGGATTCGCAGGCCGCGGCGCTGGGCTTCCATGCAGGTGGCGGCGGCCATGTCGTCATTGGCCGCGAAGATCGCCGTCGGCGGCTCGTCGATGTCCAGCAGCGCCTTGGCGGCCTCGACTCCGGTCTTGAAGGTGAACTCGCCGTCGGCGATCAGCTCGGGTCCCGGCTTTGGCAGGCCGTGTGCGGCATAGGCCTCGAAGAAACCGTTGCGGCGGTGGGTGCTGGCCGCGTGGTCGGGATGGCCCGAGATGTGGCCGATGCGGGTATGGCCCAGGGCGAACAGGTGCTCCACAATCTCGCGGGCGGCAGCGCGGTCATCCATGCCGATGGCCGGGAAATAGGGATCCGGGCTGGTCGGCGAGATCAGCACGCAACGCACTTCCATCTCGCGCATCAGGGCCTTCAGGGGGCCGAAGTCACACTCCGGCGGCAGGAGGATCATCTCGCGGATGCCGCCGTCGGTCACAAAGGCGCGGATCCGGTCCTGCCAGCCCGGGACAGGGCCGTCGAACAGGTCGACCGTCAGGTGTCGACCGGTCTCCAGACAGCCCAGCAGAAGGGCGTGATGCACCCGGGTGTGATAGCCGCCGCTGGGGTCGCCCATCAGTACGCCGACAGACGAAGAGGCCTGGGACCTCAGGCTGCGGGCCACGGCGCTGGGCTGATAGTCGAGGTCCTGCATGGCCGCGCGAACGCGGTCGCGCGTCTTGGCACTGACGCTCTCATGGTCATTAAGCACCCGAGAGACCGTCTTGGGCGAAACACCCGCCCGTGCGGCCACATCGTGAATCGTCGCCATAGTCTGTCTGTTTCCACGCCCATGGGCCCGCTCGCCCGACACCACCACGCTCACGGTGGCAGCGGCAAGGCGGCGCGCCTCTTGAATCATAGCCCACCTTGTCTTCAGTGTCATGGGCAAGGACATTTACGGGTCAAAAATTCCCGCATGTCGAGACATTTTGTGGACATTTTGAGGTAAAATAGCAGACATTTCTGCCACGCACCCGGGCTTGGGCACTGTCCGAAACTGATTTGCGACCGGGTCGTCGTCGCCCTGACCGAGACCCTCTATGAACCCTGTCCCTATGCCCTGTCCCAGTTCCAGGCCTGCCCGGCCGCACCGTGGAAGCCAAGCGCCCGGGGGGGCTTTGACATAAACGCCGTTCACTGATCACGGGTCTCGGCTGTGGACGGCGGTAACGGAATGCCTCTAGGCTCTCTTCCTTCAGTTTGCCGGGGTGACATGCGCGTATCCTCTCCCAGCACCCTTCTGCTCGGGGTGGTCTTTTTCTGCATCGCCGTCGCCCTGGCGGCGGTGAGCGTGTCGACGGGCCCGGCCTGGCTGGGCCTCGATCTGACCGCCGGGACGGCCGACGGGCCGCTGAAGGTCGAGGGCGTCGCTCCGGACGGTCCAGCGGCCCGGGCCGGTGTCCGGGTGGGCGAAACCCTGGTCGCCGTAGCGGGCAAGAGGCTCGACGGTCGGGCGCTCGCCACCGAGGACAGCCAGCCGACCCAGGCGCTCAGCGATGCCGCAATGCGCCACCAGGACGCCGTGGCCTCTGCCCTGCAGGCCCGACCGGTGCGGCTGACACTTGAGGACGCCCGGGGCGCGCAGCGTACCGTCGTGCTCGAAGACCGGCCCAGGCCCCTGTCGACCCTGGGGGTCGAGTTCTGGGCCAATCTGTCCTTTGGCCTCATCGCGGCGCTGATCTGCGGCTGGGTCTGGGCCCTGCGGCCGCGGGAGCTGGCGACCCGGCTGTTTGCCCTGACCGGTCTGTCGATGCTGGCCTTCACCTTCGGCTGGGCGGTGCATGCGACGGTCGAGCTGGCCATGGACGCCGCCGTGCTCGCGCCTGTCCTCTGGCTGAACATGGGCGGTGCCGTCGCCTATGGCGGGGCGATGATCGCCTTCTTCCTGAGCTATCCCCGGCGGGTCACAACCCTGCCGATGATGCTGCTGGCCCCGGCCTGCGTCCTGCTCTGGGCGCTGTCACCGCTGCTGCCGGGCAATCCCAGCCTCGACCTGGCCGGTCAGGGTGGCACGGTGGTCGCGATGATCCTGATCGTCGTCGCCATCGGGATCCAGGCCTATGCCAGTCGCAAGGATCCCGCCGCGATGGCGGCGACCCGCTGGCTCGGCCTCTCCGTGATCCTCGGGGCAGGGGCCTTCATCGTTTCCGTGGCGCTACCGGCCAGCCTGGGGCGTCCGGCCCTGATTGATCCGCGTTTTGCGCTGGGCTTCTTTGTCATCATCTATGTCGGCATGGCGGTCGGGCTGCGCCGCCACCGGCTGTTCGCGCTCGACCAGTGGGCTTTCCGCATCCTGTTCTATCTCGGGGCCGGTGCCGCACTGCTGGTCCTCGATACCGTCCTGCTGGTGGTCCTGCGCTACAGCCCCGAAGCCTCGCTGGGCGCGGCCCTGCTGGTGGTCGCCTTCGCCTATCTGCCGTTCCGCGACGTGCTGTGGCGACGCACGGTCGGGCGGCGGACCATGAAGGATTACGAGATGTTTGCGGCCGTGGCCCAGGTGGCCCTGACCCATGAGGCCGGCCGGCGGGATGCCGCCTGGCGAGACCTGCTGGGGCGGGTCTATGAGCCGCTGGAAATCGCCGATGCGCCCGCCGGCGGGGCGCAGGCGCGGGCGGCGATTGTTGACGAGGGCGTCGCGATGAGCCTGCCGGCGGCGGCGGGGGCTCCGGCCCTGCTGCTGCGGTTCCCGGCGCGCGGTCGGGGGCTGTTCAGCTCGGCCCAGCTGAAACTGGCCGACCAGCTGGTGGCCCTTCTGGCCCAGATCGAACAGGGGCGGGACGCCTATGCGCGGGGCGTGGTCGAAGAGCGCCTGCGCATTGCCCGCGACCTGCATGACGATGTCGGCGCGCGGTTGCTGTCGGGCCTGCACCGGCAGGAGCTGAACCAGACCCATGAGGCCATGCGCGGGGCCATCGGCGATCTGCGGGCCATCGTCTCGGGGCTGTCGGGTCATGCCCTGCCGCTGGACGATGTGCTGGCCGATCTGCGGCACGAGACGGCCGAGCGTCTGGCCGCCGCCGGCCTGCAACTGGACTGGCCTCCGCCGGAGGACGAGTTCTCGGGCCCGCCAGCACCCTACAGGATCTACAAGAACCTGACCTCGGCCTGCCGCGAGGTGGTGTCCAACGTTATTCGCCATGCCCACGCGACGCGCGTGGTCGTGAGCCTGCAGCACTCGCGTGAGCGTCTCGACATGATCATCAGTGACGACGGCGTGGGTCTTCCGCGCGAACCGGGGGGGCGCCGCAGCGGTCTGGCCAAGCTGGAGCGGCGGCTGGGCGAGATCGGCGGCGAGGTCACGTTCCCGGAGAGCGGCAGCGGGACGGTCGTGCGGCTCAGCGTGCCCCTGGCGGGCGGAGCCGTGGCATGAGTGTCAAGCTCCCGGCCACGGCCCTGGTGCTGGAAGACCAGGACGAGACCCGCCAGCATCTGCTGGCCGCGCTGGGCTCGGCCTTTCCGGGCATCGATGCGCGGGGCGCGCGCACCCTTCGCGAGGCGCGGGACCTTCTGGACCCCCCGGGGTCAGACCGCTGGACCCCGGACCTGGCGCTCGTGGATCTGGTGCTGCCCGACGGAAGTGGCATCGATCTGCTGCGGCAGATCTCGGACCGGGGCGGCGACACGCGGGCCGTCGTGGTCACCATCTATGCGGATGACGGCCACCTGTTCGACGCGATAGCCGCAGGGGCCTGCGGCTATCTGCTGAAGGATATGGGGCGCGAGGATCTCGTGCGCTATCTGCTGCGCCTGGAGGAGGGCGAGACCCCGCTGTCACCGGCGATTGCGCGGCGCATGCTCGGCTATTTCCGGGACCAGCCGCGCCTGGCGGACATCCAGGAGCCCCTGGCGGCGCTGACCCCGCGCGAGACCGAGGTTCTCCGCCTGATCGGCCGCGGCCTGCGGTCAGGCGAGGCGGCCAAGGTCATGGGCGTGGCCGAACAGACGGTGGCCGGCTACGTCAAGGCGATCTATCGCAAGCTGAATATCTGTTCCCGCGCCGAGGCGGCCCTGGAGGCTGCGCGCCGGGGACTGGTCTAGAGAGGTCGCCGAAGCGCGCTCTTCTAGAGAAGGTGAATCTGCAGGACACCGGCCATGGCGACGCTGACGATGGCGGTCCATCCGGCCAGCAACGCGACCATGGGATAGCGCTGCCAGAGTCGGCGAGGCGCAAGGCTGACACCGTTATGTTTTGGCATGGCTTACCTCCCTGGATAGCTCTGGCGGTTATCCTTGACGGTCATCGTGCATGATAATGTCCGACAAGACATGACCAATCTGCAAAGGGACCGTGGGAAAAATCGATTGCGGACCCGGATCGGGTTTCGCGCAACGGGCGAAAATGGTCCGCACTCGGAGCAGGTTGCTGATTTTTCGGCGGTTTCGGCGTGGTCGCCCGGTTTTCATCGACCAGGAAAGTTTCTAGGGTCGCGACCTGCCCGGCCATTTGATCAGGACCTTTCATGTTTCGCTTTGCTTCTCTGGCCGTGTGTCTGGCCCTGACGGCAACCGGTGCCTTTGCCCAGACGCCCGGGGGCGCGCCCGTGGTGACGCCGCCGCCCAGCCTCGCCCCGTCCGCTGCGGCCCAGGCCGGCAAGGCGTTTCTGGCGACCAATGCCAAGGCCCCGGGTGTCGTCAGCCTGCCGTCGGGCCTGCAGTACAAGATCCTGGCCTCGGGCCCGAAGGACGCCACGTCCCCCAAGCTCGGCGACATCATCAAGGTTCACTACGAAGGCAAGCTGCTGGACGGGACCGTCTTTGACAGCTCGTTCGAGCGCAACCAGTCCGTGATCATGCCGCTTGAAGGTCTGGTCCAGGCCTGGCTGGAGGCCCTGCCGCTGATGAAGGTCGGTGACGAGTGGCTGCTCTATGTGCCGCCGGAACTGGGTTACGGTGACCGCGAGGCGGGACCGATCCCGCCCGGCAGCGTCATGGTCTTCCGCCTGAAACTGCTGGGCATGCTGGCGGTGGATTAGGTCTGAGCCACTTGCCCCCTACGGGTCGCTCCGCGACCGTCTTCCCCCGGAGGGGGAAGATGATCTCATCCGCCCCCTTATGGGGGCGGACGGCCGCGCAGCGGCCAGGTGGGGGCGAGTGTCCCGCCTAAACCTTCCTTGACGTCATCAGCGGCTGGATCTTCATCCCGAAGTCCTCGACGCCCTGCACGAAGTCGTCAAACACCAGCAGCACGCCGCCGGTGCCCGGCACGGCCGCGACCTCGTCGAGCATGCGCGCGATGCTCTCGTAGCTCCCGACTAGCGTGCCCATGTTCAGGTTCACGGCCGAGGCCGCGTCGGCCAGCTGGGCGGTGTTGGTGGTGGCACCCGCCGCCGCATTGGGGGCGGCCTGCTGGGTCAGCCAGGCCAGGGCCTCCTGGTCAGCGCCTTCGCGATAGAGCTGCCACTTGGCAAAGGCCTTTTCGTCGGTTTCGTCGGCGATGATCATGAACAGGATGAAGCTGGCGACATCCCGGCCCGTGCTGGCGGCGGCGGCCTCCAGGCGCGTGTTGACCGAAGCGAAGGCGCTCGGCGTGTTGGTGCCCTTGCCGAGCGCAAAGCTGTAGTCGGCATACTGGGCGGTAAAGGCCAGCCCCTCGTCGGACGAGCCGGCGCAGATCAGCTTGGTCTCCTTCGGGTGAGGGCTGACCCGGCAGTCGTCCATCTGGAAGTACCGGCCCTTGAAGTTGGATACGCCGGTTTCGAGCAGGTCCTTCAGAACGGTCGTGTACTCGGCCAGGTAGTTGTAGCGGTCAGTATAGTGCTGCTCGCCGGGCCACAGGCCCATCTGGCTGTATTCGGCCTTCTGCCAGCCGGTGACCAGGTTCAGGCCAAACCGGCCCGGGGCGATGGAGTCGATGGTCGAGGCCATCCGCGCGGCGATGGCCGGCGGGATGGTCAGGGTGGCGACGGTGGCGAAGATCTTGATCTTGCTGGTCACGGCCGCCAGGCCGGCCATCAGGGTGAAACTCTCCAGATTGTGCTCCCAGAACTGCGTCTTGCCGCCGAACCCGCGCAGCTTGATCATCGAGAGCGCGAAGTCGAAGCCGTACTGTTCGGCCTTCTGGGTGATGGTCTTGTTGAGCTCGAAGCTCGGCATGTACTGCGGCGAGGTCTCGGAGATGAGCCAGCCGTTGTTGCCGATGGGAATGAAGACGCCGACCTGCATGGACGTTATGCCCCCTCTAGGAACTGGATCAGACCCTCATTGAAGGTCTCGGGATCGGTGACGGTGAAGCCGTGGCCGCCCCAGGCGACCTGCTGCAGGTCGGCGTTGGGCAGAAGCCCGGCCAGCCGTTGCGAGCACCGCATCGGCACCAGCATGTCATCGGCGCTGCAGCTGATCAGCACGCGGTGGCTGATGCGCTCGAGGTCGGCGTCGATATCGAAGGCCAGCAGGGCCCGGATCCGGGCCAGCATCACGTCGGGGTGCGGAAAGCCGGCGACGTGGTGGGCCTCTTCGGCCATCAGCCGGGCGTGGTTTCGCGAGATCCAGTCGGCCGGATACAGGAACAGCGGCTGGGCGTGGACATAGGCTTCGATGCCGCTGTCTTCCAGCAGGCGGATCCGCGTGTCAAAGCAGCGCTTGATATGCGGATCGGGACGGCTCCAGCCGTTGACGACAACCAGCCTGGCCAGGCGGTCAGGGTGCGACAAGGCCAGGGCCAGGCCGGCATTGCCGCCCGCCGCATGGCCGACGATGTGGGCGCGCTCCAGGCCAAGGGCGTCCAGCACTCTGACCATGTCGTCGGCCATGTCCTGCACGGCATAGGGACCGGTCGGCAGGGTGCGGACGCTGCGTCCCGTGCCGCGATGGTCGTAGGTGACCACAGGCCAGCGTTCGGTCAGAGCCTGCATCTGCGGGGCCCAAAAGGCCCCCGAGCCGCCGAGGCCGGACGACAGCAGAACGACCTCGCGTCCGGCGACGGGACCGCCGTGCAGGTCGTAGGACAGGCCGTCGACGGTTCCGCTGGTCATTTGCCGATATGGGCCACAGAGGCGATCTCGACCAGGAAGTCGGGCTTCACCAGACCGCACTGGATGCAGTAGCGGGCCGGTTTGTCGCCGGGGAAGTACTCGGCATAGACCTTGTTGATGGTCTGGTAGTTGGCCCAGTCGGTCAGGAAGATGTGGTTCATGGTCACGTCCTCCATCGTGCCGCCGGCCGTTTCGATCACCGACTTGATGGTCTCCAGCACCTGACGGGTCTGGGCCTCGGCGTCGCCGACATGGGCGACATTGTTGTCCTTGTCGAAGGCCAGGGTGCCCGAGACATACACGACCCCGTCGGCCAGGGTGCCGGGCGAGAAGGGGGCGATCGGCGTGCCCGTGCCGGGCGGGAGGATGACGGTCTTGGGCATGGGAAACTCCTGCTTTCCTGATCTTCTAACCTTGTCATCCCGGCCGGACCCCGGCGAAGGCCGGGGGGAGAGCCGGGACCCAGGGGTCACCGCCGTGCGGTTGCTCTGGGTCCCGGGTCGGCGCGCTGCGCGCTTGCCCGGGATGACAGTTTTTATGGAGGCGCCAGCTGTCCGAACGCCCCCTTGAAATCGGCCGTGGTCGAGACCCAGCCGAAGAAGGACTCGATGTTGAACAGCGCCGCCTTCTGTACGAACTCCGGACCCGCCTGATGGGTGGCGTCCTCCAGAACGGTGCCGAAATACTCGAGGAAGAAGCCGTCCCGCAGGGTCGACTCGACGCAGACATTGGTGGCGATGCCGACGAACACCAGATGGCGGATGCCGCGGGCCCGCAGCACGCTGTCGAGCTGGCTGTTGAAGAAGCCGGAATAGCGCGTCTTGTGCAGGCAGATGTCGCCGGGCTCGGGCTTCAGCGCATCAACCAGCTCATAGTCCCACTGGCCGCGCGCCAGCAGCTTGCCCTGCAGCTCGGGCCGGGCCCGCATCGTCTTCAGGGCATTGGATTTCCACCAGTTCGGCGAGCCGGGGCCGCCGGCCTCGACATACTGGTCGTCCCAGCCGTTCTGGAAATAGATCACCTGCATGCCGGCCGCGCGGGCCACCGGCAGGATCGCGCTGATCTGCCGGATCACCTCCGCCGCCCCGCTGATGTCGAACCCGGCGAGGTCGAGATAGCCCCCGGGCGAGGCATAGGCGTTCTGCATGTCGATGACGATCACCGCCGTCGTCCGGGGATCGACCGGCAGGGGCTCGGGCCGCGCCGGCAGCATGATCGAGCCCGGTGACATCGGCATGATCCGGGCGTCAGCCTTGTCGGGATCGGAAGCCATGCCATACCCTTCTGGAAGCGCGGCGCGCGCGAAGATCGGACCCCTGATGACGACCACCCGCGACCTGCCCGTCAACCCCGCCCGGCGCGTTTAACGGCGATGTTGGCCCGATCCGTCCGAAACCTGATCGAAACGCCCGGTGGGCCGCGCATCGACTTTGCCGCGCCGCCCGGCGAGGCGGCTCTGGCGGCGTCTGACTCGGTATCGTGGCGGGTGTTCAAGAACCCGGTCGCGCTGTTTGTCGGCGGTGTCACGGCCGTGATCCTGGAACTGGCCGAGCCGCGCGTGCGCACCGGCGTCTGGGAGCACTCGACCTTCCGCACCGACCCGCTGGGTCGCCTGAAACGCACCGGCCTGGCCGCGATGGTCACGGTCTATGGCGCCCGGTCGGTGGCCGAGGCGATGATCGCGGGCATCGGCCGGCAGCACGCGCGGGTCGCCGGAACCACGCCCGACGGTCAGGCCTATCGCGCGGACGACGTGGCCCTCCTGGACTGGGTGCAGGCGACCGCCAGTTTCGGCTTCCTGTCGGCCTATGACGCCTGTGTCACGCCATTGACCGGCAGCGAGATGGATCGTGGGTTTGCCGAGGCAGCGCCCGCGGCAAGGCTTTACGGAGCCCTCGGCGCACCGCAGTCCCGCGCCGCATGGCAGGCTCAGCTGACCGCCATGCTGCCGCAGGTGGAGCCTTCGGCCATCGTCCTGGAGTTTCTCACCCTGATGCGGGAGACCCGCCTTGCGCCGGGCCGTTCAGCCGCCTGCAGCGTCCGCTGATCCGCGCGGCGGTGGGGCTGGTGCCGGAGGAGGTCCGGACGGTGCTGGGGCTCGGACCGGAATGGCTGCCGCGCCCGTTCGAGCCGGCGGCGATCCGTCTCGCCGGTCGGGCCCTCGACCGTCTCGTTGTGCCCGGCGCGCCGCCGTCGGAGGCTTGCGTCAGGATGGGCCTGCCCGCCGACTGGCTTTATCGCGGGCCGGTCACGTCCCGAACTGGGTGAAGGGCACCTTGTTGAACAGCTTGCGCTCATCGCCGCGCGGGTCGTCGACCAGTTTCGAGGTCGTGTCGAACACCATGGTCTGGCGGCGGGCCAGGTCATAGGGCTCCCAGGCCGGGATGGCCGCGCCGTTGGGATTGCCGGTCCGGGCAAAGGCGATGAAGGCGTCGCTCATGACGTTGGACATGGCCACACTGTCAGGGCCTGTGCCGACGATCGAGCCCCTGGCGTCCAGGGTGCCGAACACCAGGCCGATGTCGATTGTGTGCGGCGCCCCCCAGATGCCGCCGTCCTTGGGGGACTTCCAGTCCAGCTGATAGACATAGGCCGGGGCCCCGGCC
>Ga0187844_10001019_pt1 | contig 21767 bp, 22 predicted proteins | sample SpaLakP09_SKY_50_FD_134517 | JGI IMG/M metagenome (GOLD analysis project Ga0187844, IMG submission 134517) | Oligotrophic lake water microbial communities from Sparkling Lake, Wisconsin, USA - SP09_SKY_50 | ecosystem: Environmental > Aquatic > Freshwater > Lake | place: USA: Sparkling Lake...
GTAGTCGCATAGCCTACGCGTAGGACCGTCACGATTACCTGTCAAACCAATGCAAACTAAGCCTTGCATTTTGCCACTTCAAAGTCACGCAACACGTTGGGTGACTTGCCAGAAGTTGAATAACTAATAAATATATCCCTTTTATTACCGAGTGCCTGCAATTGGTGCGCAAAAATCTCCTCATAGCTATGGTCATTACCAATAGGGGTAAGAATCGAGGTTTCCGTCGTTAAAGTGATGGCTGGCAAGCCCGGCCTGTCAAAAGCGAAACGACTAACAAACTCACCAGCGATGTTTTGCGTATCAGCTGCACTGCCACCGTTTCCGGCCAGTAAAGTCTTGCCGCCTTGCTTAATGCAGACAATAGAAGTTTCAGCCACGTCCCCTAATGTCGAAAGCAAAATATTGTCCGCAAGCATGGCTGACATTCCACGCTGAGCATCTGATATTTGACCAGAAATATAGCACCTCATTAGATTCTCCATGCTTGTGTTCCGTTCTTGGTGAAGTGGCAGTTGCTCACTTGACCATCGAAACGATTTAGCGTTTGAATCACATCCATGCGCCTCTCCGGAGGAACGAAAAACATCATGAAACCACCCCCACCCGCACCAGACACCTTGCCTTCCAATGCACCGGCTGAGATTGCTGCGTCATAAATCTTATCTATGTGCGGATTAGAAACAGTCTTGGCAGATCGCTTCTTATTTTCCCAGCCTTGGAGCATCGATTCCACAATTCCCGCAAAATCTCCACGTAACAGACACTCCTTCATTATCAATGCCTCACGCTTGATGCCATGCATCGCATTCATTGCGTCCACAGTGCCAGTTCGAACATTGCTACTCTGATCGGCAATGATCTTTGCAGACTCACGCGATATCCCGGTAAAGAACAACACTAGAGATGCTTCCAACTCGCAGATGATCCAATTCTTGATGCGCAGCGGGTTAATGACCGCACGTTCATCCGCATAAAACTCCATAAAGTTAAAGCCCCCAAAAGTCGCTGAATATTGATCCTGCCGGCCACCCTGCAAGTGACAATCTAAACGTTCAATTTTATAGGCCAAACGTGCGATGGTGTAGTCGTCCAGAGGCTGATTAAGCAATTCCGCAAAGGCGCGGATCATCACAACAACCAATGTCGAAGACGACCCTAGACCAGAACCTACAGGGGCATCGCAGAACGTACTCAATTCCAATGTTATAGCATTGCCGCCATTGTAATGGTGAACCATGTGGTTATAGACGGCATTATGTAAGTCCAACTTGCCGTTCAAAGCTAGCGGCTCATCGACTGCTTTAACCAGAATCGTTTTTTGGTCGGTCGCCACAAATCGAACAACTGGCTCATTTAAAGTTTTAATGACCGCGTAGGCATAGCGGTCGATGGTGGTGTTGAGCACGTAGCCGCCATGCTCATCACAATAGGGCGACACATCCGTTCCGCCACCAGCCAGCCCAAGCCGCAAAGGTGCGCGAGCTCTAATTGTTACCATAAAATTATATTTTCCCCATACTTAAACTACATTTTTTTGATTAGCGATCTAAAGGAATCTTTCCTTTGGCGATTTCAGACCGCCAATGGCCAAGTAAGTCTGCAAACATTTTTATAGCCGAAATTTCTGGCTTCCATTTAATTACAGAACGTATTTTAGTATTGTCGAACATCTGATAGCTGGCATCAATGGGGCGCAACCTTTCTTCATCAGTGACAATCTTAATATCTTTCCGAGTGCTCATATCCAATAAAATTCGGATCACTTCTGGCAACTGAAAACCTTCATCCCCTGCAATATTGAAATAATCTCCACACTTGATATTCCCTTTTGCGCTCTCTTCTAAAAGCATAAAGTACGCCCTAACTGCATCCCTTGCATCTTGGAAGGTTCGCGTACTTGCCAGATTACCAACCTTCAAAATAGGCTTTTGATATCCAGCTTCGATCAAAGCAATCTGCTTAGCCACCGTGCTCTCAAAAAACACATCACTTCGTCTTGGTCCCGAATGTGTACCCATTCTCGTAATAAAAGTACGGATGCCGTAGGCTTCACCATAAAAGCGACCTAAATAGTCCGTACCAATTTTGCTAATACTGTAAGGACTTGCCCCATGAAATGGAGTGTCCTCTCCCAAGTGTATGCCAGGCGTGACTTTACCGTAGACCTCGCTGGACGAACAAACATGCACGACAGGATCGTAACCATCGGACTCCTTCATCAAGCGAATATTTTCTAGCAGGCTAGCTGTACCAATAATATTGGTCTGAAGAGTCTCTATTGGGATATTAAAGGATGTTTTTGGATAAGACTGCGCAGCCAAATGAGATATGAAGTCAGGCCGAACGTCCTTGAGCATTTTCATTATTGAGGAATAGTCATTCAAATCTGCATAGTAAATGCTGATTCTATCTTTTCTGTTAATTCGCTCAGTAAGATGATGTAGATTATCTAACTGCTCTTGCCAACGCATCATCCCCACCACATCGTATTGCGTGTTGTCGAGAATATAGTCAGCTAATTGCGAGCCTACCTGGCCGGTAATGCCGGTTATCAAAATTTTTTTATTCACTTACTTTACTCCAATTTAAAATTTGAGAAATTCCCAGCTCGAAAAATTCAATTTGAACCAACTCTACTAATATGTCCGCAGGCCTGCCTTTGATTTAGGAATAATACTCGCTTTCATAGATATCAAACTAAGCCAGTTTTCAAGGAACTACTCACTTGGTGCCCTACTCGGAATCGTAAATCGAAAAGACATGATTCTGAATAAAATCTGGCAAATCAACTTTTGCGAGATTTTAAGCTTCGCCAAAATTAATGGCTTTCTGAGGAAAATCTTCTCATCCCTTCCTTTTACTACCATCCATTCGCTCCGCTTCAGTCAAAGCACCATCTAAGTCATTATTCCTATGCACGATAGTCATTTAAAAATAATGAAAAGTCTTAGGGAAGGTCTGCATAACTCCCACCGCAGCGGTCGTTGAGATTTAAAAGTTCATCCGATGAAACCCGAAATGTGTTGTCACCGAACTTCAGAACATTCGGGCTGTTTCGCAGGGCCGTTTCAGGCCTCTGGCGGGCACTTACCCGCTGTCCAGACGCACTCATCCCCGTATCCCAAGCAAATGTCTTCTCGTCATCCACACATTGCTCAGCGCAAACAGCGTCATCAACTGCGCCGTGTTCTTGGCCAGCCCTTTGTAGCGAACCTTGGTGGAGCCGAACTGGCACTTGATCACCCGGAACGGGTGCTCAACCTTCGCGCGAACGCTGGCTTTAAGTTGCTCGGCTTTGTCTAGCAAGCCGCCCCAAGGCGAGTGCTTGTTCAGCGCCCGGCGCTTGCCGGGGCGCATGGCGACATGCCAGTCAACATCCGTAGCTTCTAGCCGCTTGTTTGCCCCAAGGTAGCCGGCATCGGCAAACACCACAGCTTCTTCACCGTGCAGCAAGCCATGGCCTTGCGTGACATCGTTGACATTGGCTGCTGTCCCAATGACGGTGTGCACCAAGCCAGAGTCAGCATCAACACCAATATGCGCCTTCATACCGAAGTGCCATTGGTTGCCCTTCTTGGTCTGGTGCATCTCCGGATCCCGCTCACCCGTGCTGTTCTTGGTCAAACTCGGCGCTGCAATTAGCGTGGCATCGACGACCGTGCCGGTCTTGAGCATCAAGCCTTTGGCGATCAAGGTGGCGTTGATCGTGGCCAGCAATTGAAGGCTCAAGTGGTGCTCTTCGAGCAAGTGGCGAAAGCGCAGGATGGTGGTCTCATCAGGCATTCGGGCCATGCCAGCATCAAGGCGGGCGAACTCACAGTAAAGCGGCGTAAAGTGCAAGGTCTCTTCCATGGCCGGGTCCGACAAACCGAACCACTGCTGCAAGAAGTGGATGCGCAGCATGGTCTCAACCGCAAAGGTCGGGCGGCCGCCTTTGGCGCCCGTGCCCGTCGGCGCGAACGGCTGGATCAACCCCACCAGTTCACGCCAGGGAACCACCAAGTTCATCTCATCGAGAAACACACGCTTGCGCGTGCGCTTGGTGACAAGCTCGAATCCGCTACTGGCAAGGCTGATTTGTTTCATCCTTGTTCAACGTCTTTCAGGCAGGGCCGTTGTTAGGGTTTTGCAGAGGTTACTTAGCTTTAAATCAATGTTTTGCACAGCTTTAAAGATACTGTATAAATTTATTATAATTTGCAAATACATATGAAAGGCGAATTTATTTAAGTATCGAATAACCAATAAATCGCTTCTCAATCTCGTTTTTCATTTCAACGCACCCAATAGTCGAATCCATAAAAGAATACTCATAAAATAAAAATACTCTTAATAAGATAAATTATCACTTGAGAAAATACTACACAAGCACCTCTTTGAATCACTCTTTAAGTAACTTTATGTTCCTCTTAAATTCACAACCCTTGCAGGATAAAATTGACGTGCACAAATATGAGGAGAAGAGACTGCTTCGCTGAACAACTCTAAGTCTTCAAAGTAAATAGTCGCAAAGTTAAATTAGTCGGGGGAATCAAGATTAGCACTCATAAAAAGCACTCCTCTTCTATAATAACTTCTGCAAACATACACATCGCCCTTCACGTGTGAAAAAAGGTCTTCTCCATGTAACCCGTTACATTAACCCATATTTTAATTAACTGATGCTCGCCTTAAATTAACGAAGCCAGACTAGACAGACCTGTTCCGCTTATTAATGAAATTCTTGAATATGATTTAGTGCTTAATAATACATTCTTTCTCAGCCTAAAACTCATTTACTTTTTAGACACTCTACAAAAGGAATTGGATCAATGCTGAATATATAGCCATACTCATAGCCTGAATTGAAAGGGTTCCTTGTTGAGAGCTTTAATTTCTCAGGTCCAAATTTGAGACTAGTGGAGCACTTTGAGATTGCATCAAAGCTTCTAGACTCATTGACTGTAACAACATATTTTACATTATACTTTGTTAATTGAGAATTTAAAATCTGATAATTATCTGTATTATTTTTTGAGAATTCATAAACCTCCAAACTAACTATATTTCTATCAGACAATGATCTTGACCTGTGATCCAAGAGAATTGACTCGGTACTATCCAGTTTCCCAGAATACCATTTATATAAATTAAAACCATTTACAAATTTTTCCTTAAAGTAATCACCACTAAAGCCCAATATTTGCCCGGATGCGTAGAAAGAAATTGGTATTAAAGCAACTATAACAAACGCTGATTGTAAATAAATTACAGCTCGAATTAATTTTATATTAATTAAAGAAAATAAATATCCGGATGAGCCCAAAACAATAAGCAACCAAATATATATTTCTAAAAAAAATCTGGAAGAAGGCATACTAACGAGGACAAGAGCAAAAATATTTATAGCAATAAGAGTTCTTAGAAAATTTGTAACAACATTTTTTATAAAAAGAGGTATTACTGCTAAAAATACACCAATTCCCAAAATAGTACTTACTTTTCCAAATGAATCTGGAATGATTAAGTAAATTGGAAATATGAATCTACTCTCTTTATATTGACGAGCGGTTTCAATAAAATATTTAAGAGATTCCTCACTACTAGATACCGGGTTCAGGAAATACTCAAATAAATTACTCCCATATCGCATATATTTGTCATAAAATGCTGGGCAAATAACAATAAAAGAAATCGACCCCAAAAGGATGCAGAAATGTAAAAATTTAATTTTATCTTTTTTACAAATCCATAATATATAAATTATAATGAATGCATATGAGATTATAAAACTAAACTTATGCGTAAAGGCAACCGAAGATAATATAATTGAAGTTGCTATTATTATATAACGATCTTTATTTAACAACCCATTACATTTTTCTAGTGAATATATGAGATAGAAAGACAAACAACTGAGAGCTGTAGGCAGTATTTGAGGTTTTGCAGAAGTGCCCAAAAATAAAAAAACCGGAGCTGACAAAAGAGCTAACGGTATTAAATATTTATTATTTAATTTATCAAAACATACGCCAACCAACATATATCCTATTGATATATACCCAGCAATTTGCAATAAAGGTCCAAACTGCTTCGAATACACAGATAAACCAACTGCATTTATTTTTTCGCCAATAGATGCCATCCTCCCGTTGTACCACTCAGGATGTGGATCGAAATCAGGTTTTAGATAATTAACAGCGTATCCAACATGATAGTCAATTGAATCGGCATTGGTAACATCCCCGCTATTTGATAAAATATAAAGTAAGGGCAATAAAATTACTTGAACCACATCCAACCTTGGAATTGTTTTAAAATTCACGGGGTATAAATTATAACTTTTTAATTTAGTTGCAATTCTTATAATAGTTAATGCTCCAAAACAAAATAAAACCACTGCGAATGCTTGATAAATAATACTGCCAGTAAAAAATAAAGAGGCCCAAGAAATACCGATAGATAGAAATATTACCCCGAATAAAATCTCAGTACCAGATAAAATATGGCTAATTTGAATAGATAAATATTTCAATATTAATCTAATAATTATTGATCCCAGCCCTGCTATGCCAATTATAATTATTAATGCATTTATAAATCCCAGCAATAAAGTATATTCACTCATGGTACATTTAATTAGTCTAGCGCATTTTATAAAAATTGAAAATTAAATAACAGTATAATCAAAGCCAATCTAGCCGTATTAAACTGAAGTCAATTGGTCCCAAATAAATCTCTGCTATATACTTTATCTGAAACGTCGCGAATTTCATCGGTAATTCGGTTAGCAACGATAATATCAGATTGATGCTTAAATTCAACTAGTTCATTGATTATGCGTGAATTGAAAAACTTAGTTTCGTTCATAGCAGGCTCGTAGACAATAATCTCAATATTTTTTGCTTTAATTCTCTTCATTATTCCCTTGATGCTTGAAGAGCGAAAGTTGTCAGATCCAGCTTTCATTGTCAGACGATAGATGCCCACAACCTTAGGATTGCGCTTCAGAATACTTTCGGTAATGAAATCCTTGCGAGTAGAGTTGGAATAGACGATTGCATGCATCAATTTCTGTGGAATATTCTGATAGTTGGCGAGGAGCTGTTTGGCATCTTTAGGTAGACAGTACCCACCGTAGCCGAATGAGGGATTGTTGTAGTGGTTGCCTATCCGAGGGTCCAGGCATACGCCCTGAATGATTTGCTTGGTATCCAGGCCATGGGTGGCTGCGTAGGTGTCTAGCTCGTTGAAAAATGCAACGCGCATGGCGAGATAGGTGTTGGCAAAGAGTTTAACGGCCTCGGCTTCGGTGCTGTCGGTAAACAGTACCTCTATGTTTTGTTTGACTGCGCCTTGTTGTAACAGCTTGGAAAAGGTCTGGGCGCGCTCACTGCGCTCACCCACCACAATGCGACTGGGGTGCAGGTTGTCATACAGGGCGCGGCCTTCGCGCAGGAATTCGGGCGAGAAGATGAGGTTTTCACAACCAAACTGTTGTTTGGTTTTGGCGGTGTAGCCCACGGGGACGGTGGATTTGATGACCATCACCGCCTTCGGGTTGAGGGTCATCACGTCTTGAATGACGGATTCGATAGAGCGGGTGTTGAAGTAGTTGGTCTCGGGGTCGTAATCGGTGGGGGTGGCAATGATGACAAAGGCGGCACCCTCATAGGCTTCTTGCTTGTTGAGTGTGGCGCGCAGGTTCAGGGGTTTATTCTGCAGGTAGTTTTCTATCTCGGCATCTTCAATGGGCGATTGCTTGCGGTTAAGCATGGCCACTTTTTCAGGAACGATGTCAATGGCCACAACTTCATTGTGTTGGGCCAGCAGGACAGCGTTGGACAAACCTACGTAGCCGGTGCCGGCGATGGTGATTTTCACGATATTCTTTTATTTTCTAATTTCGGCTGCAGATGTAACTATGAGCATTTATGCTATGCCTAAATGGATTGGTCAGATCATCTGAATATTCACCCATCAACAGCCTTTTCTTTGGCAACAGATTCTGCCTAAAAAACCTACCAATAGTAGCAATCGACTCGCCTTTTTTCGTCAAGAGAACACAGCCATTTTTAATTTCAATGGTTCCAGACTCAAGCTGTTCAGTTAGTCTTACGTCGACTAATCGATGCTCTTTGACATACTCCTGCGTAAAGATCTGCTCAAATGCATCTTGTCGTATACCTCCACCGCGCTGCTGGATTTTTTCAAGAATATAAAAAGACAGCGATCGGTCGATCACCGTTGGCACAGAGATCGCAAGTGCATAGCCTGAAAGCAACCAAATCATAATCAACTGAGTCTTTTCAAAGCCACTGAGTGTTCGAAAACATCTGACAAAAAACACCAAGGGGCCGCAAATTGCAGCAGCCATTAGCGCATCGGCGATGGCAGCATAAAAGACCACGTTCACACGAAACATGTTCATGTGTACTGCATTAACAACCAACAACACCAGTACGAATAAAGCTGTGGCCAGCAGAGCCTTTGCAATTTTTTTTTTCATATTTTAAAAACCAGAAATTTATTCCCCAGATAACTACCCGCTATCTGGAACGCTGTGGCCAAGATAAACCCTATCCGGTAGTCATAACCTAACCAGTCAGACCAAAGTAGTAGAACTGAGCTATGCAACAAAGCAAATACACCGTAAAGCCAGCCGAATTTCGCTGCTTGGGCCAAAAAACCTTTTTCTGTTTGACGAAAAACAAAGTAGCGGCTACCAACGAAAGAGGTGCCGATGCCAAACAAGGATGCAACCATATTGGCTAACCCCGCCGACGGCATCAACAACACCTCTAAATTGACCATAAGTACTGCGTAGTGCACCGCTGTAGCAAAGATACCGTTGACCCCGTATCGCAATAGCTCCAGAGCAGAACGACTCATGCGTCCTCCTTCGGCTGGGTTTCGATCACCTGTTCAACGAAGTCGTGATAAGCAATTGCAGTGGTTACAGTACCGCCACGCACAACGCCTGTCAGCATCAAGGTCATCAGTGCCAAAGCACCTGTTTGCAAGAACATCAATACCAAAATACCCAGAGCAATAGAGAACCAGCCCGGAGTGGAATAACCCAACAATTTGAGAACGACCGCTGTAGTTGTGCCGAGAACGGCAAAACCGGCAATTGCAGTACATGCGATGCCCACTCGCACCAGTACATCTTCAGCAAAGACCATCAGTCCCTTGAATCCGTGCAGAACCAGGCCAACAAAATTCATTTTGGATTGTCCAGCATAACGTGAGCCCCTGTCCAGTGAGCAAGTTGCCGCTCTCAATTTGGAAGCTAATACAGCACCTGCTACATGAATCGACAGTTCTTGCATGACCACCAAGCGCTTCACAGCATGTGACTTCATAGCCAGGAAGTTTCCAAAGCTGATGGCTCGCCCTGTCATTAGGCTGAAGAATCGCTTGTAGATTTGGTAAAAGACCTTAAACCACCATGTCTCCACACGGCTTTTGCGTTGAGCAACAACTACGTCCACCTGATCTGACTCGAGATTTTTAAGCAGCACATGAATCGTAGAAGGTAAATCTTCGCCATCAGAGTCCATGATTACGATCTGCTGGCCGAGCTGGATGTGTTCAGACGCATAGCCCAAACCAATGGCAATGGCACGTTGGTGACCTACATTTCGGCGAAGTTTGAGCACAACACCTTTAACGCCTGCTTGCTCCAAACTGGCAATGGTCAAGGGTTGCTTGACCGAACCATCGTCTACAGCGACCACAAAGATTTTTTGCTGAAACTCTTTAGCTAGTTCTTTAAATAAGCGACTGCTAGCGTCCACATCTTCATAAACAGGTGTGACAACAATAATTTGATGGTTGTTAATGCTCACAGGGCCAAAAGCTTCTTGAAGTAGTCAATGGTCTTTTCCAGGCCAGCATTAAGGTTCACTTTTGGCTCCCAATTCAGCTGTTGTTTTGCCAATGTAATGTCTGGACGTCGCTGTTTGGGATCATCTTGCGGCAAGGGTTTTAATACCAGCTTCGATTTGCCGCCAATCATTTTTAGGGTGGTTTCCGCGAGTTCCATGATCGTAAACTCAACCGGGTTTCCCATATTGATTGGACCAGTCACATCCTTTGAGCTTGCCATGAACCGAACAAAACCCTCAATTAGACAATCGACATAACAGAAACTTCTTGTTTGCGAACCGTCCCCATAAATGGTAATGTCTTCGCCGCGCAAGGCCTGAACAATGAAGTTACTAACAACGCGACCATCGTTGGGATGCATGTGAGGTCCATAGGTATTGAAGATTCGCACTACCTTGATCTCTACATCGTGTTGACGTTTATAATCAAAGAACAGCGTTTCAGCACAACGCTTGCCTTCGTCATAACATGAACGAATGCCAATGCTATTGACGTGGCCCCAATAGCTTTCTTTTTGTGGATGGACCTCAGGGTCGCCATAAACCTCGCTTGTACTCGCCTGCAATATTTTGGCTTTGGTTCGCTTGGCCAAGCCCAGCATGTTCATCGCCCCCATCACACTGGTCTTGGTCGTTTGAATAGGGTCACTTTGGTAATGCACTGGAGATGCTGGGCATGCCAAGTTATAAATCTCATCAACTTCTACGTGAAGCGGAAAACACACGTCATGCCGCATTAACTCAAAGTTGGGGTTCCCCATCAGATGGGCAATGTTGTCCTTCGTGCCGCTGTAAAAATTATCCACACACAGCACATCATTTCCATCGTTGAGCATGCGATCACACAAATGAGACCCGAGAAAGCCTGCGCCGCCTGAAACCAACACCCTTTTTCGATTAGTAATTTTCATTATTTTCCTATTCAATGAAACGAGCACTTAATCCGATTAATTCGCAAATTACCCTTAAACCACATCCATCTACAACAGGTACTCTATTTTGATCTAGATGAGCGAATATCTATTGGGCTTATTCAAGCACGAAGTGCAACTTTGATTATCTGATGTGAAGGTGGCTGAGAATGTTTAGCATTCAAGGCTTCTTGACCTGTCAGTCGATGTATAACAAGAGCCAACACTAGCTAAGTTAAAAGATACAAGATTCATATATCTATAACTTGAAACCCGCCGCAACTGCATCATTATAAAACATCCTCACAGTATCTAGTGAGTACTTATCCAAGTCGTAACCTACAATAGAAAGTTTATTAATGAGTTCATTTGTAACCGTAATTACTTGGCAGCCGATTTCATCGGCCTGGAATATATTTAACAACTCTCGTGGGCTAGCCCAAATCAGTTCTGCTGCCGGGGCAACTTTTAGCATCTCTACCGCTGCAGCCATCAAAGGTACGGGGTCTCGGCCGGTGTCGGCAATACGGCCTGCAAAGATTGACACATAGCTAGGCACCTTAGGGTTCAGCGCCGCAACCACGTCACGAGTTTGAACCAATGTCATTAGAGCGGTTACGTTTACTTTCACCCCCTGTCCCGTCAGCTTCTTCACCAATGCGTAGCAAGTTTCTTTTTTGGTGTTCGACACCGGAATCTTGACATAAACATTACTGCCCCAACTTGCAATTTCCATTGCTTGACGCTCCATCTCGGCAAAGTCATCGGAGAAAACTTCAAAAGAAAGTGGCTTTTCTTTGATGGTGGTGAGAATGTCTTTGCAAAAAGCGCGGTAGTCTGTAATCCCCACTTTTTTCATGAGAGTGGGGTTAGTCGTCAGCCCTTGAATCAGGGGCTTGGCGTTCATCTCCAGCATCCCGACCTTGTCAGCGCCGTCGGCAAAAATCTTAACTTTCAGGTCTTCAACTTTTTTCATTTCATTTCTCCAAGAATAATGGTTACAGCCTCTTGCAAGGACTTTACTTTATAGTCAAATGATTCTGGCTGCTTCTCAGCGTAGCCATAATCAATAAATAGTGTCTTGCACCCTGCGCGCTGCCCAGACTCAATATCACGCCAGCGGTCTCCCACCATAAAGCTACTACTAAGGTCAATATAGTGCTCTCGGGCAGCAGCCAGCAATGCACCTGGCAATGGTTTTCGACATTCACAGCCGTCCCCAGAGTCGTGGTAGCACGTGCGGAACTCATCAATCGGCAGAGTTTGATACAAATGCTCATTGATGGCCTCTACGACAGCGCGCGGCGTTGTGCCACGGGCGACATCAGGCTGATTAGTTACCACGATCAGCATCCAACCGGCTGCGTGCAGTGCCTGCAACGCAACTGGCACACCTGGCAACAACTCCATCACAGTCAGATCGGCGGGAGGATAAGGTTTACCCTCTCGCACTTCGGCACGGTTGATTACACCGTCCCTATCCAGAAAAACCGCTCGACGCATCCTGCTTTATCCCGCGATTACTTAGCCGCAGATTCCCATTTGGTCTGGTTGACCTTGAGCTTGGGGTGCGACACCAGCAAATGCCAGACCACGGCCTGGAACGCCTCCGAATGGGGCGTGATGGTGTCCGGGTTGACGGTAGGGATGATGACGCAGGCGTCGGAAGCCTGGGCTGTGTATCCACCGTCACGGCCCACCACACCAGTCACCTTGGCACCAACCGACTTGGCTAATTTGATGGCTTCAACCAAATTTGGGCTGATATTCTTTTCCAGATTGCCGCCGCCCACCGAGAAAACGAACAGCGCGTCTTTGGCAACAAGCTTGCTGACTTTGAGCCATTCCACGAACACGCTGGCCCAGCCATCATCATTGGTGCGCGCAGTAAGTTCTGAAACGTTGTCTGTCGGTGCATAGCACTCAATACCCACAATTTTTCGGAAATCATTCACTGCATGTGAGCAATTGCCAGCACTTCCTCCAACGCCAAGAAAGAAAATCCTCCCACCGTCGGATTTCACATTGGCCAACAAGTCGGCCATTTTTTCAATTGCATCTACATCGATTTTTTCCAGAATCTCAGCTGCCTCTTTCAAATGTTGTAACGCGTAACCCATTCTCACTCCTTAGTTAAAAAATATTCTTCAGTTTCTTTAAGGCCAATGTGCGAGCCTATTTCGTAGAAACGCTGATAAACCTCCAAACCACCAAGCCTGCCTTGCAAAGAAAGTGCTTCATACACATCTCCCAGATCGAACGGCAGTGAATCAGGGTATGAATCCAAAACACTTGATGAAACTACACCTAAACCGAAATCAATGTGGGCCATGTGCGGTCTGGGAGAACGCTTGTTGTATTCCAATAATTTTCCATAGCTGAAGAGCACATTACTTTTGTCCCACTGGTCACCGTTCTTTAGAACGGTCATCAGTGCGGGCAAGCCGCTCGCTAAAAAAGCCTGCTCAACAACACCAAAGTCCACCGGCAGATAAGAATCGCCGTACAAAATAAAGAAGTGCTCACCTAGCAATGGCAATGCCTTCTTGAGTGCGCCACCCGTTCCGAGCAGCGTGGAGCCATCGGGTGAATAACTTACCTGCAAACCAAACTGCTCCCCCGTGCCTACTACATCCTGAATTATTTCGCCCAGGTAGCCAATGCACAGCACAACGCGTTGCACGCCCTGCTCGCGCAAATACTCCAACTGTCGCAAAATGAAAGGTTTGCCAGCCACCTCAACCAAAGCCTTGGGAATAGTCTGTGTAATAGGGCGGAGGCGCGTGGCAAGCCCACCAGCCAAAATTGCAACTGGAAACATCAGAAAATTCGCTTTACGATGACATCACCACCTTGGTACCTTCAAAGTCGAACTTGAAACGTACCTCCTCTAGGCCCGCGCCGGCCATTGCGTGACGCAACTTGTTGCGGTCGTTTGCCAAGAACATCAGAAACCCGCCCCCGCCAGCACCTACCAATTTACCGCCAACGGCACCACTCTTCATACCAAGCGCATACCACTCGTCAATCTTGGGGTTGCTCATACCACCTGAGCGTCGTTTCTTGTGCTCCCAGTGCTCGTGCATGAGTTCGCCAAACAACTCAGTCTTGCCATCCATGAGCGCGTCTCTGCTGCGGTAGCCCAGGTCTTTGACGTAATGCAGATTCTTCAGCATTTCGACGTCGTTTTGCTGGGACTTCACCTTCTGGTCTTTCAGGATGTTGCTGGCACTACGCGAAAAGCCCGTGAAGAAGAGAAGCAGGTTGTCTTCCAGGTCGAACATGGTTTCCATGTTGATTCCGAGGGGTGTGGCAGTCACCTTGTCGTCCTTGTGGAAGGTAAAGCATGTTACGCCACCCACCGCTGCGATGTACTGGTCTTGCTTGCCAATGGGCTCCCCCAGTCGGTCAATCTCGATGTGGCAGGCCAGATCGGCCAGCTCTTCCTGGTGCAGGTGTCGCTTACGGTGCGTGTATAAGGCCTTGAGTAACGCAGTGGTAAAGCTACCCGAGGAACCGAGGCCCGTGCCAGCCGGAATATCCGCAAGCGTACTGATCTCTACCTGAGGCGTCTTGAAGCCCATCATCTGCATCGCTTCGCGAATGATGGGGTGCTTGACATCGGCAATATTTTCAACATGTTCAAGTTGCGAATACTTAAGGAAAATTCCCTCTGTAAAAGGTCGCATAACGTTGACGTACACATACTTGTCAATGGCCGCCGAAACCAAAAATCCTTCATGCTCTCGGTAATAGGAAGGAAGGTCGGTACCGCCACCACCCAAGGTAATGCGCAAAGGACTACGCGCAATGATCATAGCCAGACTCCCTGTAAATAGTTTCCACAATCGTCAACGCAGCGGACGCATCTGCCAAGCCAGCAGATGGTGTGCGGTTCAGGCGAATGTCATCAAAGAACTCTGCAATTTCCACGGCCCAAGAGTCGTCTCCCATGGGGTATTCCCAAGATGTGGTTTCGGGTGGCCCCATTTCGGGCAGCATTTTGTACCAGGTTACTTTTTCCAGACCATAGCTACCACCCAGCCCAGACAAGTCCAGCTTGCCCAGCTTGCCGAAGATCTCCATGGAAAAAAGGTTTTTCCATTCGGTGCAAGATACGTGCAAAAACGCTGCCTGCTTCTTTGCTGTTTTGAGCAGCATAAAACCGTTGTCGTCTACCGGCATATCCCAGAAGTAGGTGTGTGCAAAGCCCTGCACCTCGGTCATCTCGCCCAAAAACCAACGCGACAAGTCAATCAGGTGTGGGCCTTGGTCAATTAGCTCACCGCCGCCAGATAGTTCTGGTTTGGAACGCCACTCGTTGTCGTAGCCAATACGGCCGCCATGGCCGTAACGGGCGCGAATGAACATGAGCTCGCCCAGCGCACCAGTGTCCACAATCTCTTTGGCCTTGCGCAAAGACCGGTGGTAGCGGTGGTTAAAACCCACGTGCACTTTGACGCCGTATTTTGCAGCAGCCGCCATCACCGGCAGCAACTCCGCCGCCGTGCGTGCTGCCGGCTTTTCCACCAGTACATGCTTGCCCGCATCAATGGCGGTGCGTGTTATTTCAGCTAACGAGTCGTGCAAGGTTGCTACTATAACCACATTCACGCCCCGCAGCCACACCAATTCTCGCCAATCGCGGAACACCTTGGCCCCAGTGCTTTTAGCCAGACTATCGGCACGACTGACGTCAATATCAGCACAAGCCACAAGTCGCCCACCGCTGCCCAGCGCCTTGGCACGCTTCTGACCAATTAGGCCGCAGCCGATGATGCCGACACCAAGTACCTCGTTCATTTATCACCCCACGTAAAACCACGGTCGCGCCCGGCAATACGCCGCAGGGTATAAGCATCGCTAGAAGATAGTTCGTCCAGGTGGCCTGGCCAATGCTCCCAGTCGTCCCACACGGCGCTAATAAGCTTGCCAGTTATACCATTGCTATTGTCTGACGCCAAAAATTGAGCCAGTTCTGCCACACGATCCATAGACGCCCCACCTTCCGCGAAGACCTTGCTGGCGATTGCAAATTCTCGTTCACCAGCGGCGTTGGCACCTTTCTGCAAAACTTCACCCAGCATTTCCGTTTTCATCGCCCCCGGCGCAATACAATTAACTCGAATTCCTAATGGTTTGGCCTCCTCTGCCAACGTTTCGCTGAAGCGCACTAGGGCCGTTTTGGCGGCTCCATAAGCACTGAAATTGCACCGCGGGCCAGTCGCACCACCACCCGAAAGATTAATGATTGATCCACCGCCAGTTTCCTTCATCCAAGGAATAAAGGCGCGACATAGCGCTACTGGCGCTAGAAGATTGACTTGAATCGCCTGCTGCCAAAGTGCAAAATTGTTTTCCCATAAAGGCCCGATCGGACCGTGGAAAGCAGCGTTGTTAATTAGCACGTCGATGCGCGGCAAGGATTCCCTGACTTTATTAGCAAATGCATCTAGCGAGACAGAGTCAGCCAGGTCGCAGGACAAAACTTTAACATGCTGACCTTTGCGTTCAGGAAGGGAAACAGCGACTTTATGCAGCCCATCTTTGCCACGTGCAACAAGACAAAGGCTATACCGAGCAGCCCAGAAGTGGCGAGCCAGAAATTCGCCCAATCCTCGGGAGGCACCAGTAATTAGAACAAATTTATTCATTATTTTTTCACCTCAAATACTCATCAATTACCTAAGCATTTAATTAAACCATTCACCAACAATTCAAAGATACCCATTGGGATTCAAACTCTGCCAGCGCCAAGTATCAGCACACATCTCATCAAGTGAGTGTTGTGCTTCCCAGCCTAGCAAATGTTTCGCTAGTTTGGGGTTGGCGTAACACTCTGCTACGTCGCCTAGGCGGCGCGGTGCGATTTTAAAGGGTACTTTGCGGCCGCTTGCATGCTCGAAGGCTTTAACAACATCAAGCACGCTGAACCCTTGGCCTGTGCCTAGGTTCACAGTAAAGCCTTTATCAGTTCGTTCGCTGCCTTTTCCTTCCTGGCCAAGGAGTGCTTGCAGCGCTGCAACGTGTCCGTTTGCCAAGTCTTGCACGTGAATATAGTCGCGTATGCCAGTGCCATCCGGGGTAGCGTAATCGTTGCCGTAAACACTCAAGCAAGGGCGTTTGCCATTTGCCACTTGTGCAATAAAGGGCATAAGGTTATTTGGAACGCCGCAAGGGTCTTCGCCGATCAAACCGCTAGGATGAGCCCCTCCAGGGTTAAAGTAACGCAACACTCCAATGCGCCAAGATTGATTGGAAACTTGCAATGCGCTAAGCATGTCTTCAATTACCAATTTGGTATGGCCGTAGGGGTTAGTATGGCTAATTGGAAAGTCTTCTGTAATGGGAACAGAAATCGGGTCACCATAAACTGCGGCGCTGCTGGAAAACACCAAGGCTTTGCAACCCTGAGAGTCCATCGCCTGTAGAAGATTGATGGAACCGCATAGGTTATTTTCATAGTATTTGAGAGGCTGAGCCACACTTTCATTAACCGATTTAAATCCAGCAAAATGAATAACTGCGTCAATTTTATAACGTTCAATAATGGACTGAACAAGGGGTACAACTGCCACGCTTCCACGTTCGCAAAACACGGGCTGACCACTAATTCGCTGAAGGCGTTCAATCACTAATGGACTGCTATTAGAGAAGTCGTCCAGAATGACGGGCGTATAGCCAGCTTGCTTAAGTGCCAAGTATGTGTGGCTGCCAATGTAGCCGGCGCCGCCGGTAAGAAGTATTTTCATGCGTTTACCGACTCAATCGGACTTGTATTTTGCTGCGTCTTGAAGATCAAGCAATTCAGATACCCATCCTTTGCAAGAGTAATAGCTGCGTAGTTGATCAGGAATGATCTCAAAGGGTTGCTCAAGAAATCCTGCTGGGATTTCCGGTTGGGTTCTGCTGATTACGCTAACTCGCGAAGGGTGGTAAAGATTGCAGGTTAAAATGTGTTTGTTGGTTGTGACAAGCTTCTTACTGGCCATCAACGTTTCTATAGTGCGCATAGTAAGTCCGTGTTGACGTGGATGTTCAACATCCAGTACCGCTCTTGAACTCCTAACTTTTTGGGCAACCTTGTCTGCAGGCATTGATTTTGTTGACAGTGTCCCCGGGGGCGCAAGCCAAAGAGTCCAATCAAACAAGTGGCGGGTGAAAAGAATCAGAGGACTCTGAAAATATGCAAAAACGAAATTGGTCATGTGTGGGCTGCCACTTTGCCGTAACTTGTGGATCACACGGTGACGATCGGAATGGATAGTCCCAATGAAGCACCAATCGAACAGTTTTTCTAAATGAATATTATCAACAACTGAATTCTTGCGCCAGAACAATGGCCGGTAAGTCCAACCGAAGGTATTGGCATCCATGGGATCAAAAGTTGCCACCGAGTCAAATACCGACAGAATGTTAGAGACAGATTTAACATTCTCTGCGCTATCCCACAGGTATAAACCCATGCTGGCCGACGACAAGGACTCGCGAATATTAAGTACAACCCGTCTTGACAGTCCTTCGCCCTTGATTACCAGCACATGAGTGATCAATGCCGCATCAAGTTGACATAATCGCTTCAAAAAAGAACGGTCGGACCATCGAATAGTCAAAGCTGGAAAAAGTCTTAGTGCAAGCTTGAACCAAGTGGCGCTGCTGGCGCGGTCATCCCACCAAGTTACCGCGTAGCCCATGGAGCTTAGGCACTCAGAAATGGATGTGTGGTAGGAAAAACTTAACGGCGATACTAAAAGAACATGTCTAAGGGGAGTAACGGACGATCCCGACGTGGTTTCATTGCGCTGCTTGGTCATCGGGTTTCTTGTCTAACGTTTTTGCAGGGATGCCAACAGCAACCAAAGTTTTTGCAGGGATGCCAACAGCAACCAAACCGGGCCCTACGTCCGATAATACAACAGCGTTGGCACCAATACGCGAGCCAGAACCCAAAATCACCCTTCCCAAAACCTTCGCACCAGAGCCAATCGTTACGCCATTGCCCACTGTGGGACGAGATGATTCCTGATATGAAAAGTCAAGCTCGCGCGCACCCAGCGTAACTCCCTGGAAAATAGTGGCGTTTTCACCAATACACCAAGCCCCGATAACCGTGCCCTGAGTATGCGGCAAAAACAAGCCCTTGCCAATCGGGCAGCGCACTGCTACTTCAATACCAAACAAGAAGAAATTAAGCAAAGAAAGCAACTTGGCAACCGGCTCTAAATTTAAACAATAAAACCAGTGTGCAAGACGGCACAGTAAAACTGGCAAAAACCTTGGCGACAAAAAACCCAACCAAAATCGGGAAACCCCATCTGCCCTACCATGCATAACTAATTGGGCTCGACGCAAATCAGCCGCCAAAAAGGGCAACAATTTGAAATCTTCAACAGAATTCACCTTGGCTATATTACACACTCGGCAGATGCGCGCCCATCAGGCCCCTGGCCGCCAGTTCGCCCACAGACCGCAAGTAAGCCTCCTTATCCTCCGGCGCTTGCGCTGCAGCCCAGCCCAAAAAATTAGCCAAGCCCTGCTTAAAAGGAACCCCAGGTACGAAGCCCAATACCTTCTCAAGGTTTGTTAAATCGGCTGTGTTGTGCCGAATATCCCCCATGCGGAATGTCCCAGTCACTCCAATGGTGCTTTCACTGTTGAAAAACGCTCTGATCTCTTGTGCTACGGTCATAACACTGGTGGCCTCTCCAGCACCTACGTTCACTGCGCCAACAAACTGCCCTGAGTAATTGATGCTACGCACAGTGGCATCTACCACGTCATCGATATAAACAAAATCACGCGATTCCAAGCCATCTTCATAAATCTCTATAGGCTGGTTTTGACGCGCAAGATTCGAGAATACTGCCAAAATACCTGTGTAGGGATTCTTGAGCGATTGACCTGGACCATACACGTTTTGATAGCGCAGACCAAACCCATTGATACCGTGAGTACAAGCAAACAACAAAACAGCCTGCTCCTGCACTTGCTTGGTCAACCCGTACATCGACATAGGCCTAAAAGGTGCTGATTCAGGCGTTGGCAACAAAGTTACCGAAGACCCGCAATCAGGGCAAACCGGATCGAACTGGCCTTTCGACATAAGCTCTCGCCCTCGTTGAGCCGGAAAAACCATACCGTGAGTCACACAACGGTAGGCACCCTCGCCATAAACTGCGCGACTTGAAGCCATAATGATTGAATGAATAGAATTGAGAGAATTTTCATTTTGTAGCAAATCGAGCAAAGTGGCTGTACCCTGAACGTTGACGCTGAAATAACGTTCAATCTCGTACATTGACTGCCCAGTTCCTGTTTCCGCGGCCAAATGCACAACGATATCCATTCCAGTTAGTGCTCGCCGCATTAAGTCCCTATCCCGTACATCACCCCTAATGAGATGAACATTCCCATCCAAATCCGAAGGAAGAAATTCACTAACATGAACTTGTGAATTGAAATTGTCCAACAAACGAACATAATTACCCAATTTAAGTAAAGAGCGTGATAAGTACTGTCCAATGAACCCAGCGCCCCCAAGAATTAATATTTTTTTTTGCATTATATTGCGATCATACATTAAAGATAATACTTAAATTTACAACCATCTACCCAGAAATTCCGAAAATTAATCCCACAATCAACAAAACAATCTTAACCACAATTTATAATTGTTTTCGGATGAATTATGCTTAGCATAAATCCCCGCTTTCTCTGCAAGATCATTATACAAAATATGAGACCTCAACAACTCCTTCAACTTATTTACAAACTGCAATTTATCGCCATCGTGTACCAAAAAACCATTCACATTATCTGTAATGATCTCTCTTGGGCCTACGGGACAGTCATACGCAATGACTGGTTTAGAAAATGAAAATGCTTCTAAAATTACTAACGGAGCAGCTTCAGTTAATGAAGTCATTAATAGAACATCAGCGTTTTCCATAAATACATCAATACTAGCAGTAGCTGGTAAGAGAGTAACAGAAGAGTGCAAATGATAATAATCTATCAAATCAATAAGTTTTTTTTCTTCAGAGCCAGATCCAACTATAGTAAACTTTATATTTTCTTTTTTTAATTCATTTGCAATCTCGAGCAATCTATCAAAACCTTTATGAGGATGCAATCTTCCAATAGATAAGCAAACTAGTTGTTTAGAATAATCACTATTTCTGGGAATTAAATCTTTTTTGAAGTCAGTAAAATTAGGTATTTTATAAGCATCTATACCTGAACTAGAAAATAATTTTTTGTCATATTCAGTGAGAGTAACAACACACCTTAATCTTTTATAAAAAAATAATCTGAGATAACCTACTAATTTACTGTGTGCTTGAAAGGATGAATGTTCACAAGCAATTATTTTTTTAGGTTCCGAGAAAAAAAAAGAAAGCAGAAGCGTAATTCTCGGGAAACAACTCAACACTAAATATTCAGTATGAATATTTTTTAAGAAAATTAATAGTTTAAATAATAAAATAAAAGTAAAATATTTTGAAATGATCCCATGTTTTATCACTTTATTAAATAAATAAATCACTTCAACCCCATCAAAATTGAAGTGAGTAGATTCAGATGATCTAAAAAAAGAAATTATAGTTACATGATGACCATGAGATTTAAATAATTTAGATAAATTGCTATTCGACTTCTCAACTCCACCCATTATTGTTGCATCTAAAGTAGCTATTACAATACTTTTCATTTCTTTAAACCTAATAGTAGGTTTTGATCTGACCTAATTTTTAGTACCACTCCCAAAGAGGGAAATTTTTGATAATCTATCTCTAAAAGGAGTAAAAAATACCTAAAGGTCAACGTATTAAACCGTAACAAATTGTGATGTTGCTGCGTCAAGTTGATTTTTTGACGGTTGATTCAAGTACGAAGTGCAACACGTTTTAAAGACTGCGTAAAAACTTCGTTGGGTGTTTTAAATCCTAATCTTTTTCTTGGTCGGTTATTTAATTGCTGTTGA
>Ga0187844_10001021_pt1 | contig 21761 bp, 20 predicted proteins | sample SpaLakP09_SKY_50_FD_134517 | JGI IMG/M metagenome (GOLD analysis project Ga0187844, IMG submission 134517) | Oligotrophic lake water microbial communities from Sparkling Lake, Wisconsin, USA - SP09_SKY_50 | ecosystem: Environmental > Aquatic > Freshwater > Lake | place: USA: Sparkling Lake...
GTGATCCGGGTGGTGCTGGTCGACGACCAGATGCTGGTTCGCAGCTGCATTCGCGGGCTGCTGGAACTGACGCCCGACATCCGCGTGGTGGCCGAAGCTGCAGACGGCCTCGAAGCGGTGGCCGTGATCGCCGCCGCGCAGGCCGACGTGCTGCTGCTCGACGTGCGCATGCCGCAATGCACCGGCATCGAACTGCTGCGCGCGCAGCAGGGCAAGCTGCCGCCCACCATCCTCCTGACCACGTTCGACGACGACGAAGCCCTGTTCGACGGCATGCGCGCCGGCGCCAAGGGCTTCCTGCTCAAGGACATCTCGCTCGAACGGCTGGCCGAAGGCATCCGCAGCGTGGCCGCCGGCCAGACCCTGTTCCGCCCGGCCCTGACCGAGCGCACGCGCGCCTCGTTCGAACGCAGCACGCCGGCCACGGCGCCGCACGGCGCCAGCCTGACCAGCCGCGAAACGGAAATCCTGGCGCTCATGGCGGCCGGCTTCAACAACGCCGAAATCGCCCAGGCGCTCGGACCGAGCGAAGGCACGGTCAAGAATCACGTCTCCAGCATCCTCGCAAAACTGGCCGTACGCGACCGCGTGCGCGCCGTCCTGCGCGGACTCGAACTAGGCTACATCTGATGAAAGCACCCTTGAAACTTCTTCCCCTGCTCCTGCTCTGCGCCGCGCCTGCCATGGCCCAGACCCACATGATGATGCCCGAAGGCTCGAAGGATATTTATTTGTCCGTTGGCGCCGTGTACGCGCCGCGCAATGAAGGCGGCGCGGACTACGCGCTGGCGGGCGGGCCGCTCATTTCCGTCCAATGGGCCAATGGCATCTTCATCGACATGAATACGGTCGGCATGTACCTGCAGCGCAGCATGAGCATGTCGTATGGCCCCATGCTGACGCCGTCGTTCACGCGCGTGCTGGTGCCCACGGCCGGGGGATCCGTGTCGAAGAGGCGCTTTACGCCGGAAGTGGGTGGCTTTTTCAACTATCACATCGCGCACGGCCTGAACCTGAACACGAACCTGATGTATGGCGGCAGCTACGACCGGCGCGGCTTGCGCCTCAATCTCGGCATCAGTGCCTACAAGCCCGTCGCCGCGCACCACTCGCTAGGCCTGTCAGGCACGGTGAGCCTGGCCAACCGCTCGGCCCTGGAGTCGAATTATGCGGTCACCCCGGAGCAGGCGGCGCTGAGCGGCCTGCCCGAATACAGCGTCGGCGGCGGCGTCAGGAAATCCTACATCAGCGCCAGGTGGCACTGGGAGATCAGCAATAAATATTCGCTCTCCACCTCCCTGCGTCGCGAGCAGCTCCATGGCAGCGCCGCCGCCAGTCCACGCATGGAAAAGGACAGCGCCGTCGTGATGGCGACGCTATTGACCTACCACTGGTAGCGCAGGCCCACTTCGGCCGTGCGCGGCGTGATATGCAGGCCCGGTCCTTTCAGGGAGCCGTAGTCGGTCACGTCGAGCGTCAGCGCCACGTTGTTCGTCAGGCGGAATGAGGCGCCCACGCCGAGCAGGGGACGCAGGTCATTCGCCTTGCCCGTGCCCAGGGGCCGCTTCTCGGTGAGCGCCACATTCGACATGCCCACTTTGCCGTGCAGCGACCATGAATCGCCCAGCGCGATCGCCCCTTTCATTGCCAGGTGCAGGGAATCGACGTCGGTCGAGACCCCGTTCGGAAATTTGAAGCCGCCGAAGCGGGTGTACCCGGCTTCGATCGCGAAGTTCTGGTTCAGGTCATAGCCGCCGTACAGGCGCAAGGGACGCGACTTGTTCGAGTCGACCCGCACGCCGTTCTTCTCATGGGTCAGCTGGGTGCCGAAGCCGACCGTGGCGCCGGCATAGAAGGGATTGTCCTTGTCGGCGGCATAGGCGGCAGGCAGGGCGCCCAGCGCGCAGGCGGCCAGGGTCAGGCACAGGATGTTTTTCATTCGTTTTCCTCGGTCAGGTCCGGTTCGCCCCATGGCGAACCAGTCCCGGAAGTATAGGAAAACGCGGCATCCGGCACATGTGCCGAAAGGTAGAGACGCGTCAGGAAGCGAGCAGCTCGCGCGCGTGCTTGCGGGTGGTGGCCGTGATCTCGACGCCGCCCAGCATGCGCGCCACTTCTTCCACGCGCGCCTTGCTGTCGAGGACATCGATGTGCGACACCGTCCTGCCGTTGGCGGTGGTGTTCTTGGCCACCTGGAAGTGCACGTTGGCCTGGCTGGCCACCTGCGGCAAATGGGTCACGCACAGCACCTGGCGTTCCTGGCCCAGGCGCTTGAGCAGGCGCCCCACCACTTCGGCCACGGCGCCGCCGATGCCGCTGTCGACTTCATCGAAAATAAGGGTCGGCGTGGTGGTGGCGCTGGACGTGATGACCGAGATGGCCAGCGCGATGCGCGCCAGCTCGCCGCCGGACGCCACCTTGGCCAGCGGCCGCGGCGCCACGCCCGCATGGCCGGCCACCAGGAACTCGACCTGCTCCACGCCGCTGGACATGGGTTCGACCGGATTGAGGCCGACCACGAAACTGCCGCCCGTCATGTTCAGTTCCTGCATGGCGGCCGTGACCTGCGCACCGAGCAGGGTGGCGGCGGCGGCGCGCGTTGCCGACAGGCGTTTGGCCGCGGCCATGTAGCCGGCCTTGCGTTTTTCTTCCTGCTTGCGCAAGCCGTCAAGGTCGCTGGCGTCGGCCAGCTGCTTGAGGCGTTCGGACAGGGCCGCGTATTCGTCCGGCAGTTCGTCGGGCGTCACGCGGAATTTGCGCGCAGTGCTGTGGATGGCGTCCAGGCGCGCTTCGACCTGGCGCAGGCGCTCGGGGTCGAGCTCCACCCGGTCCAGGTAGTCATTGAGCGCGTACACCGCTTCCTGCAGCTGGATCAGGGCCGGTCCCATGCAGTCGAGCACGGGCTGCAGCTGCGCGTCGACGTCGACCAGCTTGCCCAGCTTCTGGTTCAGCGACGACAACTGCGACATGATCGGATGGTCGGACTCGGAAATGACCGCCAGCGCTTCCTGCGCGCCTTCCAGCAAACTGGCCGCGTGCGACAGGCGGCTGTGTTCATTGCCGATCTCGGCCCACTCGCCCGGCTTGACGGCCAGTTTTTCCAGTTCATTGACCTGCCATTCGAGCCGTTCGCGTTCGATCAGCACGTTCTTCGCATCGTTTTCGAATTCCTCGCGCTGTTTCGACAGGGCGCGCCATTGCCGGAAGGCGGCGGCGACTTCCTTCGCATCGGCGTCGGCGCCGGCCTGGCTGTCGAGCAGCGTGCGCTGGGCGTCGGTTTTCAGCAGCGACTGGTGCGCATGCTGGCCGTGGATGTCGACCAGCAGCTCGCCCAGGTCGCGCAGCTGGGTGGCGGTGGCCGCGATGCCGTTGATGAAGGCGCGCGAACGGCCGGCATTGTCGATCACGCGCCGCAGCAGCGCCCCGCCCTCGGCGGTGGAGAATGCGTTTTCGTCGAGCCAGGCCCGGGCCGCGCCGTCGACGGAAAAGTCGGCCGTGATGTCGGCCTTGGCCGCGCCTTCGCGCACCACGCTGGCGTCGCCGCGCCCGCCCAGCGCCAGTTGCAGCGCATCGATCAGGATCGACTTGCCCGCGCCGGTTTCGCCGGTGAATACCGAAAACCCGCTCGAAAATTCAAGCTCGATCGATTCGACAATGACAAAGTCGCGGATGGAAAGTGTACGCAGCATGAAATGGATAAATGAGTGTGATGGAAACTAGCGCAGCTTGCCTTCGCCGGACGGATATTCGTTCCAGTGCAGCTTTTCGCGCAGGGTGTCGTAGTAGCTCCACCCGTGCGGATGCAGGAAGGTGATGTGGTTGGGCGAACGCGAAATGACGATCTGGTCGCCATGGGCCAGGCTGGCGAAGGTTTGCATGTCGAAGTTGACGCTGGCGTCGCGCGCGCTGACGATCTCGATCACGATCTCGCTCGAATCGGGCACCACGATGGGGCGGTTCGACAGCGCATGCGGCGCGATCGGCACCAGCACGATGCCGTTCAGGCTTGGGTGCAGCAGCGGTCCGCCGGCCGACAGCGCGTACGCGGTCGACCCGGTGGGCGTGGCGATGATCAGGCCGTCGGAGCGCTGGTTGTACATGAACTTGCCGTCCACCGTCACCTTCAGTTCGGCCATGCCGGCGCCGGCGCCGCGCGCCACCACCACGTCGTTCACGGCCAGGCCGCTGGCGATCATGGCGCCGTCGCGCATGACGCGCCCCTCCAGCAGGGTGCGTTTTTCGGCCTTCGCATTGCCATTCAGGATTTCTCCCAGCACCGGGATCATGCGCTCGATCGGAATGTCGGTCATGAAGCCGAGCCGGCCCTGGTTGATGCCGATCAGGGGAATGTCGAACGGCGCCAGCTGGCGCGCGATGCCCAGCATGGTGCCGTCGCCGCCCATGACGATGGCGGCGCTGGCCAGCGCGCCGATGGCGGGAACGCCCATCGCTTCGATGCCGGGCATGCCCAGGTGGGCCGCCGTTTCCGACTCGAACACCACGCGGTAGCCGGCCGCCTGCAGGAAGTCCACGATGTGGCCGACCGCGACGTCGATGCCGTCGGTGTTATGCCGCACGACGAGCGCGATGGTTTTTTGCGGTGCTGGCATGACGGTCATGGAATTCCCGGCGATTGAAGGGTAGCGACACGCAGGAGATTAACCGATAATGCCTGCTTCTGCCATACGGCGAGGGTGGCCGACAGCTGTATGCAAGCACAGTATAGGGCGCGGCAGCGCTTTCGGGCAAGCGCGCCCCCGGTCCGGCGCGCATCTGCAGGGACTTACCATGGCAAAAGCACTGGGCATCGGCGGCATTTTCTTCAAAACCAGCGATCCGCAAGCCCTGATGAAGTGGTACCAGGGTGCACTGGGCATTCCCGACGCGTCGACCGACTACGCGGCCTTCATGCCGGCCGCCATGCCGTCCGGCGGCTGCACGGTATTTAGCCCGTTCAAGGCCAGCACCGAGTATTTTGCCCCATCGATCCGCGAATTCATGTTCAACCTGGTGGTCGACGACCTCGATGGCGCGCTGCGCCAGGTCAAGGAAGCCGGCGGCACCCTGGTCGGTGAAGTCGAATCGTTCGACTACGGCCGCTTCGGCTGGTTCATGGACCCGGAAGGCAACAAGGTCGAACTGTGGGAGCCGGCCAACCCGCCAGCCTGATTCACTATGCCATCACGGCGAACCCGAATGCCACCACCAGCGCGATGGCGATACTGAGCGCGTGCAGGTTCGCCAGGACCATCCAGCGCATGAAGGTGGCCCAGCGGCTGCCGCCATACACGCGGCGCATGGCCGTGGGCAGGTAGTACAGCAGCCATAGCGCCAGCACGAACTCGAGCAGGTCGAGGCCGAGCGGCTTGAGCACGATGAACAGGCCGAACATGGCAAAGGCGAAGGCGTTGGTGTGCAACGCGAACAGCAAATGTTCGCCGTAACGCCTGCCGCTGCCCAGGTACAGCAGTTTCAGATACATGGCAAACACTGGCATCAGCAGGAACATGGCATACGGCACGTAGGCGAAGAATGCGCTGTAGAGCTGACGATTGCGTTCCTTGGCAGGCAGGTTGAAAAAGTCCTCGACCTTTTTCTCGATCGGCGATTCCACGCCCAGCACCACGGCATTCACGCCTTGCTTGCTTCCCTTGAGCATTTCGCGTTTGGCTTGCGCGGCCACTTCCGCGGTCGGCTTGTCGTCGATCAGGAAGTCCGATTCCGGCACCCCGCCGATCTTGAGCAGGGCGAAAAACAGGATGCTGAAGGTCAGGTAGACGCGCAGCGGCTCCACGTAGCGCACGCGGCGCCCGGCAATGTATTCGGCCGTCAGCAGGCCCGGCTTGCACAGCAGGAAGTACAGGGTTTGCCACAGCCGCCCTTCGAGCGCCACATAGTGCGCCACGAACTCGTGGATGAATTCGCCCGCGCTGGGCACGTGCAGCTTGGTGGCCTGGCCGCACACGGCACAGAAATGGTAGTCGACCGCCGCGCCGCAATTGTGGCAATACTGTGTTTCTTCGTGCTTCACCGAATGGACTTTCACTGGACAGGCAAGCCGACAGCATAAGTGCTTTATTGCAAAAATGCATCAACCAATTGCGCGCCTTGCTTCGCGGCGCAGGACTAGCATGGGCATCTTGCAACGCAGGAGCACATCATGGTAAGCGAGACCAAAGACCGCCGCATCAACACCGACAAGAAGGCCCGCGACGATGGCGCCAAGCGCCTGCCGCACGAACGCGACGAAACGCCGGACGGCAAGGACAATCCGCCGCGCGCCGTCATGCAGCAGGCCGCCGCCGACCTGGCGCGGGGCCTGGTCGACACCGACCTGCACGGCCTGCGCGGCGTGGAAAAGGTGGTCGGCAAGACGTGAGCAGTATGTGCGGGGCCGTACAGATCAACCGTGCGGCGCGGACCATCATGGCCAATTGACCAACCGGCAAGGAGAAGCACATGATCAAGCGTACAGGCAGCGCCGTATGGAGCGGCGGCATCAAGGATGGCAAGGGCAGTATCTCGACCCAGAGCGGGGTACTCGACAACACGCAATACGGTTTCAACACCCGTTTCGAAAACGGACCGGGCACCAATCCCGAAGAACTGATCGGCGCGGCGCATGCGGGCTGCTTCACCATGGCGCTGTCGGCCAAGCTGGGCGAAGCGGGCATGACCGCAAAAAGCATCAATACCACGGCCACCGTGTCGCTGGACAAGGTCGACGACGGTTTTGTCATTTCCGCCGTGCACCTGAACCTGGTGGCCAATATTCCGGGCGCCAACAAGGAAGCCTTCGAAGCGGCGGCACTGAACGCCAAGCAGAATTGCCCGGTGTCCAAGCTGCTCAACGCCACCATCACGCTCGACGCCCGCCTGGAAAACTAGGCACGCCGACGGCACCGCCCGGCCCGCGGTGTCGTTGTTAAATTTTCACTATTCTTGCTCTTGGCATATAATTAGTTACCGGCATTTGTTGCCGGGCTGTATGCAGCGCATGGCGCTTCACGCGGTACCCACGCCATCGCTGGAAACTATTTTATGCCGACTCCCACTGCGGGCACCTCCGTCGCCGCTTCCATCCTGACGGGCATTCCCGCCGTTGACGCCCTGATCGACGGCGTCCGCTGGACCAATCCTGCCCTGTCCTACAGTTTTGTCGCCCGCGGCGTCTCGGTCCATGCGAACAGCTATCCGGATCCGTCGCTGTGGACCACCGTCACCAAATTCACCACCGTGCAGCAAGCCGCGACCAGGGACGCGCTGGCGGCATGGAGCAACGTCGCGAACATCGTGTTCAACGAAGTGGCCGACAACAGCAGCTCGGCCGGCACGCTGCGCTTCGGCTTTTCCCACGACACCGACTGGGACGGCGCCGCCGCCGTGGCCTACCTGCCCTACGCGCAGGCGGCCGGCGGCGATGTCTGGCTCAATCCCGAAGCGGACGATTTCGACGGCACCTTTCTCGCATCGGACCTGTGGGAAGGCAGCTTCGCCTACCACTCGCTGCTGCACGAAATCGGCCACGCGCTGGGCCTGAAACACCCTTTCGACGATCCCGACAATGGCGGGGGCGCCTCGCTCACCGGCACTGCCTTCGAGCGCCTCGATTCCCGCCTCTACACCATCATGAGCTACACCAATGATGGCGAAGACGACAGCGTCATCGGCTACGACTTCTATCCCTCGACGCCGATGTTTCTCGATATCGCCGCGATCCAGGCGATCTACGGCGCCAACTACGCCTACAACGCCGGCGACACCAATTACAGCTACAACGACAATCCGGACAGCTTCTATTTCGAAACCATCTGGGACGGCGGCGGCACCAACACCATCACCTATACCGGCTCGACCTGGTCGATCATCGACTTGCGCCAGGGCGAAGGCAGTTCCATCGGCAATGCGGTGTACGGCTACGACGAAAACCTCGAGATAGCCGCAATGCCGTACAACGTCTGGATTGCCGCCGGTGTCGATATCAACCGGGCCGTCGTGCTGGGCGACGCCAATTGCCAGCTGATCGCCAATCCGAACGATTGCTACCTGCAGGCCGGCAGCGGCGATGACACGCTCTATGGCAACGAAGGCAGCGATACCCTGGTTGGCGGGCTGGGCGACGATACCGTCGACGGCGGCAGCGGCGACGATACGGCCGTTTTCGGCGGGACGCGCGCCAGCCATGTCTTTATCCAGTCCGGCGCCACGCTGACCGGGAAGCGCGCGGACGGCACCGACATTCTGACCAGGGTCGAGTACGCGCAATTTGCCGATGGCCGCTTTTCCGTGGCCAGCCTGACCGAAGCCGTCGCCCCGCCAGCGCCGACCATCAGCGTCGTCAAGGCGCGCGGCGACTACATCGCCGGCGCTTCGGCCACCCTGTTCGGCGTGGCCGAAGCCGGATCGCAGGTGCAGGTGTTCAGCCAGGGGCTGCTGATCGGCAGCGTCACCGCCCTGGCCGGCGGCACCTGGCTGCTGGCCACGGCGGCGCTGGCCGAAGGCAGCCATGCCCTCACCGCCACCGCCACCGACATCAACGGCAACAAATCGGCGCCCAGTACCACGCTCGCCTTCACGGTCGACACCGTCGCGCCGGCGGCGCCGCTGCTTGCCCTGCCCACGCTCGATGGCAGGCAAGCCGTCTTCAGCGGCACGGCCGAAGCGTTCGCACAGATCGAGATCCTGTCCGGCGGCGCCGTGGCAGGCAGCGCCACCGCCGGCGCCGACGGCAGCTGGCGCACGCTTTCCCAGGCTTTTTCCGATGGCAGCCATACGGCCAGCGCGCGCGCGACCGACGGCGCCGGCAACGTATCGGCGGCGTCGCTGCCATCCGCCCCGTTCTTCGTGGGCGCCTCGAACATCGTCTCGGGCAGCAGCGGCGCCGACCGTATTGCGGCCACGGCCGGCAGGGACGTCATCGACGGCGGCCTGGGCATCGATACCGTGGTCTACGCAGGCAAGCACGGCGACCATACGGTGGCCAGGGATGGCGCGGGCTTCGTCGTCGACGGCCTCGACTCCCTGGTCAATGTCGAACGGCTCAGTTTTTCCGACGGTGCGATCGCCCTCGACATCAACGGCAACAGCGGCCAGGCTTACCGCATCTACCAGGCGGCGCTGAACCGCACGCCAGACCCGGTGGGACTGGGCTTCTGGATCAAGGCCATCGATGCCGGCACCAGCCTCGACGCGGTGGCCGCCGCCTTCATGCAATCGGCCGAATTCGCTGCCCTGTTCGGCGCGGCGCCGGCCAACGGCGAACTGATCAACGGCTTCTACCAGAACGTGCTGCACCGCTTGCCGGACCAGGGCGGCTACGATTTCTGGGTCGGCGTGCTCGACAAGGGACTGATCTCGCCGGCGCAGGCGCTGGCCGCGTTCAGCGAGAGCCCGGAAAACCAGCTGGCACTGATCGGCACCATCAGCAACGGCTTCCCCTTCATCCCGTACGGCGGCTGACGCTGATATAATTTCGGCATGGGTATGAAGAACGTCACGCGCCGTATCGCCGCCTGGATCGCATGTTGCGCGATCCTGTTCGCCGCGCTTGCGCCGTCGATCTCCCAGGCAGTGACCATTTCGCAAGGCGGCACCTGGGCTGAAATTTGCAGCGCCAGCGGCACCAGGCTGGTCAAGATCGACGCCGGCGATACCGGCCTGCACTTCGCCCATTGCCCCTTCTGCGCCACCCATGCCGCGCCCCTCGGCTTGCTGCCGAGTGCAGGCTTCGTCCTGCCCCTGCTGGAAACCCGGGAAAGCTATCCCTCCCTCTTCTACCACGCGCCACGGCCGCTCCCCATCTGGACAGCGGCCCAGTCGCGCGCCCCCCCGGCCCCGGTCTAACACCGTCGCCGCAGCTTTGGCACGCGCCGTGTGCGCCTGCCTGGCCCCTTCCTTTGCCGCCGCCCGAGCCTGACGCTCCTGGCGTGGCGCAGCCATGAAATGCATCGCATGAACACCCCGTTTTCCCCACTTGCCGCAGCCCTGATGGCGCTCTTTTCCCATGCCGCGCTGGCCGACGACATGGCCACCGTGACGATCAGCGGCGGACGCCCCAGCTCGCTGCCCAGCCAGATTCCCACCAGCATCGAGGGCATTAGCGCCAAACAGATTGAACAGACCATCAACGCCAGCGACAGCGAAGACGCGCTGAAATACCTGCCCAGCCTGCTGGTGCGCAAGCGCTACATCGGCGACTACAACCACGCGGTCCTGTCGACCCGGGCTTCGGGCACCGGCAACAGTGCGCGCTCGATGGTGTATGCCGACGGCATCCTGCTGTCGAATTACCTGGGCAACGGCGCCGGCTTCACGCCGCGCTGGGGCATGGTGACGCCGGAAGAAATCGAACGGGTCGACGTGCTGTACGGCCCCTTCTCGGCAGCGTATGCGGGTAATTCCGCCGGCGCCGTGGTGGACTATGTCACCCGCATGCCGGGCAAATTCGAGGCGCACGCCAAGCTCGTCTACGCTACGCAACAGTTCGAGCTGTACGGCACGAGCGAACGCGGCGCCGGCAAGCAGGGCAGCGCCTCGCTGGGCGATCGCCAGGGCAAATTTGCCTGGTGGATCAATCTGAACCGCCTCGACAGCGTGGGACAGCCGCTGGGCTTCGCCAACCGGCTGCCCGGCGAAGGCGTGGCGCCGGCGGCCGGCACGCCGGTCGTTCTCGGCGCCATCGCGGGCAAGAACCACAAAGGACAGGACTGGTGGCTGCTGGGCACCAACACCAGCTATCACACCGTGCAAGACCATGCCAAGCTCAAGCTGGCGTATGACATCACGCCCACGCTGCGCGCCAGCTACACCCTGGGCTGGTGCCAGAACGGGACCGCCGGCAGCGTGGACAGCTATTTGCGTGACACGGCCGGGAACCCTGTCACGGCCGGCAATGTCGTCATTGGCGGGCGCCAGTACAACCTGAATGCGCCAGGCGCGGCATTTGCCGCCAGCCGCAACGCGCTTGAGCATGTGATGCACGGCCTGTCCGTCAAATCGCATGCCAAAGGCGAGTTCGACTGGGAAGTGGCGGCCAGCCAGTATGACTATCGTCGCGACATCCTGCGCGCGCCGGCAGGCAATGGCGGGCGCATCACCGACATGGACGGCACCGGCTGGCACACGCTGAACCTGCGCGGCACCTGGCGGCCGCGCGGCATGGCCCAGGTCATCGATGTCGGCTACCAGCAGGATGCGTACCGCCTGCGCACGCTGGTGAGCAGCACGGGCGACTGGGTCAATGGCGCGGCCGGGGCGCGCTTTTCTGCGTTTAACGGCAATACCGCCACCAGGAGCCTGTTCGTGCAGGACACCTGGTCCATGTCGCCGCAGTGGAAAGCGACGCTGGGCGGCCGCTACGAACGCTGGAGCGCCTGGGGTGGCGAACTGGGCAATGCCGCAGCGATCCTCACGTTTGGCAGCGAGCGCAAGGAGTCGTATTTTTCTCCCAAGGCGGCGCTGGCTTACCAGCTCAATCCCGACTGGGTGCTGAAGGCATCGACGGGACGGGCGGTGCGCATGCCCACGGTCGGCGAGCTGTACCAGGGTTCGGTCAATGGCAACACCATCGTCAACACCGATCCGAACCTGAAGGCGGAAGCATCGTGGACGACCGAGCTGAGCGCCGAACGGAATGCCTTCAACGGCACGCTGCGCGCCACCATGTTCTTCGAGCGCACCCGCGACGCCCTGTATGCGCAAGCCCTGACGGCCACCGTGTCGACGGTGCAAAACGTCGACGCGATCCGCACCGGCGGACTCGAACTGTCGTGGCAGGCGTCCGACCTGGGCATCAAGGGCCTGGACCTGAGCAGCAGCGCCACCTTCACCGATTCGGTCATCGCGGCCAACCGGGGCTTTCCGGCCAGCGTGGGCAAGCAGCAGCCACGGGTGCCGCGCTGGCGCGCCACGACGGTGGCCACTTACAAGCAAGGCGAGCGCCTGTCGTACACCCTGGGCGCGCGCTACAGCGGCGTGCAGTACGGGCAGCTCGACAACAGCGACACCAACGGTTTCAGCTACCTGGGCTTCAGCAAGTTCTTCGTAGTCGATGCGCGCGTGCGCTACCGCCTGGACAAGCAATGGAGCGCGGCGCTGGGCATCGACAACCTGAACAACTACAAGTACTGGGCGTTTCACCCGTACACCCAGCGCACCCTGGTCGCCGAGCTGAAGTTCGATTTGTGATCAGAGGCCGACCACGTTCTGAATGCAGCTGTACAAAGCTTCCCACTTGAATGGCTTGAAGATGTAGCCGTCGGCCCCTTCCTTCAAGCCCTTCATCACCTGGTCGTCCGACACTTCGGAGGTCACCATGGCCACGGGAACGCGGCGCCAGTCGGCCTTGCGCCGTATGGCGTTCAGGACATCGAAACCGTCCTTGCCTGGCTGGCCCGGCAGAACGATATCGAGCAGCACCAGGTCGGGTGCCGCGCCGCGCTGCACCGCCGCCATCGCCGATGGGAGGTCGGACGCGACCTGGACCACCATGCCTTTTTCGGACAGAAGCATCACCAGCAAGTCGGCCAGTTCGTCGTCGTCTTCGACCACCAGCGCGCTCAGTGCACTCTTGCCTGGCAAGGTCTTTTTGTTGCCGTACGAGTAAAACCCGGTCTTCTTCAGGGCGCTGGCGCCACGCCGGGCCTGGGCCCACACTTCTACACTTTGCTGTGGGCTCAGTTCTTCGACCACCAGCGCCGGCAGGGTGTCGCCGAAATTGTCGGCCCCCTGCGGCGCCGCGGTCCAGTTCAGCACCGGTTCTTGCTGCTTGGATGCGTCGAACACGCGGATCAGGCCATGCTCGACCAGCGCCTGCAGCGACGCTTCATACTTGCCCGGCGCCAGAGCGCCGCTGGCCAGCAGGTCGCCGATGGAGGACTTGCCATTGACCAGCGAAAGCACGCGCGCGTGTTCGCGCGCCAGGCTCTTGCCGCCGTTCCGCGATTCGTTCATGCCCTTCGCGGTTTTGCTATAGATGACAGATTTTTCCATGCTGGTCCTTAGGTGAAATCACGTCCCTGCAATGCCTGCAGCGCCGCGCCGACTGCCGTCACATCGCCCATCCGCCAAGCTTGAAGCGCAAGCATATCCTTAATTGACGATTCGATGGCGGCCGCTTCGCTGCCGAGCGCAGGGTAACCGAAAGTGCCGGCAGCGCCATTGAGCGAATGCAATAAGCGGTGCAGTTCGATCCAGTGCGGCGCGCTTGCGCTGTCGGCGCTGCAGTGCGCGAACGCCGCATTCATTTTTTCGTAGCGGGCCGGCAACTTTGCCAGGAAACCCTGCGCCAACAGCGCCATCTTGTCGGCCACGCTCATGCTGCCGCCTGCGCCCACAAGGTGCGCACCTGCTGCGCCAGCAGCATCGGATCGAATGGCTTGGCGATCACGCCTACCGCCCCCAGCGCGCGATAGTGGTTCACTTCCGCCACCTGCACCTTGGCCGTCATGAACACCACTGGTGTCGATGCGGTGCGCGGCAGCTTGCGCAGGGCGGCCAGGGTGGCCGGCCCGTCCATGTCGGGCATCATCACATCGAGCAGGATCAGGTCGGGCGTGTAGTCGATTGCGGCCAGCACGGCGGCGCGTCCGGAACTGCATGAACGCAACGTCAGGCCGCCAACGACTTCCAGCGCCATCTGCGCCACTACCAGGATGTCGGGATCGTCCTCGACATACAGCACATGTACCAGTTCTTTCATGATCGATTTACCCGCGCTTATGTGGGAGCGGCCACCAGCGGCAGCTCGAAATAGAATTCGGTCAACACGCCGGGATCGCTCTCGAAACCAATCCTGCCGCCATGGCGTTCGATGATCGCCTTCGAGATATTCAAGCCCAGTCCGGTACCGCCCTTCTGGCGGCTGTCGGACGCATCGGCCTGGGCGAATTTCTGGAAGATACGGTCATGGAACTGCCTGGGAATGCCCACGCCACGATCGGTCACGGACAGGCGCGCGCATCCGGGAACGCGCTTGAGCCGCACTTCGACCACGTCCCCGGTGGGCGCGAACTTGGCCGCGTTCGACAGCAGGTTGATGATCACCTGCAGCAGGCGGTCGGCATCCACCGACACGAACATATCGCCCGGTTCGAAGCGCAAGTCAAAGCTGACGTGGAACTGCGACGCGTACGCGTGGGTGGCGGCGACCGCGTGTTCCACCAGCGGCAGCAAAGTCTGCACTTCGGCGTCAAATCGCATGGTGCCCGATTCGACTTTTTCCACATCCAGGATGTCGTTGATCAGGCGCACCAGGCGGTCGCAGTTCTTGTTCGCGATGTCGAGCAGGTTCCTGGCCACGGCCGGCATCTCGCCCGCCGCGCCGCCGGCCAGCAGTCCCAGGGAACCGCGGATGGACGTCAGCGGCGTGCGCAGTTCATGCGACAGCGTGGCGATGAACTCATCTTTCATCTGTTCGACCCGCTTGCGTTCACTGAGGTCATGGGCGATGCCGACAAAACCGGTCAGCTGGCCGTCCTCGCCCCACACGCCAGTGATCGACAGCATGACGGGCAGCCGCGTGCCGTCCTTGCGTATATAGGTCCATTCGGCTTCATCGGTCTTGTGCGCGCGCGCCTTGGCGATGAACACATCGGCGCCCGGTCGTACCGGGCGGCCCAGTTCCTGGCTCAACACCTCGATGCGCCGGCCAATCTCTGCGGGATCGAGCAAGCGGCCCAGCGCTTCCTGGGTGCGCATTTCACTGGCGGCGTAACCGAGCATGCGCTGCGCCCCATCGTTGAACATGGTCACCTGGCCGAAGGTATTGACCGAGATGATCGCGTAGTCGGTGCTGTTGATGATCGCCTTCTGCAAGCTGAGCGTTTCGGCCAGCTGGCGGTTCAGCTTTTTCATGGTCCCGGCATTGCGGCGCCGTTCGGAAATGTCGCGCACGATGGCGGTGAAGGCGCGCCGCCCATTGACCTGCATTTCACTGACCACCACGTTGGCAGGAAAAGGTGCGCCATCGGCACGCCGGCAGAAAATCTGGCGGTTGATCCGGCCCTCGTCGCCGATGCCATGGCGAGCCAGCTCGTCGATGAAGCCGGCGATTTCGGCGCGAAACCGGCGCGCCACCAGCAGCACTGCTGGCTTGCCGATGATGGCATCGGGCTTGCACCGGAAGACGCGCGTGGCCGCTGGATTGAAGGTGTCGACGACACCCTGGTCGTCGATGGTGATGATGGCGTCGCCGGCATGTTCGACAATGGCCTGCAGGCGTGATTCCTTCTCGCGCGACAGGCGCGTGGCCTGTTCGAACGAAAACAGGTTCAATTCGGTTTCGGCCCACTGCGCCAGGTCGCGCAGCGTCGTGATGTCGGTATCGGAGAAATCACGCGCCTTGCGGTCGATCAGGCACAGAGTGCCAACCCGCCAGCCGCCCTTTTCGTGCACCGGCACGCCGGCATAGAAGCGCAGGCCAAGATCACCGGTGACCAGCGGATTGTTGGCGAAGCGTTCGTCGCTGACGGCGTCATTGACGACGAAGGGCTCTTCGGCCAGGATCGCATGGCCGCAAAACGAGATGTCGCGCGGGGTTTCGATCTGGTCCAGGCCTGCATTGGATTTGAACCACTGGCGTTCGCGGTCGATCAGCGACACCAGCGCGATCGGAACACCAAACACGCGCTGCGCGGTACGGGTGATGCGGTCGAAGCGCTCTTCAGGCGGCGTGTCGAGTATGTGCAGGCGGCACAAGGCAGCGATGCGTTCAATATCGTCGTCGGGGATCTGTGGTGGGCGCAAGATCAGGTTTCCTGTTCAGATTCAAGAAATATACCGCATTTCCCGGTCGCCGGATCACCATTCGGTTTGTAAGGCACAATTGCTTCTTTGACTATTTGGGGGAATCAGAATGCGCATACTTCACACCATGCTCAGGGTCGGCGACCTGCAACGCTCGATCGACTTCTACACGCGCGTGCTCGGCATGACGCTGCTGCGCACCAGCGACAATCCCGAGTACAAGTACACGCTCGCTTTCGTGGGCTACGGGCACAATCCGGAGCACGCGGAACTCGAACTCACCTACAACTGGGGCGTGGACAAGTATGACATAGGCAGCGCCTTCGGGCACCTGGCCATTTCAGCCGACGATATCGTGGCCGCCTGCGACGCCGTGCGCGCCAGCGGCGGCAACATCACGCGCGAGCCGGGTCCGGTCAAGGGGGGCAGCACCATGATTGCCTTCGTCACCGATCCGGATGGCTACAAGATCGAGCTGATCGAACGCAAGGATGGCGTGCGTCCGCACGGCCTGAACGAGTAAGCATACGCTTGAGCTAGATCAACAAGATTCCTGGAAGCAAGCGAATAATGGCAGTTCCGTCGGCATTGATTTGCCACAAATAGGAACTGCGATGCCACGTTTCTTGTCAGGTTTGTTTGATCGATGGGATAGCGACGACGGGGATGGCGAATCGCCTTCCCCTTGGAAGCAAAGCATCACGCGCGACCTGGAAGCCTTGCTCAACACGCGCTCAGCCCTGCTGCCTTCAAGGCTGGTGCCCTACCCCGAAGTGGCGGCATCGGTCCTGAACTACGGGCTGATTGATTTTGCAGGCATGTGCATGTCCAGCCATGCTGACCAGTGGCGCATCTGCGAGGCGGTCAGGTCTGCGATCACATGCCATGAGCCCAGGCTGAGCAAGGTATCGGTAACGCTGCGGCCAGGCAAGAACGCGATCAACCGGGTCGATTTTGTCATCAGCGCCCAGGTCAGGAACGCAGGCGCTGGCGAGCCTTTGCACTTCAATGCGGTATTCCGGCCATCGCTTCAGCAGTATTCCGTTCACACCATGCGCGCGACCACGTAGCATGGACGAACTCTTTGCGCAGTATGAGCGCGAACTGGTGACCCTGAGGCAGCTGTGCCAGGAATACGCGCAGCGTTACCCGAAAATGGCCGCGCGACTTCAGTTGGGCGGCGAGGCCTGCGAGGATCCGCATGTCGAGCGCCTGATCCAGGCGGTCGCCCTGCTCTGCGCACGGGTATCGAAGCGTCTGGACGACAGTTATCCGCAATTCACCGAAGCCCTGCTTGAGCTCTTGCTTCCGCATTTTCTGAGGCCATTTCCATCGTGCGCGATCGCGCGCTTCGCGCCGCTTCCCGGGCAGGCCACTGTCGCGGGCGGCAACACGATTGCACGGGGTACGCTACTCGAGTCGTCTCCGCTCGGCGCCGTCCAGTGCAAATTCCAGACGGCTTATGACGTCACACTGGCGCCGGTGGCGGTCGCTTGCGCCCGATTCGACGAGGTCATCCGCGCGCCCTCCGCGACCAGGCTGCCAAAAGGCGCCACGGCGTCGATCAGCATCGAGCTGAAGTCCGGGCCGCCGCTGTCCGGACCTGGCATGCCATTCCTGCGGATCTATCTGAATGGCGACGCGTCATTCTGCGCCGCGGTACGGGACGCACTCTTCATGCGCAGCGCCCTGGCGTTCGTTCAATTGGGGGCCAGTTCCTGGATGCCTGTTCCCGCCATGCCGATTTCCGCAGTGGGATTCGGCGCCGGAGAGGCACTGATTCCGTTCGGCGCCCGCTCGCACAGCGCGTATCGCATCCTGTCGGAATACTTTGCGTTTCCCGAGAAGTTCAATTTCTTCGACATCAATCTGGGCGCGCTTTGCGCGCTGCTTCCAGGCGATTGCACCGTGCTGACGCTCCACCTGGCGCTCACCGGGATTCTGCCGGACTCCGACCAGGCGCGCATGCTGGACGGTCTTTCGGCGCAGAACCTGGTTCTTGGCTGCACGCCCATCGTCAATCTGTTCACACAGCCGGGCGTGCCGATCGCCTTTGACGAGCGCAGGGCGGAATATACGGTCTTGCCCCATTCAAGCAATGCGTCCGCGTTCGAGGTGTATTCGGTCGACGGCGTGCACATGGTTCAGCCGCGCGGCAACGGTGTCGAGGCGATCGAATTTCGTCCCTTCTATTCCTTGCGTCACGGCGATGGGGGCCAGCACAAGGGCAGGTACTGGCTACTGCGCCACGACGAGACAATGGCCATTTCCAGTCCGGGGCACGAAAAAACGATCAGCCTGGTCGATGCAGACTGCGCGCCATTCGCGGTCGAGAAAAGCGCGCTCTCGATCGAGCTCAGTTGTACCAACCGGGACCTGCCGAGCCGCCTTCCGTGCGGCGCGCCCGGAGGGGACCTGTTCCTGCCTGGGGCAACGCAGAACGCCACCATCGACTTCCTGCGCAGGCCGACCCGGGCGCATCGCTTGCGACATGGTCCCGACGCACACTGGCGCCTGATTTCGCACCTGGCACTGAACCATCGCGCGCTGGCGCAGGATGGTGCTGCCGGCTTGCGCGAAATGCTCACCTTGTATGACCCGATCCGTTCTGCCGTATCGCAGCGGCAGATCGCCGGTATCATGACGCTGGAACTTGCCGACAGCACGGCGTGGATCAGGCACGAGCGCGGACCGTCACTGGTGCATGGCACCCAGATACGGCTGACACTCGATGAGGAAGCGTTCGCGGGATCCGGCCTTCAATTGTTCGTGCAGGTGATCGATCAATTCTTTGCCTTGTACGTTCAAATGAATAGCTTTGTCGAATTGGTCGTCCTGTCGTACCAAACCGGAGAGGAGCTGTTCCGATGCACACCTCGAAGCGGCAGCATGAAGTTGTTGTAATCGATCGCCTGCTCGACGCGCCGTACCGCTACCAGTTCGCGCAACTGGTAAGCATACTGCTACGGATGCTGCGCCAGCAAGGGGTATCGTATGAGCAGGCGTTCAGCCAGGTATTGCGGTTCCGGAACAGCCTCTCGCTGACATTTCCCGCCAGCGAAATTGAAAGCCTGGTGGCACGCGACGGTTCGCGCATCCATATTACGCCGGCGTTTATCGGCCTGCTCGGCAGCACTGGCACCTTGCCTTTGCATGATACCGAACGCGCGATCAGGAAGGCGATGGAAGACCAGGACGAGAGCTGGCATGCATTCATGGACTTGTTTTCCAATCGCATTGTCGGCTTGTTCTATGAGGCATGGGGAAAGTACCGCGTCGAACACGGACTGAACACCCGGGGCCAGGACGCGCTGATGCCGATGCTGATCGCCTTGGGTGGCGCCGCGGGCAAGCAGGGCGTTGCCGCCGAGGTCAGGGCCTACTACGCGGCCCTGCTCGGGACCCGGCCGATTGCCGCGTCGACTGTCGAGCGTGTGCTGGTGGACTATTTCGCGGTGCCGATCCGCTTGGAAGAGTTTGCGGGCGCGTGGGACCCCATCCCGCAGCATCTTCAGAGTACGTTTGGCGTGACGAAGCCCAGGCTTGGTTTCGGCGCCGTGCTGGGTACGCGCGTGTGGCGCAACGACAGGCGCGTGCGATTGCACATCGGCCCGTTGACTGAGCGGCAGGCCATGGATTTCTTGCAGCATGGGGAAGCTGGCCTTGCCCTGCGGGAAATGGTCGAACTGTTCGCGGTACCGTCTGTGCAATACGAAGTCAGGCTCAATCTCGATGCGACTTGCATCGGCCCATTGCATTTGACGGCCAAAGTATCTGACGGGAAAAAATTGGGCTGGACGACGTTCTTGACCAGCACTCCCGGAAAGGCGGAGCGGGCAGTTAACAGTTACATCCTGCGTCTGCGCAGCCTTGATAATTCTCAACACGCAGAAGTATCCAGCTAGTAACTTGATCGATGGAAATGACTCGGAGAACAAGCAAGCTGCGACTTCCGAAGGGACGGCCGGCATGGACGAAAACAGGGACCTCTACAAGCAGACTCTCAGCTACAACGTTGCCATCGGACCGTATCAATGCCTCGCCGCGCCATGGTGGATACGGGCCAGGCATCCAGTGTATGAACCGCGGCACCGTTGCGAGCTGAAGGCGCTCAATTGCGGCCAGGACGTATTCGCGCAGATCCATGCGGACATATTTTCTGCCGAACGCAGCGTCGACATCGTTACCTGGGGCTTTGACCCGGGCATGGTCCTGATACGCCAAGGGAGCGCCGAGAATGGCATGCGTTTTGGCGACCTGCTCAAGCTGGCCGCAACGCGCACGTTCATGGACAATGGTGTGGAAAAACCCTTCATCGTGCGCCTGCTGTTGTGGCACGACGACGCCCTGTCGCACTCCTTGATGGCCAACAATCCGGGCTACTACGGCTGGCATATTCCATCGATCAACTTGTCTCCACGGTATCTGGGCGAGGCGCATGAGAAATACAACTTCGCGTGGTTCGACGAGGTCCGGGCCGGCCACTACCCCAACATTCATTTGCGAGTGCGCAAAGTGCCGCTCGCGCACGTCCAACCGGCGCTTGCAGGTGAAACCTACGACATCGGCCTCAAGGGAGTGGCGGCCAAGATTTACGCGAGCCATCATCAGAAAATGGTCTTGATTGACTACGAAGCGCCGGCCAGGTCGATTGGGTATGTGATGGGGCATAACTCCACGACGGACTTCTGGGACACTGCCGCGCACAAGTTTCAGGATCCCCTGCGCGAAACCATCTATAGCAAGAATCCCTGTGAACTGGACGAAGACAATCCATTCGACGTGATGTCTGACGGCGCAGCTGAGATCTACTGGAAGGCGATGCAGCGCCCCGGAAAACCGACTTCCTCGAAAAAGATGGAACGGGTCACGCGTTTCATGAAAGAACACAGCTCGGTAGCCAAACCGTATCAAGACGTCTCCTTGCGCGTGCGAGGGCCCATCCTGCATGACCTCAATCACAACTTTTGCCAAGGCTGGGCCGATTCCTTCGAGAAAGGTGCAATGCTCAAGAAAGCGCTTCAGCTAACGCCGCCTGCTCTTCCGCTTGTCAAGGCTGCCGAAGCCATCGTGACTGCAGTCAGTGAAAAGAATTCGCACTTGCCCAAGGCCGAGGATGATTTTATCAAGCAGCGCAAAGCACTGGCGTGGAGTGCTTTCAAACTCTCCGATGGCAAGCACAGCGCGCAGCTCATGCGCACGCAACCGATATACGGCGAGAAGGGAATCAAGGAATGCTACGCGAACCTGACCAGGCTGATTCGGCATTACATGTTCATACAGAATCAGTACGTCCAGTACGAGGCATGGGCGACACAGCTGAAAAAATGTGTCGCAGAACTTCGATCCTTTGGCGCAGGGTACACGGCGCCTATCTATGTATTTATCCTGACGTCGACGCCGGAATCGAAGGGGATGGACCGGCCGACCTATTCCGTCGCCAAGGAATTGGGGCAGAGTCACACCATGCCGGTCGAGCACAAGGAAGCCGAGGAAATGGCCAAGTCCAGTGGGACGCCGATGCCAATCAACTCAAAACAACTGGCGAAACACGGCATCAATGTCGTGATGGGATCGCTATGGACCTGTGAAATATCCGCCAGGGGTCCAGCGGCTTACGAAGAAATCTATATCCATTCAAAGGTCGCCATTGTTGACGACGCAGCTTTTACCGTTGGTTCAGCAAACTTGAACGTCAGGAGCATGGCACTTGACAGCGAACTGAATGTGTTGAGCCAAGCGATGGATGTAGCCTATGACTTGCGCGCGGCCCTGTTCAAACAATGCGCGGAAGATGCGGGCCCCTCACAGTTCGGCGACATGAAGGCTACGTTCAAAGAATGGACAAATCTCGCCCAAAAGAATCTACAGGCTATGAAAGATGGCAATCCACTCACTAGTGGACTGTAACAATTGAATCAGGAGTGATGCGCTTGCTTGTATCGAAGTATTTCCATTTCACTGGTTTGGGTTCTTCGTTGTACTTGCGGATGTAGCGCATCAGCTTTCTTTTGAGA
>Ga0187844_10001022_pt1 | contig 21760 bp, 19 predicted proteins | sample SpaLakP09_SKY_50_FD_134517 | JGI IMG/M metagenome (GOLD analysis project Ga0187844, IMG submission 134517) | Oligotrophic lake water microbial communities from Sparkling Lake, Wisconsin, USA - SP09_SKY_50 | ecosystem: Environmental > Aquatic > Freshwater > Lake | place: USA: Sparkling Lake...
GCAGACGCTGCTGCTCAACATGTTCTTCGGCGGCAAGATGAAGAGCATGCCCCCCAAGCTGGTCAGCGACGACGGCAAGCATGTGGTGATCCGCCCGCTGGCCTATGTGGCCGAGAAGGACACGGCCCGCTGGTCCGCGCACCGTGACTTCCCCATCATCCCCTGCAACCTGTGCGGCAGCCAGGAGAACCTGCAGCGCAAGCAAGTGGGCGAGATGCTGCGCGAGTGGGAGAAAAAATTCCCCGGCCGCGTGGAGAACATGTTCACCGCGCTGCAGAACGTGGTGCCCTCGCACCTGCTGGACGGCAACCTGTACGACTTCAAGAATGCCCGGGCCACGGGCATCGCCAGCGAAGACGGCGACAAGGCGTTCGACAAGGAAGAGTTTGCGGCGCCCTCGCCATCGCTGCCGGGTGTGCAGGTGGTACAGCTGTCGTGAACCCCGGCGGGCTGCGGCACTCTCACAGAGATCTCTTTTTCTGGAGCCTCTGAGCATGACAACCCGACGCCGCTGGATTCCCCTTCTTGTACTCGGCCTGGCCACCGCCCTGCTCGCAGGCTGCAGCACCACCCGCGTGGTCGAAGGCCAAGTACAAAGCTTCTCGACCCTGGCGGCCGTGCCCACGCCCGCCACCTACCGCATCGAACGCCTGCCTTCTCAGCAAGCCCCATCGTTTGACGCCATCGCCACGCTGGCCGAGCAATCCCTGGCCCGCGCAGGCCTGCAGCGCGACGAAACCGCGCCCCGCCTGCTGGTGCAGCTTGGTGTGCAGGCCGACGCCGTGCCGCGCTATGACCCGTTCCGGCCTTATGGACCTTACGGCCCCTGGGGCATGGGCGGCTGGTATGGCCGGGGCTGGGGCGTGCATGGCATGTGGCGTTTTGGCGACCCCACGCCCCTGCACCGCCGTGCGGTCAGCATCGTGATGCGCGACGCCGCCACCCAGGCCGTGGTGTACGAGACATCGGCCGTGCACGAGGACGTGTGGGTGAGCGACCCGGCCGTGTATGGCGTGCTGTTCGACGCCGCGCTCAACGGTTTTCCGAAACCGCCCCAAGGGCCCCGCCAGGTGCGCCTGCCCCTGGCGCCGCCAGCTCCCTGACACCCTGCAGCCCCCACCACCCCACTGCATGCAAGCCACCCGCATCGTTGCCATCCGCCACGGCGAAACCGCCTGGAACGTGGACACCCGCATCCAGGGCCACCTGGACATTCCGCTCAACACCACGGGCCTGTGGCAGGCCGATCAGGTGGCCCGTGCGCTCGCCGACGAGCCCATCACCGCCATCTACACCAGCGACCTGAAGCGCGCCCACGCCACCGCCCAGGCCGTGGCCCGCAGCACGGGCGCACCGCTCACCACCCACACCGGCCTGCGCGAGCGCAGCTTCGGCCATTTCCAGGGCCGCACCTTTGCCGAAATCGAGGCCGAGCTGCCCGAGGACGCCTACCGCTGGCGCAAGCGCGACCCGCACTATGCCCCCGAGGGCGGCGAGTCGCTGGTCACATTGAGAGAACGCATCGAACGCACCGTGGCCCAACTGGCGCAGCAGCACCTGGGCGAGCAGGTGGTGATGGTGGCGCACGGCGGCGTGCTCGATGTGCTGTACCGCCTGGCCACGCGCCAGGACATCCAGGCGCCCCGCACCTGGCAACTCTCCAACGCGGCCATCAACCGCCTGCTGTGGACACCCGACGGCCTGAGCCTGGTGGGCTGGGCCGACACGCAGCACCTGGACCAACAAGCCGCACGCGATGAAACCCATTCCTGAAGCCCTGCAGTCCACCATCGGCCAACGCGTGGACCTGATCGACACCCCCGCCCTGGTGGTGGACCTGGACGCCATGGATCGCAACATCCAGCGCATGGCCGACTTTGCGCGCAAGCACCAGGTGCGCTGGCGCCCCCACGCCAAGATGCACAAAAGCGCCGAGCTGGCCCTGCTGCAGCAGCAGGCGGGCGCCCAGGGCGTGTGTGTGCAAAAAGTGGCCGAGGCCGAGGCACTGGCCGGCGGGGGAGTGCACGACATCACCATCACCAACCAGGTGGTTGCCATGCCCAAGCTGCACCGCGTGGCGCGGCTGGCCGCCCAGCTGGCGGCGCGCGGCGGGCGCCTGGGCGTGGCGGTGGACCACCCCGAAGGCATCACCCGCCTGGCCGAAGCCATGGCGCAGCACGGCAGCGATGCAGGCATCGACGTGCTGGTGGAGATCGACGTGGGCCAGGGCCGCTGCGGTGTGCCGCCCGGAGAGGCCGCCGTGCCGTTGGCGCTCGCTGTCTCGCGCAGCCCGCGCCTGCGGTTTGCGGGCCTGCAGGCCTACCATGGCCGCGCCCAGCACCTGGGCAGCAGCGTGGGCCGCCGCGAGGCGATTGCCCAGGTGGTGCGCGCTGCCCACCACACGCGCCAGCTCATCGAGGCCGAGGGCCTGACCGTGCCCCTGATCACCGGCTCGGGCACCGGCACCCTGGTGCACGAGGCCGCCAGCGGTGTGTTTGGCGAGTTGCAGGCGGGCTCCTTCATGTTCATGGACGCCGACTACGCGCGCAACGAGCGCGAGCCTGCGCAGCCCGCGTTTGAACACGCGCTGTTCGTCAAGACCCAGGTGGTGTCGGTGCGCGACACCCACGCGGTGTGCGACGCAGGCCACAAGAGCCACGCCATTGACTCCGGCCTGCCCACCGTGGCCCTGCTGCCCCCCGGGCACGCGCTGCGCTATGGCAACGGCGGCGACGAGCATGGCCTGCTCTACGCCGATGGCCCCGAAGCCCGCCTGCCCACGCTGGGCCGGATGCTATGGCTGATCCCCGGCCACTGCGACCCGACGGTGAACCTGCACGACTTCCTGATCGGCGTGCGCGGTGGTCTGGTGCAGGGCGTGGTGGAGCGCATCATCCGGGTGGATGCGCGGGGGGCGCTGACGTAGGCGCAGCCCTCTAAACATTGCGGCTCTAGGGGTTCACCTGCCCCGGTGTGGGCTTGTTGCTGGCCCACAATCCGGCGCCATGAGCCCCAGCCAGATCATCGTCCTTGCGACGCCCGTCTTCTTTTTGCTGATCGCCATCGAACTGGCTATCGGCTTCAAACGCCAGCGCAACACCTACCGACTGGCCGATGCCATCAGCAGCATCAGTCTGGGCATGCTGAGCCAGACCAGCGCTGTGTTCACGCGGCTGCTGCGCATCGGCATCTACACCGCACTGTTCGAGCATGTGGCGCTGTGGCGCAACGATGTGTTCTGGACCAGCCTGCCCGGCTGGTTGCTGGCACTGGTGTTCTACGACTTCTGCTACTACTGGCTGCATCGCATGGGGCATGAGTCGGCCGTGCTGTGGGCCGCACACGCGGTGCACCACCAGAGCCAGGACTACAACCTCAGCACCGCGCTGCGCCAGACCAGCTCGGGCGCGCTGCTGGGCTGGATTTTTTATGTGCCCATGGCGCTTGCCGGCGTGCCGCCGATGGTGTTTGCAGTGGTGGCGCTCATCGACCTGCTCTACCAGTTCTGGGTGCACACCGAGCAGGTCGGAAGGCTTGGCTGGTTCGACCGCTGGTTCTGCAGCCCCAGCAACCACCGCGTGCACCATGCCGTGAATGACCCGTACCTGGACAAGAACTACGGCGGCGTCCTGATCGTGTGGGACCGGATGTTCGGCACCTTCAAGGACGAGGACGACCAGGAGAAATGTGTGTACGGCACGCGCGGCTTGCTGGGCAGCTGGGACCCTCTGTGGGCCAACGCGCAGGTGTATGCGGGGTTGGCGCACGACAGCTGGCACGCGCGCAGCTGGCTCGACAAACTCAAGGTCTGGATCAAGCCGCCGGGATGGCGGCCTGCGGACGTGGCGGAGCGTTTTCCCAAGCCCGCCTTCAGCATGGCGCAGATGCAGCTCTACCACCCACCCATGTCACGCACCGTGCAGGGGTTTGCGCTGGTGCAGTTTGGCATCCTGCTGGCCGGGGTGGCGGCGTTTCTGTGGCAGGCCGACGCGGCGCCGCTGGCGCACAACGCGATCTGGTTTGCGGTGCTGCTGGTCATCCAGTGGGCGCTCGGCGCTGTGATGCAGGGGCGCATCGGCATGGGGATGGCGCTGATGCTGCAAAGCGCCGCCCTGGCCACTGCCACCAGTGCGCTGGGGCTGACCGAATGGCACTGGGTCTTCAAGCCCTTGACGATGGTGGCAGCTATTATTTTGATAGCAATAAGCGCTTACCCATTGCGCGAAAAAGGCCATTTTGACCACAAGAACTGGTGGCTGATGGCGGCGGCGCTGGCCGGGTCGCTGGCAGGCGATGTGTTCTTGATGGTTTCCGGTTTCTTCATCCCGGGGCTGGTGAGTTTTCTGGTGGCACACCTGTTTTATGTGGCGCTGTTCAAAAGCGGGCAGCGCTGGTTTCCGCACCGGGGCGCGCTGCTGGCCACGCTGGGCATTGGTGTGGCGATGTATGCGTTTTTGTGGGCCTGTGGCCTGCCGCCCGCGCTGCGCGCACCCGTGGCGGCCTATGTGCTGGTGATTGCGCTGATGGCGGCCCAGGCCATCGGGCGAGCCACTGTGCTGCGCGATGGACCTGCGCTGCTGGTCGCCCTCGGCGCGGGGTTCTTCATGCTGAGCGATTCGCTGCTGGCCACCAACCGTTTTGTGCAGCCCCTGCCCTGGTCGCAGGTGTGGGTCTTGTCCACGTACTACGCGGCGCAGGCACTCATCGTCGGGGGCTGGCTGCTGGGGCAGCAGGCGGGCGGCAGCGCTCCAGGTCGCTCGCATCCAGCGGCCCCCTCGGCCGCCATCACGGCCCGAGACCGCCCCACCGCTGCGGCGGTCCCGCCCTGCATCAAGCCCGTTGCCGCATGGCCTCCAGGGCCACGCGCGGCAGGTGGAAGACGCCCGCCGCAGCCGAGGCCGCCGCCAGCCACAGCAACACCCCCGTCCACCACAGGGCCCAGACCCAGGCGTTGAAGTCGGCAGGTGCCGCCAGGGCTTCGGCCTGGATGGCGGGCAAGGCCACACCCGCCAGCCCCCGGGCGCCCGCGAACCGCACGCAGGCTTCGCCCCAGACCCATGCCGCAAACGCCGCCAGGCTCACAGCCATCAACACCAGAAACACCCGGGCCTGCCCCAGCCATTTGAGCGCCACCACGCTGACCACCAGCGCACCAAACGCCACGGCAATGGCCCAGCCCGCCCAAGGCTCCCGCGCCAACGGCAAGCACACTGGCAATGCCACCTGCACCGGCCACAACGGCCAGGAAGCCCCCGCACCCGCCAGCCCGCGCCACAGGGGCTGCCACGCCCCCGTCACCGCCAGCCCCACGGCCACAGCCGCCAGGCAGAACCCGCCACCGTAGCGCCAGGCGGAGCGCGGGTCCACGGGCAAATCGCGCGGCGGGCCCCAGCGCCTGCGCAGCGTGCACACCAGGGCCCAGGCCCAGACACCGTCGGCCACCAGCCAGACCAGCGCAGGCAAGCCCATCAGGCTGACGGGTGCACCCACAAACACCGGGGCCACGCCGTAGCACAGCGTGATGAAGGCGTGCAGGCACACGCTGGCGCAGGCCAACACCAGCGCCAGCTGCTGCACCGTCCACTGGAACGGGCTCAGGCCCATCCGGGCGGCAAAGTCTTCGTCTGCCAGCAGGGGGGCGGACTTCTTGCGGGGAGGAAGGTGTTTGCGGCCACGCCGCTTCTGCCGCGCCATCGCTTGCGCTGCCCGCCCCGAGCCAGGCGCTCAGGCCCCGAACAGATCGGGGTTGCCGCGCTGCGCCGGGGGCTGCAGCCCCAGGTGCCGGAACGCCGCGAGCGTGGCGATGCGCCCGCGCGGCGTGCGCTGCAGAAAGCCTTGCTGGATCAGGTAGGGCTCGATCACGTCCTCGATGGTGCCCGCCTCTTCGCCGATGCTGGCGGCGATGTTGTCCAGCCCCACGGGGCCGCCGTCAAAGCGGTGGATCACGGCTTCGAGCAGCTTGCGGTCCATCACGTCAAAGCCTTGCGGGTCCACGTCGAGCATGGCCAGCGCCTTGTCGGCAATGGGTTTGGTGATGCGGCCATCGCCCTTGACCTCGGCGTAGTCGCGCACGCGGCGCAGCAGCCGGTTGGCGATGCGCGGCGTGCCACGCGAGCGGCGGGCAATCTCAAAGCCGCCTTCGTCGTCCATGGGCGCGTTGAGCAGGCCCGCGCTGCGCTTGACGATGCGCGCCAGCTCTTCGGCCGTGTAGAACTCCAGCCGCGCCACGATGCCAAAACGGTCGCGCAGCGGGTTGGTGAGCATGCCCGCACGCGTGGTGGCGCCCACCAGGGTGAAGGGCTGCAGGTCGAGCTTGATGCTGCGCGCGGCAGGCCCTTCGCCGATCATGATGTCGATCTGGTAGTCCTCCAGCGCCGGGTAGAGGATTTCCTCAACCACAGGCGAGAGACGGTGGATCTCATCGATGAAGAGGACGTCGTTTTTTTCAAGGTTGGTCAGCAGCGCCGCCAGGTCCTTGGGCTTTTCCAGCACCGGGCCGCTGGTCTGGCGCAGGTTCACCCCCAGCTCGGCCGCGATGATGTGGCTGAGCGTGGTCTTGCCCAGGCCCGGCGGGCCAAACAGCAGCACATGGTCCAGCGCCTCTTCGCGCTTCCTGGCCGCACCGATGAAGATTTCGAGCTGCTCCCGCGCCTTGGCCTGGCCCACGTACTCCTGCAGCAGCTTGGGCCGCAGGGCCCGCTCGATCGCCTCCTCTTGGGGGGAGCTGGGCGCTGCGGAGACAACGCGCTTGGTGGGGGCGGGGGCGAAATCGTCGGTTTGGATGGTCATTGCACCAGCTTGCTGAACATTACAGGCCCGTCCACGCGTAGTAGCCAATGCCTTCGTACCGGTAGCTGGGGCTGTTGGCGATGATGTAGTCACGCTCGGCCGCACTGATCGTGTAGAAATGCACGCCCTTGGCGGGCTGGTAGAAGCGATACAGCGGCGTGCCCCCTGCGGCGGCGCTGGTGCTCGCGAACCAGGCTACGCCTTCGTACTTGAAGTCAGAATTGCTGGCCACCACGGCATCCCGCTCGGCGGCGCTGATCGTGTAGAAATGCGCGCCGCCCCTGCTTCCATAGAAGCGATACACCGGGCTGTTGCCCGTCAGCGTTACGGCTTGCGCGTAGAAAGCGACGCCCTCGTACGCAAACACGGGGAAGTTCTTCAGGGTGTTGTCGCGCTCGGCCGGGCTGGCCGTGAAGAAATGAGCACCCGCCGTGCCGTTGTAGAAACGGTACACAGGTACACGGTTGCCGGTAGAAACCACCGGTGATTGGCCAACCGAAGGCGATAGCCAATTCTTCATTGCCGCATTGAAGGCAACATCAAACCGACCATAAAACTCCGGCGAAGTGGTGGCTGTACAGCTGGAGCTGCCGCCATACAAGGTTCCAATAACCTGCGAGCCACCCTTGAAGAGCGCGGAGCCACTGCTACCCCCCTCCGTTGTGCCTTGGCTCCAATTCACACGGTAGTAGTTACCGGTGGTGCCACTGCATGAAAACTGCGTTGCGCTCGTTGGAGTGCACGCTGTGAGGCTGGTCACAGTGCCCATGCTGATCTTGAGCAGATCACCGCGGGGGTGGTGCAGACCGACGACCGATGCGCCCGGATTCTGGGCCGTGGCATCCCACCCTGCAAAGTAGGCACCTGTTGGTGGCGTATCGTTGAGCTTGAGCAACGCAGTGTCGGTGCTAGCCGAAGCGTAAAGCAGCGCGGCGCCATTGACACGTTGGGTGGTCGCATCCGACAGGGTGCGGCTGTTGCATGTGGGCGCCCGGTAGAACCAATCCGTCTGCAAGGACGTTGCCTCGGCCTGCGTCGAAATGCAGTGGTTGGCGGTCAGGAAATAAGGTATCCCCGAAGACTGGCTGTCGTTGAGCAGAGTTCCAGTGCACACGTAAGAATTGCCATCTGACGTGAACATCATGCGGGCAACTGCATTGCGCTGGTTCGCATAGGCGTCGTAGCAGGTAGCGTCCAGCTGGCAAGATGCAGATTCGTTGATCTTGGCCGTCAGCTCGTCTTCTGTAGGAACCGACAGATTCTCGAAGATGTGCGATACGCGGGGGACAGAAATGTCCATCGCCTCTTCCGAAACGCCAGGGGGCAGTTCCACTTCCAGCGTGACTTCGTCAGACCCCAGATCGGGTGTCCACCATGTCTGGCCATTCTGGGACGTATCACCCGCCTGCGCATTCAGTTGAATGCGCTGCAAAACTTCCTGGCCAGAAATCTGGAACACGTTCCCCGGATTGGTCTGGCTGTAGACACGCAGCAAGGTCCCGGGAGCCAACTGCTTGGCCACCACGCCCAGACGCAGGCCATGCGCACCTTGTGCCGTAAAGCTGATCGCGGCCACACGCACGCCGTTGGCTGCTGTCGTCCATTTGAGCTGCTGCAGGGTTTGCGCGGCAGCCTTGGTGGCCATCACGTCCCGCGAAACCCCTACTTGGCGGGGCCCGACGCCCCCTGCCAGGGCTTCGGTTTTGGAGGACGCCAGCGCTTCAAGGGACACCCGTGCCGGGGTCGGCGCAACCAGGGCATTGCGCGACTTGATGCTGGCCACCCCCTGGTCTGCACTGGCGGGCTGCACCCTACCATCTATCTGCAACACCAGTGGCGCTGCGCTAGACGAGGTTGTAACGACCTCAGTTCCGCTGCCACCACATCCGGCCAGCAAGGCGACCGAAGCCGCAACCACCACGCCCAAGCGCGTCACGACACTACTTTTCATCACATCCTCCCTAAAAACTCAAGAGCTAACCTACCATTGAACACTGAAACCATCTGATTGCACAGGCCTGCGCAATCACTTCGCCAACGCCTTCAGCGCCATCTTGATCCCCTCACTCACCCCCACCTCCGCCGGCAGCGCCTTGAGCGCCGCCGCCGCCTCTTTGTCGTTGTAGCCCAAAGCCAACAGCGCCTGCAGAATATCGGCCTGCGCATCGCTGGTGGCCGCGCCACGCACAGCCCCCATGTCGGCCCCGAGCTTGCCTTTGAGTTCCAGCAGCAGCCGCTCGGCCGTCTTCTTGCCGATGCCTGGCACCTTGACCAGGCGCCCGGCCTCCTGCAGCGAAATCGCCTGGGCCAGGTCGCCCACACCCATGCCGCTCAGGATCGACAGCGCGGTGCGCGGACCCACGCCCGAGATCTTGATCAGCTCCCGGAAGGCCTGGCGCTCCTGCGCCGTGCCAAAACCGTACAACAGCTGCGCATCCTCGCGCACAATGAACTGGGTGAGCAGGCTCACACGTTCGCCCACAGCGGGCAGGTTGTAGAAGGTGCTCATGGGCACATTCACCTCGTAGCCCACGCCGTGGCAGTCCAGCAGCACCTCGGGGGGATTCTTCTCCAGCAGGGTGCCGGTCAATTTGCCTATCATTGTTGTCCTTTTGCCGACGCTGGCCTGCCGCGCGGCACCGCCGCGTGGCCTCGTCATGTGGCCGTTTCTATTGCCTGACGGGAATTATCAGCGTGATCCTGCGCCACACCTTCACTCCCCACAACAACACCCGGCTCACCCACCTGTGTGGCCCGGCCGACGCCCACCTGCGCACCATCGAAGAGGCGCTGCAGGTCAGCATTGCGCACCGGCACGAGCAGTTCAAGGTGGACGGCCCCAAGGCCAAGGCCACGCAGGCCATGGAGCTGCTGCAGGCCCTCTACGAGATCGCCGAGCGCCCCATCCCCGAAGACCATATCCAGCTCATGCTGGCAGGCGACAGCGAGCTGCTGGAAGTGCCGGACGACGCGATTGTGCTCAACACGCGCCGGGCCGACCTGCGCGGGCGCACACCCACGCAGAACCTGTACCTGCAGAACATCGCCACGCACGACATCACCTTCGGCATCGGCCCCGCCGGCACGGGCAAGACCTACCTCGCCGTGGCCTGCGCCGTGGATGCGCTGGAGCGCAGCGCCGTGCAGCGCATCGTGCTGACGCGCCCGGCCGTCGAAGCGGGCGAACGCTTGGGCTTCCTGCCCGGCGACCTGGCCCAGAAGGTGGACCCCTACCTGCGCCCGCTGTACGACGCACTGTACGAACTGATGGGGCACGACAAGGTGCAAAAAGCCTTCGAGCGCAACGCCATCGAGATCGCGCCGCTGGCCTTCATGCGCGGGCGCACGCTGAACAACGCCTTTGTGATCCTGGACGAAGCCCAGAACACCACGCCCGAGCAGATGAAGATGTTCCTCACCCGCATCGGCTTCGGCTCGCGCGCCGTGGTCACGGGCGACGTGAGCCAGATCGACCTGCCCAAGGGCGCCATGAGCGGCCTGGTGGACGCCGAGCGGGTCCTGAAGCGCGTCAAAGGCATCGCCGTCACCCATTTCACCAGCGCCGACGTGGTGCGCCACCCGCTGGTCGCCCGCATCGTGGACGCCTACGACGCCCCGCGCCGCGCGGCAACCGCACGCAGCCGCGATTAAAGCTATTATTTTTATAGCAAACAAACGTTACCTATCAGGCGACAGCAGCCCAAAAATCTCACAATGCCATTGAACCAACTCTCCTTGTCGCTGCAATTTGGCGCCTTCGACGACGCAGCAGCACACCGCGCCGTGCTGCCGCGCCACAAGGTCACCCGCTGGATCCGCCATGCGCTGGCCACCGATGCCGAGATCACCGTGCGCATCGTGGGCGCCGACGAAGGCCAGCAGCTCAACCGCGAGTACCGCCACAAGGACTACGCCACCAACGTGCTCACGTTTGACTACACCCAGGAGCCCGTGGTGACCGCCGACCTGGTGCTCTGCGCCCCCGTGATCGAGCGCGAAGCGAAAGAGCAGAACAAGGGCCTGGAAGAACACTACGCCCACATGCTGGTGCACGGCACGCTGCACGCCCAGGGGTGGGATCACGAGACCAGCGAAGCCGATGCCGAGGAGATGGAGGCGTACGAGACGGCTATCCTGCAAGAGCTGGGGTTTGCGGACCCGTACGCGTCTGAATAGCGCCGCCCAAGTAGAGCGGCCAAGGCATAGAGCGCCCAGGGCCTGGCGCTGCGCGTGCCTCACGGGTCACATCTTGCCCACCAAGCCCCCTACAGAGATCCGGAAACAAATCGTATCTCTTGCCATTTATTTTTTACCGAATGGTATAAAAGCTCGACCCAAGGGAGGGCTAAGGATCAGGTTCGGGATAAGCGTTTGTAACGCTGCACGGCCCTGGCTCCGGCACTTGGGGGCACACAGCTGACATCTCCCCCGCCCCCATCGTCCTCCGTTTGCACCGCCTCCTTTCCCACCTCAGGACCACAGGACATTGCCCATGATCGGACACTCCACACCTCGCAGGACACCTATCACCCCGAGGCCGACTCACCTAGCGCGGGCACTGATGATGACCGTCCCTGTGATGCTGGCGGCCTGCGGTGGGGGCTCAGCCTCAGATGCCCCATCCACCGGCATTGCGGCGCCATCGGGTTTCGCCGTGGGCTATGGAACCAAAGGTTACAAATTCCAATGGAACACGAGCGCGGGAGCCTCCCGCTACGAGCTGTTCGAAGATCCCGACGGCCCCACTGGCCCGCAGCCGGAGATGATGGTGGGCGGTGCCAACGACCACACCATTACCGCCTTTTTCCACGAGATAAAGTCAGCGCAACTGCATGAGCGAGTGAATGCCACCTACCGCCTGCGCGCGTGCGACAGCACTGGCTGCGGAGCATTCACAACCGCAGTCACCCCCGATGTGACCCAGGCCATTGGCTACTTCAAAGCAAGCAACGGCGAGGCTATCGACGCATTTGGGAGTGCAGTGGCCCTGTCGGCCGATGGCAGGGTAATGGCTGTGAGCGCAACCGGCGAACGCAGCAACGCGACCTGCCCCACCACCACCTCCTGCGACCAAGCCGACAACTCCATCGTGAACGCAGGCGCGGTCTATGTTTTCTCGCGCAACAATAGCTACGGCTTGTGGACACTGGCGTCCTATCTCAAGGCCGGCAACAACCGGGCCTACGACAACGGACGCTACCTGGACAACGGCCCCCGCTTTGGCGCCAGCCTGGCACTGTCTGCCGACGGGTCCACACTGGTTGTAGGCGCCCCCGGCGAGACCAGCAGTGCCAAAGGGGTGAACGGCGACGCATCCGATACCCAGACCCAGGGTGCAGGTGCTGTATATGTCTTTAAAGGTACTGCGGGCCTTTTGCCTGGGGGCCTTTCGATGAAATGGGTGCAGGAGGCCTACATCAAGGCCAGCAATACCCGCCCAAAGGCCGATTACAGCGTTGACATCATGGGCTACTACGTACGCGACCCCCAAAGCTTCGGGAGCAGCGTGGCGGTGTCTGCCGATGGCAACCTGGTGGCCGTTGGCGCACCCGGCGAAGGCAGCAACGCCACTGGTATCAATGGCGATCAGAGCGACAACTCGGCCATCCGCTCAGGCGCGGTGTACACCTACACCCGCAGCAGCAGCGGCGCCGGAGGGGGAAGCATCTGGGCCCATCAGGCCTACCTGAAAGCCAGCGACACCAACAGCCTGCGTTGGAAACACTTTGGCGAATCCATTGCACTCTCGGGTGATGGGAGCACGCTGGCAGTGGGGGCTCCGCAGGAGAGCAGCGGCGCCACGGGCATCAATGGCAATCAGCAGGATCAATCGGCCAGCGGCTCCGGTGCGGTCTACGTCTTCACCCAGGACAACAAAGGCTGGGGCCAGCAGGCCTATGTCAAGGCATCCAATACTGCCGCTAACGACCGATTTGGCCTCAAGCTCGCACTTTCGGCAGATGGCAATACCCTGGCAGTAGGCGCCCAGAATGAGACAGCGTCCGGCACGGGCATCAACAATCCACCGGGCGCTCGCACCCTGGCACGTGCAGGCGCAGCCTATCTGTTCACCCGCAGCAGCGGCGCGTGGAGCCAGCAGGCCTATCTGAAGGCCAGCAACACCGGCCAGGATCACTGGTATGGATCCAGCCTCGCACTGTCTGCCGACGGCAATACGCTGGCTGTGGGCGCCATGGCTGAAGCCAGCAGCGCCAGGGGCATCAATGGCAAGCAGGCGGACAATTCTGCGGGCGGCGCGGGTGCCGCCTACGTCTACCAGCGAAGTGGCGGTACCTGGAGCCAACGCGCCTACTTGAAGGCCAGCAACACCGATGCGGGGGACCTCTTTGGCGCCAGCATCGCCTTGTCAGGCGACGGCACCACCCTGGCAGTGGGCGCCACGGGCGAAGACAGTCTGGCCAAAGACATCCAAGGCAACCAGGCAGACAACTCGGGCAGCCCCGCCTACCCTGCAATGCCCCTTCCCGTCAGCGTCGGGGCGGTGTATCTGTACTGACCATTGACCCTGGGCACGCCCTCCAACTCCACGCGTCAAAACCCAACACTCTGAGGAAACCCTTCATGCCTCGCATTCTTCAACCCCTGAACGGCTTGTTTCTCGCTATCCCGCTCGTACTAACTGCCTGTGGCGGTGGCTCCGGAAGCTCGACCTCCCCTACACCGTTCAGCCTCACCGTAGGCTACGGGGTCAAGGGCTACAACTTCAGCTGGAATGCCAACGCCGGAGCCACACGCTATGAACTGTTTGAGGACACCGACGGACTGACAGGTCCCCTGCCCGAGACACAGCTCGGCGGCGCACTGAGCAGCACCTCTTACGCCCATAGCCTCGCCCCTCAGCTACTGCACGAGCGTGTGAACGCCAGTTACCGACTGCGCGCCTGCGATGCGAACGGCTGTGGCCCGTTCACGGCCACCGTCACCCCCGACCTCACACAGGCCATTGGCAAGTTCGAACTCGCAGGCGGCAATGCCGCGCGATTTGGCAGCTACGCAAATGTGATTGCCCTGTCGGCGGACGGTGCAACAATGGTTGTTGGATCTCCGAGCGAGGGCAGCTCAGGCGGGTTGGCCGGGGCAGGCGCGGTGTATGTCTTCAGGCGCAATACGATGGGTGGCACCTGGAGTCAGCAGGCGCGCATTGAAAGCACCAACTCCGCCGCCAAAATGGCCTTTGGCGCCAGCGTGGCTTTGTCTGCTGACGGTAACACGCTGGCTGTGGGCGCACCGGAAGAAAGAAGCAACGCGCGGGGTATCAATGGTGATGCATCCAACCGCGATGCGTATGGCGCAGGAGCGGTCTATCTGCTCACTCGCAGCAGCGGCACCTGGAGCCAGCAGGCTTACATCAAGGCACGCAACACACCGCAGAAAGTCGAATCCTGCAGCCGCCTAGACGTCATGGGCACGTTTGTGTTCCCATGCACCCCCCAACACTTTGGCTTCAGCGTGGCTATGTCAGCCGACGGAAACCTGCTGGCAGTGGGAGCACCTGAAGAAGGCGCTAACTTCACCCCGGGGCTTGAAGGAAGCCTCGTCGGCTCGATCTCCAGCGGAAGCGATTCCATTTTTGGCGGGGGTTTGGGCGCGGTTCACACCTTTGTCCGGAACAACGGTGCCTGGGCGGAGCAGGCGCACCTGCCACGCAGCAGCACCGACCGGCGTGTGGCCCGCTTCGGAGCGGTAGTAGCCCTTTCCAGCGATGGCACACTCCTCGCAGCGAATAGCCAGCATGACGTGTCTGTCCTGACACAAATCAGTGGCACGTGGAGATCCCCCAAGCAAGTGTGGAGCAAGACCACCGAAGTAATGGATGGGGAGCACCCCTTTGCGCTGTCCGGGGACGGAAGCACGCTGGCCGTCCTGGATGGTGCGGGATTCTCCAGCGTTGAGCTGCAAACCTTCACACGCACGGGGGACGCCTGGACGCAGCAGCCGGCCCTGTCGGTCAAGGCTGATGGCCAATCGCAGTCAACAAGCGTCATGTTGTCGCTTTCCAAGGATGGCCGCACGCTCGCCCTGGGTGACCTGAGGGACGCCAGCAACGCCCCCGGTATCAATGGCGACGCCAACAACCAGGCCGCCTACGCGGCCGGGGCCGTCAACATCTATCGCCGTGACAGCGCCACCTGGGCGCACAGGGCCTACCTCAAGGCGCCCCAGCCGCGGGCACTTGCGCGCTTTGGCGCAGGCGTGGCGCTGTCTGGTGATGCCAGCACCCTGGCCGTGGGCACCAGCACCGCTACGGATGGCGTAACACCCGCCGCGCCCAATTCAGCCTATCTGTACTGATTGCGCTGACGGTAGCCCTTTCATATTGACCAACCCCGGCACCTGACAGGCGCCAGGGAAGGAAAAAGTGTTGCACCTGCGCTGTCGCCAATGGCGGTGGCGCCACCCCCTACCATCGGTGCATGCTCGACACACCTTTGCTGCTCACCGCCGCCTTCATCGCCGGCGCCCTCAATGCCGTTGCCGGTGGCGGCAGCTTTCTGACCCTGCCTGCCCTAGTCTTCACTGGAGTGCCGCCCGTGGTGGCCAATGCCACGGGCACGGTGGCGCTGCTGCCGGGTTACGTGGCGGGGGCCTGGGGGTTCCGGGAGGACACCGCGCCGCCGCCGGGGCTGTCGATGCGGCTGCTGGTGGTGTTGTCACTCATCGGTGGCGCGGCGGGGGCGGCGCTGCTGCTGGTCACGCCCGATGCCACTTTCCGCCGCGTGGTGCCCTGGTTGCTGCTGGCGGCCACGGCGTTGTTTGCGTTCGGGCCGCAGTTGCGCCGGATGCTGGCGGGCGGCACGCCGTCCACCGCCAAGGCCACCGTGGGCGTGCTGGCGGTGGCGGCCTATGGCGGGTACTTCAACGGGGGGCTGGGCATCCTGCTGCTGGCGCTGTTTGGCCTGCTGGGGCAGACCAACCTGAACGCCATGAACGGCCTCAAGAACTGGGTGTCGGCCCTGCTCACCGCGATTGCCGTGGCCATCTATGCGGCGGGCGGCGTGGTTTTGTGGCCCCAGGCGCTGATGATGATGGTGGCGGCCACCGCAGGCGGCTATGGCGGTGCGCGTGTGGCGCGGCGCATTCCGGCCGACTGGTTGCGCGGCGGCATTGTGCTGACGGGGCTGGTGATGGCGGGGCTGTTCTTCTGGCGGCAATAAACCGCCCTGGCTAAAAAATAAGCAAAAATGGCCGCTACCGCGCGACCATCAAGCGGATTCAGCTATCAATTTTGATGATCATCAAGCCACTACTGGCGCAATGCGCAGCGGTATGGTCACCGGCCCGTCGTTGACCAGGTGCACCTGCATGTCGGCTGCAAACTGGCCGGTGGCCACGACCGGATGGGCATTGCGGGCCTGGGTCACGAAGTAGTCGTACAGCCGCCGCCCCTCGTCGGGCGCAGCGGCCTGGGTGAAGCTGGGGCGGTTGCCGCCGGTGGTGTCGGCAGCCAGGGTGAACTGGCTCACCAGCAGCAGGCCACCGCCGATGTCCTGCACGCTTTTGTTCATCTTTCCTGCGTCGTCCGAAAAGATGCGCAGCTTGAGGAGCTTAGCCAGCAGCTTGTTGGCCTCGGCCTCGGTGTCGCCGCGTTCGGCGCACACCAGCACCAGCAGGCCCGCGCCGATGGCGCCCACGGTCTGCCCATCCACATCTACGCGCGCTTCGCGCACACGTTGCAATACGCTGATCACTTCACTGCATCCTTCACATCGTCACGGGGGTCGTCAAAATGCGCCTCCACATCGCTGGGCAGCAGCTCGATGGTGGCGCGCAGGCCGGGCACGGCGGTCATGAGGGCACGCTCGACCTGGCCGCGCAGTTCGGCGGCGTGGCGCAGGGTCCAGTGCGCGGGCATGTGCAGGTGCATGTCCACAAACTGGCGCTGGCCCGCGCGGCGGGTGGAGACATGGTCGAACCGCACGGCACCCGGCGCCTGGGCCGCCACAAACTGCTGCAGCGTGGCGTCGATGGTGGCCTGCACCTCGGGCTCCACGGCCGAATCCATCAGGCCCTGGGACGACCGCCACACCAGCTCCACGCCCTCCTTCAAGATGTTCAGGGCCACGGCAATCGCTGCCACGGCATCCAGCCACAGCCACCCGGTGAGGGCCGCGCCCGCGATGCCCACCAGCACACCGGCCGAGGTCCACACATCGGTGACCAGGTGGCGGGCATCGGCCTCCAGCGCGATGGAGCGGTGCTCGCGCGCCGAGCGGAACATCACCCAGGCCAGCAGCCCGTTGAGGGCCGAGCTGAGCACCGACAGCGCAAGGCCCCAGCCCACCTGCTCGATGGGTTGTGGGTCGAACAGGCGGTGCCCCGCTGCCCACAGAATGCCCGCCGACACGCCCATGATGAGGATGCCCTCGAACCCTGACGAAAAGTATTCGGCCTTGTGGTGGCCGTAGGGGTGGTCGTCATCCGCAGGCCGGGCGGCCACCGTCACCATGGCCAGCGCAAACATGGCGCTGGCCAGGTTCACGAAGGACTCCATAGCGTCCGACAGCAAGCCCACCGAGCCCGTGACCACCCAGGCCAAGGTCTTGAGCGCGATGGTGACCACCGCCACGCCCACCGAGGCCCACAGCAGGTTGCGGGGCGAGAGCCAGGGGTGGGATGCGGGTGCAGCAGCGGACATGGAGGGGGTGCAAAAGAGCGGCAAACAGTGGTGCCGGGAATTACACCAGAGCCACCTTAAGCGCTGTTTAACCAGAGAACCATGCCCGGGCCCCGGGGAGGATGCCATGCGCAGCCCCCGTGCCAGAATCCGCGCATGCTCCCCGCTTGGCGCCCTCTGTTGCGACACACGCCCCACCTGCCCAGCCTGGTGGTCTGGGCGCTGGTCGCTTGCGCTGGGTGCAGCTGGCTGGTGCTCAACCGCCTGCAGCAGCTGCACGCAGCGTTCGAGACCGACGCGCGCATCGTGCACCGGCTGCTGAGCCAGCGCGTGGTGCAGCACGACGCCATCCTCGCCACCCTGGCCCTGTTGCAGCCCTCCGCGCCCGGCCAGGGCAGTGCCGCCGATGCCACCCTGCCGCGCCTGCCCTCGGTGTACCCACAGATCCTGTCGGTGCTGCAGCGGCCCGGGGGCGAGAGAGGCTGGCCGGGCGCGTTGCAGGCGCCGCTCTCGGCGGCCGAAGCCGCCTCGCGCCGCTCCGGGCATGCCGAGATGGCGCTGGTGGACCTGCCCGCCGGCCGCTTTCACCTGGTGCTGGCCAGCACACCGGCCAGCCACGCGCTGCAGATCGACCTGCGCGCCACCGTGCCGCAGGACGAATGGCCCATGGACATGGCCACCAGCCCAGTGCGGGTCACCCTGGAACAGGGCGCCGCCGCCTTTGTGGTGCAGCCGGGCCACGGGGGCGAGGGGCTGGGCTGGTCGTATGCCTTCCACAAACTGCTGGCCGCGCCCAGCCAGCCGCTGGATGTGGTGGCGCGGCGCACGGTGGGTGTTGCAGAGCTGCCCTGGCTGGCCATGCTGGGCTGGTGCATGTTCACCGCCGCGCTGTGGGGTGGTGGCCTGGCCTGGTGGCGCCAGCGCATTGCGCGCCAGCGGGCCGAGGAGCTGCTGCGCCTGGGCCAGGTGGCGCGGCTGAACACGCTGGGCGAGCTGGCAGCGGGCATGGCGCACGAGCTGAACCAGCCGCTCACCGCACTGCTGTCGAGCACGCAGGCCGCCCAGCGCCTGCTGGCCGACGACCCGCCCGATCTCGACACCGCGCAGACCGCCATGGCCCGCGCCGTGGAGCAGGCGCGCCGCGCATCTACCGTGGTGGGCCGCCTGCGCCGCCTGGTGGAACGCCCCGACCTGGCGGGCCAGGCCCAGCCGCTGGCGCTGGCCACCGCCGTGCAGGATGTGCTGCACCTGCTGGAGCCCGAGATGGCGCAGCGCGGCGTGGCGCCCACGGTCTCCATCGCGCCCGACCTGCCCGCCGTGCTGGCCGAGCCCGTGGCCCTGCAGCAGATCGTGCACAACCTGCTGATGAACGCGCTGCAGGCGCTGGACCAGGTGCCCCAGGCCGAGCGCCAGCTGGCGCTGCGCCTGTGGATGCCGGACGCCGCGCATGGAGCCCTGTCGGTGTGCGACCACGGCCCCGGCGTGCCGCCCGAGGCGCGCGCGCACCTGTTCGAGCCCTTCTACACCACGCGCAGCGGCGGGCTGGGGCTGGGCCTCACGCTGTGCGAAAGCCTGGCCCAGGCCATGGGCGCCAGCCTGGCCCTGGCGCCCGCCGACCCCGCCGTGCGGGGCGCGGAATTCCTGCTCGTGCTGCCTGCGGCGCCCGACACGCCCGCGCCTTCCACCATGCCATGACCGACGCCGCCCACTCCCTCTCCCCCTTGATCCACCTGGTGGACGACGATGCCGCCGTGCGCGAGGGCCTCTCCCTGCTCATCAGCACCGTGGGCCTGCGCGTGCAGGCCTGGGCTGAGCCGCAGGCTTTCATGGCGGGGTTTGACCGCGCCAGCATCGGCGCCATCGTGCTCGATGTGCGCATGCCGGGCATCAGCGGCCTGACGGTGCTGGAGCAGCTGCTGGCGCAGGGCGTGGACCAGCCCGTGATATTGCTCACCGGCCACGGCACGGTGGAGATGTGCCGCCGCGCGTTCAAGACCGGCGCGGCCGAGTTTCTGGAAAAGCCGGTGGACGACGAAGTGCTGATCGAAGCCCTGCAGAATGCAGTGCGCCAGCATGTGCGCTCGCGCGAGCGCCACCAGGCTGACCAGCAGGCGCGCGAGCGTTTTGCGCAGCTCTCGGCCCGAGAGCGCGAGGTGCTGGGCCTGATCGTAGAAGGCCTGACCAACAAGGAAATCGGCCGGGCGCTGGAGCTGTCGCCCCGCACGGTGGAAACACACCGCGCCAACCTGTTCGCCAAGCTGGGGGCGGAGTCGCTGGCGCAGCTGATACGGCGGTATGCGGCGCTCGTTGATACCCACCCGGGCGCATGAAATGCTCGTAACGTCACCAGCGGCCGCCGTGCAAGGGCCGCCCCGCCGCACTGGCGGCGTCACCCTTCCCGGCCCGCGCAGCGGGGCGAGAGAAGGGGGAAGGCGCGCAGCGCCACAGGGGGTTGCCTCTATTCCGTAGTTCTACGGAGGGCCGCGCGTAGCCGCCCGAATGGCTGAAAACGGCAGCATTTTTTACAGTTCTCCCACGGCGCCACAACGGGTGGCACCGACCCAGAAACACCGGAGAACACCATGCACAACCGCCTCGCCACCGTCGCCGCCCTCACCCTGTCCCTGATCGCCACCGCTGCCAGCGCCGAAGGCGTGCGCACCGAAAAGAACATGTCGCTGGACCTGGCCAACCAGATCGCCGCGCAAACCGTGGCCACCTGCACCGCCAACGGCTACAACGTGACCGCCACCGTGGTGGACCGTGCGGGCACCGTGCGCGCCGTGCAGCGTGCCGACAACGCCGGCCCCCACACGCTGGAAGCCAGCCGCCTGAAGGCCTACACCTCGGCATCGGCCAAGAACACCACGCTGGCCATCATGGAGGGCTCGCAAAAGAACCCCGCAGCCGCCAACCTGGGCCAGATCCCAGGCTACCTGCTGCTGGGCGGCGGTGTGCCAGTGAAGGTGGGCAACGAAGTCATCGGCGCTGTGGGCGTAGGCGGCGCACCTGGCGGTCACCTGGACGAGCAGTGCGCCGTGGCGGGCATCGCCAAGGTGCAGGATCTGCTGAAGTAAGCCCGCCGAGCCAAACGCAACGCAGCATTCACCGGAGGCACCCACCATGAAGCACTGGAACCTTGTCATCGCGCTGGCCGCCGCCCTGGCCTGCGCTACCCCTGCACAGGCCCAGGTGCCTCCCACGCCCAGCGAAGCCGCCGCCTACCAGGGCCTGCATGCTGCCGCCGCGCAAGGCGATGTGGCCGCGCTCAAGCAGCTGACCGCAGCGCGGGCCGATGTGAACGCCCGCGATGCCTACGGCCGCACGCCGCTGCATGTGGCCACCTTTGCACGCCAGCACGCGGCCATCCGCCTGCTGGCGCAGGCCGGGGCTGATCTGAACATGCTGGAGAGCGACCGCTACGACGCGGTGACGATTGCCGCCGTGGCCGACGATGAGGCCACGCTGCGCCTGCTGCTGCAGCTGGGCGCCAGCGCCAAGCAGGTGACCAGCCGCTACGATGGCACGGCCCTGATCGCCGCCGCCCACCTGGGGCACGACGGCGTGGTGCGCCAGCTGATTGCCGCCGGGGCGCCGCTGGACCATGTGAACAACCTGCACTGGACGGCGCTCATCGAGTCCATCGTGCTGGGCAACGGCGGCCCGCGCCACCAGGCCACGCTGCAGGCCCTGCTGCAGGCGGGCGCCAGCCACGCACTGACCGACCGGCAGGGCAACACGCCCCTGCAGCTGGCACGCCAGCGGGGCTACGGCGCCATGGTGCAGATGCTGCAGGCGGCGGGCGCGGTCAAGTGAGGGTGCGGCGTTGGCGAGGGCGTCGGGCCAGCCCGCAGCGGGTAACCCGACATGCCCCACGGGCCCACGGCCTGTGCACACCCCGTGACCGGCCGGGCCGCGCCGCACCACGCTGCCAAAGCAGTATCAAATCAATAGCTGCTCAGGCTTACTGGACGCGCGGCAACGGCCAATTTCATTCAAAATTTTCGTTGCCCAGCACCAGGCGCGCCTTCACGCTCTTGCCCTTGACGCGCCCGCTGTTGAGCCGCTGCACGGCCTGTGCGCCAATCGCACGGTCTACGGCCACATAGGTCGAGAAGTCGTTCACGTTGATCTTGCCCACCTGCTCGCGGGTGTAGCCCATGTCACCGGTCAGCGCACCCAGCACATCGCCAGCGCGGATCTTCTCCTTGCGGCCCCCGATGATCTGGAGGGTGACCATGGGCGGCACCAGCGGACCGCTGCCCGTGGGCACGAGGTCCGCCAGCGGGAACCAGCGCGACTCGCGGCCCTGCAGTTGCTCGATCTTGCCCACGC
>Ga0187844_10001023_pt1 | contig 21745 bp, 20 predicted proteins | sample SpaLakP09_SKY_50_FD_134517 | JGI IMG/M metagenome (GOLD analysis project Ga0187844, IMG submission 134517) | Oligotrophic lake water microbial communities from Sparkling Lake, Wisconsin, USA - SP09_SKY_50 | ecosystem: Environmental > Aquatic > Freshwater > Lake | place: USA: Sparkling Lake...
CGCATCCCCGCGCAGCGCCCGGCCAACGTGGCCTACAACGGCCAGTTCGAGGTGCCCACCTTGCAGGAAGTGATCGACCTGGCCAAGGCCCAGAGCGCGAAGACGGGCAGGACCATCGGCATCTACCCCGAAACCAAACACCCCACCTACTTCCAGTCCATCGGCCTGCCGCTGGAGGCGCCGCTGCTGGCCGTGCTGGAGAAGAACGGCTGGAACCACAAGGATGCGCCCGTGTTCGTGCAGTCGTTCGAGGTGACTAACCTGCAGGCGATCCGCAAGCTCAGCACCGTGCGTCTGGTGCAACTGGTCGCGCCATCCGGTCGGCCCTATGACTTTGTGGCCCAGGGCGCGGCCAACACGCGTGCCTATGCCGACCTGATCACGCCCGAGGGCCTCAAGCAGGTGGCCACCTACGCCAATGCCATCGGCCCGTTCAAGACGCTGGTGGTGCCGCTGAAAGACGGCGTGCCGGGCGAACCCACCCCGTTGGTGGCGCGCGCCCGCGCCGAAGGCCTGGGCGTGCACATCTGGACGCTGCGGCCCGAAAACGCCTTCCTGCCCGCCGGGCTGAAAAAGGCGCCCGCCACCGACGGCACCGTGCGTGGCGACAGCGTGGCCGAGATCACGGCCTATCTGCGTGCGGGCATCGACGGTTTCTTTACCGACGACCCGGCCGTGGGTCGCGCGGCGGTGTCGGCCTTTATGTCGGCGTCGAAGGTGTCGTTGTTGCCGAAGCCGTAGCCGAGGGCTGCACCACCGGCCGTGCGCTGCGGTCTGGTGGCGCGCGCCGGGCCTGCCGTGCACCCAGTTGGCGCGCGGCATCCACCCACTGCGCCAGCTGGTGCGGGCTGGCCGAACGCACCGGCCCAAAGCTGTGCACGCGCACGGGGCTGATGCCGCAGAACTCCAGGATGGCCTTCTTCATCTGGTGGTGGCCCGGCATGCGCGTGACCCAGCGGAAGTACCAGGGCGGCGAGTCCATGGTCACCAGCAGCTCGGCCGAGCGCCCGGCCAGCAGCTTGTCCCACAGCGACGAACCCTGGCGGTACTTGAACGCGTAGCCCGGCAGCAGCACGCGGTCGATGAAACCCTTGAGCAGCGCGGGCATGGCGCCCCACCAGAGGGGGTAGACCCACACCAGGTGGTCCGCCCAGTGGATGTCGGCCTGCGCGGCCAGCAGGTCGGGCTCCAGCGGCTGCGCTGCGCCATAGCCCTGGAACAGCGGGTTGAACGCGAGCTGTGCCGCGTCCAGAAAGCGCACCTCGGCGCCCCCTTGCCGCGCGCCGTCGGCATAGGCGCGCGCCATGCCCGCGCACAGGCTCTCGGCGGCGGGGTGGCCCAGGATGACCAGGATGTGTTGTTTTGCCACGGAATCTCCATCACACAGAAGTTGTTGATGGCGGCATGCTCACCTTGCCCCGTGGGGCAGAGTCAAGCGGTCCGGTCAAAGATGCCGGTGGGGGGCGGGTGAGCGCCGTGGGGCATGTGGCGGCGGCGGGGCCACCAACGCGCTCGGCGCGGCGCAGGCCAGGGGCGTGGCGGGCACGGCCAGCGTGTCGCAGGTGTGCAGCTCGGCCTCCAGCAGCGCCAGCTGGGCGTCCAGCGCGGCCAGGCGGGCCAGCTCCTGGACCACGGCGGCGCGGCGCTGGGCCACCAGCTGGGCCATGCGCTCCCAGCCCGCAGTGGTGTCGATGTGGGGCAGGCCGTCCAGCTCCGCCAGCCGAAAGCCCAGCGCCTGCGCCTGGCGGATCAGCAACACACGCGCCACATCGGCCTCGCCATAGTGGCGGTAGCTGCCCGCACGCGCCACGGCGCCCATCAGGCCGCGTGCTTCGTACAGGCGGATGGCCTTGGGCGTGGTGCCGGTGCGGCGGGCGAGTTCTCCGATGCGCATGGTGGGCGGGCGTGTTGTGGGTTGAATGGGGTGCTATTAAATATGTAGCTATAAAGGCATATCCATCGCGCGCAGACGGCCTTTTTTGCTTGTATTTTGGTGCGGTGTGCGAGGGTGTGCGCGCTGTGCAGGATAAGCTGCCGCGTTCTCCTTGTATTCCATGTTGTCTTGCGCCCCGCGCCCCCGCCCGCCATGCCCCAGTTCGCCGCCAACCTGAGCCTGATGTACCCCGAGCTGCCCTTCCTGGACCGTTTTGCCGCCGCCGCGCGCGACCGGTTCACGGCGGTGGAATGCCAGTTCCCCTACGCCTTCGCGCCCGCCGAGCTGGCCGCGCGGCTGGCGGACCACGGCCTGCAGCTGGTGCTGATGAACGCCCCGGCTGGCGGCACCGACCGCGCCGCCATGGCCACGGCCTGGGACCAGGGCGCGCGCGGCACGGCCGCGCTGCCCGGGCGCGAGGCCGAGTTCCGCGCGGGCGTGCATGAGGCGCTGCGCTATGCCGAGGCGCTGGACTGCCCGCACATCCATGTGCTCGCGGGCATCGTACCGCTGGGGGTGGAGCGCGAATCCCTCAAGGACCTGTGCGCGGGCAACCTGCGCTGGGCGGCGGCCGAGGCCGCGCGCGCCGGGCGTAAGGTGCTGATCGAACCCATCAACCTGCGCGATGTGCCGCGCTATTTCTTGAACCGCCAGGACCACGCGCACGAGCTGATTGACGCCGTGCAGGCCGACAACCTCCAGGTGCTGATGGACCTGTACCACTGCCAGATCGTGGAGGGCGACGTGGCCACCAAGCTGCAGCGCTACCTGCCCACCGGCCGCGTGGCGCACGTCCAGATCGCGGGCGTGCCCGGCCGCCACGAGCCCGACCGGGGCGAGCTGCACTACCCGTTTTTGTTTGAGACGCTGGACGCGCTGGGCTACCACGGCTGGGTGGGGTGTGAATACCGCCCGGCGGCCGATACCTCGGCCGGTCTGGCGTGGCGGGACCGGGCACTTGTGGGGTGCACAGCGGGGTCTGCAGCAGGTTCCTAGGCGCAATCGCCCCGCGCCTCCAGTCCGCGCAATTGCGTAAGGGAATGCGTGAATAAATGTAACAAGGCTCTGGCCGTAGATTCAGAGCAGACCGGCCCAGCCGGCTTTGTGCATGTGTATTCACCCGCAGGAGACATCCCCTATGGCAGCATCCCTGGCCAACAACCGTTCTGTCGCGCGGCAGGTCACGCTGGCCGCCATTGGGCTGGTGGCCCTGGTGCTGGTGCTGGTGGGGCTGGCGATTGCGGTGCTGACCGAGCGCAGCACCCGCGCGCAGGTGGTGGCCAGCGTGGGCGACACGGCGCAGAGCGTGGCGCAGTCGCTGGACGCGGCCGACAACACCAACCGCGAGCTGGTGCAGCTCACCATGAAGGGCTTCCAGCGCTACTTCGAGGCCACCATGCAGCTCGACGAAGCCACGGGCGAGCTGCGCAGCTACGGTGCGCTGGTCAACGAGGACTACGGCTCGGTCGATAAATTCGCCAGCGAAACCGGCGGCATCGCCACGGTGTTCGCCAAGAAGGGCGACGACTTCATCCGCATCACCACCTCGGTCAAGAACGACAAGGGCGAGCGCCAGCAGGGCACGCCGCTGGGCAAGGACGACCCGGCCTATGCCACCGTGTCCAAGGGCGAGCCCTACACCGGCGTCACCGTGGCGGGCGGCAAGCCCTACATGGGCCACTACCTGCCCGCCAAAGATGCTTCTGGCAAGGTGATTGCGCTGCTGTTCATCGGCAACGACATCAGCGTGTTCCACGCCATGCTGCAAAAGCAGGTCACGCAGACCAAATTCTTCGAACATGGCGGCACCTACGTGATCAACCCCGGCACCTCGCTCGACAAGGCCGTGTTTGTGTACCACCCCACGGCACGCGGCAAGCGCGTGCTGGAGGCCTACCCGCAGGCCCGCCCCTTCTTTGAAGCCCTGGCCGCGTCGCAAGATGGTTTTGTGCGCGAAGCCGCCCCCGTGCTGGGTGCGGGCGCCACGGACCCCTGGGCGCTGGTGCGCAAGACCGGCGGTGGCTGGTGGGTGGTGGCCGAGGTGCCCTACGGGGAGGCCATGGCCGGCCAGCGCCGCGTGACCCTGGCCGTGTGGGCGCTGATGGCGGTGGCCGTGGCGTTGCTGGCCGTGGGCCTGTTCCTGATGCTGCGCCGCGGCGTGAGCCGCCCGCTGCGCGACCTGACCCAGGCCATCACCCTGGTGGCGCAGGGCGACCTGACGCAGGTGTTCCACACCACGCGGCGCGACGAGATCGGTGCGCTGGTGCAGGAGGTCGAGGGCATGCGCCAGCGCTACACGCAGATGCTGCAGCAGGTGCGCACGGCGGTGGACAGCATCACCACCGCCAGCGCCGAGATCGCCAGCGGCAACCAGGACCTGTCGGCTCGCACCGAGGCCACGGCCAGCAGCCTGGCGCAGACCGCGCAGAGCATGGACCAGCTCACCGCCACCGTGCGCCAGTCGGCCGATGCCGCGCGCCAGGCCAACCAGCTGGCCAGCACCGCCGCCGAGGTGGCTGCGCGCGGCGGCCAGGTGGTGGGCGAGGTGGTCACCACCATGGGCGACATCAACCAAAGCTCGCGCAAGATTGCCGACATCATCGGCGTGATCGATTCGATTGCGTTCCAGACCAACATCCTCGCGCTGAACGCGGCCGTGGAAGCCGCGCGTGCAGGTGAACAGGGCCGGGGTTTTGCCGTGGTGGCCAGCGAGGTGCGCAACCTCGCCGGGCGCAGTGCCGAGGCCGCACGCGAGATCAAGGCGCTCATCGGCGCCTCGGTCGAGCGGGTGGAATCGGGCGCGCGCCTGGTCCAGAACGCGGGCAGCACCATGGACGAGATCGTGGGCTCGGTCAAACGGGTGGGCGACATCATTGGCGAGATCACGGCCGCCTCGGGCGAGCAGTCGGACGGCATCGGCCAGGTCAACACCGCCGTGAACCAGCTCGACCAGATGACCCAGCAGAACGCCGCACTGGTGGAGCAATCTGCCGCCGCCGCACAAAGCCTGCGCGAGCAGGCCACGCGCCTGGCGGGGGCAGTGCAGGTGTTCAAGCTGGGCCACGGCGCGGGCGATGGGCATGAAGACTTGCAGGCCCTGGCCGCACCACAGGCTGGCAGCGGCCCCGGCCCGGCCCTGCGGGCGCCGGGCAGTGCCTCTACGGGTGGCCGCCGCCGGGGCGAGCCCGCGCAGTTGCACTGAACCGTGCCCTCAGTCCCCGGGGGGCGGCAGGGGCGGCGGCTGCCAGCCTGTCGCCAGGGCGCCTGGGGATTGGCACATTGGTGTTTCGCGCGCCGCGCTGCTTGGTTTATGCTGGGCTGACCCACCACCCCTCCCACAGGCCTTCCGCGCTCCATGGCTGCCCACGTTCCCACCATGCTGGCAATGATCATTGTCAGCTCGCTGATGATGGCGGCCTCCATGGCGGTGGTGGGTTGGGGGCGCCGGCGCGACGGCCTGGGGCGCTGGGCGGCGGCTCTGCTGGTCAACGCCATCGGGCACGGCCTCATCATGCTGCGCGGCCTGGTGCCCGACCTGCTGTCGGTGGTGCTGGGCAACCTGCTGCTGTCTTGCGTGTTTGTCGGCATGATCGCGGCGATCCGCCAGTTCCAGGGGCAGCCTGCCCGGTGGCTTTTGCTGATGGCACCGCCCGCGCTGGTCACCAGCTTTGTGATTGCCTTCATCGACAACTTTGCGGCCCGTGTGAGTTTTGTGGGCCTGGTGATTGGCCTGCAGGCCGTGTGGGCGCTGGCCACGGCGCTGGAGCGCCGCGATGCCACGGTGGGGCGCGGGCAGTGGCTGCTGGTGGCGGGGCTGGCGCTGGAGGCCGCCGTGCTCAGCGGCCGGGCCCTGCTGGCGCTCAGCAGCACGGCCGTGGCCTCCGGCATCCTGCAGGCCAGCGCGCTGCAGACGCTCACCTTTCTGGCCACCTTCTCGGTGGTGCTCATCAGCTCCATGGGTTTTGTGTTCATGGCGCGCGACCGGGCCGACGAGAACAACCGCATCATGGCCGCCATCGACCCGCTCACCGGCGTGGCCAACCGCCGCTCGCTGATCTCCGCACTCGACCGCGATGTCTCGCGCGCCGTGCGCACCCGCGAGCCCATCGCACTCATGATGGTGGACATCGACCACTTCAAGCGCGTGAACGACCGCTATGGCCACCCCGCAGGCGACCAGGTGCTGTGCAGCGTGGTGGACGTGCTGCGTGGCCGGGTGCGCGCGCAGGACCTGGTGGGGCGCTACGGCGGCGAGGAGTTCATGGTGGTGCTGCCCGACACCACGCTGCTGGGCGCCGAACAGCTGGCGCGCGAGCTGTGCCGCGCGGTGGCCGAGTCGCGGTGCCGCATTGGCAGTACCGAAGGGGGCAGCGACACCCGCCCCGAGCCCGGCGGCACGAGCATCGCCGTCACCGTGAGCATTGGCGTGTTTGGCGGCCGCCTGGAGTCGGGCGACAGCTGGGACATGCTGATCGCTGCCGCCGACCGCGCGCTCTACCAGGCCAAGGAGAACGGCCGCAACCGCGTGGAGGTGGCCACGGGCCTGCGGCGCCCGTCTGCACAGCGCGCCGCCCTGGACAACCCCGAGACCCATCCCGTCTCCCGGTACTGAGCAGCCCAGAACCCCGGTGGGCAGCCCGCCAACGCAGGGGCCATGCTGCGGCGCAACAGAGTCGTTTGCAGGTGTATGGCCGTGCCCGGTGGCATGTGCGCAGGGCTTGTGTTGGAATGCTGGTTTTGGTCCACAAGAACCTGTTGGCCGTCCCGGCGCAACCCGCACGGGACAGCACCCAGGCTCCCATCCCCCCATCCAGGAGAGCTGTCCATGAACGCCCGAGTCCCCGCCCACGCCCTGCAACCCGCCCTGGCCCTCGAACGGGTCAGCCAGGCCTGGGACAGCGACATTGTTCGCCAGCTCACCGACTACATCGCCATCCCCGCCAAGTCGCCCATGTTCTCGCCCGACTGGGCCGCACAGGGCCTGCTCGACACCGTGGTGCGCAACGCCGCCGCGTGGGTCGAATCGCAAAAGGTCGAAGGCCTGAAGCTCGAAGTGGTGCGCCTCGAAGGCCGCACCCCCGTGCTGTTTTTTGAAATCGACGCCACCCAGGCGGGCGCTACCGACACCGTGCTCATGTACGGCCACCTGGACAAGCAACCCGAGTTCAGCGGCTGGCGCAACGACCTCGGCCCCTGGACGCCCAAGTACGAAGACGGCAAGCTCTACGGCCGGGGCGGCGCCGACGACGGCTACGCGGTCTATGCCAGCATCGCCGCCGTGCAGGAGCTCAAGCGCCAGAACGTGCCCCACCCGCGCATCGTGGGGCTGATCGAGACCTGCGAGGAAAGCGGCTCGCGCGACCTGCTGCCCTACATCGAGGCTCTGAAGCCCCGCATGGGCAACGTGGCACTGGTGGTGTGCCTGGATTCGGGCGCGGGCAACTACGACCAGCTGTGGCTCACCACCAGCCTGCGTGGCATGGCCACCGGCACGCTCAAGGTCGAGATCCTCACCGAAGGCATCCACTCCGGCGACGCCTCGGGCCTGGTGCCCTCGTCGTTCCGCATCATGCGGCAGGTGCTCGACCGCCTGGAGGACAGCGCCACCGGCCGCCTGCTGCCCGCCAGCTTTCATTGCGAGGTGCCCGCCGACCGCCTGGGCCAGGCCCGCGCCACGGCCGCCATCCTGGGCGACGAGGTGTACAAGCGCTTCCCCTGGGCGCACTACGACTGCGGCGGCGCGACCACCTTCGCGCTGCCCACCACCACCGACCCGGTGCAGGCCCTGCTCAAGCGCACCTGGGAGCCCACGCTGTCGGTGACCGGCGCCGAAGGCTTCCCCGCGCTGCAGGACGCGGGCAATGTGCTGCGCCCCTACACCGCCTTCAAGCTCAGCCTGCGCCTGCCGCCCCTGGTGGACGCGGGCCAGGCCGTGCAAGAGCTCAAGGCGCTGCTCGAAGACAACGCGCCCTACCAGGCCAAGGTCACCTTCCAGGGCACGAGCGGCGCCACGGGCTGGAATGCCCCGGCCACCACGCCCTGGTTCGAGCAGGCGCTCAACGAGGCCTCGCAGGCGCACTTCGGCGCACCCTGCGGCTACATCGGCCAGGGCGGCACCATCCCGCTCATGAACATGCTCAGCGAAGGCTTCCCCACTGCGCAGATGATGGTGTGTGGCGTGCTGGGCCCCAAGAGCAACGCGCACGGCCCCAACGAGTTCCTGCATGTGCCCTATGCCAAGAAGCTCACCGCCGCCGTGGCGCAGGTGATTGCGGGCATGGCGCAGCACCAGGCGGCCACCGCCGCAGCGGATTGATGGGCGCATCAGTGCCGCTTTTGGCGCTTTCTCACACCCTTTTTTGCGGGCCCGGACCATGGACAAACGCGCTTTTCTGAGGGCCTGCACGGCCACCACCCTGGTCACGGCGATGCAGCCGCTCGTCCATGCCCAGGCGCCTGCTGCCACGCCTCCCGGGCCGCGCCACACGCTGTCGGGCACTAACAGTGACGGCAGGCCTGTGGCCCTGGCGGACTACGCAGGCAAGGTGTGTCTTGTGAGCTTCTTCACAGCGGGCTGCGCGCTCTGTGTCAATGAACTCCGGCTGATGCGCGAGTTCTACGCCAACAACCGCCAGCGTGACTTTGTGCTGCTGGGCGTGAACATGGACGATAAAAGTGCGGACTTCATGCAGTACATCGAGCTGCTCAAGGTGTCCGTGCCCGCAGAGCAGCGCTTTCCCATTGCCTGGCGCAATGCGGCCGGTCACCAGGACAGCTTTGGCGCCATCACCCGCCGCCCCACCCACTACGTCCTCAACCGCCAGCACCAGCAGGTGCTGCGGCGCGAGGGCAACTTCCAGCCCACAGACTGGGACGACCTCTGGACTTCGCTCGCCTGAGCTGGGCGGGATGAGGCGGGACCGCAACCGGCACAGCCGTGGGCTGGAGTGGTGGGGCTGCCACTGAGTCCTTCGAGAGTTGGAAGGCGCGGGGTATGCTGCATGCCATCCCCCTGACAGCCCCTGCTGCCCATGAACGCTGACGAACTCACCCCCTCAACCCTGACCTCCTTCACCGCCAGTGACGGCGAGAACCTGGCCGTGCAGGACTGGCCCCTGCCCGAGGGCGAGCCCTGCCGGGGCACCGTGCTGCTGGTGCATGGCCTGGGTGAGCATGTGGGCCGCTACGACCCTGTGGCGCGCAGGCTGAACGACTGGGGGTTCGCCGTGCGGGGCTACGACCACTATGGCCATGGCGAATCCGCCGGGCCACGCGGCGGCCTCACCAGCGACCTGCGCCTGCTCGACGACCTGGCCGACCTGGTGGATGCCACCCGCGCCCGCATGCCACAGGGCCAGCCCCTGGTGCTGCTGGGCCACAGCATGGGCGGCCTGGTGGCCGCGCGGTTTGTGGCCATGCACTTGCGGCCCATCGATGCGCTGGTGTTGTCGTCCCCCGCGCTGGACCCGGGCCTCAACGCCGTGCAAAAGCTGCTGCTGGCCACGCTGCCGCGTTTTGCGCCCAACCTGCGCGTGGGCAACGGGCTCGATGCGCAATACCTCTCGCACGACCCGGCCGTGCCCGCCGCCTACCTGGCCGACCCGCTGTGCCACGACCGCATCAGCGCACGCCTGGCGCGCTTCATCGCCGACGGCGGCCCCGCCACCGTGGCGCGCGCCGCGCACTGGAGCGTGCCCACGCTGCTGATCTGGGCGGGCGGCGACAAGCTGGTGAACCCCGCAGGCAGCCGCGCCTTTGCCGCCGCCGCGCCCCAGGCCCTGGTGCAGTCGCACTGCTTCGAGCCCCTGTACCACGAGCTGTTCAACGAAAGCCCCGAGCTGGCCGAGCCCGTGTTCGACCTGCTGCGCCAGTGGCTGGTGCGGCGCTGCCCGCTGGCGCCGTGATCAGAATGTGAGGAAAAAGGGGCTCTTGCGCGCGTCCATCATGCGCTGACAGCTATCATTTTTGAAGCAAACCGCCCAGCATCCCGAACAGATCGTTGGCATTGCCAAACCCGCCCTGCGGCGCATGGCCCTGGGGGCTGAGCTGGTCCACCAGGCCCGGCAGCACCTGGGCCAGCTGGCCTGCGGCGGCGCCAGACCCCACACCCAGCTGCGCGGCGATCTGTGACAGCGGCCCGCTGCCCAGCACCTGCGACAGCTGCTCGCCCGAGATCGCCTGGTTGGGCCCGCTGCTGAGCCACGAGGCAATCACGTTGCCCAGCCCGGCCTGCTGGAACTTGGCCATCAGGCCCGGTAAGCCGCCCACCGGGCCATCGTTGCTGATCAGGGACATCACCACCTGGATGAGCTGCGGGTTTTGCGCGGCCAGGCCCAGCAGGCCGCCCAGCCCACCGGCCGCGCCGCCGGCCGAGGCCTGTGCGCCGCCCTGCGACGCGTTGTTGATGACGGCACCCAAGACGGAATCGAGCAAGCCCATGGTGATCTCCTGCGCAAGAAAAGCAAAAGAGAGATGTTACGCAGTCGGGCGGGTGCCCTGTGTCAACAAAGGTGAATTCCGCGCTCCCTCGTTCTGCGCTTTGCCTGCGCAGTGCCCCGGCTTCGACAGGCTCAGCCCGAACGGTTCGGGGGCGCAGCAATGAGCGGTCGCCGCGCTCACACGCATCAAGACTGGCGCGGCCTGGGCCAGTGCCACCGCGCAAGGGCCGCCCCGCCGCGCTGGTGGCGTCCCCCTGTGGGGGAAGCGGCGAAGCCGCTCAGGGGGGGCTACTTTCCTCGGCGCTTCTCCAGCAGCGGCTCGCTCACCCCCTGCACACCCACCAGGCCCAGCACGGTGACCAGCGAGGTCTGCGCGCCCTGCCAGGCGTCGGTCAGGTCGATCCACTCCGACAGCGCATGGAAGCCGCCCGTCTTGCCGCCGCCGCCCATCACGATGGCCGGGATGCCCAGCGACATGGGCACGTTGGCGTCGGTGCTGGCCCCGCCCAGGATGGTCTTGCGGCCATGGGCGCGGTTGGCGCGCACGGCAGCCTGCACGATGAGCGCGTCCGATGCGGTCTGCCCGCCCGGGCGGTCGCCGATCAGCTTGTGCGACACGCTGAGCGACTGCACGCCCCAGCGCTGGTTTTCTTCGGCCACGGCTTCGTCGATGGCGGCGAGGATCTTCTTTTCGGTCTCCAGCAGCGGCGCCATCGCGTCCGAGCGGATGTCCACCGCCATGCGCGCATCGGGCGCAATCGTGTTCACCGAGGTGCCGCCGCCCACCGTGCCCACGGTAAAGGTGGTCTTGGGGTAGCTGGGGGTCTTGATGTCGGCGATCTTGGCAATGGCGCGGCCCATGCCGTGGATGGCGCTGGGCACGCGGCCAAACGCGGCATAGCTGTGGCCGCCCGGGCCCTTGAAGGTGACCTCGTAGCGGTGGCTGCCCGTGCCCAGCACCAGCACGTTGCCGTCGGCGGCGGGCTCCAGGGCCACCATGCCATCGATGTCGCGGTGCTCGGCAAACAGGTGCTTCATGCCGCGCAGGTTGCCCAGCTCTTCCTCGCCCACATTGCCCACAAACAGCAGGTCGCCCACGGTCTCGATCTTCTGCTCGTTCAGCACCTTGAGCCACGACAGCAGCACGGCCAGGCTGCGCGTGTTGTCCGAAATGCCGGGGGCCATGAGCTTGCCGTCCTGCTCCTTCACCTTCACGTCGGTGCCCGCAGGGAACACCGTGTCCAGGTGGGCCGAGACCACCAGCTTCGGCCCCTTGCCCGTGCCCTTGCGCAGGCCCACCACATTGCCTTCAGCGTCGATGGCCGCGTGCGTCAGGCCCAGCGCCTGCAGCCGCGCCAGGAAGGCCTCTGCGCGTTTTTGCTCCTTGAAGGGCGGCGCCTCGATCTCGGTGAGCATCTTCAGGTCGTCGATGGAGCGGGTGTGGTCGGCGCGTAGCGCGTCCATCAGCTGGGTGATGCGGGGCGCGGCCAGCAGGCGCGTGAACGCGGCCTCGACGGCGGGGCTGAGCTGCTCGGGTGCCGAGGCCACCGCGCTTTGTGCAGCGGCGGGTGCCGTCCAGGTGGCGGCGGCCAGGGCGATGGCGCACAGCGCGTGGGTGGCGTGGGGGCGGCGGCGGGAATATGGGGTGGTCATAAAACAGGAGAGAGAAGAGCCAAAGAAAGAAGAGGCAAGAGGCGCAGCACCCCGCCGTGGGCGCGGAGCTTGCATGCCCCGCATCGTCGCGCGAGTGCGCCGCGCCCGCTTTGCTTTAATTTGGCGGGCTGACAGTTTTTCTTACACCTCCTTGCTTTGCCTGCCCCTTCCATGCACCGCCACATCCCCAGCACCCGCGCCCTCCTGGCCTTCGAGGCCGTGGCCCGCCACCACAGCGTGAGTCAGGCGGCCGAGGAGCTGTGCATCACGCACAGCGCCGTCAGCCAGCAGATCCGCCACCTGGAGGCCCAGCTGGGCGTGTTGCTGTTCGAGCGCAGCGCGCGCGGCTCGCGCCTCACGCCCGCCGGGCGGCGCTACCACGGCCAGGTGGTGGGCGACCTGCTGCGGCTGCAGAACCACACGCTCGAAGCCATGGCCCAGCGGCCCGACGGCACGCGCCTGCTGGTGGGCTGTGTGCCCGTGTTTGCCGAGCGCTGGCTGCTGCCGCGCCTGCCCGACTTTCTGGCCCGGCACCGCCACTGCAGCCTGCACCTGCAGGTGTTTCCCACGCAGACCTACATGGCCGAGCTGCCGTTTGACCTGGCCGTGCAATACGACGACGCGAGCTGGCCCGGCGCCCAGGCCACGCCGCTGATGCGCGAGGTGGTGGTGGCCGTGTGTGCACCCGGCGCGCGCCACCGGCGGGCCATGGCGCGCGGCGACTTCCGCGCCGTGCAGCTGCTGCAGCTCAGCTCGCGCCTGGGCGCGTGGGACGACTGGTTTGTGCGTGCGGGCATTACCCGCGTGCCCGAGCACCGGCTGGGCGGCCACCGCTTCGACCTGTTCTCGATGCTGGTGGAGGCCGTGCGCGCCGACCTGGGCGTGGGCCTGGTGCCGCAGTATTTTGTGCAGCGCGAACTGGACGCAGGCACGCTGGCCCTGGCCCACCCGCATGCCGACACGGGCGCCCGGGGCTACAGCCTGTTCATGCCGCCTGCGCGCGAGCCCGACCCCACGGTGGCCGCCTTCACGCAGTGGCTGCAGGCCGAGGTGGCGGCTGGAGGGGGAGGCGCTACACCGCCGTAGCGCGGCGGCGCTGCAGCGCCAGCCACACCAGCGCCAGGCCGGTGAGGGTGATGGGCAGCAGCGAGCCTGCGTTGAGCAGCGTCCAGCCCTGGGTGGTGACCAGCACGCCGGATGAAAACGCGCTCAGCGCCAGCGTGGCGTACACGCAGAAGTTGATGGCGGCCTGTGCGCGGTCCTTCTCTTCCGGGCGGTAGGCCGTCATGGCCAGCGTGGTGGAGCCGGTGAACAGGAAGTTCCAGCCCACGCCGAGGAAGAACAGCGCAATGCCGAAGTGGTGCAGCTCCAGGCCCATCAGCGCCACGGCCACGCAGGCAAAGTTCAGCAGCACCCCCACGCCCATGATGGGCAGCACGCCAAAACGCTTGATGAGGTGGCCGGTGACAAAGCCGGGCGCGAACATGCCGATCACGTGCCATTCCAGCACCAGCGCCGAGGCGTCGAAGTCAAAACCGCACACCTGCATGGCCAGCGGCGTGGCGGCCATCAGCAGGTTCATCCCGCCATAGCCCAGCGCGGCACCCACAATGGCCACGATGAAGGCGGGCTGGCGCATCAGCTCGGTGAGCGGGCGCCCCTGCTCGCGCTGGCCCGCCGCATTCAGCACCACGGGTTGCGCCTCGAAGCGGATGGCCGACATGCACAGCATGGACAACAGCGCCACGCCGATCAGCGCGATGTAGGCACCCGCAAACGGCACCGGGAACAGCGTGCGCGTAGCGCTGGCCAGGTTGGGGCCCGCCACGGCGCCCAGCAGGCCACCGGCCAGCACCAGCGATACGGCCTTTTCCCGGTAGTCTGGCGGGGCCAGTTCGGCCGCAGCAAAGCGGTACAGCCCGCCATTGGCGCTGTAGTAGCCCGCCACCACGGTGGCCATGCACAGCAGCCAGAAGCTGGCGCTGAACGCCGCCCAGGCACACAGCGCGGCCGACACCACGGCCACGGCCAGCCCGATCTGGAACGACACCTTGCGCCCCCAGCGTGCCTGGCTGTGCGCCACCAGCGGGGTGGACAGCGCCCCGCCCACCACATAGCCCATCACCGGCAGCGTGGCCATCCAGCCAAACGGGGCCAGCTGCAGGCCCACCAGGCCGTTGATGGCGATGAAGACGACGTTGTTGGTGAGGAACAGGCCTTGGCACAGGGCCAGCAGCCAAAGGTTGCGGTTCATGGGCTGGAGGTGCGTCAAGGCGCACTTGAAATGGGTCAAGCCGGAGACCGGATCTGGGTCAATTCCGACCAAAAAACTCTGCCATTGTGCGCCCGCTTTGATCGGGATCAGCGGACGCACCCCCCGGCCGCCGTACCGTGCGGGCCTGTTTGGACGATGGACCGCGATGGATTCCGTGACCGTATCTTCTTTTGCCGAAGCCCCTGCCCCGGTGGTGCCCCCCCGTGCGCCCGAGCTGGTCTGCCCCGCAGGCAGCCTGCCCGCCCTCAAGGCCGCCGTGGACCATGGCGCCAGCTGCGTCTACCTGGGCCTGCGCGATGCCACCAACGCGCGCAACTTTGCGGGGCTCAACTTCGACGCCGCTGCCATCGCGCAGGGCATTGCCTATGCCCACGCGCGTGGCGCCAAGGTGTTCATGGCGCTCAACACCTACCCCCAGGCCGGGCGCGAAGCACCGTGGCTGAGCGCGCTGGACCAGGCGGTGGACTTGGGTGTGGACGCCGTGATCCTGGCCGACCCCGGCCTCATGCAGCACGCGGTGCAGCACCACCCCCGGCTGCGGCTGCACCTGTCGGTGCAGGGCTCGGCCACCAACCACGACGCCATCAACTTCTACCGCGCGCAGTTCGGCATCGTGCGTGCTGTGCTGCCGCGCGTGCTCTCGCTGCCGCAGGTGCGCCAGGTGATCGAGCGCACCGAGGTCGAGATCGAGGTCTTCGGCTTTGGCAGCCTGTGCGTGATGGTGGAGGGGCGCTGCGCGCTGTCCTCGTACGCCACGGGCGAATCGCCCAACACCCACGGCGTGTGCTCGCCCCCCAAGGCCGTGCGCTGGCAGGAGACCGCAGGCAGCATGGAGTCGCGCCTGGGCGGCGTGCTCATCGATCGCTTTGCGCCCGGCGAAAAAGCGGGCTACCCCACGCTGTGCAAGGGCCGCTTTGATGTGGAAGACGACCAGGGCTACTACGCGCTGGAAGAGCCCACCAGCCTGAACACGCTGGAGCTGCTGCCCCAGCTGGTGCAGATGGGCGTGCGCGCCATCAAGATCGAAGGCCGCCAGCGCAGTCCCGCCTATGTGGCCCAGGTCACGCAGGTATGGCGCGCCGCGATTGACGAATGCATGGCCCAGCCCCAGCGCTTTCGCCCCCGCACGCACTGGATGGCCCAGCTCGACCAGGTGGCCGAAGGCCAGCAGCACACGCTGGGGGCCTACCACCGTCCCTGGAAATGAGGAACAACCCCCTGAGGCGCTGCGCGCCTTCCCCCTTCTCTCGCCTCGCTAGCGCGATGCGGGAAGGGGGACACCGCCAGCGCGGCGGGGCGGCCCTTGCGCGGCGGTCGCTGGCCTGGCCCGCGCCTGATGGCAGGCCGGTGTGCCTCTTTGAAACCGAAACAACCCGATGAAAACCCCGGAGACCGCTCCCATGAAACTCTCTTTGGGCCCCCTGCAGTACTACTGGCCGCGCAGCCAGGTGTTCGACTTCTATGACACCCTGGCGGGCACGTCGCTCGATGTGGTGTACCTGGGCGAGACCGTGTGCTCGCGCCGCCACGAGCTGCGCCTGGCCGACTGGCTGGCGCTGGGCGAGATGCTGCGCGCGGCAGGCAAGCAGGTGGTGCTGTCCACCCAGGTGCTGCTTGAATCCACGGCCGACGTGGGCACCATGCACAAGCTCGTGGCCAACGAGCCCGGGTTTGTGGTCGAGGCCAACGACATGGGCGCCGTGCACTGCCTGCACCAGGCCGGGCAGCCCTTTGTGGCCGGGCCGCACCTGAACCTATACCACCCGCGCGCCGTGGGCTGGATCGCGCAGCTGGGCGCCACGCGCTGGGTGATGCCGGTGGAGATGCCGCAGGCCGACCTGGCGCGCATCCAGGCCGCGCGGCCCGCCGGGCTGCAGACGGAGGTGTTTGCGCACGGGCGCCTGCCGCTGGCCTACTCGGCCCGCTGCTTCACCGCGCGCCACGCCAACCGGCCCAAGGACGATTGCGGTTTTGTCTGCCAGAGCCACCCCGACGGCCTGCCGCTGCGCACGCGCGATGGCGAGGGTTTCCTCGTGCTCAACGGCATCCAGACGCAGTCGGCCCGCGTGTACCAGCTGCTGCACGCGCTGCCGCAGATGACCGAGCTGGGCGTGGACCTGGTGCGCCTGTCGCCCCAGGCCCGGCACATGGCCGAGGTGGTGGCGCTGTTCGACGCCGCCCGCCACGACGCCACCAACGCCGCCCTGGCCGCCCGCTGCGCCCAGCAGGCCGAACCCCTGCTGCCCGACGCGCCCTGCAACGGCTTCTGGGACGGCCGCCCCGGGCTGGAGCAGGGGCGCGTGGAGCCTGGCCGCACGCCGCAGGCCGCGCCCTCGGCAGGCAAGGCCGCCGCTGTCTAGCCCCCGCCATGTACCCCGGCGAACGTCTCAACAGCCTCACCCACCTGGTGGGCGCCGCCCTGGCTGCCACCGGCACCGCCGTGCTGGTGGTGCTGGCCACGCGCCTGGGCGACCCGTGGAAGATCGTGAGCTTCAGCATCTACGGCGCCATGCTGGTGCTGCTGTATGCGGCCTCCACCGCGTACCACAGCGTGCGTGCGCGCAGGCCCAAGGCGGTGCTGCAAAAGATTGACCACTGCAGCATCTATCTGCTGATTGCGGGCAGCTACACGCCGTTTGCGCTGGTGTCGCTGCGCGGCGCCTGGGGCTGGTCGCTGCTGGGCGTGGTGTGGGGGCTCGCTGCGCTGGGTGTGGTGCAAGAGATCTGGCTCGCGCGCGGCGCGCGCATCCTGTCGCTGGTGCTGTACGTGGCCATGGGCTGGCTGGCGCTGGTGGCCGTGGTGCCGCTGTGGCGCGCGCTCTCGCCCGCCGGTTTCGCCTGGCTGGCCGCCGGTGGCGCGGCCTACACGCTGGGCGTGGTCTTCTACGCGGCCGACCACCGCATTCCCCACGGCCACGGGCTGTGGCATCTGTTTGTGCTGGCGGGCAGTGCCTGCCATTTCACCACCGTGCTGGTCTACGTCGCCTGATTCCATTTCCAAATCATCCGTGTCGTTGTTGCTTCGCCTTGTCGTGCTACCGCACTGCCTGCGGCTTCGCGCCTAGACACGAATGATTTGGAAATGGAATGAGCCACTCCTGCCCACGCACCACCCACCACCCAAAGCTTCTTCCCATGACTGCAGAGAGCCCCTTTTCCGCTGCCCCATCGTCTGAGCCCACCGCGCAGCCTTTCACCCTGCCCGCGCCCGTGGGCGCCGTGCTGTCGCGCCTGCCCGCCTGGCCGGGCGCGGCCGCGCTGGCCATGGGGCTCAACCGGGTGCTGGCCCCGCACCTGCCAGCCGATGTGCTGGCCCTGCTGCGTGGGCGGCACCTGCGCATTGCCGTGCGCGATGCACGCGTGGCGTTCGACTTTGGCTGGGACGGGCAGCGCTTTGCCCCGCTGCACGCCACCCCGGTGGCGCCCGACCTCACCATCCGCGCCAGCGCGCAGGACTTTTTGTGGCTGGCCCAGCGCAAGCAAGACCCCGACACCCTGTTCTTCTGCCGCCGCCTGGCGATGGAGGGCGACACCGAACTGGGCCTGGCCGTGAAAAATGCGCTGGACGCGCTGGACACTCCTGTGCTCGACCCGCGCCAGTGGCTGCAGCCCGGCGGCGCGCTGCGCAGGCTGGCCCCGCGCGCGGTGCTGGGCGCGCTGGCGCGGCGCGTGGGCCGGGGGGCGCAGCCATGAACGGCAGCACCATCAACGCCGACCACCCACTGGTGTACTCCTGCTCTGGCTGCTCCAGCGCCGCGCAGCTGGCCAACCACGTGGCGCTGCAGCTCGACCGGCGCGGCGTGGCCGAGATGTCGTGCATCGCCGGGGTGGGCGGCGATGTGCCGCACCTGATGAAGATCGTGCGCTCGGGCCGCCCCATCATCGCGCTCGACGGCTGTCCGCTGGTGTGTGTGAAGAGCACACTCGCGCGCCATGGCATTGCGGCCGACCGGCACTACCAGCTGCAGCAGTACGGCGTCAAAAAACGCGCCCACGAAGACTTCGACCCCGTGCAGGCCGCGCTGGTGCTGGAGCAGGTCGAGGCCGACCAGCTCGCTCAGCCCTTGCAGCGCCCCGCCGTGGTGGAGGCCTCGCATGGCTGAGCCCACCCCCCTGCGCCGCATCATCGTCGCCATCTCGGGCGCCAGCGGCGCCGTGTATGGCGCGCGCCTGCTGCAGGTGCTGCAAGGCCTGCACGGCGTCGAGACCCACCTGGTCGTCTCCCATGCCGGATGGCGCAACCTGCAGCACGAGCTGGACATGGACCGCCCCACGGTGGAGGCCCTGGCGCACCACGTGCACGACGTGGCCAACGTGGGCGCGGCCATCGCCAGCGGCTCGTTCCCATGCCATGCCATGGTGGTCGCGCCGTGCTCCATGCGCACGCTGGCCGCCATTGCGCACGGCCTGGCCGACAACCTGCTCACCCGCGCGGCCGACGTCACGCTCAAGGAGCGCCGCCGCCTGGTGCTGATGGTGCGCGAATCGCCCCTGCACCTCACCCACCTGCGCAACATGGTGGCCGTGACCGAGATGGGCGGCATCGTCTGCCCGCCGCTGCCCGCCTTCTACCTGCGCCCGCAGACCGTGGGCGAGGTGGTGGACACCAGCGTGGCGCGTGTGCTGGACCTGATCAGCGTGGAGCACAGCCTGGCGCCCCGCTGGCAGGGATTGGACTGATTGCTATTGTATTGATAGCTATTTGCGCATGATGGACGCGCGCAGATGGCCTCTTTTGTTCAAAATTTTCAGGTATTGATATGGCCTACCGCGACCTGCGCGACTTCATGGCCCAGCTCGAAGCCACGGGCGACCTGCGCCGTGTGGCGGAGCCCGTCTCGCCCCACCTGGAGATGACCGCGCTCAGCGACCGCGTGCTGCGCGCGGGCGGCCCGGCGCTGCTGTTCACCCAGCCCACCGGCCACCCCATGCCCGTGCTCGCCAACCTGTTTGGCACCCCGGCCCGCGTGGCGCGCGCCATGGGCGTGGCCGACCTGTGCGGCGTGCGCGCCCTGGGCGAACTGCTGGCCACGCTGAAAGAGCCCGAGGCCCCCAAAGGCTTCAAGGACATGCTGGGCATGGGCCAGCTGCTCAAGACCCTGTGGAACATGGCGCCGCACACCGTGGCGCGTGGCGCGCCCTGCCAGCAAGAAGTGTGGGAAGGGCCGGATGTAGATCTGGCCCGCCTGCCCGTGCAGCACTGCTGGCCCGGCGACGTGGCCCCGCTCATCACCTGGGGCCTGACCATCACGCGCGGCCCGCGCAAGGCGCGGCAGAACCTGGGCATCTACCGCCAGCAGGTTCTCTCGCGCAACCAGGTCATCGTGCGCTGGCTGGCGCATCGCGGTGGCGCGCTCGACTTTGCCGACCACTGTGCCGCGCACCCCGGCCAGCCCTACCCCGTGGCCGTGGCCCTGGGCGCCGACCCGGCCACCTTGCTGGGCGCCGTCACGCCCGTGCCCGACAGCTTGAGCGAGTACCAGTTTGCGGGCCTGCTGCGCGGCGCACGCACCGAAGTCACCCCCGCGTTGGGCGTGCCCCTGCAAGTGCCCGCCACCGCCGAGATCGTGCTCGAAGGCCACATCCAGCCCGATGCCCACCACGCGAGCGGCCGGCAGCACGCGCTCGAAGGGCCGTATGGCGACCACACCGGCTACTACAACGAATGCGCCTATTTCCCCGTTCTCACCGTGGACCGCATCACGATGCGCCGGGACGCGATCTACCACAGCACCTACACCGGCAAACCACCCGACGAACCCGCCGTGCTGGGCCTGGCGATGAACGAGCTGTTCATCCCGCTTTTGCAAAAGCAGTTCCCTGAGATCGTGGACTTCTACCTGCCGCCCGAGGGCTGCAGCTACCGCATGGCCGTGGTGAGCATCAAGAAGGCCTACGCAGGCCACGCGCGGCGCGTGATGATGGGCGTGTGGAGCCACCTGCGCCAGTTCATGTACACCAAGTTCATCGTGGTGGTGGATGCGGATGTGGACGTGCGCGATTGGAAAGACGTGATCTGGGCCATCACCACCCGCATGGACCCGGCCCGCGACACCCTGCTGGTGGAGCACACCCCCATCGACTACCTGGACTTCGCCTCGCCCGTGAGCGGCCTGGGCAGCAAGATGGGGATGGACGCCACGAACAAGTGGCCGGGGGAGACGCAGCGGGAGTGGGGTAGGCCGATGGCCATGGACGCCGCCGTGCAGGCGCGCATGGGCGCCGTCTTCACAGCGCTGGGCTTTTGATGCCTCCGTGCACCACGGCGGTGCTGCGCACCCCAGTCACGTAGAAGACAAGCCCGCCCCGCGTTGTTTGCGACGATGTGCCAGCCCCGAAAAAGAGGGCTTTGCACCGGCACCGACAGATGCCGCGATGCAGCAAGGTGCACATCCCAAGGAGACAACGGCAATGCAGCAGCCCGGCAGCATGATGGACCGGCCTTTACTGGTCTCGGCCATCCTCGAACATGGCGAGAAACAGTACGGCGACCAGCAGATCGTCTCGCGCGATACCGACGGCAGCCTGCACCGCTACCGTTTTGCCGACATGGCCCGGCGTGCCCGGCAACTGGCCAACGCACTGCAGGCGCTGGGCCTGTGCCCCGGCAGCGTGGTGGGGTCGCTGGCCTGGAACAACCACCGCCATCTGGAGGCGTACTACGCCGTGTCCGGCAGCGGCATGGTCATGCACACCTGCAACCCGCGCCTGCACCCCGAGCAGCTGGCCTACATCGTCAACCACGCCGACGACCAGGTGGTGCTGTTTGACACCAGCTTTGCACCGCTGGTGCGCGCCATTGCGGCGTCGTGCCCCCGCGTGCGGCACTGGGTGGCGCTGTGCGATGCCGACACGCTGGGCGGCATCGACCTGCAAGGCGTGTCCGGGGTCGAGGCGTATGAGACGCTGGTGGCCCGCCAGGATGACCGCTTTGCGTGGCCCGGGTGCGATGAAAAGTCCGGCGCGGCGCTGTGCTACACGTCGGGCACCACCGGCAACCCCAAGGGCGTGCTGTATTCGCACCGAGGGCTCGTGCTCAGCGCGCTGTCTGCCTGCATGCCGGGCGTGCTCAGCATCAGCGCGCGGGAGACCATCCTGCCCGTGGTGCCTATGTTCCACATCAACGCTTGGTGCCTGCCCTATGCGGCCCTGATTGGCGGCTCCAAGCTGGTGCTGCCCGGCCCGCGCTTGGACGCCGCCAGCCTGTACGAGCTGATGGAGACCGAACGCGTCACGGTCAGCGCGGGCCGGGCAGCACCAGCTTGGCGCCGCCGATCAGCGCCGCATAGGGCAGGCACCACGCGTTGATGTGGAACATGGGCACCACGGGCAGGATGGTCTCCCGCGCGCTGATGCTGAGCACGCCGGCATGCAGGCAGACAGCGCGCTGAGCACGAGCCCTCGGTGCGAATACAGCACGCCCTTGGGGTTGCCGGTGGTGCCCGA
>Ga0187844_10001025_pt1 | contig 21740 bp, 19 predicted proteins | sample SpaLakP09_SKY_50_FD_134517 | JGI IMG/M metagenome (GOLD analysis project Ga0187844, IMG submission 134517) | Oligotrophic lake water microbial communities from Sparkling Lake, Wisconsin, USA - SP09_SKY_50 | ecosystem: Environmental > Aquatic > Freshwater > Lake | place: USA: Sparkling Lake...
ATGCGGAATCAGGAACTTGAGCGTGGGAAATTGCTTGAACAGATCACTGGTCAGGCACTGCATGAAGGCGGTGGTGTCCGCGTTCAGGTAGTGAGCGCCGGTGGTGTGGAAGCAGGCGTTGCAGCTGGTGGACACGTGAATCATCGCGGGGATGTCGTACTCCACCATCTTTTCGTAGATGGGGTACCAGTGCTTGTCGGTCAGCGGCGGGCTGGTCCAGTGGCCGCCGGACGGGTCGGGGTTCAGGTTGATACCCACGGCGCCGTATTCATGCACGCACTTTTCCAACTCGGGGATGCAGGTCGCGGGATCGACGCCGGGGCTTTGCGGCAGCATGGCCACGGGCACGAAATGGTCGGGGAACAGCGTGGAGACGCGGTAGCACAGCTCGTTGCAGATGGCTGCCCAGGTGCTGGACACATGGAAGTCGCCAATGTGGTGGGCCATGAAGCTGGCGCGCGGGCTGAACAGCGTGATGTCGCTGCCGCGCTCTTTCATGAGCTTGAGCTGGTTGGTCTCGATGGACTCGCGCAGCTCGTCGTCGCTGATGTGCAGGTCTGCCACTTTGGGCATGGCCGATGGGTCTTTGATGCCGGCGATCTGCGCATTGCGCCAGTTCTCCAGCGCCTTGGGGGCCGTGGTGTAGTGGCCGTGGCAGTCGATGATGAGGCTCATTTTTGTGTGCTCCTGGAAGGTGTTCTTGTGATCGGTCAGGCGGGGGTCATGCCCTGTGTTTGCTTGGCTTCCGCCGCAGCGGGCGAGGCCAGGTAGGCCAGCAGCGAACGCGCCGCATCCACCTGCTGCGACAACACGCTGATGCCCGCTGAAAACGTGGTGGTGATCTGGATGGCCGGTGGCAGCGGGCCCACGATCTGGATGCCCTGCACATGCAGCAACTCGCTCAGCTGCTGAAAGCCCAGCGCCACTTCGCCCTTGGCCACCAGCGAGCCCACGGGCACACCAGGGGGCGCTTGCACCATGCGCGGCGCAATCTGCCCGGCAATGCCCCAGCGTTCGAACAGCTTGGCCAGCGCCACGCCGCTGGGGCCGGTGGACAGGCTGATGCTGGGCGCGGCCAGCACGGCAGCGCGCACGGCGTCTTCGGTGTTGAGGTCGGGCAGTGGCGCGCCCGCTGGCACTGCCACGGCCACGCCGGAGTGCACCCAGTCCACCTTGCTGCCGGGCAGCAAATGGCCTGCGGCCAAAAGCTTGTCGATGGCGTCCGAGGCGAGGATGACCACGTCGAACACCTCGCCTGCCGCCACGCGCTTGGCCGCGTCCACACCGCCCACCGATTCGATCTGCACCGTGCCCGCCTCGGCGGCGCTGGCGGCATAGGCCGCCGTCAGCTCGGCCAGCACCTGGCGGGTGGCCATGGATGAGATGCCGCGAAGTGGCGGTGCGGTGGTCATGGGTGTTTGTCTCCTGGCGGGCTCTGCGCGGCCTCTTGAAGGGCTGCGGGGAAAGCCGCAATGGGGCTTTCTGTGGCCCCGATTGTGGAGAGGGCGGCTGCATTCATGAAGTCAGCACCCGCACTACCAGCTATATCATTCCGTGATTGATGACCCACAGCTATTGCAAATAGCAGAGAACCTTGCCCATGGACCTCAAGCAGATCGAATACTTTGTGCGGGTGGCCGAGCTGGGCAGCTTCACGCGTGCTTCGGTGGTGCTGGACATTGCCCAGCCCGCACTGAGCCGCCAGGTACGCCTGCTGGAGGTGGAGCTGCGCCAGAACCTGCTGGTGCGCAACGGCCGGGGCGCCACGCCCACCGAGGCAGGCAAGCTGCTGCTGGAGCATGGGCGCGGCATCCTGCACCAGGTGGAGCGCGCGCGGGAGGAGCTGGGCCGGGTGCGCGGCGCCCTCGCCGGGCGCGTGGCCATCGGCCTGCCGCCCAGCATTGCCAAGGTGCTGACGGTACCGCTGACGCGCGCCTTCCGCGTAAAGATGCCCGACGCGGCGCTGGCCATCAGCGAAGGGCTGTCAGTGGCCATGCGCGAGTCGCTGACCACCGGGCTGCTCGACATCGCGCTGCTCTACAACACGCCGCCTGCGCCGGGCATCGAGATCACGGCGCTGCTGGAGGAAGACCTGTTCCTGGTGCAGCGGCGTGGTGGCACGCAAGCCGGTGCCGAGGCCGATACCAGCACCCCGCTGCCCCTGGGCGAACTGCCCCGGTACCCGCTGGTGATCCCCACACGCCCCAACTCGATCCGCATGCTGGTGGAGTCAGAACTGGCCACGCGCGGCAAGCGCCCGCAGATCAGTCTGGAGATCGACGGCGTGGCCGCCATCCTGGACCTGGTGGCCGACGGCGCGGGCTGCGCCGTGCTGCCCATGAACGCCGTCACCACCTCGGGCAAGCCCGAGGTGTTCAGCACCCGCCCCATCCATGGCGCAAGCAGCGATGACGGAAGCGACGACGGCGCCCGCCTGCGCAGCAAGCTCTCCCTGGCCGTGAGTTCGCAGCGCCCGGCCACGCTCACGCAGCAGGCGATGGCGGAGTTGATTCGCACGACCCTGATGGCGCTGTACAAGACGCCGGGTTGAGTTGCAGTTTGGGCCCACGCAGCCCCACCCGTTCGGGCTGAGCTTGTCGAAGCCTGGTGCAGCGCTTCGACAGGCTCAGCGTGAACGGTCGGAGGCAAGCGTCGCCAGAAACAAAACGGCCGCCGCGCGCCACCGGCTTTCGAATCAGCCGTTAGGAGATTCCTTGCGCAAGCTGCCCAACACCCGGTCCGCATAGTCCTGCCAGCGCGCATCCGGGGGCAGGTCCGCAAACACCCCGGCACGCGCCAGGTCGGCCACCCACTGCTGTTTGTCGGCAATGGCCGATGCCATCAGCGGCGCCATGCCCGCCTCGCCCACGGTGCGGGCCGACTCGCGCATCTCTTCGGCGCGGCGCTGGCCGTGTTGCACCACGCGGCTGAAGAAGTAGCGGCCTGCTGGTGCCAGTCGATGGACGGAAAGGTTTCGGCCAGCGTGGGCAGCACATGGTCTTCCACCCCGTAGTGGCGGGCGGTGGCGTAGCTCTCGATGACCAGGGCTTCGAGGCCCTTGATCATCACGCTGCGGCACATCTTGATGGCGCTGGCCACGCCCAGGCGGTCGCTGACCGATTTGGCATCCATGCCACAGGCCTGCAGCATGGGCGCCAGCGCGGCGGCGTGGGGGCCGCCCAGCAGCATGGGCACGGCCATGCCATAGGGCGGCACCGAGGTCATCACGCCCGCCTCCACATACCGCCCGCCGCGCGCCTCGATGCACTGCGCGGCCTGCTGCTTGGTGCCGGGCGAGGCGGAGTTGAGGTCCAGAAACACCGCGCCCGGCGCGATGTGTGGCGCCACCGCCTCGGCCACCGCCAGCGTGTTGCTGGCCGTGACGGCCGACACGATGAGCTGGCGCCCGGCGCACAGCGCGGCCACGCTGTCGGCCGCGTGCACGCCTGCGGCCTGTGCGTGGGCCAGCGGCTCGGAGCCTTTGGTGGAATCGATGAACTTCAGATCCCACACCACCAGATCGTCCACGCCCCGGGCGCGCAGGCCTGCCGCAAAGATGCGGCCCACCTCGCCGTAGCCAACGATGCCCAGGCGGTGCAATGGGAGCGGGTCTTGGTGGTTCTCAGTCTGCATGGTGCGGTCGGTGTTCTGTCATTGCCTGGGGATGCCCGCGCGCTCGATCACGGCGCGCCAGCGTTCGATGTCGGCCCTGAGCAGCGCGGCGGCCTGCTCGGGTGTGGAGGTGCGCGGCTCCACGTTGAGCGCGCGCAGCTGCTGCTGCACCGCAGGCGTGGCCACAGTGGCCACCACCTAGCGCTGCAGGCGGTCCACCACGGTGCGCGGCGTGCGTGCGGGGGCGGCCAGGGCGTTCCACGATGCGGCCACGAAACCCTTCACCCCCGACTCCACCGCCGTGGGCACATCGGGCAAGGTGGCAGACCGCTGCTCGCTGGCCACCGCCAGCACCCGCAGCGCGCCCGCACGCACCTGGGGCAGTGTGGGGCCGAGAATCTCCACACCCACATCCACCTGGCGCCCCCGCAGTGCGGTGATGAGTGCGGGCGTTCCGTTGAAGGGCACCACCTGCGCATCGATGGCCGCGCTGCTTTTGAACAGCTCGGCCGCGAGGTGCTGGGTGCTGCCGGTGTTGATGCTGCCAATGTTGAGCGGCCCCGGATGGGCACGCGCATGCACCAGCAACTGCCCCAGCGTGCGGTGGGGCGAATCGGCGGGCACCAGCACCGCAATGTCGAACACGCCCAGCGTGCTGATGGGCGTGAAGTCGGCCACGGTGTCGTAGGGCAGCGCCTTGAACAAGCTGGCCGTGACGGCCGTGCCATTGGACATGAGGAACAGGGTGTGCCCGTCGGGCTCGGCACGGGCCACGGCATCGGCCGCCACCACGCCACCGGCGCCCGGGCGGTTGTCGATGACCACCGGCTGCCCCAGCCGCGCGGCCAGGCCGGTGGCCACGGCGCGCGCCGTGAGGTCGCCCACACCGCCCGCCGCAAACGGCACCACGATGCGCAGTGCTTTGGCCGGAAAGGCGGGCTGGGCCTGCAGCCCACCCCAGGGCGCCAGCCCTGCGGCGGCCAGGGCGCGGAGCGCGGTGCGGCGATCCAACGGCACCTCAGCCCCTCAGCCCACGAACTGCACCAGCCACAGCGAGATGGGCGGGAACAGCAGCAGCAGCGTGGTGCGCACCACGTCGCTGGCCAGGAAGGGCATCACGCCCTTGTAGCTCTCGGCAATCGGCACATCCTTGGCCATGCCGTTGACCACGTACACGTTCAGCCCCACAGGCGGCGCGAGCAGGCCAAAACCCACGGTCATGAGCACCATGATGCCAAACCAGATGGCCGTGTGCTCCTGCGACATGCCGAAGTCCAGGCCCATGATCACCGGGAAGAAGATGGGGATGGTCAGCAGGATCATGGACAGCTCGTCCATCACCGCGCCCAGCACCACGTAGAAGATCAGGATGCCCGCCACCACCAGGTAGGGCGACACGTTCCAGCCCTGGATCAGGCTGGCCAGCTGGCCGGGCACCTGTGTCAGCGCCAGCGCCGTGTTCATCATGTCTGCGCCGATGAAGATCATGAAGATCATCGCGCTGGCTGACGCGGTGGACAGGAAACACTGCTTGACCTTCTCCAGCGTCAGCTCGCGCTTGAGCAGCGCCGCCACAAAGGTGCAGGCCACGCCCACACCCGCCCCTTCGGTGGGGGTGAACAGGCCGCCATAGATGCCGCCAAACACCACCAGGAACACGATGGCGATGGGCAGCACGCCCAACAGGGCCTGCAGGGACATCTTGGGCAGGTCCAGCGTGTGGTCGGGTGCATGGCCGGGGCGGATGCGCACATAGATCGCAATCGCGATCATGTAGCCCAGCATGGCGAGGATGCCGGGGATGGTGGCCGCCGCGAACAACTTGGCAATGTTCTGCTCGGTCAGGATCGCGTAGATCACCAGGGGCACCGAGGGCGGGATCAGGATGCCCAGCGTGCCACCCGCCGCCAGCGTGCCGGTGGCCAGGCGGCCCGAGTAGCCGTGCCGCTTCATCTCGGGCAGCGCCACCGAGGTGATGGTGGCGGCCGTGGCAATGGACGAGCCGCAGATCGCGCCAAACGCCGCGCTCGCCCCCACGGCGGCCATGGCCAGCCCGCCCTTGAAGCGCGCCATGAGCACGCTGGCGAACTGGAACAGCGCCTTGGAGATGCCGCCCTGCGTGGCAAAGTTGCCCATGAGGATGAACAGCGGGATCACCGACAGGTCGTAGCTTGCAAACCGCGCAAACGCCAGGCCGTTGAGGTTGTTGAGAAACGGCGGCAGCCCCACCTGGTAGAGGTAGCCAAAGGCACCGGCGGCGAACATGGCGACCGCAATGGGCACACGCACCACCATCAGCGCCAGCATCACGCCGAAGATGCACAGAGCGAGAAGCAGCGGGCTCATGCGGCGCCCTCTTCTTCTTTCTGCGCCGGGCCGAAGGCCTGCACCAGGGCAATCACCACCGTCAGCACCAGGGGCGGCACCATGGCGGCGTAGGTGATCCATTCCGGAAAGCCCAGCATCATGGTCGTGGTCATGGAGCTGCGGGCGCTGAGCCCTCCCGTGGCCGTGCGCCAGGCCAGCAGGATGAACATGGCGGCCAGCAGCAGCGCGCCAAAGCGGTCCAGCCGCGCGTTGACGGCCGACGAAGCCCGGGCGGTGAAAAAGTCCACGATGATGTTCTGGCGGCGCAACTGGCACCAGGGCATGAACAGCGCAATGGCCGCCCCTGCGGCCACGGCCGTCAGTTCATAGTCGCCCAGCAGGGTCCAGCCGGTGGTGTTGCGGCCAATCAGGCTGGCGCAGGTGATCAATGTCACCCCCGTGAGAATGATCCCGGCCAGCACCGCGCAGGCCTGGGCGAGAAACGATAGGAACTTCAAGGCAGGGTCCTGTCAGAAAAATCAAGCCGATCCGTCCCGGCACCTGCCAGGGACGGACCGGCGTGCACAGGCGCACCGGGCACGCCCGGGTACGCCCAAAAGCAACACCACGCTTATTTGCTGTGTTTCTCGATCAGGGCCCGCGCCTCGGCCGCGAGCTTGGCACCGTCGATGCCCTTGCCCTTGACCTCGTTGATCCAGTCGGTCTCGACGGTCGATGCCGTGCGGCGCCAGCGCTGGGTTTCAGCCAGGTCCAGCGCCACGATGTTGTTCTTGGCGCGCTCGGCAATCTGGCGACCCACCTTATCGCCTTCGTCCATGGCGCGGCCGAACATGGCGGCGGTCTCGATGCCGGAGTTCTTGTCGATCACGGCCTTGAGGTCGGGGGGCAGCTTGTCGTAGCTGGCCTTGTTCATCGAGAACGCAAAGGTCTGCGTGTACAGGCCTTCCTTGCCCGCAAAGGTGGTGTGGTTGCGCACCAGCTCGGTCACCTTGAGCGACGGCGTCACCTCCCACGGGATGGTCGTGCCGTCGATGGTGCCCTTGCTGAGCGCATCGGTCACCGCAGGCACGGGCATGCCCACGGGTGTGGCGCCCAGCTTGGTGAGCATGTTGCTGATGATGCGCGAGCCGCCGCGCACCTTCATGCCGCGCAGGCTTTCCAGGCCGGTAACAGGCGTCTTGGTGTGGAACAGGCCGGGGCCGTGGGTGTGCACCGCGATCAGCTTGACGTCCTTGAATTCGTCGGCCGCGAACTTCTCGACGTATTCCTGGATGGCGCGCGAAGAAGCTTCGGCGTTGCCGCTCATGAAGGGCAGCTCGAACACTTCCGTCTTGGGGAAGCGGCCCGGGGTGTAGCCCAGCACCGTCCAGGTGAAGTCCACCACGCCGTCGCGCGCCTGGTCGAACAGCTGCGGGGGCGCGCCGCCCAGCTGCATGGCATGGAACAGCTGCACCTTGATCTTGCCGCCCGATTCGGCCTCGATCTTCTGGGCCCAGGGCACCAGGGCCTTGGCCGGGATGGTGGCCTGGGGCGGCAGCATCTGGTGCAGCCGCAAAGTCACGGTCTGCGCCATGGCGCTGCCCGCCACCGTGGCCAGGGCGGCAGCCCCGAGGGCCGTCAACGCGGCGCGTCGCTTGAGGAAGTTCATTTTTTGTCTCCGATCTCGATGGGTCTGCACATCTTTTGTGGGGCACCACACCCCGGGCCCGGAGGGCCTGCGGCATGGCGCCTGGGGCGCATCTCACCCCCACTGTGCATGCGGGCGCAGCCACGTGCCAGTTCTATGGCGGACTTTCAGCTATGCCAGACCGTTATGAAACCGGTGAAACCCGCAGACGGGCCGCAAGACGGGCTCATCGGCGGCGGATGAGCGTGAGCGCTGGCAAACCGGCATGCCCCTGCCCGGCCGCCTGGGCCGACAGTGCCGCGCGCAGGTTGCGCTGGGCCAGGTGCGAGTGTTCGCGCAGGATGGCCTCGGCGCGTGCGCCTTCGTGGTGTTCGATGGCGTCGAGCAGCTGGCGGTGCTGGTCCTGCGCCACCACCAGCATGTCGCGCGCCTGCGGCGAATGGGTCTGCACCAGCACAAAGGCCGAGGGCGAGGCAAAAGGCAGGCCCTTGACCCGCTCCAGCTCGCGCGCCACCACGCTGCCGCCCAGCATGCGGCCCAACAGCACATGGAACTGCGCGTTCAGCTCGACATAGTGCGCAAAGCCCTGGTCGTTCAGGGCCGGGGGGGCCAGCGTGGCGTCGATGGCGTCCAGGCAGGCATGGGCGTCGGCCAGTACGGCGGGCGGCACCCCGCGCTCGGCCGCCAGGCGCGCCGCCAGCCCTTCCAGCGTGCCACGCAGCGCAATCGCATCGGCCACATCGGTTTCAGAAAAGGTGCGCACGGCGTAGCCGCCGCCGGGCAGGCGCTGCAGCAGCCCCTCCTGCTCCAGCCGCATCAGCGCCGCACGGATGGGCGTGCGCGACACCCCCAGCTTCTCGACGATGGCCAGCTCGGCAATGCGTGCGCCGCCGGGCAGCTCACCCGCCAGGATCATCTCGCGCAGGCGCAGCTGGGCTTTCACCGACTGGGAGGCTCCCGCTTCGGCGCCATCGCCAGGGGTGGGCTCCGCCACCGGGGATTCACTGGGGTTCATAGGCAAACAAGACAAAGAGGTTAAGGGGTGGCACTCCGCCGAACAGACGCCGCCCGTTAATGTATACATAACCATGACCTACGCCGCCAAAAGTTCCAATGAAAATCTTTTAAAAACAATGGTTTATGGGATATCGCAGGTTGTAATAGCTGATTTATCAGCATTCAATGTATACATTACCGCCGCTTTTTCGCACAATCCACCCAGCCAGCCCCACCCGCGCTGCGGCACACGCGCTGCAGCGGCGGCCCCGCCACACAAAGAGACAAGCCCCATGTATCCCAAGAACGCCTGGTACGTCGCCTGCACCCCCGACGAGATCGCCGAAAAGCCCCTGGGCCGCACCATCTGCGGCGAGAAGATCGTGTTCTACCGCCCCGCGCCCGACCAGGTCGCCGCGCTGGACGACTTCTGCCCCCACCGGGGCGCGCCGCTGTCGCTGGGCACGGTGTGCGAGGGGCATCTGCAGTGCGGCTACCACGGCCTGCGGGTGGAGTGCACGGGCAAATCGGTCTCCATGCCCGGCCAGCGCGTGCAGGGTTTCCCCAAGGCGCGCAGCTTTCCGGTGGTGGAGCGCTATGGCTTCATCTGGGTGTGGCCGGGCGACGCCGACAAGGCCGACCCCGCCACCATCCACCACCTGCCCTGGGCCAACAACCCCGAGTGGGCCTACGGCGGCGGGCTGTACAACATCGCCTGCGACTACCGGCTGATGATCGACAACCTGATGGACCTGACGCACGAGACCTATGTGCACTCCACCAGCATCGGCCAAAAGGAAATCGACGAGGTGCCCTGCAAGACCCGCGTTGAGGGCGACGAGGTCATCACCAGCCGCTTCATGGAGAACATTGAAGCCCCGCCGTTCTGGCAGATGGCGCTGCGCATGAACGGCCTGCCCGACGACCAGCCCGTGGACCGCTGGCAGATCTGCCACTTCACGCCACCCAGCCATGTGCTGATCGAAGTGGGTGTTGCGCTGGCGGGCCATGGCGGCTACAACGCCCCGGCCGACAAGAAGGCGTCGAGCATCGTGGTGGACTTCATCACGCCCGAGACGGAAACATCCATCCACTACTTCTGGGGCATGGCGCGCAACTTCAAGCCACAGGACCCGTCGCTCACCACCCAGATCCGCGACGGCCAGGGCAAAATTTTTGCCGAGGACCAGGACATGCTGGAACAGCAGCAGGAGAACCTGCTGCGTTACCCTGATCGCAAGCTGCTCATGCTCAACATCGACGCGGGCGGCGTGCAGTCGCGCAAGATCCTGGACCGCATCCTGGCGGCCGAGCAGGCCCCCGCACCCCAGGCGGTGACCGCATGACCGCGCAGGAAACCCTGCAGGTCCGCGTCGTCACGAAGCGGGTCGAGGCCGAAGGCATTGCCAGCTTTGAGCTGGCACGCATGGACGGCGCGGCGCTGCCCCCGTTCAGCGCGGGGTCGCACATCGACGTGCACCTGCCGGGCGGGCTGACCCGGCAGTATTCGCTGTGCAATGCCTCGCACGAGTCGCACCGCTACCGCATCGCCGTGCTGCGCGACGCGGCATCGCGCGGTGGCTCGGTCGCCATGCACGACAGCGTGCACGAGGGCGACGTGATCACCATCAGCACACCGCGCAACCACTTTGCGCTGCACCCCGCGCAGCGCACCCTGCTGCTGGCGGGGGGCATCGGCGTGACGCCCCTGTTGTGCATGGCCGACCGGCTGGCCCGCACAGGCGCCGACTTTGCGCTGCACTACTGCACCCGCTCGGTGGAGCGCACGGCGTTTGCCAGCGAGATTGCGGCATCGGCGATGGGCCCCCATGTGCACTTCCACTTCGACGCCGGCGCGCCCGAGCAGAAGCTGGACCTGGCCGCCGTGCTGGCCGCACCCGGGGCGGACAAGCGCCTGTATGTGTGTGGCCCGGCGGGCTTCATCGACCATGTGGTGGTCACCGCCAAGGCCATGGGCTGGGCGCCGGACAACATCCACCTCGAATACTTTGGCGCCCCGGCGCAGGACACCTCGGGCGACCAGGGCTTTGAAGTGCGCATTGCCAGCACCGGCAAGGTCTACCCGATTGCAGCCGATGTGTCGGTGGTGGAGGCGCTGCGCAAGGAGGGCATCGACATCCTCACATCCTGCGAGCAAGGCGTGTGCGGCACCTGCCTCACGCGCGTGCTGGAAGGCGAGGTGGACCACCGCGACATGTACCTGACCGACGAGGAAAAAGCCGCCAACGAGCAGTTCATGCCCTGCTGCTCGCGCGCGCGCAGCAAGCTGCTGGTGCTGGATTTGTGAGTGGCCCAAGCAAAAAGGCGCTGCAACCGTGGGTTGCAGCGCCTTTTCTTTCAATGCTATTAAATCAATAGCTATCAGCGCTTATCCATCGCGCGCAGAAGCCACTTTTTAATCAAGTTTCACTCCTCCACAGCCGCCCGGATGGTCTCGCGGCCGTTGCGGTCCTTCACGCGGCCCAGGTCGGCGTCCAGCGCGCGGGCCAGTTTGTCGGCCGCGCCGATGAAGGCGTTGGCCATCTTGTCGGCCTCGTCGGTCACGGTGACGGGCTGGCGGCCGGTGACGCGTGCCTCGATGCGGCAACGCTTGTCGTTGGCGCCCGACTTGCCCGCATCCAGGTCGCTCAGAAACACCTCCAGCCGCGTCACATGGTCCTGAAAACGCGACAGCCGACTCTTGCATTCGTCCGTGATCCAGCGGGCCAGTGATTCGCCGCCGTGGATGTGGTCGTCGGTGTTGACTTGTACTTGCATGGCGAAGGTCCTTCCTGATGAAGTTGCGAAGACCCCATCATGGCACCGGCGTCCATACCCCCGGTAAACACATGTCAAAGGATGTTGGATTCGTCCGCACTACAACTTGTCGAGCGACACGGCAGGGAACCAGGGCGCATCGGCGGGCAGCGCCCGGGCCTCGGCCACACGCTCGCGCAGGCGGGTGGCGGCCAGGTCGCCGGGCAGCCGCTCCAGCACCCGCGCCAGCTGAGCCTCGGCGCCGGGCCAGTCGCGCGCATGGAAGGCCGCCAGCGCGGCGCTGCTGGCCTCGCGCACCGTGGCGTCGTCGCAGGGCGTGAACACACGCACGGGCTCGGTCTTGCCCTTGACGATCACATCGTCCAGTGCGCGCAGCGCCACCGTGGGTGGCAGCTGCGCTGCGGCGGCGGCCGACAGCAGGATGCCGGTGCCAAAGGCCTTGTTGGCGCCCTCCAGCCGCGCCGCCAGGTTCACCGCATCGCCAATCGCCGTGTACGAAAAGCGCTGGTCCGAACCCACATTGCCCACCACCACGCGCCCCGTGTGCAGCCCGATGCGCATGTGGATGGGTGGCAGGCCGCGCGCAGCCAGGCCCGCCACCAGCGCCTGCATGGCCTGCTGCATGGCGATGGCGGCGGCCACGGCGTGTTCGGCGTGCTGCGCGTCGTCCAGCGGCGCGCCCCAGAAGGCCATCACCGCATCGCCGATGAACTTGTCCAGCGTGCCACCGGTGGCGTGCACGATGGGCGTCATCGCGTTAAAGTAGGCGGTGAGCACTTCCACCGTCTGGTCGGCGCTGAGCTGCTCGGACAGCGTGGTGAAGCTGGCCAGGTCGGTGAACATGAGCGTGACCTCGCGCGACTCGCCGCCCAGGCGCATCAGCTCGGGCGCCGCGATGAGACGCTCCACCACGGCGGGCGGCACATACTGCGCAAACATCGCGCGCGTCTGGCGCGCGCGCTGGCGCACCGCCGCATAACCTGCCAGCGCTGCCCCGCCGTAGATCGCAGCTGTGGCCGCCGCAGGCAACAGCGGCGGCCACCACAGCTGAAGCCGCGCAAACAGCCACCACGCACCCAGCGCGATGGCCACCACCAGCGCCGCCGCCAACGCCGCCGCACCGGCCAGGGGCAGCCTGCGGTTGCCCCACAGCAGCACGGGCAGCAAAAGCAACACCAGGGCCAGCGTCCAGCTCTCGTGCACGCTGCGCAGGCCCCCGCCCGTGAGGTAGTTGTCCACCAGCGTGGCCTGCAGCTCCACACCCGGGAACAGGCGCTCGCCGCCCGCCGTGCCAAACGGCGAGTTGAACAGATCGACCTTCGACCGCGTGAGCTCGGTGGCCGTGCGCGCAGAGCGCCCCACCAGCACGATCTTGTTCTTGAAAAATCCCGCAGGCAGCAGGCCCGGCTCCAGCGCCTGGTAGTACGAGCGCGTGTCGAACGTGCCGCGCGCGCCCCGGTAGCCGATCCAGTCGAAATGGCGCAGCGCGGGCCGCTGCTGGCCGCGCGCCTCGGCAGCGCGCTGGGCCAGCCGCAGCGCAAAACTCTCGCGCGCCACCGGGGCGCGGCGCACCACAAAGTCGTCGTCCAGCTCCACCCCGGCATCGCCCGCGTCGGCGCCCGCATCCAGAAATCGCTGCAGCGGCAACACGTCGAGCCAGAGCGCCGCGTTGCTGCTGTCGATCTTCTCGCGCGTGGCGGCCAGCACCACCGGACCCGCCTCGGCAATGGCGCGGTCCAGGGCCGCGTCCTCGGCCTCGGTGGAGGGCTCGGCAAACACCACGTCAAACCCCACGGCAGCGGCGCCTTCGGCATGCAGGCGCTGCAGCAGGGCTGCGTGTACGCTGCGCGGGAAGGGCCAGGGCTGCTGCAGCTCCTGGAAGGTGGGCTCGTCGATCGCCAGGATCACCACCGGCAGCGTGCTGCGCTGCGGCGCTGCCAGCGCGGTGAGCACGTCAAAGGTCTTGAACTCCAGCAGATGCCAGGTGCGCGTGAACGTGGCAGCGCCCACCAGCAGCAGCGCCAGCAGGCAGGCGGCCAGGGGCCACCACGGCTGGCTGCGCCAGGTGGCGGGCGATGCCCGGTCAGAAGCGGTAGCGGGCGTCCAGGACATAACGGGTCTTGCGGCGGTCAGACTTGGGCGCCCACAGGTTCATGGCAGCCACCCCCACCACCCAGTGTTTGTCCTGCGACTCCCAGTACCCCATCAGGTCCACGCCCCAGCCGGGCGCGATGCGCGTGAGGTTTTCCGCGTCTTCAAAACGCTCCGACCGGTACACCGCCCGGCCGCTGACGTAGAAGCGCTGCGGACTGACCCAGGTCGCGCCCAGCACGGCCGTGTGGCGCGGGATGTAGGGGATACGGCCCACGGCCCCGTCGGCGTCGTAGCTGCGGCTTTCGCTGCCCTGGTACAGGTATTTGGCATAGCCCGACCAGCGGCGGCTGAACATGTGGTTGACGCCCGCGCCCAGGGTCTTGAGCGTGCCGGAGTCGAAGCTGGGCGTGTCTTCCAGCAGGTCGGTGGTCGAGAGGTTGACCATCTGCGCGTTGCGCATTTCTTCGAGAAACGGCAGGCTGGGTGTGCGCAGGTCCACCCCCACGGTGCCGGGGTTGCGCACCCGCAGGTGGTCAGCCCGCAGGCTCACAAAGGTGCTTCTGCCCAGCTCCATGCCCAGCTGCGCCACCAAGCGCTTGTGGCGGCCGCCCGCTTCGACCAGGCGGTCTTCCACCGGGATGCCCGCCGTCTCCACGCTGGTGAGGGTGGAGACACTCAGCGGCCGCAGCCAGTCCTGGTAGGCCATGCGCACCGTGGTGCCCGCTGCGGGCTGCCACACCACACCGACGCGCGGCGTGACCACCCGCTCCATCTCGGCGCGGCGCGCCTGCTCTTCGCTCAGATAGTCCAGGTTCACCAGGTAGCTTTGGGTCAGGCCGTCCACCCGGTGGCGGATCTGCTGCAAGCCCAGGGCGGCGTCCAGGTTCAGCGCCGGGTCCAGGCGCTGGGTGGTGGCCAGGGTCAGGCCGGTGTAGCGGCGGTCCACGTTGTTGTAACCGGCCACCAAAAGAGAGTCGCGGAAGGGGCCCACGCCCGGGATATCGGCCGCCACGGCGGCCTCGCCAGCGATCAGGTTGTGCTGGCGCTCGCGCACATGCTCCAGCGCCACGCTCCAGCGGCTGCCGGGGGCGGTGTCCACCGTGTGGCGCAGCTGCAGGTCGTTGAACTGCTTCTGGGGCAGGCTGCTCACGCCCATCAGGCTGATGAACGGCGGCTCCAGGTACAGCGTGGGGTAGCGCTGCAGCAGGATGTGCTCCACGCTGCGGCCGAGCTTGATCCAGGTCTGCTCGGTGGGGCCCCAGCGGTAAGCGAGGCCCACGGCGCCCTGGGTGCTTTTGTTGTCCATCGCCGTCTCGAACAGGTTCTGGCTGGCCAGGCGCATGTCGAACTGGTTCACATAGGCAAACAGGTTGATGCGTTCGGTGGGCTGCATGCCCGCACCCACGGTGACGGCGCGTGCACGCACATCGCCATACCCCCCGCGCACGGCGGGCGCGTTGTTGACCTGGAGATCAAACGGGAACTCGCTCGCACGGGCCGACTGGGCCTTGAAGAACCACGACACGGGCACATGGGTGTTGTTCATCCCGTTGAGCGTGACGGCGGGGGCCCGCATGCGGTAGAGGTCGCGGTCCAGCGTCACGCCCACGGCGCCGTGCGCCCCCGGCTGCTGCAGCAGCGAGGAGTACCGCTGGCTCGCCCCGAACGCCATCGGGTCGGTCAGAAAGCCCTGGAACAGCGCGGAGTTCTTGTTGAACTCGCCCGCATAGCGGTCCGCCAGAAACAGGTGGCTGCCGCCCCAGTACGGGTAAAAGCTCTGCTGCGCCAGCTCCAGCGCCCAGTCCTCCATGCCAAAAAAGGCCAGCGACGCACCCAGGTTGGCGCTGCCCTTCTGGTCGTTGGCGACCTGGTTGAGCGACTTGAGGTAGGGCATGCGCTGCACCGCTGCGCGGGCGGCTTCCACGGCCTCGCCGAGCTGGAACAGGTCGGTGTGGATCTGCGCGAGCAGCATGTGGGGCACCGGGTCCTTGTCGTCCAGCACGATGGCCTGGTGCAGGGTGGACAGCGCATCCTGGTGGCGGCCCAGCTGGTAGTAGGCGACGGCCGTCCAGGTCTTGGCGCGGGCATAGCGCGGCTCCATCACGCCCGCGCGCAAAAACGCATCCAGCGCGGCCTGCGGGTTGCCTTGCTTGAGGTGCAGCAGGCCCTGGCCGGTGAGCGCCACATAGTCCGCCGGGTTGTCGCCCAGGGCCGTGGCAAAGGCCGCACCGGCTTCGGTGAACTGGTTCACAAAGGTTTCGAGTGTGCCCAGCTCACCATAGGCGCCGGGCTGCTGGGGCGACAGCGCCAATGCGCGTTGCAGGTTGTCGCGGGCGGGGCGCGGGTCTTCGCGCTCCACATGCGCACTGCCCAGGCCCTGCCAGGCGCGCGCGTCGCCAGCGGCCAGCTGCGTGGCCTCGGTGTAGGCGGCCAGCGTGGCGGGCGCGTCGCCCCGGCGCCGGGCCAGTTCGGCGCGCACCAGGGCCACTTCGGCATGGGCCGTGGCCTGCACCGGGGCCAGCGCGGCGCTGGCCTCGTCCACACGGTCGCTCAGCATCAGCACACGGGCCAGCTGGGCCGTCAGCGCCGGGTGGGCTGGCCAGCGCTGCAAAGCCGTGCGCAGGGTGTTGGCGGCTGCGGCACCTTCGCCCTCCACCAACTGCACATCAGACTGCATGAGCCAGGCTGGCAGCGGGGCCGCAGGCTGCGCCACCTGGCGCGCCAGCTGCTCGTGCGCGGCCAGCAGGTCGCCCGCCTGCAGGGCAATGGCCGCGTCCATCACCGCCACCCAAGGCGCGGGCGCGCCGCTGCTGCGGGCCTGCGCCAGGGCGGCGCGTGCAGCGGCCAGGTCGCGGGCCGCGAGCGCGGTGCGCACCGGGGCCAGGGTGTCGGGCACGGGCTCGGCGGCCAGGTGGGGCAGCGGGTCGGCACGCAGCGCGTTCACCCATTGGATGCGGTCGCGCGGCTGGCTCAGCACCAGCTTGACCGGGGCCTTGCCCACCTCGGCCACGGCGGCCTCGTTGGCACCCACGGACACCGCGCCCTGCGCGTTGGAAAACTCCACCTGGCCCGACAGCACGGTGATCAGCGTGCGGCCATCGTCCTCCACGCTGATGTCCCAGTCCGTGCCCCGGATCGCGGCCGTGGCGGCGGGTGTCTCCAGGTTCAGGCGGCTGCCGTCGGCGCGTTTGGTCTGGGTCCAGGCGCGGCCCGCGTTCAGCAGCAAGGTGGTCACCGGCTGGGCGGGGGTGGCCAAGCCCTTGACCTGGAGCACCGTGTTCTGGTGCAGGCGCAACTGCGTGTCATCGGCAAACAGCAGCGCCATGCGCGCGGCCTGGCGGGTGCGCACAAAGTCGCCCGTGGCCAGCGGCTGCGCCAGGCGCGCGGGGCCCCAGTCGGCCGCAGCGGCAGCGCGCTGGTCACCCGTGCCTTGCAGGCTCACGATCTCGGCAGCGGCCCCGGGGGGCACAACAGCCTGGGCGAACTGGGGCCAGGCCATGGCGGCCAGCGTCGCGAGGGTGGTGAGCATGGGCAGGCGATTTTTCTTTTGGTGCATGTGGGGCTTTCGCGGAAGGCGGGAAACACATCAACTTCGCCGGACCCCTCCCCGTGCCCGGCAAACAGAAATTATCGCGAGCGCCCTGCGATCCCGCCCCTCGGCGCAGGGGCCTCTGCCGGGCATTTCATGAAGAAAGCCACATTTCGTAGCACCGTGTAACAGAGGGAGGGCCGCGCAGCGGCGAAGCCTGCCCCGCACGGCCCTTTCCTACAGACGGCCAAAGAAGGCGGTGATACAAACAAACCCGTGGGCCCTTTCGCCCCTCCCTCCACCCCCTTCTTCTTGTTGCCCGCCACGCCCTGCGTGTGCCGCCCGGAGCCCCTTGCCATGCCCGCTGCCCCCCGCCTCAAGATCGGCCTGTCGGCCTGCTTTCAGCACGCCGACCCCACCCGCCCGCTGTTCACCAACAAGACGCTGCAGTATGTGGAGCAATCCATCGCGCACTGGATCATGTCGTCCGGCGCCATCGTGGTGATGGTGCCCTGCCCCACGGGCGAGACCGCGCGCGGCGACGTGACGCTGCAGCACTATGCCGAGTGGCTGGATGGCGTGGTGATGCATGGCGGCGCCGATGTGTGGCCCGGCAACTACGGCGAGGAGCCCTTGCGCGACGAATGGGTGGGCGACCGCGTGCGCGACATCTACGACCTGGCCCTGGTCAAGGCCTTTGCCGAAGTGGGCAAGCCCATCTTTGGCGTGTGCCGGGGCCTGCAGTTGATCAACGTGGCCTTTGGCGGCGCGCTGTACCAGGACATCGAGACCCAGCACCCCGGCGCGCTGCAGCACCGCAACGCCACCACCTACGACCAACATTTCCACGACATCCAGATCGTGCCCGGCTCGCGCCTGGCCCAGCTTTACCCCGACGTGCCCCGTGCCCGCGTGAACAGCATCCACCACCAGGGCATCAAGCGCCTGGCCCCCGAGTTCGAGGTCGAGGCCCTGAGCGAGCCTGACGGCGTGCCCGAAGCCATCCGCCTCAAGCCCGCGCCCGGGCGCGGCTACATCGCAGCCACGCAGTGGCACCCGGAGTTCCACAAGCGCGGCTCGGACACCCTGGACGACACGGCCATCCTGCAGGACTTTCTGGCGGCCTGTGTGCAGGCCAAAGAGCACCCGGTGCGGCCGGGTAAGCCGGTGGGGTTAAGGGACCGGGCGACGCGGCTGTTGCGGGGGGCGCTGCGCAGGGACAGAGCACAAGAAGCGTGAAGGGAATGCGGAGGGACCGCCTGCTTACACGTCTTTGCAAGCGCTTCTTGCGCGCCCTGGGCCCCGCTACTTGTTCAGGGCATTGAGGAGCACAGGCCCCAGCAAAAAGGCAACCACCAGCAAGAGGATGGGCAGGCCAACGCCCAGCCAGACCATCCATCGCCCCTCCCGCAGGAAATGGCGGTTGATGCTCTCGCGCTCTTTCGGGGCGACTGTTTCTTTTGGGACGGGCTTGGGGTCACTCATGCGGTGCTTTCTTCGTGGACCATGGACCGCTGCAAGCGGGCCGCGGCTATGGCACCCATGGATGACCGCAACACCAAACTCCACACAGCCTGCCAGCGGCGTCCTATGCAGGGCGCCTGTCTGCTGAACTCAGTCCTACCTGTTCAACACCGGCCCCACCACGGCTTCCACCTCCCCCCGCAGCCACCGGTGCGCCGCATCCTGCTGATACCGCACATGCCAGATCAAATACATCGGCATGGCCGGGCACACCACCGGCACGGGTGCGCTGGCCAGGCCTGCCAGGGCCGTGCGGGCCAGCAGCGATGGCGCGGTCGTGAGCAGTGCGGTGCCGCGCACAAACGCCGGTAGCGCCGCAAAACCCGGCACGCGCACCGCAAAGCGGCGACGCACACCACGGGCCAGCAGCTGGCGGTCCAGGTCGAGCCCCCGGTGGGCTTCATAGGCCACGGTGGCGTGGTCGGCGGCCAGGTAGTCGGCCTCGGTGGCGGGGGCGCTGCGCACGCTGGCGTCGTAGAACACGCGGTACTGGTCTTCAAACAAGCGCTTTTGCACGATGTCGGTGCCGTCCGGCGGGCGGGGGCTGATGACCAGCTGGCACGCGTCCGAGCGCAGCAGCTCGGCGCTGGGCGCGCCGCTGGGCACGATGCGCAGCGTCACGCCCGGCGCTGCGCTGCGCAGGCGGGCCGCCAGCGCGGGCAGCAGCAGATCGCGCTGGAAGTCGTTGGCGGCAATGTGAAGCTCGGTCTGCCACTGCATCGGGTCAAACTCGGCCCCTCGGGCAAACAGCTGCATCTGGTGCAGCATGTCGCGCGCGGGCTGGGCCAGGGCCTCGGCCCGGGCGGTGGGCACGATGCCGCGCCCGCGCTTCACAAACAGCGGGTCACCGGTGATGGCACGCAGCTTGTCGAGCAAGTGGCTCACGGCCGACTGGGTTACGCCCAGGCGCTCGGCCGCTGCGGTGATGCTGCCGGTTTCCAACACCGCCAACAGCAGCTTCAGCAGGTGGCCGTCCAGCGCTGATCCATCGAAATTGCTCATGCATTCGATGATGTTTTCAGGCTTCATCTTTGGCAATGGCGTCACGACACTCTGGGCTGACTTACATCAAGACCCGGAGACTTCCATGCCTTCCAAACAGCCCCCGATCCCCGGCACCACGCCGTTCGATGGCGACCAGGCCCGCAAGGGCTATGCGCTGAACAAGATGTGCTTTTCGTTCAACGACGAGGCCAACCGCAAGGCCTTTGTGGCCGACGAGGAGGCGTACATGAAGCAATACGGCCTGAACGAGCAGCAGGCCGCCGCCATCCGCGCCAAGAACGTGCTGCAGCTGATTGCTGCGGGCGGCAACGCCTACTACCTGGCCAAGTTCGCGGGCATCTTCCAACTGGACATGCAGGACATCGGCGCGCAGCAGACGGGCATGACCAAGGACGAATTCAAAGCCATGCTGGTCGCAGCGGGCCGGGACTGATTTCGGGCGGCGCTTTCCCCTTTCTCGACACCCCAAGCACGTTCACGCTGAGCCTGTCGAAGCGCCGCACACAGACGGCGCCCCGGCTTCGACAGGCTCAGCCCGAACGGGTGGTGGGCGGCTTGCGCCCTGCAAGGCAAGGAAACGCAGGCAAGCCCACACACCTCTATCAACAACAAATTCAGGAGCCATCCCATGGCACAACTCATCGGCGGCCTCGGCACCTCGCATATCCCGGCCATTGGCAACGCCATCCACAAAGGCCTGCAGAACGATCCGTACTGGAAGCCCTTTTTCGACGGCTTTCCGCCCATCCGCCAGTGGCTGGGTGAGAAGAAGCCCGACGTGGTGGTGATGTTCTACAACGACCACGGCCTGAACTTCTTCCTCGACAAGATGCCCACCTTTGCCGTGGGTGCAGCGGCGCAATACAACAACGCCGACGAAGGCTGGGGCATCCCCACGCTGCCACCCTTCCCGGGCGAGGTGGATCTGTCGTGGCACCTCATCAACACGCTGATTGAGCAGGAATTCGACGTGACCACCTGCCAGGAGATGCTGGTGGACCACGCCTGCACGCTGCCGCTCAAGCTCTTCTGGCCCGAAGGCGATTGCCCCGTGGCGGTGGTGCCGGTGTGCATCAACACCGTGCAGTTTCCGCTGCCCTCGGCCAGGCGCTGCTACGCGTTGGGCAAGGCCGTGGGCCAAGCGATCCAGAGCTGGAACAGCGACAAGAAGGTGGCGGTGATCGCCTCGGGCGGGCTGAGTCACCAGCTCGACGGCGAGCGCGCGGGCTTTATCAACAAGGCGTTTGACCTGCAGTTCATCGAAAGCCTGACCACCAACCCCGAATGGGCCACGCAGTTCAGCGTGCACGAGCTGGTGGAAAAGACCGGCACCCAGGGCGTGGAGCTGCTCATGTGGGTGGCGATGCGCGGGGCGCTTGCCACCGCCAGCGCGGGCGTGCGGCGGGTGCACAGCAACTACCACATCCCGATCTCGAACACGGCGACGGCGGTGATGGCGCTGGAAGCCGTTTGATCCCAGGATTTCAAACATTTTTGGCCGCTAGCGCTTACTCCAAAAGCGCTAGCAGCTTTTAATTTGAGAGCATGCGTAGGTCGGGTTAGCCCGCAAGGGCGAAACCCGACATGGCCTCGGTGGGCGCGATGTGTCGGGTTACGCTGCGCTAACCCGACCTACTGCTTGGCGATTTGTGCCCCTGGCGCTGATCCATCAAGCGCCAGTCGCTATCTATTCAGGGGTTTGAGCCCCTCACGGCTTTACCCCAGGCTGGCGTCAGGCAATCAAAATACTGTAAATTCATCCAGTGAATTTACAGTCCAAACTTGCCATCCTGGCCGACGCCGCCAAGTACGACGCCTCATGTGCATCGAGCGGCGCTGCGCCGCGCAACTCGGTGGGCGGGCGCGGCATGGGCTCCACCGAAGGCATGGGCATCTGCCACAGCTACGCGCCGGATGGGCGGTGCATCTCGCTGCTCAAGATTCTGCTCACCAACTTCTGCCAGTACGACTGCCTGTACTGCGTGAACCGCGTGACCAGCAACGTGCCCCGGGCGCGCTTCACGGTCGATGAAGTGGTGCGGCTCACGCTGGACTTCTATCGCCGCAATTGCATCGAGGGGCTGTTCCTCTCCAGCGGCATCATCCAGAGCCCCGACTACACCATGGAGCAGGTGGTGGAGGTGGCCCGCGTGCTGCGCGAGGAGCAGCCCCTCGATGCAATTGCGGCGATAGAAGTCCAGCGTGAGCCGCACCACTTCATCGACCGTGAAGCGCGCCCGGGGCACG